>Ga0074046_10000439_pt1 | contig 38227 bp, 32 predicted proteins | sample BogForMeECP23OM3_FD_94441 | JGI IMG/M metagenome (GOLD analysis project Ga0074046, IMG submission 94441) | Bog forest soil microbial communities from Calvert Island, British Columbia, Canada - Bog Forest MetaG ECP23OM3 | ecosystem: Environmental > Terrestrial > Soil > Wetlands ... | reverse complement strand
GCCCCAGTCGTAGATGTTGAGCGGGAACCAGGCCGGCAGGTAGATCAGCTCGGGCGGGATGACCGGCAGGTCGTCCCACGACCACAGGCCGGAAAGCGCCAGCCAGATCCGGGTGAACACGCGCGTCGCCTCGACGCCGCCCTGGCCGATGATCCAGTCGCAGGCCTGTTTCATGTGCGGAGCGTCCGGCTCGTCGCCGGCCAGCCGCAGCGCCAGGTAGGCCTCCACGGTGGTGGACAGGTCGCCCGGGCCGCCGTAGAAGTTGGCCCAGGTGCCGTCGTCCCGCTGCTGGGACCGGATCCAGCGGGCCGCCGCCGCGATCGTGGCGTCGTCGTGCAGCCCGAGGAACTCGCGCAGCAGCAGGTCCTCGGCGTCCATGGTCACGTTGGTCTCGAGCTCGCCCTGCCACCACCCGTCGGCGTGCTGCAGCCCGAGCGCGTGGTCACGAGCTCGTTCCAGTGCCCCCCGGGCGACATCGATTACCACTCTGCTAGCTACCACTGGCGCGCCGTGATGAACTCGGCGATCGCGGTCAGCTCGGCCCGGACGTCGGCGGCCAGGTCGATGTCGGCCAGGCTCGCGTTGGCCGCGGCGAGCTGGGCGTCGGCCTCGGTCTCGGCCCAGTCCTTGCCGCCCGCCGCGACCACCAGGTCGGCCGCCCGGACCAGGTCGCCCTCGCTCAGCGGTTCGGGGTTGGTGAGGAGCGCGCGCAGTTCGGCCGCCTCGCGCGTGCCGCTGCTCAGCGCGGCCACGACGGGCAGCGACTTCTTCCGGGCGCGCAGGTCGGCGCGGACCGGCTTGCCGGTGACCTCGGGCGCGCCCCAGATGCCGAGCAGGTCGTCGGTGAGCTGGAACGCCAGCCCGACGTGCGCGCCGAACCCGGCTAGGCTCATCGCCAGCGTCGGCGGCGCGCCGAGGTGCACCGCGCTGATGCTGCAGGCGCAGGCCATCAGCGCGGCGGTCTTGTCGCCGGCCATGTCCAGGCACTCGGCCAGCGTCACGTCGTCACGCTTCTCGAAGGCCAGGTCCGAGCCCTGGCCGCCGATCAGCCGCTGCACCGCGGCGGACAGGCACCGGGCCGCCCACGCGCCCTGCGGATGGCCGTCCTCGAGCAGCAGGTCCTGGGCCAGCGCGAGCAGCGCGTCTCCGGCCAGGATGGCCGCGCCGACGCCGAACACGGTCCAGGCCGTCGGCCGGTGCCTGCGTTCGGCGTCGTTGTCCATGATGTCGTCGTGCAGCAGGGAGAAGTTGTGCACCAGCTCGACCGCCACCGCGGCGGTCACGCCGCGCTCCGGCGGCGCGCCCGCGGCGCGGGCCGACAGCAGGGCCAGCGCGGGCCGCAGCGCCTTTCCGCTACCGCTCCTTATCGGGTTACCCGCGGCGTCGGCGAAGCCGAGGTGGTATGCCGCGACGACGCGCACGTCCGGGGTGAGCCGGGCGATCGCGGACTCCATCGCGGGGCCTACCAGGTCCCGGGCCATGGCCACACCCTCAGGCATTACAGCTGTCACTGACGTACCCCCATCGTTGAGGTAAGGACGGTCTTACGTAGCTCGACGACCGCGGCCAGGCCGCTGCGCACCGCGCCCTCCATGGTGTCCGGCCAGCCGGTGTCGGTCCACGCGCCGGCCAGTACCAGGCCAGGCTGCCGGGTCGCGGCCTTCGGCCGCAGCGCGCCGCTGCCCGGCGCCTGGCGGAAGGTCGCCCGCCGCTCCCGGGTGACGAAGAACTCGGTGACCCGGGCCTCGCGGGCCGCCGGGAACAGTTCGGCCAGCGCGGGCACGAACTGCTCGCACAGCCTGGCCGCGGGCATGTCCGCGTACTCGTCGGCCGCCGACAGCGAGATGGCCAGGTACTGGTGTCCGGGACGGTCTAGCCCCGAGATGCGGGTGCGGTCGAAGACCCACTGCACCGGGGAGTCGATGGCGGCGGCGAACTCCAGGTCGGTCACCGGCCGGTCGTAGATCACGTGCACGTTGACGATCGGCGACGCGCCGAGGCCGGCCCAGGCTCGCACCGTCCCGTCGGGCAGCGCGTCCGGCGGGACCAGGGCGGCGGCCTTCTCGTGCGGCACGGCTAGGACCACGGCGTCCGCCGTCAGGTCGGCGTCCCGGGCGAGGCGGATGCGGAAGCGCGATTCGTGGTCCGGCTGGATAGCAGAGACCTTGGCGCTTATGGTGACCTGGGCGCCCAGCTTGGCGAGCAGGGTCGCGGCCGCGTCGCCGTGCAGTTCGCCCAGCGGGAGGGCGGGGACGCCGATGTCCGCCGCGTTGTTCGCCCCGAGCAGCCCGGTCTTCACCACGGTGGCGGCCAGCGCCAGCGAGGCGTCGTCGCCCGCGATGTTCAGGGCCGAGACCGAGAACAGGTCCCACAGCGCCCGGCGGGCCCGCTCGCTTTGCCCCCGGGCGGCCAGCCAGTCACCGAAACGCTGCGTGTCAGCCGCCGGGTCGGCCGGGTCAACGAGGCGCATGGCCAGCGCGGGGCGGGAAACCTTGGCCCGTTCGGCCCAAGAAAGAAACGGGTACCGGCCCAGGGCCGGCAGCATATGCAGGGGACCGGGGAGCGCGGTCCGGCGGAGCCTGGCCCGCCTGGGCTGGCCTGCGGAGCGGCCGGGGGCGAGGACGGTCACGTCGAACCGGTCCTGCAGCGGGGCGTGCTCGGTCATGCCGAGCTTGGCCAGCAGGCCCCGGTAGGCGGAGCAGCAGCCGAGGAAGACGTGCTGGCCGGTGTCGACGATCAGGCCGTCTCGCTGGAAGGAGCAGGTCGCGCCGCCGAGCCTGGGCCTGGCCTCGAGCAGCGTGACGTCCGCGCCCGACTCGGCGAGCGCGATCGCGGCGGTGATCCCGGCCAGCCCGCCGCCGATCACCACGACCCTCGGGGGGGTCTGGGGCCATCGGGGTCTGGGCCTCGGGGGTACGGGGGTGTCCCCCGGGTCGGCGGAGTCCCAGGGGGCAGAGCGTCCCCCCGCGGCAAGCGGAGCGTTCATCGTATCCTCCCGGCCAGGGCCTTCACCGCGACCACGGCCTTCTCCCCCGCCGACAGCGACATCCGGCCGCGCAGCACCGCCGCGGGCTGGGCCGCGATCCGGTCGAGCAGCCGCCGGTAGATGCCCGCCATGGCCCCGGTGCAGGCCGCGCCGCGGCGGTCGAGCATCGGCAGCAGACCCATGCCGGTGGCGTACCAGTCCTTGGCCCGTTCGGCCTCGAACTCGACCAGCCGGGTGAACTGGGTGACGTCGGGGTTTTCCAGGTTACAGTCGAACTTGGCCAGGTCTTCGGCGGGCAGGTAGACGCGCCCGTTTTGATAGTCCTCGCGGATGTCGCGCAGGATGTTGGTGAGCTGCAGGGCTACCCCCAGGGAGTCCGCCAGCCGGGAAGCCTCCTCGGGATCCCCGCTGGTGCCGAAGATGCCCAGGGACAGCCGGCCGATCGAGCCGGCCACGCAGCGGCAGTAATGGTGCAGGTCATCGAACGTCTCGTAGTGCGTGCCCCGCACGTCCGCCACGCACCCGTCGATGAGCTCGCCGAACGCCTGCATGGGGACGGGGAAGTTACGCCCGGTGTCGGCCAGCGCGAGCAGCACCGGGTCATCCGGCCCGGGCTGGCTGACACTGGGCTGGCTGACACTGGGCTGGCTGACACTGGGCTGGCTGAGGTCCAGGACCGCGCGGCGGGCTTCCTCCAGCGCGGCGATCTTCTCCTGCGCCGGCATCGTGCCATCGCCGATGTCGTCGATCCGCCGGGCGAACGCGTAGATGACGGCAAGCCCGCGCCGCTTGTCGGCGGGCAGCAGCCGGATGCCGTACGCGAAGTTCCTCGCCTGCGTCCAGGTGATCCGCTCGCATTCGCGGTACGCCTCGGTGAGTTCCACTAGCGCCTGCTCACCTCCCTCTCACGTAAGCCTTGACCAGCTCGCCCGCCAGCCGCTGCTTACGCGGCCGCGGGGTCCCGATCAGCACGTCATGCCGCTGCGCCCGGATCGCGGCCAGCGCCGCCCGGCCGCCCGCCAGGTAGCCCGCCACCGCCAGCCTGGCCGCACCACGCAGCGTGCCGACCAGCGGCGCGCCTTCGTCAAGCAGACGCGAGGCGCGGTCCGTCTCGAAGATCATCAGCTCCCGGACGGCGGGGCTCGCGGTCGGCGCGGCCAGGTCCGCCTCCGTGCAGCCGAACCGCTCCAGGTCCTCGCCCGGCAGGTAAATCCGCCCGTGGCCCAGGTCCTCGGCTACATCCTGCCAATGTTCGGCCAGCTGCAGCGCGGTGCAGATGCTATCGGAAAGGGCGATGCGCTTCGGCGTGGCGACGCCGAAGATGTAGAGCACGATTTGGCCAACGGGGTTGGCGGACAGCTCGCAGTACTGCTGCAGGTCGGGATAAGTGCGGTAGCGGGTGATGAGCTGGTCCTGCCGGTTGGCCTGGATCAGGTCGAGCAGCGGCTGGGCCGGGACGCCACACTCCCGCACGGTTTCCGCCATGGCGCGCATGACCGGCGATTCCGGCGTTTTGCCCTGGTAGACGCGGCCGACGTCGGCCGCGAGCTCGTCGAGCAGGCGCAGGCGGAGTTGGCTGACGTCGGCCTGCCCGCTCGGGCCGGCCTGCGCCTCGCGGGCCTCGTCGCCGAGGTCGTCGGTCAGCCGGGCGAAGAAGTACAGGTTGGTCAGGTGCCGCCGGTGCCGGGCCGGCAGCAGGCGGAGCGCGACGGGAAAGTTCTCCCCCGGCGCGTTGGCTACCACCTCTTCAGCACGTGTCAGCGACGGGCGGACGTGCTCCCGCACGCCCGTCCGCTCGGTGCTGCCGCTACTTCGGCTTTCCCCGGCCACGGAGTCATTTTCCAGGGAATGCACAAATAATTGCAAACAATGACGCGTGCGTCACATGACGGCAGCGTCGGCCAACCCGGGATCGGCTACCCGCTGAGCGGTGCGCTCACTACCGTTCACGCAGGTTACGTCCATGTTCACGCAGGTTACGCGCAGGATAAATAGTTTGTGTTAGCGAACAACGTTATGATATTGAAAATACCTGACATCAGCGTCAGTTTCGGCGCGGTATAGGCCCGGTAGTGGACAGCGTGGCCGGTATTGGCATTGCGCCGAGTTCGGCGGGCTGACGCTGAGCGGGGGTCGTCCCCCGGGGGCCAGCACAGTTAGGAGCGCCAGAGGAGCACGAGGGCGCAGTCGTCCGAGCCGCCGATCTCCCGCTGCATGGCCGCGACCAGCGCCGGGGCGCCGGTCCTGAACCCGCTGGCCAGCATGCGTTCGGCCTCGCCGAGCAGTCGGTCGGTGCCGACGTCGATGTCCCGGCCGGGCGCTTCGACCAGCCCGTCGGTGTAGAGCATGAGCGCGTCGCCGCGCTGCAGCACGCCGCGCTCAGACTCAGTGGCGGCTCCGTGCAGGTCCGCCACCACGCCGAGGACGATCCCGTGAGCGCGAGTGACCTGCCAGCGGCCCGCGGCCCCGTCGTAGTGCACGGCCGGCGGATGCCCGGCCGAGGAGATCACGTACTCGCCGGTGGCCAGGTCAAGCGACAGGTGCACCGCGGTGACGAAGCCCTCGCTGCCCCCGCCGCGGCGCATATACGCGTTGCAGGCAGGGAGGAACTCCTCCCTGGGCACCGAACCGAGCAGGCCGCCGAAGGCACCGGAGAGCAGCAGCGCCCTGGTTCCCGCGTCGATGCCCTTGCCGGAGACATCGACGAGCGCCACCTCGAGCATCTTGCCGTCGCAGAACGACACGACGAAGTCGCCGCCGAACGACGAGCCGCCGGCCGGCTTGAGCACCAGGGACGACCCCCACCCCTCGCCCAGTTCGGGCAGCTTGCCCTGGGCCCGGATGCGGTCCCGCAGCTCGAGCAGCATCCGGTCGCCGCGAAGGCCCTGGACGCCGAGCTTCTCCCTGGTCCGCGCCAGCACGTCGGCGAAGGCGGCGGTCAGCACGATGGTGGCGACGATCCCGGCTCCCGCCTTGTCCTCGAGCACGTCGTAGACGAGGGCCACCGCGGCGAAGGCGAAAAAGATGCGCAACGCCCGTGGCCACAGCAGGAGGCCGCCAGCCAGGATCGGCAAGATCATCACGCCGGGCGAGAACCACCACTCGGACAGGTGCACCGAGGCCACCGAGATGGCGATCGTCAGCACCGAGAGAGCGAAGGCCAGCCGGCGGTTCCTGGTGATGAACTGCCTGGTGAGCTGGGTGCGCAGGGTCCGCAGGAGGCGTAGCGCGCGCCGCCGCCCCAGGCGGGGTCCCTTGGGCTGCCGCGCGGTAACCATGATGCGGGCACTGTATTCGATGACTGCCGGGCAGGCTAAACCAGTCGCGCCGTCGGGCAGGCCGAGGTACGAAGGCACTATGACAGAGTCTGCCCGCAGCCGCGCCGAGGGCCCGTATCCGATCCGGCCCATTACCGAGGACGAATTCGACAGCTTCGAGGCCGTCGCCCAGCATGCCTTCCACGGCTCGCCGCTTTCCGAGAGCGACCGGGGCATGGTCCTTGACCGGTTCGAGTTCGACCGCACGCTCGCGGCCTGGGACGGTGCCGTGCCCGTGGGCGTCACCTCGATCCACAGCTTCCAGCTGAGCGTGCCGGGCCAGGAAGTGCTGCCCGCGGCCGGGGTGACCTTCGTGGCGGTGCTGCCCACGCACCGGCGGCGGGGCGTGCTGAGCAGCATGATGCGCCGCCAGCTGGCCGACGTCGGCGACCGGGGCGAGCCGATCGCCGTGCTGTGGGCGTCGGAGTCGGTGATCTACCCCAGGTACGGCTATGGCTGTGCCAGCTCGATCCTCACCTTCACGTTCCGGCGCCGCGAGGGCGCGCTGACGACGACCGTCCCGGCCGACGGCCTGCGGCTGCGGATCGCCGACCCGCCGGCCGCCCTGCCCGAGCTGGCCAAGGTCTACGACGCCGTGCTGGCGACACGTCCCGGGCTCTTCGGGCGCAACGACGCGTGGTGGCGGCGCACGATCTACGACCCGGCGGAGGAGCGGAAGGGCGCCAGTCCGCTGCGCTGCCTGCTGGCCGAGGACGCCGCCGGGCCGCGCGGCTACGCGCTGTACTCGAGCGTGGAGCACTGGGCGGACTCCCTGCCCGAGAACGTGCTGACCGTGCGCGAGCTGATGGCGGTCGACCCCGCCGCCAGCGCGGCGCTCTGGGCCGATCTGCTCAGCCGGGACCTGACCAGCGAGTTCCGCGCATCGCGGCGCCCGGTCGACGATCCGCTGCTCTACCAGCTGGCCGACCCGAGGCGGGCCCGGCCGCAGCTGACCGACGGCCTGTGGGTCCGGATCATCGACGTGCCCGCCGCGCTGGCCAGGCGTAGGTATTCCGGCCCGGTCGACCTGGTCATCGAGGTGCGGGACGAGATCCTGCCGCCCAATGCCGGCCGGTGGCGGCTGACCACCACGGGTAACAGTCCCGGGAGCGGCTCCGGCCTGGCGGCGTCGTGCGTTCCGGCCACCTCGGCGGCGGACCTGGCGCTGGACGTGACCGAACTCGGCGCGGCCTACCTGGGCGGGACCAGGCTGGGCGCGCTGGCCGGGGCGGGGCTAGTCGCCGAGCTGCGGCCCGGCGCCGTCCGGCAGCTCTCGGCCGCCATGGCCTGGGATCCCGCCCCCTGGTGCCCGCTGATCTTCTAGGCCCGAGGTCAGCAAGCCGACTTGGAACGCGGTTCCACTCCCAGCTCCGGCCGACCCTGGGAGCACCTTGGCTTCCTGGCGGCGTTGCCCGAAGGGAAAATATTTCCGCTGGAGAAACGATGGCGGGAAGGATGGGTGGCTTCCGGAGCTCGGGCGGAAAGGGTCCACGGGGCGGGGAATGGTGGGTTATCCGGCTTTATATGACACTGGGGCTGAGGAGGATGACGCCGTGCCCGTTATGAAGCTGACGCCTAACGCCGCGATGCGCGCTAGGGACGTGTCCCGGCCGCGCGCCGAGCATCTCGCCGAAGCCGAGGAGGCCGAGGCGAGAGGCAACGCGGGGCGGGAAAGCCAGGGGCGGGAAAGTACCGGGCGGGCGGAGCGGCGAGGGACGGAGCGCGAAGCCTCGGAGCGGCGAGGGACGGAACGCGAAGGCTCGGCTCAAGACGGCGCGGCAACGGACGGGTCGACCGGGGACGACCGGGCCGGACGGTCTGGCTACCCGCGGCGCCGGGGATCACGTGATGCCGGGCGGCGAGGCCGCTCTTCCCGCTGAGCTCTGCACCTCGAGGACCCAGCGGGAGGTGATCCAGGCCCACGGGCAGATAGGGTCGAACCAGAAATCGACGCGCGTCGGTTCCTGCTCTATTAGCTCATGGGGGGTCGTGCACCCTTCAGCGACGGACAGCCTTCGCAAATTCCGTAGAAGGGACGATCCCCGGTGACATCCGACAACCTGACCCGCGACGAGGCGGCGACGCGCTCGGCGCTCATCACGGTCGCTTCCTACCAAGTCGACCTCGACCTAACGGGCAGCGACGCCACGTTCAGCTCGGTCAGCGTGGTCAGGTTCGGCTGCGCCGCACCGGGCTCGTCCACGCATCTCAACCTGACCGCCCCCGCGGTGCGCGAGATCACGCTGAATGACACGCCGGTCAGCCTGGACGCGTTCGACAGCAACCGGATCACGCTGACCGGGCTGGCGGCCGAGAATGTGCTCCGGGTCGTGGCCGACTGCGCCTACTCGCGCAGCGGCGAAGGTCTGCACCGGTTCACCGACCCCGCCGACGGGCGCGTCTACCTGTATTCGGACCTGGAGACCTTCGACGCGCACCGGGTCTACGCCTGCTTCGACCAGCCGGACATGAAGGCCAGCTACGAGCTCACCGTCACTGCCCCGGCGGACTGGCAGGTCGTGTCGAACATGGCACCGGAATCGACCATCCCGGTCGGCCGCGTCCCGGACGGCGGGCCGCTCCGCTGGCATTTCCCGCCCACACCGGTCGTGCCGACCTACATCACGGCGGTCGCGGCCGGCCCCTACCACGTGGTCCGCGACGAGCACGACGGCATCCCGCTCGGCGTGTACTGCCGGCAGTCGCTGGCCGAGTACCTCGACGCCGACGAGATCTTCGAAGTGACGCGCCAGGGCTTTGACTTTTACCACAATTCGTTCGGGATAAAATATCCGTTCGGCAAATACGACCAGCTTTTCGTGCCGGAGTTCAAAGAAGGCGCGATGGAAAACGCGGGCTGTGTCACGTTCGTGGAAGCCTACATTTTCCGGTCGCGGGTCACTGATTTCGCCCGCGAGGCGCGCGGCGAGACGATCCTGCACGAGATGGCGCACATGTGGTTCGGCGACCTGGTCACGATGCGCTGGTGGGATGACCTGTGGCTGAACGAGTCGTTCGCCACCTGGGCCGGCACGCTCGCACAGGCCGAGGCGACGAGGTGGACGAACGCCTGGACCACGTTCGCGCAGCTGTACAAGGCCTGGGCCTGCCGGCAGGATCAGCTGCCTTCCACCCACCCGATCGCCGCCGATATCCCCGACATCGCCGCGGTGGAAGTGAACTTCGACGGGATCACGTACGCCAAGGGCGCCGCCGTGCTCAAGCAGCTCGTGGCCTATGTCGGGCGGGAGAATTTCCTGGACGGCGTGCGGAAGTATTTCGCCGCGCACGCGTGGGGCAACGCGACGCTGGCGGACCTGCTGGCCGCGCTCGAGGAGACCTCGGGTCGCGACCTGGCCGCCTGGTCGGCCGAATGGCTGCAGACGGCGGGCGTGAACACGCTGCGGCCGTCCTACTCGGTGGACGCCGACGGCCGGTTCACCGAGTTCGCGGTGGAACAGGAGGCGCCCGCCAGCCATCCGGTGCTGCGTTCGCACCGCATCGCCATCGGCCTGTACGACCGGACATCAGGGGAGGAGGCCGGCCTCGTCCGCCGGCAGCGGGTCGAGACCGACGTGGCGGGCCCGCGCACGGTGGTGCCGGAACTCACCGGCCAGCCGCGCCCCGACCTGGTCCTGGTCAACGACGACGACCTCACCTACGCCAAGATCCGCCTCGATGATCATTCGCTGCGCACCCTGATCGAGGCGATCGGGGAGTTCACCGACTCGCTCCCCGCGGCGCTGTGCTGGTCGGCCGCCTGGGATATGGTCCGCGACGCCGAGATGGCGACGCGCGACTACGTCCGGCTGGTCCTTTCGGGCGTCTCCTCGGTGGCCGACATCAGCGTGGTGCAGACCCTGCTGCGGCAAGCCGGCCAGGCGGTTCGCCGGTTCGCCGCCCCCGCCTGGCGCCAGACTGGGCTGGCCCTGATGGCCAGCGTGCTGCGCGACCTGCTGGACGACGCGTCGGCCGGCTCGGACATCCAGCTCGCCTACGTCCGGGCCTTCGCCGGGGTGGCCACCTCCGCCGACGACCTGGCCCTGCTGGCCGGGCTGCTCGACGGTCCGGTGGTGCTCGACGGCCTCACCGTCGACACCGACCTGCGCTGGTCACTGCTGTGGCGGCTGGTGAGCCGCGGCGCCCGCTGGGAGGATGAGATCGACGCCGAGCTGGCACGGGACGCTACCGACGCGGGCGAACGGCACGCCGCGGCGTGCCGCGCCGCGATTCCGACGGCCGAGGCCAAGCAGAAGGCCTGGGAAACGATGATCGGAGGCGAGCTAACCGTCGCGATGTTCCGCGCCGTGCTGTCTGGTTTCGCCGACCCGGACCAGCCGGAACTGGTGGAGCCCTACCGGGAGAAGTACTTCCAGGTGGTCGGGGACGTGTGGCGGAACTGGTCGTCGGCGATGGCGCAGGACTTCGTCACCGGCGTCTACGCGGTGTGCCCGATTTCGCGCGAGACGGTGGAAATGACCGACGCCTACATCAGGGCCGCCGATCCGCCCGCCGCGCTGCGCCGCCTGCTCATCGAGGGCCGCGACGACATCCTCCGGGCCCTGCGCTGCCAGGACCGCGACCGCCAGGCCTGAGGCGAGGCGATGACCCCCCGCGGGCGAGCCGACCCTGACGGTGTACGTCGTGGAGCGTGACGGCGATGACCCGGGATAGCCGCCCTCCTTTTGACGCGCCGGTACCTGGAAGCCCATCACCACAAGGCGGTAGCGCTCGCCGACTAAAACTCCCATGCCCTATACCAATACGCAGGGGATGTCGGTGTTCTCGTCCATCCAGTAGCTGGCGCAGACCCGGTGGTAGCCGTCGGCGATGGTGAGCGGGTGGGTGTTATCGCCGCGCAGCAGCAGGATCGGCGACAGGGCCCCGCCGGACGCGGCCTTGCGCAGGTCGGACGCGACGTGCTTGTTGTCCTCGCCGAGCAGGGGGAGCCGACTGGCTCGCAGGATGTCCTTGGCCTTGCGGTGGGTGATATCGTCCCGCGCGGCGGTCAGTTTCTGCCGGCAGTCGGCGGCCCGCTTGGCCGGCATGATCAGCGACAGGTAGTCCTCCGCCGCCTGGAAGTCATGCTCTTCCGGCTCGGGCAGCCAGTTCACCGTCTGTGCCATGTCAGCTCCTAGCGGTTGCCTGCTATGGCCTGGGCCGCGGCCTCCCGGACGTGCTTGGCCACCTCGTCCGGCGGGATCTGCACGGTGGAGCCGGTGGCGCGGTCGGTCAGTTCCGCGGTCCCGGCGGCCAGGCCGCGCTTGCCCACGGTGACCCGGAACGGGATGCCGACCAGTTCGGCGTCGCTGAACTTGACGCCGGCCCGGACCGGGCGGTCGTCGACGATGACCTCGACGCCGGCCGCGAGCAGCGCCTGGTACACCCGCTCCCCCGCGGCGGCCACCGCGTCGTCGTCCTGCTGGGCGATCACCACCACGACCTCGAACGGCGCGATCGCGACCGGCCAGATGATGCCCTTGGAATCGTGATGGACCTCGATGGCCGCAGCCATCGCCCGTTCCACGCCGATGCCGTAGGAGCCCATGATCGGCCGGACCGGTTTGCCGTCCGGGCCGGACACGCTGATCCCGATGGAGTCGGTGAACTTGTAGCCGAGCTTGAAGATGTGGCCGACCTCGATGCCGCGCTGCACCTCGAGCGGCCCCCCGCAGATGACGCACGCCTCGCCGGCGGCGGCCTCGCGCAGGTCCGCCCACCGGCCGACGGCGATGTCCCGTTCGACGTCGACGCCACGCAGGTGCGTGTCGTCGATGTTGGCGCCGGTGTACATGCCGCGCCGCCCGCGCAGCGCCCCGTCGGCGATGATCGGGTGATCAGTGACGCCGACCGCGCCGAGGCTGCCCGGCAGCGCGCCGAGCGCCTCGCGGATCTCCTCCGGCTGGGCCGGGCGGATCGCGACCGCACCGGTGGCGTCGGCGAGCTTCTGCTCGTTCAGCGCGTGGTCGCCGCGCATCAGCACCAGGGTGAGCACGCCGTCCAAGAAGTACACCAGGGTCTTGATCTGCTGGTCGGCCAGAGCCTGGTACTGCTCGGCGAGATCGGTGATGGTGCGCACCCCCGGCGTGGCAAAGGGCTCGGGAGAGGCGAGTACCGTGGCCCGTTCGGCAGAATCTTCTATCTTCGCCAGCCGGGACGTGGCCTTTTCTATGTTGGCCGCGTAGTTGCACTCCGGGCAGTAGATGATGAGGTCCTCGCCGGTCGGCGAGGGGCAGACGAACTCGATGGAGTCCGAGCCGCCCATGGTGCCGTTGGACGCCTCGGCCTGGATGGCCGGGACGCCGAGCCGCTCAAACGCGCGGGCGTAGGCGTCGCGGTGGGCGTTGAACGACACGTCGAGCTCGGCCGGCCCGAGGTCGAAGCTGTAGGAGTCCTTCATGGTGAACTCGCGGGTGCGCATCAGGCCCGCCTTGGGGCGCGGCTCGTCGCGCAGCTTGGTCTGGAACTGGTACCACACCTGCGGCAGCTGGCGGTAGGACTCGAGCTCGGTGGCGAGGGTGGCGACGATCTCCTCGTGGGTCATGCCCAGGGCCAGGTCGGCGCCCCTGCGGTCCTTGAGCCGGAACATCTCCTCGCCCATCAGCTCCCAGCGGCCGCTCTTGACCCACAGCTCGGCCGGGTGCATGACCGGCATCAGGATTTCCTGCGCGCCGATCGCGTTCATCTCCTCGCGGATGATCCCGATGACCTTCAGCCGGACCCGCTGGCCGAGCGGCAGCAGCGAGTAGTGCCCCGCCATCAGCTGGCGAATGTAGCCCGCGCGCAGCAGGAGGCGGTGGCTGGGCGCGTCGGCGTCCGCCGGGTCGTCGCGCAGCGTCGGGATGTGCATCTTGGACCAGCGCATGAGCCCGTAGTTTAGCGCCGACGGAAGGTTATCGCGGATTCGATATCGCCGGACCCGGCCAGCTCGGCCAGGCTGCGGACGTGCGGGTGGCCGTCAGGGGCCGGACAGAAGCCGTATGGGTCCATGTGCACGGGCTGCAGGCCCGCCGCCTGAGCGCCGGCCACGTCGTAGCGCAGGCTGTCTCCGACGTGCAGGACCGAACGGTCCGCCGGCACGCCCAGCGCGTCGAGCGCGATCCGGAAGATGGCCGGGTCGGGTTTGGCCACGCCGACCACGGCGGAGTCGAGGATGACGCCCAGCGGTACCCCGTGGGGGGATCCGTGCCCGTCGGACAGGTCCGGGACGTGGCAGACGCCCAGACGGCGAAGGTCACCCTCCACGCTGCCGTCCGAGTTGGAGACCACGCCCATCGGCAGGCCGAGGGCGGCCACGGCCCGCAGGCCGTCCATCGCGCCGAGGCCGACGTGTGTCCAGCCGTGCCCCCTGAACCGCTGGGAAATCTCGGCGGCAAGCGGCGCGCACCGGTCCTCGGGTACGCCGCAGGCGCCCACGTAGCTGAGCAGGTAGTTACGCCACCAGGAGGCCTCGACGGGCGGGAGGGCCTCGGTGTCCTGGATCGCCATCGCCCGGTAGTGAGCCCGCTCCAGGGAAGCCAGGTCCGGGTCGACCCCGGCCGCACGCAGCGGTGGCAGCACGCGGCCGGGTTCGGGAAAGACCAGGACCCCGCCTGCGTCGAGCAAGATGGCGCTGACTTGCGAAGCCCGGACGGCGTTGCTGACGGGATTAACGCTGCCTGGTGAAGCCACATCTGCACTATATTCAGCGGGCGATGATGCGCTGGATGGGGAGAGGTTTCGCACTGACCTCAGCCGACTCGCTGGTCACACGACGCCTACCCATCAGGGTTTCGAACTCGGTGTCGACTGTGATCGTGGACCGTTACCCCCGTAGAAACGGGGGTAACGGTCCACGATAACGGGATGACCTCTTGGTGGGCGGCGGGGGCGTCAGCGCAGGGGGTAGGTAAGGGCGCGGGCGAGCCAGAGGGCGGCGACGGCCTGGAGGATGCCGACGAGCAGGGTGGCGGCGATGCCGACGGCGGCGTGCGGGGGCAGGCCGGCCAGGGCCGCGATGACCCGCGCGGTCGCGCCGACCGGGGCGCCGGACAAGGCGGGCCACCACAGCGCCGCGCCCCAGCCCACGACGACCGCCAGCACCACCAGGCCCAGGGCCGGAAGCGTCCGCCAGGGCCCGGCCCCGGCCGCGATCCCGGCCGCGAACGGCAGGAACCACCAGCCGAGCCCGGCGCCCAGGCCGAGCAGCGCCGCGGTCACGGCGCACGCCGTCAGCCAGGCCAGCAGCGGGCCGCGCGAACGCCGCGGCCGGAACGACGGCTCACGTCGCGCGGGGATTTTGGGGCCGCGTCCGGGCCATGGCCCGGCGGTGCGCAGCTCGCCGAGCCGGTAGGCACCCCGCTTGCCCAGCCGCCGCGGGTCAGCCACGGCCGGCCGCCGCGGTCAGCGTCCAGGTCAGCGATCCGGCCGCCGGCCCGGGAGTGGGCCCGGGAGTGGGCCCGGGAGTGGGCAGAGCCAGGTACTGGCCGTCCCACCACAGCGGGATCTGGTCCTCGTACCAGGGCGAAGCCGGGTTCTCGCTCTGGCCGCCCGGGTACACGCCCTCCGCGCTCACCCCGGCGGGCGACAGCGTGACGATCATCCGCCAGCTCGGCCCGCTGGTCGAGGTCAGGCCGCCGTCGGCGGCGTCCGGCGTGAACGGGTCGCCGCCGGCCGCCCGGGGCCCGTACCCCAGGCCGTTCGTCCCGCTGAGCGCCGGGAACGCGCGCGCGTGCAGCCGCCCCCAGGTCCATTCCTGTGGCGCGCCGCCGAGCACGGACGACAGGTGCGCCACGGCCGTGGCGAAGGCCTGGCGCATAACCTGCGGCGCGGTCCGCCGCTCCCCCGGCGGGAGGGCGAACGCCGGGTTGGCCGGGTCGCCGAGCGTCCACGCCTCGAGGTCCTCGTCCAGGCTGACCCGATCGACCGAGACCGCCAGGCCTTCGTGATCCTGGCCGACGGGCACCTTGGCCTGGTTCCACCAGGGCTGGAATACCGCGGACAGGTAGTCGCCCCAGAAGGTCCACCAGATCGACGCGGCCGGCGAGCCGGCCCCCATCGTGGCGGGCCAGGTGGACAGGAGCGAGACCGCGGCCCGTTCGGCAGAAGAAAGAGCGGTACCGCGCAGGGCGGTCAGCAGGTCCGGGACCATGCGCGCGGCCAGCTGGTCCGTCAGGCTGGTCTGGACCGCAGCGAAACGGGCCGGCGTGAGCGGCGTCGGCCGAGTGCGCAGCGCGGCGTAGATGGCGGCCGCACGGTAGCCGGGGTCGAAGAAGTCGGCCGTAGTGCCGATGTAGTACGGGTAGGCGGCGGTGACGGGCCGCTGGTTGGCGGTGGCCAGCACGTGCGACGGCGGGTCGTAGGCCTGCGGTTCGGCCGGGTACGAGATGACGCCGGTGATGTCGCAGGCGCCGGTGCCGCTCATCGGCAGCCACGGCTGGCAGCCGGCGCCGACCTGGGGGTAGTAGCCGGCCGAGATCGCGCCGATGTTACCGGCCGCGTCGGCGTAGACGAAGTTCTGCGTCGGCGCGTACCAGCCGGCCAGGGCGGCCTTGAACTGGCCGAAGCTGGCGGCCTGGTCGACGGCGAGCATCGCCGCCAGGTCGGGGGAGGGCACGTTGCCCATCCAGTCGACCGACGTGGTCTGCCCGGCCTGGGTCATGATCGGCCCGTGCACGGTGATGTCCACGGTCAGCGTCCTGGTCGCGGCGCCGCGGACCGGGATCGTGTAGTGCACCACCTGCATCGGGCGCCACGCACCGTCCCAGAAGTACTGGCCAGGGCGGGTCTTCTCGGAGTAGAAGAAGGTGGCCTGGTTCTGCGTGCCGGTGAGCGACCAGGCGATGCGGGCGTTGTGCCCGATCAAGATCCCGGGCAGGCCGGGCACGCTGACCCCGGCGGCGTCGAAGCCCGGCGCGGACAGGGCGACCTCGTACCAGACCGACGGGATCGTCTGCGGCAGGTGCGGGTCGCCGGCCAGCAGCGCGCCGCCACCCCGCACCGCGGGCCCGTCGGCCGCCCAGGCGTTGCTGTCCGGGTACTCGTGCAGGTGGCCGGACCCTTGATCCGGGAGCCGGCTGAGCTGGGTGAGCAGGGTGTCCGCCGCGGTCGCTTCGGCCGCGGTGATAGCCGAACGAGGCGCGGTGCTCGCCGTGGTTCCGGTGCCTGCCCGGGCGGGCAGGTTCGTCATGGTGCTGGCGGCCGCAGTGCTGGCTGCATCAGGGGCGAGCGCGGTCAGCGGCAGCCTGGCGTACGGGCCCGGGTCGTAAGGGATCTGCGCGTTTCTCGCGATGACCGGAAACCAGTCCATGGTGCGCGCCGCGCCGAGGGAGCGCTCGAGCAGCGCAGAGTCAAGCGGGGTGGAGGTGAAGTCGAGCTCCTGGGTGAGCTCGCCCTGGACGACGAGGCTGTCGACCGGGGTCCACGGGCCCGGGTACACCCCGGCCAGCGAGAAGGCGGCCGGCCACTGGCCGCTGGCGCGGACCTGCACGATGTCGTCATTGACGCCCTGGGCGTAGGCGGTCAGCGCCTGGGCGGCCGGGCTGTCCTTCGGCATCTGCGCCCACTGCCTTTGCGCGGTGCGGAGCAGGCCCAGGCGCAGCTCGAACTCGTCCGACGACAGGTCCGTCGGGCCGCCGAGCTGGGCCAGCCGCCCCTCCCCCAGGCGGCGTTCTTCGTCCATCTCGGCCAGCCGGAACCGAGCGTGCAGGTAGCCGAGCGCCAGGAACATGTCATGGTCGCTGGCGGCCCGGACCGAGGCGACGCCGTGCGGGGTGAACGAGACGGTGACGGTGTACTGCAGCCCGGCCAGGTGCAGGGTCTGCGCACGCGCCGGCTCGCCGCCGGCCGCCGATGTCCACGCGCCGCGGCCGGGATCGAGCGCCGGGCCGAGCGCGGGGATCGTGCCGTGGCCGAACCCGAGCACGACAAGCAGCACCACGGACACGGCCAGCGCGGCGGCGATGTTGGCCGCCCGCCGGAGATGGGCCCAGCGCCGACGGCCCCGGCCCCCGCTCTGCCTCCTACCGGGGGCGCCGATCACCAGAGCGGCGGGTGCCTGTCCTTCCACGGGCGAGCCTGTTCGAGCTGGGCCGACAGGGAGATCAAGGTGCCCTCTTCGCCCATCCGGCCGGCCAGCATCACGCCGATCGGCAGGCCGTCGGCGTTCCAGTGCAGCGGGACGTTCACGGCCGGCTGGCCGGACACGTTGTAGACGGCCGTGAACGGGGTGAACCGCTTCTGCCGCTCGAAGTTCTCGGCGGGCTCGACCTCATCGAAGTAGCCGACCGGGACCGGCGGCCGGGCCAGCGTCGGGGTCAGGATGGTGTCGTAGGCGTTCAGCGCGGTGACCGCCGTGCGGGTCACCGCCTGCAGGTAGGCCTGGGCGAAGATGAGCTCGGGAGCGCTGGTGGCCTGCCCGCGACCGCGCAGGTAGCGGGTCAGCGGGCGGAGCACGTCCTCCTGCCCGGGGGCGAGCGGGGCCAGCGTGGCGTAGGCGTACCAGAGGATCTCGAAGAACGGCACCACGTCGGGGCCGAGCGGCATGGTGACGTCCTCGACCTCGTGCCCCAGGCTGTCCAGCAGCACGCTGGCCTCCTCGTAGGCCGTGACGCAGTCCGGGTGCACCTCGGCGCCCTCGACCGGGTTCTGCAGCGTCCGGCCGATCCGCAGCCGGCCGGGCGGCCGGCTGGCGTAGCCGAGGAACGACTCCCCGGCCGGCAGCGGCGGCTGGGTGTACATGTCGCCGGGAAAGTTCCCGGTCATCACGTCGAGCAGCAGCGCGGCGTCCGCGACGGTGCGCGCGATGGGGCCGTTGACGCCCAGTCCGGCCAGGTCGGGCACGAGCGGGCCCTCGGAGATCCGGCCGCGGGACGGCTTGATCCCGAACAGGCCGCACACGCTGGACGGGATGCGGATGGAGCCGCCGCCGTCGCTGCCCTGGGCGGCCGGGGCCAGGCCGGCCGCGACCGCGGCGGCCGCGCCGCCGCTCGACCCGCCCGCGGACCTGGACAGGTCCCACGGCGTGCGGGCCGGCGGCCCGACCTCGGTCTCGGTGTAGCAGGGCAGCCCGAACTCCGGGCAGGCCGTCTTGCCGGTGATGACCGCACCGGCCCGCTTGATCGCGACCACCACGTAGTCGTCGGTGTCGGGCACGTTGGCTTCGAAGGCTTTCGAGCCCAGCGTCTGCCGGACCCCGGCTACCATGTTCAGGTCCTTGATGGGGATCGGCACGCCGGTCAGCGGCGGCAGCGCCGCTTTGTCGTCCGCGTCGTCCGCGTTGGTGACCGCTTTCTCCGCCGCCAGGGCCTGGTCGGCGGCGAGTTCGGCGGTGATGGTGAAGAACGCGCCGACCTGGTCGTTGAGCTCCTGCGTCCGGCGCAGATAATGATCGGTGATGGCAACCGGCGAAAGCTCGCCCGCGCGGATCGCCGCGGCCAGCTCGATCATGGTTAGCTCGTGAATCTGGGCCATGTTAGGAGATCGTAGACCACGGCCAGGCCGGGACGTTTGGCCCGTTGCCGGGGTAAATGTCCAGCTATAAAACCGGCCGGAGTAGGGCACAATCGTCGTAGTGACGGTGCTTTGCGCTGAGTCCTAAGGCAGTTACGCTGAGGTGGTGGGTGATACCGGATGGCGTGGCCGAAGCTGAGAAACAAGTCATCGGGGCCGCCGATGACGGGAAGCAATCGCAGCGGGGCAGCACACGACGGGACACGGTCGCACGGTGGGGCACCGCAAGGTGCCTCGGGAGGTTCGGCCCGCGGGCCGGCGGAACCGGTGCCGGACGCGCCAGCGGTCTGGCCTGGGCAGGTCGAGGACGGGATAGCAGGGGTTGAATTCGTGCCCGTCGAGGCTGTGCCCGTCGAGGCTGTGCCCGTCGAGGCTGTGCCCGTCGAGGCTGTGCCCGTCGAGGCTGTGCCCGTCGAGGCTGTGCCTGTCGAGGTGGCGCCGGCTGAGCCAGAGTCGGCCGACCTGGCGTTGTGGGACTGGTCCCCGTATGAGGAGTCCGTGCCGTCCGACGATCTGGCGGACGAGCCGGTCGCCCAGGACGAGCCGCCCAGGTCCGAGTGGAAGGCCGTGGTCACTCCGGTCGAGGAGGTGGACGGGGCCAAGCGGACGCCGCCCGGCATCGGCCAGTACCGGGGGAACCTGGCCCACCTGGCCCGGCACCCGAGGATGCGAGTCTGGCGGCTGCGGATCGTCGTCGCGGTCCTCATCTTGGTGGCGTTCTCGATCCTGGTCTCCTGGCAGTTCGGGCTCACGCTCGCGGTGATCGCCATCATCGCCGACACCATCTACCGGTCCCGGCGGAACTATTCCGGCCAGGCGCGGATGACCCGCGCGCAGCGCCGGACCCGCAGGCAGCTGGCCAAGCTCGGGCGCGCGGGCTACCGTGCCATGAACGGCAACGTCATCCCGGAGAGCCAGGAGCAGATCGACCACCTGGTGGTCGGGCCCGCGGGGGTCTTCGCCATCGACTCGGAGGCCTGGGACAAGCACCTGGTGGTGCGGACGAAAAACGCCAGGCAGCTGTGGCACGGGCCGTTCAGCATGAAGGACCGGCTCGAGCACGCCCACTGGGAGTCGCAGCGGGCCGCCGACCTGCTCTCCGGCGCGATGGGCAAGCCGGTCGCCGTCCGCCCGGCGATGGCGGTCTACGGGCCGAAGATCCCCTGGGACGTGGCCACCATCAGGGATGTCGACGTCTTCAGCGGGCCGCGGCTGCGTAAGTACCTGCGGCGTCGGGCCAGGCAGGCCGACGCGCGGCCGCTGACCGACGACGAGATCGAGCGGATCTACGCGGCCGCGAACAAGGCGTTCCCGCATCTGTCCTCGGGTTCCCCGGTGAGCTGATAGGGCCCGTCACCCCCGGTAGGCTGGTGCCCGGCTAGTCAGCACACTGCTTTGCTAGCTGGCACGCGCTGAGGGGAGATCGACAGGTATGCCGCCGCTTCGGTCCCGTACGGTCACGCACGGCAGGAACATGGCGGGCGCCCGCGCCCTGCTGCGCGCCACGGGAGTAGCCAGGGAAGATATCGGCAAGCCGATCATCGCGGTGGCGAACAGCTTCACCGAGTTCGTCCCCGGCCACGTGCACCTGCGCGAGGTCGGCCAGGTGGTCGCGGACGCGGTCCGGGCGGCCGGGGCGATCCCGCGCGAGTTCAACACGATCGCGGTGGACGACGGCATCGCCATGGGCCACGGCGGCATGCTGTACTCGCTGCCGAGCCGGGAGCTGATCGCCGACTCGGTGGAGTACATGGTCAACGCGCACTGCGCCGACGCCATGATCTGCATCTCGAACTGCGACAAGATCACGCCGGGCATGCTGATCGCCACCATGCGGCTGAACATCCCGACCGTGTTCGTGTCCGGCGGCCCGATGGAGGCCGGTGCCCCGGCCGGTCTGGCCGCTGGCGCTGGCTCTGGCTCTGGCTCTGGCCGGAAGCTGGACCTGATCGACTCGATGGTGGCCTCGGCCGATCCTTCGGTGTCGGACGAGCAACTGCTCGCCATGGAGGAGTCGGCCTGCCCGACCTGCGGGTCCTGTTCGGGCATGTTCACCGCGAACTCGATGAACTGCCTGACCGAGGCGATCGGCCTGGCCCTGCCGGGCAACGGGAGCACGCTGGCCACCCACTCGGCCCGCCGCGGCCTGTTCGAGCGGGCGGGACGGCTGATCGCGGAGATCACCAGGCAGTACTACGCCGACGGGGATGATTCGGTGCTGCCCAGGTCGATCGCCAGCCGCGACGCGTTCGAGAACGCGATGGCGCTCGACGTGGCCATGGGCGGGTCGACCAACACGATCCTGCACCTGCTCGCCGCCGCCCACGAGGCCGGCGTCGATTTCGGCCTGAAGGAGATCGACGAGCTCTCGCGCCGGGTGCCCTGCCTGTGCAAGGTGGCGCCGAGCAGCTCCTACCACCTGGAGGACGTGCACCGGGCCGGCGGCATCCCGTCGATCCTCGGCGAACTCGACCGTGCCGGGCTGCTCAACCGCGACGTGCGCACCGTGCACAGTTCTTCTCTGGATGAGTTCCTGGACGCGTGGGACCTAGGTTCGGCGTCGGTCAGCGACGAGGCCGTCGAGCTGTACCACGGCGCGCCCGGCGGCGTCCGCACCACCCGGCCGTACTCGCAGTCGGCGCGCTGGGACACACTCGACCAAGACCGGACGAACGGCTGTATTCGTGATACGGCGCACGCCTACACCGCCGACGGCGGGCTGGCCGTGCTGTACGGGAACCTGGCTCCGGAGGGCGCGATCGTCAAGACCGCCGGGGTGCCGGAAGAGCTGTGGCAGTTCTCCGGCCCGGCCGTGGTGTTCGAGAGCCAGGAGGACGCGGTCGCGGGCATCCTGGGCGGCGCGGTCAGCGCGGGCGACGTGGTGGTCATCCGCTACGAGGGCCCGCGCGGCGGGCCCGGCATGCAGGAGATGCTGTACCCGACCAGCTTCCTCAAGGGCAAGGGGCTCGGCCGGGCTTGCGCGCTGATCACCGACGGGCGGTTCTCCGGCGGGACCTCGGGCCTGTCGATCTGCCACGTCGCGCCGGAGGCGGCCGGGGGCGGCCCGATCGCGCTGGCCGAAAACGGCGACACCGTGGTGATCGACATCCCGCGCCGCGAGCTCAGGCTGGACGTGCCCGACGAGGAGCTTGCTTCCCGCCGCGAGCGCGTGTTTTTGTCTTTGGGGTCGTACCGTCCCGTAGACCGGCAGCGGCCGGTCAGCGCCGCCCTGCAGGTCTACGCCGCGATGGCCACGTCCGCCTCGACCGGCGCGGCGCGCGACGTCACGCTCATCGCCCACCCGGACAAGTGAGCCCGCGCTGAGTCAGGCTGTGCCGTCATCTGGGCCGTCATCTGGGCCGTCACCTGGTTTCGTGCGCCCGGCCCGCGCGGGCGATGCCGCGAGCCTGGCCCGCGTCCAGGTCGCGAGCTGGCGCCGGGATCTGGCCGGGATCGTGCCCGCGGCGTTGCTGGCCGACCTGACCAGCGACGAAGCCGAGGCCGTGTGGCAGGACCGCTGGCGGGAGGCGATCACCAACCCGCCGACGAGCAGGCACCACGTGCTGGCGGCCGTGACCGAAGACCCGTCGCGCGAGGTGGTCGGGTTCGTCTCGGCCGGACCCGCCACCGACGCCGACCGCTGGCCGGGCACCGACGGGCAGGTCTACGAGCTGAGGGTCTCGCCCGAACGCACCGGGTGCGGGCACGGCAGCCGGCTCCTCCACGCGGTGGCGGACACGCTCATCCAGGACGGCTTCCATACCGTGTATACCTGGGCGCTCGAGGCGGACATGGCGCTGCGCGGGTTCCTCCAGACTTCGGGCTGGGCCGCCGACGGCGCCCGGGGCGAGCTCGACGTGGGCACGAGCGTTCCGGTCGTGCGCCTGCACACGGCCATCAGCGAATAACGCCGGGTGCTCTAGGATCTGTGCGTGGCTGAAGCTCGGGAATGGCTGGCGGGGACGCGGCCCAGGACGTTGCCCGCGGCCGTCGTGCCGGTACTCATCGGCTCGGGCGTGGCCTACGGTTACGGCAGGTTCTCGGTGTGGCGGGCGCTGCTGGCGCTCGTGGTCGCGCTGGCGCTGCAGGTCGGCGTCAACTTCGCCAACGACTACAGCGACGGCGTGCGCGGCTCGGACGAGCGGCGGGTGGGCCCGGTCCGGCTGGTCGCCGCGGGGCTCGCACCGCCGCGACAGGTGCTGGCGGCGGCGCTTTTCAGCTTTTTCGTGGCCGGCGCGGCCGGGCTGGCGCTGGCCGCGGTGACGTCCTGGTGGCTGGTGGCCGTGGGCGTGGCGTGCATCGCCGCCGCCTGGTTCTATACCGGCGGACCGCGGCCCTACGGGTACAGCGGGCTCGGCGAGGTCTTCGTGTTCGCCTTCTTCGGCGTGGTCGCGGTGGCGGGTACCGCGTACGTGCAGATGTCCGCGTTCAGCTGGCTCGGCCTGGCCGCCTCGGTGCCCGCAGGCCTGCTGGCCTGCGCCCTGCTGATGGTCAACAACCTACGCGACATCCGCACCGACACGCTGGCGGGTAAGCGCACGCTCGCGGTCGTGCTCGGTGACGCGCGCAGCCGTACCGCGTACGTGCTGACCCTGCTGCTGCCCTTCGGCATCGCGGCGCTGCTCGCCTTCTTCCGGCCGCTCGCGCTGGTCACCGCGTTGGCGCTGCCGCTGGCGCGGCTGCCCGTCCGGTCGGTGCGGGCCGGCGCGTCCGGTCCCGCCCTGATCAAGGCGCTCGGCGAGACGGGGCGGCTGCAGCTGGCGTTCGGCATCGCGTTCACGATCGGCCTGGCTATCCGGCTGTGAGCACGCCTCTCCCTAACCTCCCCGGCGAATCCTGCCCGGAAATTTCTCCCGAGCCGGTACATAAGTGAGAGGATGGCACGCACGGGAACGCGCGATTCTCGCACGCTTGCGAGCCTGGCGAGAGACACTTAATAGCAAATGCGTGGTATCAGCGACAGAGCGGCTGCTGGCGCGGTACCCTGCCCGGTAATCCCAGGTGATGAGGTGCGGGCGCGGGGTGGTGCCTAAGCCTATGCGTATCCAGCGGGAAGGTGCCCAGTTGCAAATCCGGGGAACGTGGTCGGCCGGACCTGGCGACGATCAGGCACGATTCCTTGCCGACCTGCGCGCGCTGCGCGACTCCGCCGCGATCGGGTACGACGAGCTGGCGGCCCGGGCACATTACCCGAGCGACATCCTGAAGGAAGCCGAGAACGGCCCCAGCCTGCCCGGCCTGCCCATCCTGGTGGCTTACGTCCGTGCCTGCGAGGGGGACGTGCCCGACTGGGAGGAACGGTGGCGGCGCCTTAACCCTGAGGTGGCCGACGACCCCAATCTTCCGGTCAGGCCCGCCGGAGCGAGCCCGGCCGCCGCGGCCGGCGCCCGTGCGAGCGTGGGCGTCGTGCCCCCCGACGTATACGACCCGGACCGGATCAGGGCCGCGCTCCGCGGGGGCCATGCGCGTCCGGGCCAGGACAGCCGCAGAGCCAGCGCCCCGGGCATCTCGGCACTGGCCCACGGCACCGCCCGCTCGGAGAGCGCAGATCAGGGCCTGGACACAGGTTCCGGCGCGGGCGCCGATGGCGGCGCGAGCTGGGACAGCGGCGCGAGCTGGGGGGCCAACTCAAGCTGGGACGCGCCCGTCGGCCAGGACATCACCACGGCCAACGGGAGCCATTCGGCGACCCACGGCAGCCGCGGGCCATTCGAGGCCGCGTTCACCACCCTGTCGGATCCCGGCGAGCGCAGTGAACCCGCTCATGACCAGGATTTCTCCCGGCCTGACAACAGCGAACCGGAATCCCGGCCCGCCGAGCCGGCCGACCGCGGCTTCGCGTGGCTGGAGCGGACGGATACGCCTCTGGCGGCGCAGCCGGAGGCCGAGCCGGCGCCGGAACCTGCCGTCACCGATCGGATACCGCGGCGTCAGGCCGACCTGACGACACCGGAACGGACCGACTTCTGGGCCACGCCAGCCACCTCAGCCCCGGCCGGCCTCCGGTCACCTGCTCCGGCGCCGCGGGCGGAGGAGCCGGCGATCACGCGGGCGTCCTGGCCCGCACCCGTCGGCACCGCGACGACTTCGACCCCTCCAGCCGCGGAACCCGCTCAGCGGGCCGCGACCGACGCCGCCCACGCGGCGACCCCGGTGGCGGCCGCCGCGGCGCAGCCGGTCAGCTCGGCCGGATCCGCCGCGCAGACAACCGGCAGCCGGCCGGATGACCGCCGCCAGGACCGGTACTTCCCGGTGCGCCTGCTGGCGGTCATCGTCATCGCCGCGCTCATCGGCAGCGCGCTGGTGCTGCTGCTTAAGTGACGTCTCAGCCCGTCGCTTCGCTGCCGTTGGCGAAGGCCGGGTCGCTGTCCTGGGTCACGGCGGACACCCCAGCGTCGGGGCTGACGGGATCGATGGACCCCAGCGGATCGACGAAGCTGGTCCCGGGCATGGCGGCGAGCATGGCGCTCAGAGCGTCGGCCGCCGCTGGGTCGGCACCGGCCGCGAGACCGGACCCGGCGGCCAGGGGCGCGTCGGAGGCCGTGTTGCCGTTAGGGGCCGGGGCGCCGTCCGGGGCCGGGTCTAGGGCGGGAGCGTCGCCGGCGGCCGCGCTGCCGGACGTGACGGCGGGCGGCTCGCGCCTGGCCCGTCCCCTGGCGGACGGCTCGGTGCTCGCGGCCGGCGCCGCGTCACCGCCGCCGAAGGCGCTCGCCACCGACCGCAGCGCGGACGTGACCTCGCTCGGGATGACCCAGAACGTGTTGCCCGCGCCCTGCGCCAGTTGCGGCAGCGTCTGCAGGTACTGGTAGGCGAGCAGCTTGGGATCGGGGTCGTTGTCGTGCACGGCCTGGAAGACGGCGGTGATGGCTTGCGCCTCGCCTTCCGCGGTCAGGATCTTGGCCTGCCTGACGCCCTCGGCGGTCAGGATGGCGCTTTGCTTCTCGCCTTCCGCGGTGAGGATCTTGGCTTGCCTGACGCCCTCGGCGGTCAGGACCGCGGCGCGCTTCTCGCGTTCCGCGCGCATCTGCTTCTCCATCGCGTCCTTGACCGACTTCGGCGGGTCGATGGCCTTGATCTCCACCCGGGTGACCCGGATGCCCCACTTGCCCGACGCGTCGTCAAGCACGCCGCGGAGCTTGTTGTTGATCTGGTCGCGGGAGGTCAGCGTCTGCTCCAGGTCCATCGACCCGATCACGCTGCGCAGCATGGTCGCGGTGATCTGCTCGATCGCCTGGATGTAGTCGACGATCTCGTAATCGGCCGCCCGCGGGTCGGTGACCTGGAAGAACAGCACCGTGTCGATGAGCACGCCCAGGTTGTCCTCGGTGATCACCGGCGCGCCCGTGAACGAGACCACCTGCTCGCGCAGGTCGATCTCCTTCTTGACCCGGTCGATCATCGGGATGACGAAATTCATCCCGGGCTCCAGCGTCTTGCGGTACCGGCCGAAGCGTTCCACGTTGCGTGCTCGCGCCTGCGGTACGATCCGGACCGAGCGCAGTACGGTGACGATGACGAGCAGCGCGACAACAGCTGCGACGATTCCCTCAGCCAGGTACATGGCTACTCCCGAGGATAGACAAGGGCGGTGGCACCGTCGATCTGCATAACGTCCACCTTGGCGCCGACTGGGATCACCAGCGACTCGTCGTAGGCACGTGAGGACCACTCCTCACCGCCAATACGGATCCGTCCGCTGTGCTCGGTGACCTCCTCCAGGACGATCGCCGAGCGGCCGACGAGCGCCGCGGTTCCCGTGCGCAGCGACGGCGGCTGCTTGATATGCCGCATCGCGATGGGGCGGACGAAGACGATCCCGGCACCGGCCGCCACGACGAACGCGGCGAGTTGCAGAGCCAAGTCAAGGTGAAACATCCCGACCACGGCCGCGACCACCGCCGCGACCGCGATGAGGCCAAAGGCAAGCGTCGTGGTGAGCAGTTCGGCAACGCCGAGTACCGCTGCCACGATCAGCCATACGATCCAAGACGACATGGCCGCTCCGCGGAGTTTTCCTGACTTGACTGTAAACCCTCCCGGGCACCGTTCGCAGCACGCGCCATGGCTATCCCGCCGTCTCATTTGATACACGGCGTTATCGCCAGGACACCATCCCCAACTACCTGATTGTGTGCAATTGGTGACAATTAGCCGTCTAGGTCATACAGGGGATTTCTGTCGACCTACACTCAAGAGGTAAGGACAAATGTCCCGCGGCGCGGCTGGACACCAAGGTCCAGGAGGTATCTGGTGGAACGTGGCGACACCGGCCTCGGCCGTGACGCGTACGGTCTGCCCGGGCGCGAGCGGGATCGCCGCGGCTACGGCCCTGGCCCCTATCCGTCCGACGACGGCTATCCCGCCTCCGCCGGGGAGGACGATGCAGCCGGGCCGGGCCGACCGGCAGACGCCGAGGAAGACGACTACGGGCAACTGCTGCGCCGCCCCGGCGAGATGCCGCCCCGCCAGCAGCGGCTCCGCGAGCCGGGACGCCCGTACCCGGGCCAGCCGGGCCGGTTTCCCCCGGGCGCTGTCCTTCCAGGCGCTGTCCCCCCAGGCGTCGTCTCGCCAAACGGCGTCCCTGGCCACGGCGGCATGCCCGGTAGCGGCGTCCCCGGTGGCGGGGTGCCCTACGGTACGGCGCCGGGCGGACCTGCGGGGCCCGGCGTGCCGCACGGCGGGTACCCAGATGGCAGCATGCCACACGGGCCGATGCCATATGGTGCCCCCTCGCACGGTACCGCCTCGCACGGTGCCGCCTCGCACGGTGCCCCCTCGCACGGTGCCCCCCCGCACGGCGGTCCCCCACAGGGCGGCCCTCCCAACGGCGGCCCGCCGAACGGCCGGCAGTACCGGCTGCCGAACGGGCGCCGGGTGCCGCCGGAGGCGGACCGCCTCTACCGCCCGCCGGGACCCAGCGTCCCGGGCGGGACATCGGGGCAGCACCACGGGCCGGGTCGGGCCGCCCAGGACCCGTACCCCGACACCTGGAGCCGCCCGCAGCCGCCGCTGCGGGAGCACCCGCCCGCCGGGCCGCGCTTCGGTGCCCCTGATGGCCGCGAGCGGCTGGGTCCGCCGCTGAGCCCACCGCTGAGCCCGCTGCCGGAACCACCGGGGCCGGTGATCCGCCAGCGCGAGACGGCCGTGCCCGAGGACCGGCCGGGCGGGCCGGCGCAGCCGGCGGCCAGCATCGAGCCAGACGGCCTGGAAGCGTTCGCCAGGGACCTGCGCGCGCTGCGGGCCAAGGCCGACCTCGACTACCCGGAGATGGCCGACGCCTCACACTACGAGATGAAGACGCTCGCGGCGGCGGCTGGCGGCCTCCGGCTGCCTACGCTTCCCGTGGCCGTCGCCTTCGTGCGCGCCTGCGACGGGAACGTCGCCGAGTGGGAAGAACGCTGGCAGAAACTCGCCGAGAAGATCACCGCGGACGCGGCCAGGAAGCGCAAGAACGACGGCGAGGAGATCGCCGAACCGCTGGAACCCGCGGGTGCGCCCGCCGCCCTGGAGCCGCCGGCCCTCAAGCCCGCCGCGCCGCCGCCACCCGATCCGGACGGTGGCGAGGTCTACGTGATCACCTCGGCCAAGCCACGCCAGCCCGGCTGGTGACCGCGACAGCCCCGATACGAGTAGGACCGATCCCGCCGTGCCCCCTGTGCAGCAAAACGCCCCGGCCAGCGAAGGCTGGTCTCCCCCTGTGGACAGCCACGTGCACACCGAATGGTCGTGGGACGCGCCCCGCGAGGCGTCGATGGTACGCAGTTGCGAGCAGGCGCTGGCGGCCAGCCTGCCCGGCGTCGCGTTCACCGACCACCTGGACTTCACCGCCTGGACCGACGGCGACCAGATCGGCGCGAAGAACCTCGATCCGCACCGGTACACCCGGATGCGCCTGCTCGATGTCGCCGGCTACCTCGCGGCCCTGGACAACTGCCGTCAGCGCTTCCCCGACCTGCGGATAATCTCCGGCGTCGAGATCGGCGAGGCTCACCTGTGGGCCGCCAGCGCGGCCAGGACGGTGGCCGGGGCCGGCGTGGACAGGATCCTCGGCTCGCTGCACGCGATCCCGTACGACGGGCGGCTGACCGCTGCCGACGACCTGTTCCGGCGGATGCCGGCCGCCGAGGTGATGCGCCGGTACTTCGCCGAACTGGTGCGGCTGGTCGAGGGGAGCGACATCTTCGCAGTGCTGGCACACCTGGACTTCCCCCGGCGGATGTGGCCGCAGGCGGCCGAGGCGTACGAGGAGCGGGCCTTCGAGGCGGAGTACCGGGCCGTGCTGCGGGCCCTGGCCGCCAGCGGCCGGGTCCTCGAGGTGAACACCAAGGGCCCGCTGGTCTCGGCCGAACTGCTGCGGTGGTGGCGAGAGGCCGGGGGCCGCGCGGTGTCGTTCGGCAGCGACGCCCACCAGCCCTGGCGGGTCGGCGACAAGTTCAAGCTGGCGGTGGACGTGGTCGAGGCGGCCGGTTTCCGTGCCGGGCGCGACCCCTTCGACTTCTGGCGCCTGTAACCCGGTATGACCAGCGGCGGACCCGGACGCCCGAGCGCCGGAGGAAGGCTCCGGGCCCGCCACTGGTGGCCCCTCAGGTCCAGGTATCGCCGAAGCGCGCGATCATGTCATCCCAGCTTTCGGACCCCTCGTTGTCGAGGGCGGCTCGCGGGGCGGGAATGGACCGGCTCTGGCAGTGGACGGCGAACCGTAGCTCTGCGTAGTAGGTCTCCCGGTCGCGAAGTTCGGCACGTGCTTCGGTGTGCGCCGGGAGGCTGGTGCCGCCCGTGCGGAAGGGGAGGTCGGCGCGGAAGTCCCCGTCCTCGTTCGCTGACAGGCCCTCGTCCGGACAATTGCTGGCCACGACACACACCTCGGATACGGATCTAACACGATGCGAAGTTATTTCGCTACTATTCGTAATGTAACTATACGTGCTTTACACAATGCAATGGGTAACAAGGTAATAGTTACCTACCTTCCGAGCTAGCTCTTACGGAAAGTGACGAATCGTATCCTGGAGAGACGCCAGAGATGTTTGGTACCGAAGTGAACGCAGAACGTACGATCTAGGCACGCAGTACGGTCGTTAGGATCAAATAATGGTGATGCCTTGGTCACTGTACGCGCATGACGTTACCGATGATGCCGCCGATCGCGCCCGCCTTGGCCGACTGCCGAGCGTCCTGGCGGGCGAACTGCGGCTGCAGGCGGTGATACGCGGGTACCCGCCAGGGTCGCTGTCCGATTTCCGCCAGTTATGGTCCGTGCGGGCTGGCATTGTGGAAGACGTGACTCAGACCATCACGACCCCGGCCGGCGGCGTGCCCGCGCTCGACGACGAGCGGCGCTACCAGGCGGCGGTCAGCAAGGACCCCCGCTTCGACGGCGTGTTCTTCATCGCGGTGACCTCGACGGGCATCTACTGCCGCCCGTCCTGCCCGGCGATCACGCCGAAACGCGAGAACATGCGGTTCTACCGCGGCGCCGCGGCGGCGCAGGAGGCGGGCTTCCGGGCCTGCAAGCGGTGCCGCCCGGACGCCTCCCCCGGCTCGCCCGAGTGGAACATCCGGGCCGACGTGGTGGGCCGCGCGATGCGGCTGATCGCCGACGGCGTGGTCGACCGGGACGGCGTCGAGGGCCTGGCCAGCCGGCTCGGCTACGAGCAGCGCCAGGTACGCCGCCTGGTCACCGCCGAACTGGGCGCGGGCCCGCTCGCCATCGCCCGCGCGCAGCGGGCGCAGACGGCGCGCATCCTGGTCGAGACGACCGCGCTGCCGCTGTCCGAGATCGCCTTCGCGGCCGGCTTCGCCAGCATCAGGCAGTTCAACGCGACCATCCGTGAGGTCTTCGCGGTGACGCCGACCGAACTACGCCAAGCACGCGGCCGGCGGGCCGCGCCGACTCGGCGGCTCCTCGCGCCGCCGCCGGCCGACCCGGCGGCGCCCGGCCTGATCCGGCTCCGGCTGGCGTACCGGGCGCCGATCGACGGGGAGCGGATGCTGGGCTTCCTGGCCGCCCGGGCCATCCCGGGGGTGGAATCGGTGCGGGAGGGCTGCTACCGGCGGACCATCCAACTGCCGAACGGGACCGGGATCTTGTCTTTGGGCCCGTTCGTGCCCTCCCCGGCGCAGCGCGGGCCCGGCTACATCGACTGCGAGCTCCAGCTCGAGGACCTGCGCGACCTGACCGCCGCGGTGCAGCGCTGCCGTCGGCTGCTCGACCTGGACGCCGACCCCGAGGCGGTCACCGGCTTCCTGTCGGCCGACCCGGTGCTCGGGCCGCTGGCCCTGGCTCAGCCGGGCCGGCGCTCCCCCGGACACGTGGACGGCGGCGAGCTCGCGCTGCGGGCCGTGCTCGGCCAGCAGGTGTCGGTGGCCGCGGCCCGGCGGCTCGGGGCGCGGCTGGTGGTCAGCTACGGCAAGCCGCTCTCCCGCCCGGACGGCCCGCTGACGCACTGCTTCCCGGCGGCGGAGACGCTCGCCGCCGCCGATCCGGCCACGCTGCCGATGCCGCGCAGCCGCGCCCTGGCCCTGACCGGGCTGGCCGCCGCGCTCGCCGCGGGCGAGCTGTCGCTCGATCCGGGCGCCGAACGGGACCGCGCCGAGGCGATCCTGCTGGCGCTGCCGGGCATCGGCCCGTGGACCGCCTCCTACATCCGGATGCGCGCCCTGTCCGACCCGGACGCGTTCCTGCCCACGGACGTGGGCGTGCTCGACGCACTGAGCCGCCTCGGTGCGGTACCGACCGGGACCGGTCCTTCGGCGCGAACCCGGGCGGCCAAGACGGCGGCCGCGCTGGCCGAGAACTGGCGGCCGTGGCGCTCCTACGCCGTCCATCACCTGTGGGCTTACCTAGAGGAAAAGGACCCGTCATGACCAGCCCGTTCGTGGCGCCGGACGCTGCTGCGCCGCGCCTTTCCCACGTCGTCAGCTCCCCTATCGGCCGGCTGCTGCTGCTCGGCGACGGGCACGCCCTGACCGGCCTGTGGATGATCGACGCCGACCGGCACTCGGCGCGCTTCGAGAAGGCCGGCCTGACGCCGCGCCCGGAGGCCTTCGGTGAGGTCGCGGCGCAGCTCGAGGCGTACTTCGCCGGCGATCTCAAGGAGTTCACCGTGCCGCTGGCGCCGACCGGGAGCCCGTTCCAGCTGGCCGTGTGGACCGAACTGACCAAGATCCCGTACGGGAGCACGGTGAGCTACGGTGACATCGCCCGGGCGCTGGGCAAGAGGCTCGTCGCGTCGCGCGCGGTGGGCCTGGCCAACGGTGTCAACCCGATCTCGGTCATCGTGCCATGCCACCGGGTGATCGGCAGCGACGGCAGCCTCACCGGATACGGCGGCGGCCTGGAACGCAAGGAACTGCTGCTCCGGCTGGAGGGCGCGGGTCCGGTCACCTTGTGGTGAGGCCGTCATCGCGGCGGGCGCGCTTTGACGGCCGCGAGGGAACTGATGAGGCGCGGGGTGCGTCCAAGGTGCATGATGTCGCCACGCCAAGCTCGCGGAACTGTGCTAGCGGTACTGCTGTGCTCGGCACTGGCCGGCTGCGGCACGGCCGCGGCCTCGAATCCGGCCGGCGCTCCGGCCACCTCATCGGCCCCGGTGACGTCATCGGCCGCCGCATCGGCGCCGGCTTCCGCATCGGCGCCGGCTTCCGCGTCGGCGGCGGCTTCCGCGTCGGCGGCCGCGGTCGGTTGCGCCTCTGTGAACCAGGCGACGTCGGTTACCGTGTACCGCACCATGCACCTGGTCGAGCCGACCCGGATGGGCGCGCTCAGCACGACCCAGCACAACACGGCCCTGGTGCGTGCGCTGTTCGGCCAGTTCTGCAGCGCCATCAGCCACGCGTCGACGGCGATGGTTCATTGCCCGGCCGACTTCGGGATCTCCTACTCGGGGACGTTCTACGACGGCAGCCGGACGCTGGCCAAGTTCGTCTACGGCGCGAGCGGATGCCAGACGGTGAGCATCACGGCCGACGGCAAGACCCAGTCCACGATGCTGCTCGGCGTGGCGGCCGCCGCCGCGCCGAAGCTGCGGGCCGACATGGCCGCGGTCCTCGGGGTGCCCACGGCGATGCTGGCACCGCCGCAAACGCAGGTCAACCCGGGCGGCCCGAACAAGCCGTTACGGTAGGTTGCCCGACTCGTCGAGGTCGAACTCGCCGTCCTTGACGCCGAGCACGAACGCCTCCCACTCCGCCTCGGTGAAGTAGAGCTTGTCGCCGTCGGGGTGGGCCGCGTCGTACATCACGTACAGCTTGGCCTCATCGGCCTTATGCGGCGCGGCCGAGGTGTCGGTGGTGACGTACACCTCGACCCGGCTTTCTTCGGTATCGACCGCTGCGGCATCGACTGGCGCTGCGTCGTCACCCGGTGTGTGCATGCGCCCAGGCTACTACCGTAGTTTTGTGTCCGTGCCCGATCCCGTTTCCGCCCGCTTCCCGCCCGCCGACGACGCGGCGTGGTACGCCCCGGGTACCTGCCGCCCGTGATCAGCGCACGGGTCGCGGCCGCGGTGCGCGGCCGCGACACCGGGACGACCGCCTACCTGCCGTGGCCCGAGCCATGAGCCTGGACCTGAGCGGCCCCAGGCGCTTGCGGATCCCTAGCCGGCGCGGGCCTGGCCGGCGCTGGGTGACCTGACCTCAAGCTGGCCGAGCAAGGTGGCCGTGGCGGCCGCCACGGCGTCGACCGCGTGGCTGAACGCCTCGGCGTTGTGCCCGGCAGGCGTGCGGAAACCGCTGATCTTCCGGACGTACTGCAGCGCGGCGGCCCGGATATCCTCGTCCGTCACCTGGTCGGAGTACGGCGGGCGGAGGGTCTTGATGCTTCGGCACATGATCCGACCGTACCGTCTAGACCAGCTAGTCCAGTCCGAGTAGGCCCTCCAGGCCCACGGTGAGGCCGACCGGGAGGGACCCGATCCCGCGGATGGCGAGCAGCACCCCCGGCATGAACGAGGCCCGGTCCAGCGAGTCGTGCCTGATCGTCAGCGTCTCGCCGGTCCCGCCGAACAGCACCTCCTGGTGCGCCACCAGGCCCGCCAGCCGCACCGAGTGGACGTGCACGTCGTCGACAGTAGCGCCGCGCGCGCCCGGCAGGGCCGACGCGGTGGCGTCCGGCGGCGGGCCGAGGCCGGCCCCGGCCCGCGCAGCGGCGATCAGCGACGCGGTGCGGAGCGCCGTACCCGAAGGGGCGTCGGCCTTGCCGACGTGGTGCAGTTCGATCACCTCGGCGGAGACAAAGAACCGGGCGGCCAGCGCGGCGAACCGCATCATCAAGATGGCGCCGATGGAGAAGTTCGGCACGACGAGAACGCGCACGTCGGGGTGGTCGGCCAGCCAGCCGCGCACCTCGTCCAGCCGGTCCTCGGCGAACCCCGACGTGCCGACCACCACGTCCAGGTCGTGCTCGACGCACCAGCGCAGGTTCCCCATGACCACGCCGGGGTGGGTGAAGTCGACCACCACGTCGCACCCGGTCAGCGCGTCGAGCGCATCCCCCTGGTCGACCTCGGCGGCGACCTCGAGATCCGGGGCGTCCTGCACCGCCCGGATCACCTCGTGCCCCATCCGCCCCCGCGCCCCCACCACCCCGACCTTGGTCATGGCCGCCTCCGCCTAGGTTTGCTTATCGTGTGCAGTTACCCCCCCGTTTGGCGGGGGTAACTGCACACGATGATGGATGAACCTACACCTGGAAGGGGCTGGCGTCGTCGAAGGGGCCGACGACGGCCAGGGTCTTCGGGCGGGTGAGGATCTCGGCGGCGACGGCCCGGATGTCGTCGTGGCTGACCGAGTCGATCGCGGCGAGGACCTCCTCGACCGGCTCCAGCCGGGGATAGACCAGCTCGGACTTGCCGAGGCGGCTCATCCGCGAGGACGGGTCCTCCAGGCTGAGCACGATGGAGCCGCGCACCTGGCCCTTGCCGCGGGCCAGCTCGGCGTCGGTCAGGCCGCCCTCGACCACCCGGGTGATCTCCTCGGTGCAGATGGCCAGCACCTCGTCGGCCTTGGAGGGCAGGCAGCCGACGTAGATGCCCCACATGCCGGTGTCGGCGTGCTGACCGTTGAAGCTGTACACCGAGTACGCCAGGCCGCGCTTCTCCCGCACCTCCTGGAACAGCCGGGAGGACATGCCGCCGCCGAACGCCGCGTTCAGGACGCCGAGCGCGAACCTGCGCTCGTCGGTCCGCGCCAGCGCCTCACACCCGAGCACCAGGTTGGCCTGCTCGATGCCGCGGGAGACCAGCGTGGTGCCCACGCCGGCCGCACGGCCGTTTGAGTCTCCGGCCAGCCTGGGCGGGGCGGGCTCGGCGGCCCGCTCCAGGGCCGGGCCGAAGGCCTGCCTGACCAGTTCCACCACCGTGTCGTGGTCGAGGTTGCCCGCCGCGGCCACCACCAAGTGCTCCGAGGTGTACCTGGCCTGGTAGTGCTCGAAGATGTGGTCCCTGGTGATCGCGTTGATCGAGTCCGTGGTGCCCAGGATGGGCCGGCCCAGCGGGGTGTCGCCGAACAGCTTGGAGGTGAACGCCTCGTGCACGGTGTCCGAGGGATCGTCGTCGTTCATCGCGATCTCTTCGAGCACCACGTTGCGCTCGGCGTCCACGTCCTTCGGCGCGATCAGCGAGCCGGTCACCATGTCGGACAGGATGTCCACGGCCAGCGGCAGGTCCGCGTCGAGCACCCGCGAGTAGTAGCAGGTGTACTCCTTCGCGGTGAACGCGTTCATCTCGCCGCCGACCGCGTCCATCGCCGAGGAGATCTCCAGCGCGGTCCGCCGCCTGGTGCCCTTGAACAGCAGGTGCTCCAGATAGTGGGTCGCGCCCGCGTGCGCCTCGTCCTCGTCGCGGGAGCCGACGCCCACCCAGATGCCGAGTGCGACGGAGCGCACCGCGGGCAGGGACTCGGTGATTATCCGTAGGCCGCCGGGAAGGACCGTGCGACTGACACCGTGGACTCGTTCGGTACCCATCTACTCGGAATGCCCGCGGGTGCGGTGCCGGGTCCGGCGATGCCCGTCCTGTCCGTCACGGTCACCGCCGCGGTCGCGGTCGCGGTCGCCGCCACGGTCGCCGCCGCGGTCGCCGCGGTCCCTGGGGCCTCCGGAACGCTCGCCGCGTGAGTCGCCGCCGGACAGGTCCTCGCCGGCCGCCTCGCGCTCGACCACTTCCACCGGAACCAGCGACAGCTTGCCGCGGTCATCGACCTCGCGGATCTCGACCTGGATCTTGTCGCCGATGTGCACTACCTCGTCGATGTTCTCGATCCGCTTGCCGCCGTGCAGCTTACGGATCTGGGTGATGTGCAGCAGGCCGTCCTTGCCGGGCAGCAGCGAGACGAAGGCCCCGAACGTGGTCGTCTTCACGACCGTGCCGAGGAACCGCTCGCCGACCTCGGGCATGTGCGGGTTGGCGATCGCGTTGATCGCGGCCCGCGCCGCCTCGGCCGACGGCCCGTCGGTGGCGCCGACGTAGATGGTGCCGTCGTCCTCGATCGTGATCTCGGCGCCGGTGTCGTCCTGGATCGAGTTGATCATCTTGCCCTTGGGGCCGATGACCTCGCCGATCTTGTCCACCGGGACCTTGATCGTGATGATCCGCGGGGCGTAGGCGGACATCTCGCCCGGCTCGGTGATGGCGCCGCGCATGACGTCCAGGACAGTCAGCCGGGCCGCGCGGGCCTGCTTCAGGGCCGCGGCGAGGACCGAGGCCGGGATGCCGTCGAGCTTGGTGTCAAGCTGCAGCGCCGTGACCACCTGCTCGGTGCCCGCCACCTTGAAGTCCATGTCGCCGAAGGCGTCCTCGGCGCCGAGGATGTCGGTCAGCGTCACGTACTGGCCGCCCTCGTGGATCAGGCCCATGGCGATGCCGGAGACCATGTCCTTCAGCGGCACGCCGGCGTCGAGCAGCGCCATGGTCGAGGCGCAGACCGAGCCCATCGAGGTCGAGCCGTTGGAGCCGAGCGCCTCCGACACCTGCCGGATCGCGTAGGGGAACTCCTCCCGCGTCGGCAGCACCGGAAGCAGCGCCCGCTCGGCCAGCGCGCCGTGGCCGATCTCGCGGCGCTTGGGCGAGCCGACCCGGCCCGTCTCCCCGGTCGAGTACGGCGGGAAGTTGTAGTTGTGCATGTAGCGCTTGGTGCGCTCCGGGTTGAGCGTGTCGATCATCTGCTCCATCCGGAGCATGTTCAGCGTGGTCACGCCGAGGATCTGGGTCTCGCCGCGCTCGAACAGCGCCGAGCCGTGCACCCGGGGCAGCACGTGCGTCTGGGCGGACAGCGGCCGGATGTCGGTCAGGCCACGGCCGTCGATGCGGACCCCATCGGAGATGATCCGCTCCCGGACCAGCTTCTTGGTCAGCGCGCGGAACGCGGCGCTGATCTCCTTCTCACGGCCCTCGAACTGCTCAGCGAGCTTCTCTTTCGCCAGCGCCTTGACCCGGTCCGTCTCGGCCTCGCGCTCGTGCTTACTCGCGGTCGTGAGCGCCTGGGCCAGTTCCTCGGAGACCTCGCGCGCGACGGCATCGTAGACGTCCTCGGCGTAGTCGACGAAGACCGGGTACTCGGCCGCCGGGCGGCCGTCGCCCGCCACCTCGGCGGCGAGCCGCTGCTGCGCCTCGACTAGCACGCGGATGAACGGCTTGGCCGCCTCAAGGCCTTCGGCCACCGTGTCCTCGGTCGGCGCGACGGCGCCGCTGGCCTCGTCGGCGATCAGCTTGAGCGTCTCCGGGGTGGATTCGGCCTCGACCATCATGATGGCCACGTCGCCGTCCTCAGGCATCCGGCCGGCGACCACCATGTCGAAGGTGGCCTGCGCCAGCTGGTCGTGGGTGGGGAAGGCCACCCACTGGCCCTTGATCAGCGCCACCCGCACCCCGCCGATGGGGCCGGAGAACGGCAGGCCCGCCAGCTGGGTGGACATGGACGCGGCGTTGATCGCCACCACGTCGTACAGGTGCTGTGGGTCGAGCGCGAGTATGGTCGCGACGATCTGGATCTCGTTGCGCAGGCCCTTGACGAAGGACGGGCGCAGCGGCCGGTCGATGAGCCGGCAGGTGAGGATCGCGTCTTCGGACGGACGGCCCTCCCGACGGAAAAACGAGCCGGGAATCCGGCCCACCGCGTACATGCGCTCTTCCACGTCCACGGTGAGCGGGAAGAAGTCCAAGTTTTCCTTGGGCTGCTTGGACGCCGTGGTCGCGGAAAGCACCACGGTCTCACCGTCCAGCGTTACCAGGGCGGAACCGGCGGCCTGACGAGCCAGGCGGCCCGTCTCGAACCTGATCGTATGTACGCCAAATTCGCCGTTGTCGATGACGGCTTCGGCGCTGTGGACACCCTCCACGGGTGAGACCTCCTTGCGGTAGATCCCGCACCCACCCGCCGCCGTGCCGCATGTGGCCTGGCTCGCCTAGGGAGGCAGCCGGCCGGTCTTCGATCGAAG
>Ga0074046_10000438_pt1 | contig 38260 bp, 43 predicted proteins | sample BogForMeECP23OM3_FD_94441 | JGI IMG/M metagenome (GOLD analysis project Ga0074046, IMG submission 94441) | Bog forest soil microbial communities from Calvert Island, British Columbia, Canada - Bog Forest MetaG ECP23OM3 | ecosystem: Environmental > Terrestrial > Soil > Wetlands ... | reverse complement strand
GAGGCGCCATAATATTTTGACGTTTGATGGTAAAAAAGATGGTGCCCATTTCACTTATTTTCCCGCCAGTAACCCGCAAGGCAAAAATTCCCCTGCCCGATTTTGAGTAAAGATACAAATATCTTATACCCCCCGGCACAGACTAAAGTGTACAGATGGCCCAACTGACCGTGGATATCGGGGGCAGCCCGGGTATTGGCTGCCGCGGTTTCTGCGAATACTGTTATTTCAAAAAAGTCCGGGGAGTGCAGCCCCTTGGTTGCAAGTACTGCCTGCCGTTCAAGAAAGGGTGCGACTACTGCACCCGGGGCGTGAAGGAGGAGTATGCCGGGTTCAAGGATCTCCGGAGCATCGCGGACGAGACCCTCGCAAGCCTCCAGTCCAGGCAGGGCGAGATCGAGCGGATCACGATCAGCGGGGGGGGCGATCCGAGCTGTTACCCGCAGTTTAAGGACCTCATCGAGCTGCTCGGCAGCACGGAAGCCCCGCTCCATATCGGGTACACGAGCGGGAAGGGCTGGGACGACCCGGCGATCGCAGATCTCCTCATCGATAACGGGCTCACGGAGATCTCGTTCACGGTTTTTGCCACCGACTCGAAACTCCGGAAGAAGTACATGCACGACCCAAGCCCGGAAGCATCGCTTGCGATCCTCGAAAAACTCTGCGGGGCAGTCGACGTGTACGCGGCAACGGTTGTCCTCCCGGGCGTGAACGACGGCAAGGTGCTGGAGGAGACCTGCCGTTGGCTCCAGGACCGGGGGGCGAAGGGTCTGATCCTGATGCGGTTTGCGAACAATGCTGACCAGGGACTCATCCTCGGCAACGGGCCGGTCATGGGAAAGCAGAAGATCCAGAGCGTCGAATCATTCCGTGACATGATCACGGACCTCAGTAAAAAATTCACTATGAAAATATCTGGCACCCCGCTCTGGGACCCGGAGATCGGCTCGCCGTTTGCGATCCGCCACGAACCGGACCTACTTGCAAAACTCCCCCAGGTTACGAAACGGGCGACCGTGATCAGCGGGAGTATTGCCACACCGTTCATTGATACGATCCTCTCAGCCTGCGGCTCGGAGGTGCCGGTCGTCCCGACTAATAAGGAGATCGCCTGCCTGATCACTGCCGACGATATCCGCAGGCTCGATCTCTCCTCACTTGGATCGGTTATTATCATCCCCGGCCGGGCCTTCGTGCACGATGCCGATGCAGAGGAGATCCTCTCACGCGATGGAATCGATCGTGAGGTGATCCGGGGGCCGGAGACGCTGACTGCGGATGCCGAAACCAGCATGGGGATGACCCGCGACCAGGTGCTCGAGATGGAAATGGAAGGTTTCGGGGACCTGATCCGGCTGATCAACCGGTATGGTGTCTGACGGTTTCCAGCGACCCTGCCAAAGAATCGTAAAAGAAAATTAATTATATTTTTGAGGACTTCCCGCCTCATAGCCCGCGGGGCACGGCGGTGCTATTCCTTTACTTCCAAATCGGTTTGTATCTGAGGAACACCTTCCCGTTCCTGAATGTCCGTGTTTCGAGACGCTCCAGCTCCATTTTCCTGACACCTTGGAACAGATATTTGCCTGTGCCTAATATAATCGGGTTGACCATGAGGCCGAATTCGTCGATGAGGCTCAGGTTTGCAAGTTGCTGCACTATGGAGCCGCTCCCGAGGATTGCCATATCCCCGCCCGGCTCCTCTTTCAGATCACGGATAGCGCCCGGAGTTATTTCGCGGATAATCCGGACATTCTTCCAGACCGGCCCGTCCTTCACGGGCTCCAGTGTCTTTGAAAAAACTATTTTCGCGGCATTGTTCATAACCCCGGCAATCACCGGGTCGTTCTTGATCGCAAACGGGCTGGACCAGAAACTTTTCATCATCTCGTAGGTGGTATGGCCGAAGACCAGCGTGGAAGAGGGATCGGCCTGTTCGATTGAGAACTGCCTGTCCTCTTCATCCTCATGCCTGAACCAGTCGATCTCACCGTTCGGCCCGGCAAAGAACCCGTCCAGCGATACGATGGTAAATGCAGCGAGTTTTCTCATATTGTTTTTACTGACGGTCTGAATTCGTAATAAATGTTCCCGTATCTTCTATTTTCAATAGCGGGTGCTCCGGAAAAGGTAATTCCCTCCAGGTATCGCAATACGGGTTACCCACCCCGTGGGGGCCGCCGAAGGCTTGTAGAGAAGATTTTGACTAAATCTTTAACTACGGAGCCCCCGGGGGATTCAACCCATCGATAAAAAATTTCAAAATAATCTATTGTTGAAACAGAACGGTAAAAACGAAAACCCCTGTGAAAAATGCTGCGGGAGGGTTACGATCCCCCGATCTCCAGATGTCCCAAAGCGTGAACGTGAAGAATCTGTTCAACAACCCTATGAGTCTGGCGCCCTAACCAGCTAGGCCACCGCAGCACAAAAAGTGCATAATAAAAAGGCCGTAAAAATTATTAAAGGTATTCATGAGTCGTCGGGATGAACGACTCATTCCTTCTTCTGCTGCATGTACATGTTGACTGCCGCCGTGATCGCTGCCACTTTCTTGCCCTGGTCAAAGGAACCGGCAAGCGTCTGCATCCGGGTCTCCTCGTCGCGCTTGTACCGCTCGAGGGAGTTGAGGATGTGCTCTTCCTGCAGGAAGTGCGTGTGGGTGTTGCCTTCCACGAACTGCTGGTTGTTCATGATTGCATAGTGGAGCGGGAGGGTGGTCTTGATCCCGAGGATGATGTACTCCGAGATCGCCCTCCGCATCCGTCGGATCGCTTCCGGCCGGGTGCTGTCCCAGGCGCAGAGCTTCGCGATCATCGAGTCGTAATTCGGGGGGATGGTATACCCCATGTGGATGCCGCTGTCCATCCGGATGCCGGGACCTCCGGGCGAGCGGTACCGTACGATCTTCCCGGGGTCCGCAGCGAAGTTGTTGAGCGGGTCCTCGGCATTGATCCGGCATTCGATCGCATGCCCCCGGATCGAGAGATCCTTCTGCTCGAAGGCCAGCGACTCACCGGCAGCGATCGCGATCTGCTGCTTGACGAGATCGACACCTGTTATGATCTCCGTGATGGTATGCTCTACCTGAAGCCGGGTGTTCATCTCCATAAAGTAGAAGTTATCCTGGCTGTAGAGGAACTCCACGGAACCGGCATTGGAATAGTCCGATGCCTCGGCCACCTTCAGTGCGGCCTTCGACATCCGCTCGCGCAGCCCGGCGGTCATGATCGGCGACGGTGCCTCCTCGATAAGTTTCTGGTGGCGCCGCTGGATCGAGCACTCCCGGTCGTAGAGGTGCACGGAGTTCCCGTGCTCATCGGCCAGCACCTGGAACTCGATATGCCGGGGCTTGACGAGGTACTTCTCTATGAAGACCGTAGCGTCGCCGAACGCGGACTTCGCGATCCGCTGGCTTCCGGTGATCGCGTCCTCCAGCCCTTTCTCGTCCTGGACAATCTGCATCCCGATGCCCCCGCCCCCGGCGCTTGCCTTCACGATGACCGGGTATCCGATCGACTCTGCGATCTTCTTTGCATCGTCGATGCTGCTGATGCCGCCGTCCGTGCCCGGCAGGACCGGGACGCCGGCCTCTTTCATCATCTGCTTGCTGCCGATCTTAGATCCCATCGCTTTGATCGTCTTCCACCGTGGCCCGACAAAAGTAACGCTCTCGTCAAGGCAGAGCTTCGCAAACCGGTAGTTCTCGGCCAGGAACCCGTAGCCCGGGTGGATCGCCTCGGCGCCGCTCTTCTTCGCAATATCGAGGATCCGCTCCATGTTCAGGTAGCTCTTCGAAGGGTGGGCCTCGCCGACATGGAATGCCTCGTCTGCATACTTTACGTGGAGTGCATTCTTGTCGGCGTCAGAATAAATCGCTACGGTCTCGATATCGAGCTCACGGCAGGCCCGCATTACCCTTATTGCAATCTCCCCGCGGTTGGCTATCAGGAGTTTCTCAAAAAATTTCATTGGACCACCAGCAGGACATCGCCGTTCTGGACGACATCGCCGGTGTCGACAAAGATCTCGGTGACCTTGCCATCCACCGGGCTGTGGATCGGGTTCTCCATCTTCATGGCCTCGAGCACGATGAGCGGGTCCCCTTTCTTTACCCGGCTGCCACGGCTGACGAGCACCTGGAGGACCATGCCCTGCATGTTGCTCTTGATCCCGCCGGCGTATTCGCCCCGGGGGATCTTCGCCTGCGGCGTGACACCGGCCACTTCCACTTTGCTGCCACCGACGGAGATGATCTTGACCGAGAAGACTTCCCCGTCCACCTCGACCTCCATTATGCCCGGCATACCGGTTTCGGCTTTGGGTGACGGCTGATTCCTTGGGAGATTTTCCGCCACCTTCCCGCCTTTCAGGAATGCCGGGGCGATCGCCGGGTAGAGGATATAGGTGAGAATGTCTTCATCTTTCTTCACGAGGCCCGCGGTCTCTGCCTCTTCTTTCATCTTCGCATAGGCAGGTTCCAGCAGATCTGCCGGCCGGACCGTGATCACCTTCTCGTCGCCTATAATGAGAGAACGGATCTCATCGGAGACCGGCGCCGGGGATTTCCCGTACAGTCCCCGGACGTAATCCTTGACTTCCTTGGTCACGTTCTGGTACCGTCTGCCATTGACCAGCACATTCAGCACTGCCTGTGTTCCCACGATCTGGCTCGTGGGCGTGACGAGCGGCGGGTACCCAAGGTCCCGTCGCACTCGTGGGATCTCTTCGAGCACCTCGTCCCACCGGTTGAGTGCGTCCTGTTCCTGGAGCTGCGACACGATGTTTGATATCATGCCGCCGGGGAGCTGGTAGATGAGCACGTCGCTGTCGACCCGCTCTGAGATCGGGTTGATCAGGCCGCCGTATTTTTCGCGGATCACGAGACACAGGTTGCGGACGGAACGGAGTCTGATCAGGTCGATACCTGTGTCACGGGGGGTTCCCCTGAGTGATGCCACAATGCTCTCTGTCGGTGGCTGGGACGTGCCCATGGAGAACGGCGACATTGCCGTATCGAGAATATCAACGCCGGCTTCAATCGCGGCCTCATAACTCATCGGCGCGATCCCGCTTGTAGAGTGGCTGTGAAGGCAGACATTCACATCCACGGATTTCTTGATTCCGGTGATCAGGGCTTTCGCCGCGTCCGGCATGATGAGCCCGGCCATGTCCTTGATGCAGATCGAGTCGCAGTCGAGCGCATAGAGCTCCTTTGCCATTTCGATGAAGGTATCAGTGCTGTGGACCGGGCTCGTGGTATAGGATATTGTAGTCTGGAGGTGGGCGCCGACATCCTTGACCCGTTTCATAGACCGGGTCATGTTCCGGATATCGTTGAGTGCGTCGAACACACGGAAGATCTCCACGCCGTTCTTGTAGGACGCATCGATGAACTTGTCGACCACGTCATCGGGATAGTGCCGGTATCCCACGAGGTTCTGGCCGCGGAGGAGCATCTGTATTGGGGTATGGTTCAGTTCTGCCCTGAGCGCACGGAGCCGGTCCCAGGGATCATCGTTCAGGAACCGGATGCAGGTGTCAAAGGTTGCGCCTCCCCAGGCTTCGACTGAAAAAAATCCGCAATGATCGATCTCCCTCGCAAGAGGGATCATATCCTCAGTCCGGAGCCGGGTCGCGATCAGCGACTGGTGGGCATCCCGGAGTGTGGTATCAGTAATCAGGACTTTTTTGGATGCGGCAGCATTCATAGAGGAGACCTCTGACGGGCAGCAAAATATTGTACAGCCTCTCAAAAATTCATCGGTAAAGTATAAAAAATTCACTTACGGGAATGAGAGCGATAACGGCCACGCAGCATGCAAGCAGGCTGGCGATTACATCACGGCGTGGCGCTTTAAAAACCGGGCAGAGCAACCCGCCATTGCAATAGCCCCTGACCGCAAGGAGTTCTGCTGTATCGTCAGCTCTGCGGAGAGCATTGTTAACCAGTACAATTCCCCCAGGTACGATTCCTGTTGCACTCAGGGGTCGCTGTTTTAGTTTTTCTGCCAGCCGTATCTTTTCAAAATCAGCAATAAGCAGATCCATAGCCTGCATGCCCATATCGGCAACCAGACCAAGATCAAACCCGGCTTTGTCTCCAAGCAGCCAGACCCCCAGCTGCAGGAACTCTCCTTTTTTCTGTTCCGAATATACCCAGGCCCCGATGAGGACGATCACCATCATGCGGATGAAATATGATACGCCGTCTCCCCCGGTAATCGCAAGCACGATGGCAAAAAAACCCACGAGCGCTGCAAGCGACAGGAACAGCCGGGCATTTCTCCGCAGTGACAGGTTACGGGCAAAAACCAGGCACCATATACCCGCGGCTGCTGCACCCGTAAGGTTGAGAAATGCGATGGCCGACAGGAGTACAGCGACCCCGGTCCGCAATCTTACGTCCTGCAAGCTGCCTCCACCAGATCACCGGGGGAAATATTATCCGGGATCTTTCCTGCTGCAAGAAGGTTCCTGACAAGTTTCGGGGCATGTTGCCATAACGGGAGAGCGTCCGGCACCCGTCCCCGGTATTCGAGTTTCCCGCACGAGATCTCCCAGATATGGTCCACCCGGGGGAAACACATCTGCTCATGGGTGAAGATGATCGTAATACCCTGCGTTCTTCCCGACAGGTCCCGGCATACCCGCTCTTTTTCACGGCAGTCCAGGGAGCTGAACGGTTCATCGAGAATCAGGAAATCGTATTCCTTTCCGAGGAGGCAGGCAACGTGAAGGCGCTTGAGCTCTCCCCGGCTCAGCCGGACCGGTGAGAGTGCCTCTTTTCCCTCAAGTCTTGTGGCAGCAAGGACAGTATCCGGATCGACTCCCCACGATTCACATTCTTCCCTTACCGTCAGCCCGGTGACATGGTATTCGGGAAACTGGAACGAGAGCATGGAAGACGTGATCCCGTCCCGCTCAACGGAGCCGGAGACCGGTGCAGTGAGGCCGGCGAGCGCCAGGGCAAGGGTCGTCTTCCCGGACCCGACATCCCCGCTGACGAGATGTATTCCCTCCGTAAAAGTTCCGTGTACCTGCACCGACCAGTCTCCTTCACCCCGGTTCGCCACAACCCCGTCAAGTGAGAGCTTCATGCCCTGCACCTCCATGAAAGAGGATAAAACGGCGTGTCGACAAGCCGGGAAAAAACTTCCGGGGGAGTTCCGCAAAAACATACCTCTCCTGCGTCAAGATACAGGACATAATCGCTTTGTGCCGCGACTTCCATCTGCTGGGTGCTCTGGATGACGTACGGGATCGCGCTCTCCCGGATCAGTTGACCGAGAATATCAGTCCGTGATTCATCGAGATGGGAGTCGCATTCGTCCAGGATGAGAACGTCCGGCTGGTGCACGATCGCGGCAGCAAACGCAACCAGGATCTTCTCGCCGCCGGATAATTCCCGTATGGCGCGATCCCGTAACCGGGAGATGCCGCACCGCTCAAGACACAAGCCGGCACGTTTCTTTGTCTCTTCACAGGTTACCCTGCGGAAACGGAGCGGGGATGCAACTTCGTCCATCACGATCTCAAAGAGGATATTCCGGTCCGGGAACTCGTTCACCCATCCGACTTCCGTATTCCGTGGGGAATTGTTTCCGATCAGGATGGATCCGGATGCCGGCAGATCGATGCCGGCACAGAGCCTGAGCAGGGTGGTCTTCCCGCTGCCATTGGGTCCGATCACTGATGTGATGCCTTGCCTGATGTCCAGCGAATCGATTGCGAGCAGCATGTGGCAAAGTGAACGGATCGTGATCATGGCAGCCGTTCTGCGATCAGGTATGCGGCACCGGCCTTGATCACGTCACCTATAACGAAGGGGAGGACTCCCGCAACAAATGCCGGGACCAGTCCCATCCTGAGGGACAGGATCAGCCATGCCACGCCGAACAGGTAGATAATTATTGTCCCAAGAACGATCCCTGCAATATGGAAATATTTAGATCCCTGCTCGTACGCAAGTCCCACGACAAGGGCAGCGAATATGAACCCGATCAGGTATCCGCCGGTAGGGCCAAGGAGGACGCCCGGCCCGGTCATACCGGTATGGAATACCGGGAGGCCCAGCGTGCCCAGGCTGATGTAAAGCGCGACCGGAATTGCCGCGTATCGTTTCATTACGGCACCTGTGAGGAGGACAAACAGGGTCTGCAGGGTAAACGGCACCGGAATAAACGGGATGGAGATCCAGCCCCCGAGGGCGATCAGACCGATACATGCTGCAGACCAAGCAATGATTCGTGATTTGTCGGGATCGCCAAACATCGTCAACCTAATAAAAAATGGTGGTTGACGATAAAAAAATACCGCTTGATGCGTGGGGCTTACTGGTGGAAACAGTCGCCGGCGATGACGCGCTCGAGTTTCCCGTTCTCTTTCCTGATGATGAGGGCGCCGAACTCATCGATATCTACTGCATCGCCTTCGAAACTGTTCCTAAGTGTCCGGATCTGGACCCGGTTCTCCAGCGTGCAGGAGATGCTCTTCCATTCCTGGACGATCGCATCGTACTCCCCGCTCTCGACAAGGAGATACCGGCTCTCGAACTCCTTGAGTATGCGTGCAAGGAACGAAGCACGGTCGACCTCATGGCCCATCTCGGCACTGATAGAGGTGATCCGATCCTGCAGTTCCGGTGAAAAATCACTGATCGGGACGTTGACATCGATACCGATACTCAAGAGGCAGTGGTGCACAACATCCGCCTCAGCGGAAAGTTCGAGGAGAAGACCGGCCACTTTTTTGTTGCCGATGAAGACATCGTTCGGCCATTTGATCAGGGCACCGATGTCAAACTCATTCCGGATTGCCCGGGCCACGGCAATAGACCCGGCCATCGTGATCATGAAGATGTGATCAACGGGCACGTGGGGTTTGAGGACGATCGTGATCCAGATCCCGCCGCTCGGCGAGACCCATGCCCGGCCCATCCGGCCCACTCCCCCGGTCTGCTCCTCGGCAATGATCACCATGCCGTGCATCTTCTCCACATCTCCTTCGGACGTGAGCTGCTTGCCAATCCAGATCGTCGATGGCGTGTTCTCGATATACCGCATCTTCTTCCCGATCACTTGCGTGCGGAGTTTTTTATGGATCTCGTAGGGAAGGAGCTTGTTGCTGGTCCGGGTGAGCCGGTATCCTTCCTTCTGGGATGATGAGATGTCGTACCCCATCATCCGGAGTTCGTTGATATGTTTCCACACGGCCGAGCGGGTCATTCCCATCTCGTTGCTTATCGCCTCGCCGGACAATGGTCCCGTTGCACGTTCAAGGATCTCGAGCACTCTGAAAGCCGAATCTGGCACACTATCACCTCTTGGAATCGATCTGTTCTGAATCAAGGGGGCAGGGGTCCTTTCCGCAGACCTGTTTGATGATCGCTGACTGGTTCTCCATCAGTGTTGCCAAGTCAAAGATCCCGGTGATGTCGACAATGCCGATTGCACCGATGGCATTCCCGCTCTCATCACGGAATGGCGTCACTCTCACCGGGACTCCCTTGTATGCCCCGGCTGATGGTGTCACCTGGATCTGCTGGTTCTTTGCGATCGCTTCGAGAAGAACAGGTCCGTTATAGTGGCGGTCGACTACCCTGCCGTCTTCTACCCGTATCCCGTCCATGTCCCGGGATTTTGCCGTTACCGGGAGGTGATGGATCAGTTCATGCACCGCGAGGACGATGGGCTCGAGATCATGTGCCTCTGCACTGCAGGATAACGTATACCGGTCCATTGGGTTTTCCTCAAGTACTCTGGTCATTCTTTAGCTAAATGAAGATTGCGTAACAGCAACAATGTGGCTCGCCAGATTGTGTAGCAACACACTACACCCCCGGTAACCCGGGTGGAGATTCCCGTGATATCAGGAATTTCCCGACTGATGACGAGTCCGGGCCCGCAGTTCAGCATGAACCTGCTTCTCATCGATAAGCTGATTGGATCGGTTTGTTTTATCGGTTCAGCATTTTTTTTCTCTGCGGGAGTTGTCGTCTCGTATTTATTTTTGTCATCCGGATATGGGTGTAATGATTCATTCCCGTTTCTTCCAGACGTAATCTTTTAAAAAATCTGCTCTGTAGAAATCATTTTTTTTCGAAGATACGATGCCCCGAGTCAAATGGCAGGTAATACATCGTCATCGCAACTGGGGGATGCCATAGCGGCGGGGGCAAAGCCCAAAAGAGCGTCAGCGATTATGGGGTTTTCTCCAGAGCAAAAAAATCAGAACACGGTCTGCTCACCCTCGCAGCAGAACTTTTTCAGAAATTCCCGGGACGGATATTCGTGGACGCTCGTCACCACGATCTTCCCTTTCCCGAGAGAATATTCGATGATCACATCGGCTGAGCCGGTTACACCGAGGCAGGTGCCCCCATGGGACGGGAAAGACCCGTCGCATTCGATCATGTCCGGATCATAATCATCGATCAGGTCAGCGCCCGGCGATCCCTTCTCGCACCTTACCTGTGCCGGGTGGAAATCATGGGCATACGTGACAGGAAACGGGAGCCAGTCGTAGGCATCAGCCTTGTCCGCAGCCGCCCCAAAAACCAGGAGATTGCCCCCGTTCTCAACAAACCTTTCTATCCGGGGGGAGGATGCACGGAGCGCCGGCAGCAGGTTCGTGTACTTTGCATTGCCAAAACCGGTCGGGATGATCAGGCAGGTGAACTGCCCGCGGAAGAAGGGAGCGGCTAGCATGTGCGGGGTGACAACTTCGCAGACGGCCCCGCAGTCCTCGATATACCGGGAGAAATGCTGCGGTGTTTCCCAGACAAATCCTACCCGGCAGCTCATGTCAGCCTCATCCCTTGATTACGCCGATGGGGGAGAGCCGGGCCACGAGCCGGGAGATGCCCACATCATGAACTACGTTCACTACTTCATCGCTGGACTTGTAGACCTCCGGTGCCTCGTCCACGAGCGCATTATCACTCGGTGCCTTTACCATGATGCCCTCCCGGAGCAGGTGGTCAGCGATCTCTTTGCCGCTCAGCTGTTTCTTGGCCTGCGATCTGCTCATGATGCGCCCGGCACCATGACAGGTGCTGCCAAACGTCCGGTCCATGGCAATCTGCGTCCCGCGAAGCACGAACGAGGATGTCCCCATGCTGCCGGGGATGATGACCGGCTGGCCCAGGGAGGCGAGTTCCGGTGGGAGATCCGGTGCGCCGGGCCCGAATGCCCGGGTCGCTCCTTTGCGGTGGACGCAGACGGTACTGCGTTTCCCGTCGACCGTATGCTCTTCCATCTTTGCGACATTGTGGGCTACATCGTACACGAGCGGCATCTCCCCGTAATCGATCCGGAACATCTTCGAGAGGATCTGACGGACTGCATGGGTGATCATCTGGCGGTTGGCCCATGCATAGTTTGCCGACGCGGCCATTGCGCCGAAATATTCCTTTCCTTCCGGCGACGTGATCGGGGCACAGGCCAGCTGGCGGTCGGGGAGCGTGATATGATATTTTTTGGTTGCGCCTTCCAGCACTTTCAGGTGGTCCGTGCAGGTCTGGTGACCGAGCCCCCGCGACCCGCAGTGGATCATGCAGCAGACCTGTCCTGCCCGGAGACCGAAGGCCTCCGCAGCCGCTGCGTCGTAGATCTCCTTTACGACCTGTATCTCAAGGAAATGGTTGCCGGACCCGAGGGTGCCGCCCTGGGGGATCCCGCGCTGCTTGGCCTTTGCAGATACCGCCCGTATATCTGCCTCTTTCATGCATCCTTTCTCTTCGCAGCGCACCAAGTCGCGGGGGAGACCAAAGCCATTCTCCACCGCCCAGCGGGCGCCTTTCACCATCATCTCGTCCAGTGCTTTGGGCGAGACCTTGTGGGAACTTTTGGCACCTACTCCTGTGGGGACCGCGTGGAACAGCCCTTCAACCAGATCGCGGCGGCCTGCTACATCTGCCTGTACCAATGGCGTGGTGATCAGGCGGACCCCGCAGTTGATGTCAAAGCCGACACCGCCCGGGGAGATGACTCCCGTATCAAGGGCGAACGCGGCAACACCGCCGATTGGGAAGCCGTATCCCCAGTGGATATCGGGCATGGCGAGCGAATTTTTTATGATGCCGGGCAGGGTGGCAACATTCGCCAGCTGCTGGAGGGCGCCCGGTTCAAGGATCTGTGCGAGATGCTCTGAAAGGAAAAACCTTCCCGGGACCCGCATGCCGGGCACATACCCGACCGGTACTTCCCATTCGTTTACGCCGATCCGGTTTACCCCGTCGATCATCTGGTCATCCCCGTCCTTTCTCCGCGTATTTACTTGCGATTATACATCAAATAAGATCTCCAGCATATATCCGTTCGTATCCTGCACAACGGACAAGCCCGAATAGGAGATCCCCTTCACTTCAGAACCTCCGGCATGGCGGTCACGGTCGAAGGGCTCGCCGTCCAGTACTGCGTGGAGATGCGTCCCGGTTATCCGGATCTTTGGATGTGAAAATACGAGGCCGTCCACTTCCGACCGGAAGAGCACTTCCGAGAGGAAATCCGCAAGCAGCGCTTCCGTGTCGCCGGCATCCACATCAAGTTCAGCAGTAACCTGTGCACGGCGTTCTTTCCCGTACATTACCTGCATCAGCGCCTCGCAGGCCTCGGAGAAAAGGGTTTCAAGAGTTGGGGCATGTGCCCGGATTTTTATATCTGCCGTATGCGGCATTTCTTCAAAACTCATCCGCGTTCGTACCTAGTCAGTTCGTTATCGTCGAAGAACGGGATCATGTCCATCTGGATGGTGTTGAGGAACCGTGCCTGGTGGACCGAGACATAGATCATCTGGTTGCCCGCTTTCAGGAGGAGGTCGGATTTTTTGGGAGACTTGATGCGGGTGGAGAGCAGTACCGGCCCGCCGCACGAAGTACAAACGCGAAAATCACAACCCCGCTTATTGATATATTCCAGTACTTCAGGGGCAATGGTGACTTCGCCGAAACCGGCAGGGTCCTGAGAATGAGCATACATGATGCTAATAGCATAGGAAGGCTTTAGTAAAAAACGGTTATGGATCAGGGACGCGCCGGCGGTTATGCAACCCCGACAATCCCTATCACAATGTCGACATACTTTTCCTTGAGTTCGTAACTGTTCAGTCCATCAGCATTCCGTGTGGCACGGAGGATGCCGATGCGGGAAGCAATGATACCGACCATGGACGCAATCGCATGGAATGTGACCGTGAACCGTTTCTGGAGTTCGGCAACAATCTCAGCGATAGTGATCGATCGGGTCTTTACAAAGAGGATGAGGACTTCGCGCCGGATTCCCGTCCTGTCTCTGGACAGGTAGGAGCGCAACCGCCCTTCAATCACTCTCTTGATCTCTGAAGGAGATCTCATACTTTTACTCTAATCAGTTCTCTGTATATATATTTTTTGATTTTGTGCGTTTTAAAATCCCTGTTTGAAGATTCGGCCATTTTAAAAAGAGACAAAAATTTTCTGCGAAATCCGGGAAAACGCAGGAAATTACCTGCGCGCGGAGTATGTTCCGGGAGGAGCGGGAAGGTTTGATCCTGTGAGTTGGGAAAACATATCTGGTAAATATTTAATCGTTCGTGAACAGATGATTACGATATGGGATTGATCAACTATAATATCGAGAAGTACTCGCCAAAACAGTTGGTGGTAATCCCGCTCGTTCTCCTCATCATCTCCCTCATTGTCCTCGCCTATTATACAGCGATGACCGGGATGCCCGTTACGCCGGGTATTGATTTTTCCGGGGGAACAGCGGTCACAATTCTGACAACGGATACTCCTGCCCAGCTGCAGTCGACCTTTGCAGGTTATCCTCTTGTCGAGATCAGTGATGTGAACGGGGGGAAATTCATAACATTCAGCGAAATGGATACTACGAAATTTAATTCCCTGACCGCCCTGATCAGCCAGAAATATCCCGATTCAACGATCGAACAGATCGATCAATCCTTCGGGAAGACCCTGCAGTACCAGGCTGTAATTGCCCTGATCTTCTCGTTCATCGGCATGGCGATCGTGATCTTCGTCTCTTTCAGGACCTTTGTCCCCGCCTTCGCAGTCGTCCTCTCCGCGTTTGCCGACATGGTAATGACAGCGGCTATGATGAATGTCGTGGGGATTACGCTCTCGCTTGGTACAACCGCCGCCCTCCTGATGTTGATCGGTTATTCCGTTGACAGTGATATTTTGCTGACAAACCGGGTGCTGAAACGGCAGGGCAAACTGCATGACAAGCTTGCCGGGGCATTCCATACCGGTATCATCATGACCTCGACAACATTTGCTGCGGCAACTGCGCTCTTCATTGTCTCGTGGTTTGGGTCGATCCAGATGCTTATGGATATCTCGGCGGTATTGCTCATCGGGCTTGTTGCCGATGTCCTCAACACCTGGCTCACGAACGCGGCAATCCTGAAATGGTATGTCCAGAAAGGAGGCGGGAAATGAACGAAAAGGAGATCAAGGCACTCCTGACCGACTGGAGAATTGCCACCCTGATCATTCTCATTATCCTGTCCGTGATCGCGATTTATCCGCATTTCGACCAGGACGGGAATATTGCAACCAACCTGCAGTACGGTCTCGACCTCCAGCAGGGCTCGTGGATCCAGCTTGAGCTCAAAGGCGAAGTTGTGGGTTTCACTACCGACCGGCCGGTGAACGATTTCATCACGAACCTCTCCCAGAGCCTTGACACGGAAGTTGACCAGGTTGATGCAACCCACCTGGAGATACGGAAAGCATACACGCAGCCGGAGCTCGAGACCCAGTTCAGTACCAATGGCGGGACGCTGACGAGTTACCAGCAGGGTGTCTCCAAGGCGACCGCGGAAGACGCCAAGATGATCCTGGAAAACAAGATCAACTCCCTTGGCACCAAGGACGCAACCGTCAACACGCTGACCGGGTTCAACAACGTGGCCCGTTATATCCGGATCGAGATGGCCGGCGTAGATATGAACGAGGCACAGGAGCTTGTCGGGCATCAGGGCAAGTTTGAGATCCGCGTGCAGACCACCGGCAATGATACCGAGCATGTGTTGTTCGGTAACGATATCACCAGCGTCCAGACTCCCGCGCAGAACCCGGCAGGAAGCGATAACTGGGGTGTTGCGTTCACGCTGAGCGATGCGGGGGCAGCAGCATTCCAGCAGGCTGCGATCCAGTCCGGGGCAACCGATGATCCCACGCACCATTACCTGACGATGCTCCTCGACAACCAGACCGTCTATTCCGCGCCGCTGAATACAGCCCTTGCTACCGAACTCAAGACCCAGCCGACCCGCCAGATGATTGCATCGACCGGGACCGGTACTTACGGGTCCCAGCAGGCGACGAACCTGGAGATCCACCTCCGGGCCGGTGCGCTCCCGGTCGATGTCAGCATTGCGGGTTCCGGCAGCACGTCAGCACCGCTTGGGGAACGCTACAAGGTAATGGTGCTCCTCGCGGGGATCCTTGCGCTGATAACTGTAGGTCTCGTGATCTACTACCGGTACCGCGAACCGAGCATTGTCCTCCCGATGGTACTGATCAACGCATCGGAGATCCTGATCCTGCTCGGGTTCATCGCCCTGATCCGGTTCCAGATGGACCTGCCGACCATTGCCGGCCTGATCGCGGTGATGGGGACGGGCATCGACCAGCTGGTCGTGATTACGGACGAGATCCTGCACGAAGGAAAGGTCCCGTCGCCCAACCTCTATCTCAAGCGGCTGGCCCGGGCTCTGGGTATCATCGTGGTAGCCGCAGCAACAGTGATCATCGCGATGATCCCCCTCGCACTCATGGACCTCTCCACGCTCAAGGGTTTTGCCCTCATCACCATCCTCGGTGTGCTGGTCGGCGTCATCGTGACCCGGCCCGCGTATGGCAAGATCATCATGGAGATCCTCTCCAAGTAGCGATACCATAGGTTTATCTTTTTTTTCGTCGAGTAATTTACCGGGTAAACTCACATGAGCAGACCGGTTTTGTTTGACTTTTTTGCCACCTGGTGCGGTCCCTGCAGGATGCAGACACCGATCATCGAGGAACTGGCAAAGAAGATGGGGGAAACAGTGGAAATCCGCAAAGTGGACGTGGACCAGGAAATGGAACTTGCGGGAAAATACGGCATCCGCGTTGTCCCGACCCTCATCATCGAAAAGGACGGGAAGATCGTCCAGTCCCTGGAAGGGGTTACCGATGCAGCAACCCTTGAAAAACTTTTAACACCCCTGGTGGGATAGCCCGGTGAGGATCGGTATTGTCGGCGGGACCGGAGATATCGGTGAAGGGATGGCGATGCGCCTCTCACCGATTTTCGATGTAGTCGTAGGATCCCGCGAACAGGATAAGGCTGAAGCAACCTGTACGATGAGCCGCGAACTTCTCAAAAAACGCGGGAAGGAATGTTCCCTCAAAGGTGTCGGGAACCAGGCGGCAATCGATGAGGCGGATATTGTTATCATTGCGATTCCCTATAAGCACCTGACAGGGACGCTTGAGACGCTTCATGGGTTTGAGAATAAGATCGTTATCAGCCCGGTCAACCCGATGGAGAAGCAGGACCATTTCTGCTTTGTTCCCCCCGCCGAAGGCTCGGCCGCACTCCTGATCCGGAAGCTGCTCCCAAAAGAGGCACGGATCTGCTCAGCATTCAACACGATTGCCGCGAACAAGTGGAAGGCGCTTGATGAGGAACTCAATTACTCTGTCCCGGTGTGCGGGGATGATGCGGAGGCAAAGCAGGAGGTCATGGCAATCGTCAATAAAATATCCCATCTCCGGGCATTCGATGCCGGCCCCCTCTCCGTTTCCTGCATGGTTGAATCGCTAACGCCGCTTCTCCTGAATATCGCGCGGTACAACAAGATGAAGGATGTCGGCATCCAGTTCCTATAAGGTCCGCAGGATCGTCCGGGCCCTGGACCAGCGGTACGGGAAGATCCCGTGGTGGCCCGGGGATACCGATGAAGTGATGATCGGCGCGATCCTTACGCAGCAGACCCGGTGGGAGAACGTGGAGCGGGCTCTTGCGGACCTGAAGAGCCGGGGACTCTGCACCATGGCCGGGATCCATGCTGCGGATAATGCGGAGATCGAATCCGCGATCCATTGCACCGGTTTTTACCGGGTCAAGGCACGACGTCTGAAATCCCTTGCACAGTTTGCGCTGGAGATATGCAGGGGTGTTCAGCGGATGGCGGAGATTCCCACAACAGAACTCCGTGAGGGCTTGCTGGCCGTTAAAGGGATTGGCGAGGAGACCGCTGACAGCATCCTCTGTTACGGTTTCTCCCGGCCTGTTTTTGTTGTCGATGCTTATACAGAACGGATGGTCCGGTGCGCCGGCATTATGGAACCCCGCAACCGGCTCAAGCCATTGTTCGAGTCCGTGCTTCCAGAAAACAACGAAACCTGCCGGCAGACCCATGCGCATATCGTGGAATACGCAAAAGAGTACTGCGGGAAGAAGAGGTGCGAAGGATGTACACTCGTGAATTCGAACGGATAGGCAAACGGCTCTTTGCCGAACACCTGGTGGGCGGCAACTTTGGCAACATGAGTCTCCGGTCGGGGGACGAAGGGTTCCACATCAAGCGGACCGGTGACTATCTCGATGACGTGCGTGAACTGGTCTTTGTCCCGTTTGACGGCGCGATACCGAAGGATGCCTCAAGCGAGTACCGCGTGCATCTCGCGGTTTACAAACGCTCGTCACATGCAGCAATCGTCCACGCGCACCCGCAGGCTGCTATTTCGGCCTCGCTTGTCATGGACCGGATCATTCCGGAAGACAGCGAAGGGAAGATGTTCTGCCCAGAGATCCCGGTGGTTGGCGGTGCCCCGGGCTCGCAGGAGATAGCCAATAACGTGGCTGATGTCCTCGCCCGTTCGAAGCTCGTGATCGTGCGGGGGCACGGCACGTTTGCCGCGGGAAGGACGCTGGACGAGGCGTACCAGTTCACATCGCTTGCCGAGCACTCGTGCCGGGTGCTGGCGCTCAAGCGGGCATTTGTGCGGGAGTGATTTTTCCCGGCCGGAAATGTTTTCGGCCTCGGAATCTTTTATAATTTTTTTTAAGCGGACTGATTTTTTATAAGATCCCTTTTGAAAATTTTCATAGGATTTCTTTCTTTCAGGCAAATCTCTGATCTGGTTCTTCGGTTTTCCGTTGATAATCACCCCCCTCTTGTGCCACCAGTCCCCAGAGGGGGACGGGGCACATTGCGATGGCGCAGCCCCAAAGAGCGTCAAATCCCAGCATACTAAAAAAGATCAGCCCGTTATTTTGAAAAAAGGAACGCCCCGAATCCCGGAAAAAGAGCGGGAAAATCACTTCGGCGGCTTCGGCGGCTGGAGCAGCTGGATCTCCCGGATAATCTCCCGGTGGAAGACCAGCAGCATATCGCTGATCATCCCGAACATGAAGATTTCGATACCCACGACGATGAGCAGGACTGTCAGGATCGTGAGGGGGATGTGCTCGATGTGCTTGAACCATTCGAGGAGCACATAGACCCCCGTGAGAAAACCGAGGATCGTAGTGAAAATCCCCATCATGCCAAAGTAGAACATCGGGTTGTTGACCCGGGCAAGCCGGTAGATAGTACTGACGATCTTGATCCCGTCATGGAATGGCGACAACTTGGTGGCGGTTCCCGGCCTCTGGGAATACCTGATGGGAACCACCATGATCCGCTGGCCGTTCCGCACCGATTCAACGGAAATCTCGGTCTCGATCTCGAACCCTTTCTCTTTGAGGTGCATCTGCTGGACGGCAAGCTTGGTGAATGCCCGGTACCCGGAGAGGATATCGTGCAGGTCCCGGCTGTGCGCCACCTTGAAGAGGAGGTTAAGCATGTGGTTCCCAAAGAGGTTCAGCCGGGAGAATGATCCCTCTTCAGCATTGATCAGGCGGTCCCCGATCACCTGGTCAAACCCGAGGAAGAGCGGCCCCAGCATCTTCTCCGCATCCCGTGCAGAGTACGTGCCGTCGCCATCGAGCATGAGGATGTACTGCTGCTCGATCACTTCGAATGCCTCGATGATCGCATTGCCCTTCCCTTTGCCGGACTGTGTCCGGACATTGGCTCCGGCTTCGCGGGCGTTCTTGATCGTGTTGTCTGTACTCTTGCCATCGATGACAAGGATATGGTTATAGCCGAGGGCCTTGAACTCCCGGACCACGCTGCTGATAGTCGGTCCTTCGTTCAGCGTGGGAATTAAGATGCAGACCTCATCCTTGTTGAATTTCATTGGTATACTATTTTTAATCGGGTGACATAAGTGCTTCTATGCACATGCCCAAAAAAGGGCTTCGGGCATTTGGTATTGCGGAGAGTTACACGGGCAGGACCCGGTCGAACCTCGCGGGGGTCGTCATGAGGAAGGACCTGCGCGTCGACGGCTTCGCGTTCGGGTCCGTGACGGTCGGCGCGATGGATGCCACGGATACGATCCTGCAGATGGTCCGCGACCTCCGGCGCCGGGACATCAATGTAATTTTGTTGTCCGGGTGCGTGATCGCGTGGTTCAATGTGATCGATCCCGGCCGGGTTGCACGTGAGACCGGGATCCCGGTAATCTGCGTCACATACGAGGAATCTGACGGGCTCCTCGAGGATATCACAAGGCATTTTCCGGATGATGCGGCCCGCATCTCAGCATACCGGCAGCTGGGTGCACGGACCGCGGTCCGGCTGCACACCGGACTGACCTGCTTTATCCGGTCATGGGGTCTTGCCCGTGACGATGCCGCACGGTTCTGCGATGATTTCACCTGCGAAGGAAAGATCCCGGAGCCCCTGCGGGTGGCCAGGCTCTGTGCCCGGAATGTACCCTGTCCCCCGGGCACGGACGATGATACATTCTGAAACCCTGCAGGGATCCTTGCCATGAAAGGTGATTTCATATAACCGCAGGAAAAATCTATACTTGTAACCTGTCCGGTTGTTCGGAGTTGTTTTTATGTCACAGGCTGTTAAACCCCGATGGGTCTGTCTTGAATGTCATTATATCTACGATCCTGAGAACGGAGATCCCAAAAATGGTATTCCTCCCGGCACGGCATATGAGGATATCCCCGATACCTGGCGATGTCCGGAGTGTAAAATCCTCAAGTGCAAGAAAGGTGTTTTCAAGCGCCTTGATAACTGAAATATAATTGCATCAGTTTTTCCTGGTTTTCATCAGTATGGGGGTAAGTGTCCCGCGAGATGACCTGGTCGGTCGTTGTATCTATGAACTCCAGTGTAAGCTGATCTCCCGGGTGAAGAGTGCCGTGATTGTATTCGATGGCAATGTCAGAATGGGCGGGCCATACTGACAGCCGGGAGTCCCTGTTTCCCTGTGTGCCTACACCCCATAACTGATAGACACCTGTATGATCACTTCTGCAGAAAAGATCATTATTCAATGTTGGTATTTTACAATTGGCCGGATTGCCATTGATATAGGTGTTCACTCTCAGATGCCGGCTCAGATAATCCTTTGAATCCGTATTGGAGATCACCACATAGCTTTCGTATGTCATTCGATTATTGGTATCTGTGTGCCTGATATGATCAATCCTGAAAATATTCGGAACGGTCGGATTATACCCCAGGTTCGGAAGCTGGGAGACCGTGAGCAGGATCAGCATGGCAAGGACTACCGTTATGGCTACTGCCAGTATTGCCCCGAGGGGACTCTCAGACGCATCCTCGCTGGTGACAGGGAACACTCAGTGAGCATCAATTTTTAAATATATATCTATTTTGAAATCATCTGATGAAAAAATACTGCTGTTTATAATTTTTGCCCGGGGGAAACCGGATCCCTCTCATGACCGGAACACCATGAACATAAATATACTGCGCACAAACCTCTGGTAAGTACAGCCTCGTTATATTCAGGATTGCATTACATGTTAACCCCGTCAGACGCGTCCGAAGACACTCATTCATCCCGCCGGAAAGGAAGGGAGTTTTATCTGGAGGGGCTGTCACTCGGACGCGATGGGCGGCACGATGATGCTCTCACCTCGTTCTCTCTTGCGCTTGCAGTGGATCCGGATCTCGCCCTTGCCTGGGTCGGCAGGGGTTTTGCCCTTGGCAAACTGGGGAGATACGAGGAAGAGATCGAATGCTGCGATAAAGCAATCCAGCTGGATCCCCATTGTATCGATGCCTGGAACAACAAGGGGTTTGCTCTCGGCATGCTCGACCGGTTCGAAGACAAGGTCGTGTGCTGCGAACGGGCATTGCAGATCGACCCGGAGAATGCCACGGCCTGGAATAACAAAGGTGTTGCCCTCGGCATGCTCGGCAGGTTCGAGGCAGAGATCCGTTGTTGCGACCGCGCCCTTGAAATCCGACCCCGCTACCTGTCTGCATGGGTCAACAAAGGGTTTGCCTGCGGGAAACTGAAACGGTACGAAGACGAGATCGCCTGCTATGACCGTGCCCTCAGGATCTACCCGTTCTTCTTTTCCGCTCTCATCAAGAAAGGCGTGGCCCTGATCAACCTCAAACAGTACGGCGAAGCCATCGAGGTACTGGACCGGGCTTTGACCATCGAGCCTGAAAATGCAAAGGCGCTCTACCGGAAGGGGCTCTCCCTGTCGATGATGGCAAGGCATGACGAAGCGATCCGGTGCCTTGAGAGAGCCCTTGCGTTCGATCCCTCGATTGCCGATGCCTGGGTCGTGATGAGCAACTCGTGCTTTATGCTGGGCAGGCTGGAGGAATCCGCCAGGGCATTCGACAACGCCTACTATATCGATGCGAAGGACGTGAGGTCCGGCATGAGGCGGGGGCTGTCCATGCTGAAGATCGGGAAATTCGACGACGCGCTCCGTTGCTTCTCCGATGTGTTCGGTGTGCTCCTCAGGTAATTTATGAGAACCTCCCCGGGGACAGATACCCCGGCTTTTTATCCCTGCTTCACCAACGAAAAATATGGATGTTGAGGAGTATGTCCGCAGGGGCATGGCGGACGGGAAAGACGAGAATACGTTACAAAAAAGCCTGGCGGACCACATCCTCCGGATAAAAAACACGGACTCCTCCTATGCATCTGCATTTGCCCGTGCGGTGATCGAGGAAGTGAACAATTCCCGCTCGCTCTCCGGCGATTTTTTTACCTTTGAACCTGCCGGTGTAGGCATGGGGGAATTCGGCGTGGGTTCCCGGGGGAAGGGGGATTTCTTTGCCCACCGCCAGATCGCCCGGATCATCGGGAAGACCTCCGCATCCGTTGGCGTAGACGAGATGGACGATGCCGGGGCCGTCTGCGCCGGGGGAAAATACATCATCTGCACCGTGGACGGGATGCACTCCCGGCTCTCGGACTTCCCGTTCCTTGCCGGCTTCCATGTCACACGTGCCACGCTCCGGGACGCGTATGTCATGGGGGCAAAACCGGTCATGCTCTTCTCCGATATCCACGTAGCCGATGACGGCGATGTCGCAAAGATCTTCGATTACACGGCCGGCATCACGACCGTTGGCGAGGCAATGGACGTGCCGCTGGTAACGGGTTCTACTCTACGGATCGGCGGGGATATGGTGCTTGGCAGCCGGCTCACCGGGTGCGTGGGAGCGGTTGGCGTGGCAGAGCACCTCACGGCCCGGAAATCCACCCGGCCCGGCGACGTGCTGCTCATGACGGAAGGTGCCGGGGGCGGAACCATTGCAACGGCCGCGATCTATTCCGGCTTCCCCGAAGTGGTTGACAAGACGATCAACCTGAACTTCCTCAATGCCTGCGAAGTCCTGATGAAGAGCCCGGTCTTCCCGCAGATCCATGCGATGACCGATGTGACCAATGGTGGCCTGCGGGGCGATGCGTTCGAGATGGCCGAGACTGCCCGCTGCCGTATCGTCATCGACGAGTCCGATATCGGCAGCCTGGTCCAGCCGCAGGTGAAGGAGATGCTCGAAACGCTGAAGATCGATTACCTTGGCGTCTCGCTCGATTCCCTCCTGGTTGTTGCACCGGCTGATGTGGCTGATGAGATCTGCCATGTAATCGGATCGGCCGGCGTCACGATAAAGCAGGTCGGGCACGTGGAAGCGGGGAATCCGGAGGCGGTGCTCCGGTTCGACGGGAAGGACCATGACTTTTCGCCCCGGTTCCGGGAGTCCGCATATACGCCGGTCAAGAAGGTTGCGGATACCGAGCCCCGCGACTTCGAGGAGATGAAGGCCGGGGTGTTAAAGGCGTCGGAAGCGGCGATCCGGAAGAAGGAGCGGGTGCTGGAGAGGCTGAGGGCCGGGAAGAAGTAGTTTGACGCTATTGGGGGCTGCTTCGCCCCTGCCGCGTGGGCATCCCCGCATTGCGAGGAGGTGGTATTACCGGAAGTAGATAGCACCCGGACGGAACTTTGATTAAATCTTTTTACTGTTATTGTCGTACGGCTTTGAACATTTAAGGTCCGTCACGGCTGAGGATTGGAACTTTTTCATGCTCTTGTTAATTTATCTTGGTAATGCCTTAACCTCACAACATGGGGATGCCCACGCGGTGGGGAATTAATCGTCGCATCAGCGAGGATTAATTGGAATTCGTTAGAATTCTTCGACTGCGAAGCCCCCAAGAGAAAACCCCCCTAAAAATTTATCCAGAAAAAAATATACCGGAAAAATTCACTCCGGCTTCCGGGCACAAACAAAAATATTATACGCCAGCTGCGGCACCCGCTTCTCGACAAACGGCTCGATCTTACGCGCGAGATTGAACAACGGATCGATCATGTCGATATGCGCAAACGAGCACCACTTGACCGAGATATCTGCGTATCCCGCCTTGGTGAAGAGCTTGTCCATCTCCTTCTCGTTGTAGTAGTATTCCCCGAAGTCTTTCATGACCACGTGCTTCACGTTGATCTTCTCGCCAATCTGGTATAACCTGGGGATTCCGCAGGTCAGGAGTTTCTTGCCGAGCGTGCAGATGGCAATCGCTCCGCCGGGCCGTAACACCCGGTAGGTCTCCGCGAGCATTGCTTCCGGGTCCTTCACATAACTGAACACCAGCAGGCTCGATACGGCATCGAAAGAGTTGTCGCGGAACGGGAGCTTCTCGCCGACCCCGACGGTAAAATCGCACCCGTTACAGCGCTTGCGGGCCAGTGAGACCATGTTCCCGCTGATATCCAGGCCGGTCGCGTGGCCGCCGTGCTCAATGTATTTCTCGACAAAGAGGCCTGTCCCGCACCCGATATCGAGGAGATCGCCGCCTTTCGGGAGTGCGCTGATCAGGTAATTGCTGATGTGGGTGTGGTAATTCCTGCCACGTTTGTGATCGTAATGTTTGTCGTAGGTGTCAGCAATGGTATCGTAGTGGTTCCGGATCTTCTCCTGCTTGATGGAACTCATGTAAAAATCTCCTGGATTCCCGTGGTAAGTGCCCCCATCTGGATAAATTCGCTGTTGGCGTGCCGCATCCTGTATTCCGCATCGGCGAGGGCAATGGCAAGCGCCGGGTGGTTATACTCGCGCTGGATGATGGTGCGCAATTCCATGATCACTTCCGTGCCCGACAGCCCGGAATCGATCATCAGGGACTCGAGCCTGCGTACAGCCCCCCGTGTGTCCCCACCCTTGAGGGCATTGATTGCCGAGACTGCAACAGTTGCCGATTCTGACTGGGCAACCCCCAGGAGGTCCTGGCAGCGGCCGGTCTCCGTTGCAACCTGCAGCAGCAGGAGGGCCCTGCGCATATCCCCGGCAGCCGCCTGCGCGATCAGTTCGAGGTCATCCTCGCTGCAGGAACGTGCTCCCGGCTGTTCACGCTCCATCACCTTCCTGAGGCTGCTCAGCATAACGGATGTTTCAATGGGAGAGAAGAAGAGTGGCAGGCAGCGGGAAGCGATCGCCGGGATGATGGCGCTCGGGTTGGTTGTGGTGAGGACAAACCTGCAGGTGCTGCTGGTCTGCTCCATGATCCGGCGGAGCGCCTGCTGTGCATCCCGGGTGAGGGCATGGGCATCCTCAAAGACAAGGATCTTGTACTCCGCATCCAGCGGGCGCAGCGATGCATACCACTTGAGGATATACTTGAAATTCGAGACCAGCGACTGGTTCTTCTGGTACAGGTGGGCATACCGCTCGTCCTGTTCCAGGAATGCCTTGCCCTGCTGGAAGATATCGGCGGTCTGGATGATTGTGGTGTTCAGTTCCCAGTTTTCCCGGTACACCTCTTTTGCAAAACATTCTATTGCCGAACTCTTTCCCGTGCCGTGCGGCCCGGTCAGGATCAGGTGAGGCACGGTCCCGGAACGGGCAAAGGATGAGAGCTGGCGGACGGCAGGCTCCTGTCCTGCAATCATATCCAGGGTACCCGGCCGGTACTTCTCAATCCAGAGCATGGGCAAGCCTCATTGTTATCTCACGTATTGCTTCTGACAAAAGATAATGGTTGTCCGATGTTGCCAGGAGCCTTGTACGATCCTCTGCCGAAAGTTCAGCACACGCCCGGGTGATCTCCGGCAGTGCGCGGGTAACTTCGTCAACGATCGTGAGTGTGGCGTGTTGTGCTGTCCGGGAGAGGGGATTGAGATCGATCGCGATCACCTGTTTCCCCATCCCCACGAGGGCTTCGCACCGGTCCCCGTCTTCCAGGGGCACCAGCACGACATCAGCAGAGAACATGCCTTCGCGGCGGCACCAGGCCCGGTCGTGGGACAATGGCAGCAGCCGCTCGGCCTCCCCGGAAAAGACATCTGCGCCGGCATCGGCCAGGATTTTCTCGATCATCGCCACCCGTTCTTTGGTCCTGTGGAAGAGGTTGACTTCCACAAGGGCCCCGCTTGCCTTCTGGAGTTCTGCAATTTCACGGGATGCGAGTGCAGCAGTGTTACCGTTGACCGAGATCACCGGGTGGCGGGCAGTCATCAGCATCGCTGCCGCGGTCTCCTCAGCACGGCGGGCACTCTCTGTTGTCCGCTCGCCAATCAGGTAATCGAACGCCTCGCCCCGTCCATGGGCAGTGAGTCCCTCCATGGCCACAACTCCCTTCTTTGCACATGCCGCGAGCCGCTCACGGGTGACGAGAGACCGGTAGCGGGGATGGTCGGGAGAGATCATGGCATCATACCTGCTCCCCGGTGATGCCGGCACCGGACCGGGCCATCGTGCATTCGCAGACCTTGCCGAACGATTCAAGGACGGCTTGTGCATCCGTGCCCAGGGCAAATACGCCATTCCCGAGCATGGTCATGCTCGCCGGGACATGCTCTTTTTCACAGGCTGTAAGGACTTCGAGGACTTCTTTTGTTGCAAGACCGCTGTCCAGGGTAAACTGCCGGGAGAGCCGGAAAAAATCCTCCGGACTTTCAGGGGTTGTGTCGGGAAATGCGGCAGAAACACGGCCCATCAGGTCCATCGAACCGAGAACGGAGGGCGTGTGGATCGGCCCGAAACTGATCATGTAAAGGGGGCCGTCCAGGTCAAATGTCCGCTCAATCCGGGCATCGATCCCCGGATCATACCGGACCACCCGGCCGCCCCCCTGGCATGCAGCAACATCGCCAAGGCCGGTCCTGTGGGTGACCTCCGTCTCATGGGCATAAGCCGCAATGTCCCGGGGAGACAGGTGGAGGGTAAGGAGCCGGTTCAGTGCGGTCAGCGTTGCGAGAAGTGCCGCAGCAGAGAGACCGAAGCCGGCACCGATGGGGAGCCTGCACTCTGTCTGCACAGAGGCGGTGATGCCAAGACGTTTCATGACTGAAGCGACAGGTAAAGAATCATCGCCTGTTATGAGCTCCCTGCCCGTGACATCCCTGCACACTACGCGGATGGATGTTTTTTCAGACGAGGTGACAGTGGCAGTGACGCCTTCGCTGATGACAATGCCGGCACCGATACTGCCGGTGGCAGCCACAGTGCTACCGGCAACCCGTTTGAAATACCCCGAAATATGACCGGGGCAGAATGCAGTGACCCTCGTCGGTTTCATACGTGTCCCGTTATGCAGTAATTGGTTGGACGTCTGCAGTCTTTAATCAATCCTGATCCAAAAAATGCAGTACCTCAAAAACAGGAGGGCTGATTTACCGGGTTACTGCGGTCCCCCGGTCTGCTGGAGATCCCGGAGTATCCTGCGGATATGCCCGATGTTGATGGTGCGGGTAGTGAGCAGGCAGAGATGGTACTTCTTGTAGGGAGCGATGATCACGTTGCCTTCGGGGATCTGGATCGTCATGTGAACGAATGTGCCCCAGTCAAGGTGAGGGGTGATCTTACGGGTGGTTGCAAGCATATTCCGGGCAATTTTAAGGAGGGGTTCGATCTCCGCGTCGCCCATCAGGATAATATTCCGGTCTTCGCTGAAGACGGATATGGCTACAACCCCGTTGAGCTTTTTTATCTGGCCTATAAGTTTTATATCGTCAGCATCGAGGACCACATCAAGCGGGGCCTGCGGCACGCCGGACGGGATCCCTTCGTACTCGTCAGGGCCTGACGGCAGATTTACCGTAGTTGAGGGTGCCGGCCATTTTGTTGTCTGCTGCATAACCACGGGTGTTGGCTCGCGCACCGGTGCAGACGGTGAAGCTGGTATTACCTTGTTTACCGGCCCGGGCTCTTCCGGGATGACCTCTGTCCCATGTTCATCAATATGCAGGATCTTTGTGGCATGGACAAACTCTTCGGGAGTGTACCTGCAGAGATTGAACTCGATGGTCGGATGTGAATTGAAGTAATCCAGGGCAGCATGGCCTTTGAGCTCGATCCTCCCGTGCTTGAAGTAATACGCGAGAGGCGTCCCTCTCCTGATCAGGATAAATCCCTCGCCGTCCTGGATGACAATCCGTACAACTCCCACGAACCGTACGGTGTGGGAAAATATCCACTGGGGCGGTGCCTGCATCCACCCGATACTTTTTCCTTCCGGCAGCTGGTCGATCATAAGAATGAGACTATGGCATCCTGGTTTTTCTTCATCTCGTACGTGATCTGTCCGATATTGGCGCTGTTCTTTGCGATGATCACCAGAAAGAACTCCTCTGCCAGGGGTCCAAGGATAAGGAAGCTCTCTGAATATTCCACAAAGACCATGGAGAGGGTTGCATTGCCGAACTGTACGGCGGTATCTTTTGAATCGAGCATGACCGTCGAAATAATGTTCCCCAGGTTTGCGTCAATGACAATACCCGACTTTATGCTCTCGATTATCTCCCCATTCTCTTCGATAACCACGGCTGCCTGGACGCCTTTGATGATGAGGAATTTATTAAGGATCTCCTTAAGCATCTGTACCCCCGGATTGTCCGGATTATTTCCTGTGGCCCTGCATCGATTTTCCCTTATTTGTGGAGCGTTATACCTCTATGCATGTTACACCGGTACTTGAGGTTTTGTCCCGGCAGACAACTATTATGTCCGGATTATCATTCACTCGTTGTCTTCTTTTGCCAGGGTGTCGAGGATCTTGTAGGTATTGATCATCCGGTTGAACGCAGTCTGGAGTTCACCGATCTCATCGTTACTGAGCAGCTCTATCTCCGGACTCTTCAGGTCGCCGGTGCTCATGCTGGTGGCGATCTTGGAGAGCTTGACGATCGGCGTGGTGATGCTGTTGGCAAGGAAGAAACTCCACATGACAACAACGGACAGGGTGATGAGCGTGATGATGAAGATGCTGTTTGCAAGACCGATGTTTGCGACGATGCTCGTCTTATCTCCCATTAACACGATACCCAGGAGGATCATCGGTATCGTTGCTACAAAGAGCATACTCACCATCAGCTTATAGAAAATGGGTATCTGGAAGGAGAAGCCACCCAGCGGGGCCTTTATTTCCGTTCTGTTCATGGAAGCCATAGATCAGTATCTACGAAAACACCATATAAAAATTTCCAAAGAATTCCGGGGATTTCAGATTGATGGAAATGTGAATTGTGGCTGAAAACCGGTAAAAATAAGAATATGTCCCGGTTCCTGATTTTCAGGAAGGCCCGGTACCGGGACGGGCCTGTGCCATCCGCTGGATAATCCTGCCCCATACGGAGGCAGCGATCTCGTCCTTGGTCCCGTCAATGGGTGCAGTGCCTTCTGCATCGAGAAGGATATAGTTCCCGTGGCTGCTGCCCATGGTCTCCGGAGTATTCATGAGTACCATGGCAACTCCCTGCCGGATCATGGCCCGGGCTTTCGTCTCCGGTCTCCTGCCGATTTTGAACGCTACCGTAAACGGGTTGTATGCTGACTGAACGGTCTCAAGGAGTTTAGGGAGGGGGCGGAGGCTGATGCTCACCGGTTTCCCGCTGGGGATCTTACCCGCTGTCCGTTCCGGGGTAAAATCTGAGATGGCTGCCGCACTGATGTAGATATCGGTCCCTCCCTGCTCATCCAGCTGGTGCAGTACCTGGTCGTGCATTTCCCGTGCAGTTCCTGCCGGGATATTCCGGACGCAGGGAAACGAATCGTTATGGACTACGGTCACATCAGCACCAAGCCGGAATGCCTCAAGAGCGAGTGCGCGCCCCATCTGTCCGCTTGAACGGGTTGTCAGGATACGCACGTCATCCACCGGCTCACGGCACGGCCCGCTGGTGATGAGGACGTGTTTTCCCGCAAGTGGCCTGCCGAGAACCGCACGTTCGCAGGCCAGGACGATCTCATCGGTACCGGCAATCTTTGCTTTCCCCTCTTCGATACGCGGCCCGATCACTTCAACGCCCCATGCTTCGATCCTGCGAAGATTTTCCGCAAGGCCCGGGTGACGGAACATGCTGTGGTGCATGGCCGGGACCACGAGGACCGGCATGCCCCTCCCGATTGCCGTGGTGGCAAACGTGGTGACGGGAGTGTCATCGATTGCGCAGGCAATCTTGCTTATGGTATTGGCTGTGCACGGCGCAATAAGCAGGAGGTCTGCTATCCCGTCATCCCCGCACCAGGTGACATGCTCCACGAGACCGGTGATGCGGGTGATTGCCGGTCTTCCGCTGGCATAGGTGAGTGCTTCAGGGGAGATAATGCCGGCTGCGGCATCACTCATCACCGCCTGGACAACTGCCCCGTGTCTCCTCAGCTCGTGGATGAGTTTTACCACTTCTACGGCGGCAATGCTCCCGGTCACGGCGACGACAATCTGTTTTCCGGCAAGGGTCTCCCGGGTCATAGGATACTCACGTCCTGCACGACATGCCATGCATGCGGCCGGTATTTCTTAACCTTATGTACCTGGATGGTGGCAGAAAAACCTGCGCTTTCCAGTGCTGCACGGATCTGACCTTCAACGGGGCCGATACTGTGGAGGTGGATGGTGCTTCCGGTCTTCGCGTGCTGCAATGCATACGGAAACCTCGTGATCGCATCGAAATGACCCATGAGAATCCGGTCATACGTCCCGGTGAGGAGGTCGCGGCAGTCCCCGGGTGTTGCTTCGATGAGGCCGGAAAAATGGTTCTCCCGGATATTCCGTTCGAGATACGTGAACGCGACCGGGTTGATCTCCATGGCATGGACCCGGGCCCCGGCACCCGCTGCAGGTATCGAAAAATAGCCGATACCAGCAAACATGTCCGCCACCCGTTCATTGCCGGGCCCGGCCCGGATCAGCCCGGCGATCCGCATCTTCTCGGTGCGGTTCCCCTGCGAGAACATGACTTTCCCGGGATCGAGTACGAACGTATAGCCGCTCTCCCGGTGGTGCACTTCTCCGGCCGTGCCGAAGAGTATCTCGGCCCGCGGCGTTCTTGTGACCTCATTCAGGGATTCGATCCAGAGCACTCCGCGGGGCGTGCGGAACCGGATGATCTCATTAACCTGCTCCGGGGCAGGTCTCGCCCCATGGATCACGGCCACATCGCCGATCATGTAAAACCCCCTCCCTGCATAGCGGGGCTGCCTGTCGATCTCGCGGTCGCAGGGCATGCCCTCACGGACCGGCACCCAGCACTCATCCCCGTTTACGAACAGGCTCCGGGACTGGTCCACCCACTCCTCGCAGCGAATTGTTTTCAGCTGGTCCCGCGATATTTTCCTGGCCCGCATCATGAACCCGTCTCAGCGGACTACCACGAGGTGATCAGCGTCGCGGAGGATACTCAGGTGATCACCGGAGTGTGCGTCCAGCCACCCGGGCTTTGGAAGCTCCACGGTTTTACAGGAGACCGGGTCGAGAATGCCCATGGTGTCTGCATCCGCAAATGCCACGAGAGCAGATTCGGCGCTCCGGGCATTGCCGATGATACGCTCCACGTCATCCTGCCGGATCGACCTGCCATTACCGTCACGGAGATCGAATACCCGCACATTATGCGATTCTATGCGTTCGATCTCGTAATACCGGTTCTTCGCGAGGATCACGTCGTGCTTCTGGAACCGGGGCAGGCGCATCGAGTAGGTGATCCGATAGAGCTGGCGGCCGTTCTTCTCACCCACCAGTTTCGGGTGGGTGGTATAGCGGCCGCCAAGCTGGGCGACGATGCCCTTGCAGATGAGCATGCCGATATGCTGGGATCCGATGATGATGTCGATCCCGTCGTGGATGATGTTCATGTCGTTGATGAACGAGAGGCGCTCGCCCCCGGCCTGGAGGGTGTCCTCGATCTGCTGGGCAATCTGTGCACTCGTCTCGAGTTCGAAGGTGCTGGGGAGCCGGCCATCGGCCCTGACCTGCACGACCCCCTCGTAATAACTCCCGCTGATCCGGTTGCAGCGATCGCACTGCTCCTTGTGCCAGATGATCTCGACCGAGCAGCTGCCCTCGACCGGGGTCTTGTAGAGCGTGCCGCGGACTTTCAGGTTCGCACGGGACCGGTTGATGGTGATGTCGTCGATCCACGCCTCGATCGCCGGCATCTTCACATCCTTGTGGAAATGGACCGCTGACCTGGCCAGTTCCTGCCCGAGTGCAGCTTTATCCCGTTCGTTGTCGGTCCAGGTATTCACCAGTTTCGTGGCAAAGCAGCTGGGGCACTGGACGTGTTTTGCCCGCTGGTCGCAGGTGAACCATGGGGTATCCCCGATCCTGCACTCCCTGCACAGTCCTTCCGTCTCTGAGGCCTTGCCGCATTTCGGGCAGAAGTTCCCCCGGATATTTCCTTTCATAGGCAGTAGACCTGCACGTGGGGGATCTTCCCGATCATGATACAGTGATCTCTGGTGATGAGACCCATCTCTATGGCAAGCCCGATGGTCCGCTCTCCCATCAGGTTGATATTCCCGGCGTTTCGCAACGCCTCCCGGATCTCCTCTTCCGTTGCGGGGGATTTGCCGTAAAAGGCGTCGGTTACCGTGACGGTCATCGTTCCGCCGCTGATGGTTGTATTGATCAGCTCGCGATCGCAGACCGCGACCACATCGGGCGATTCGCGGGAGCGATGAATTTTCATGAACATTGATCACTCATTGGCGACCGGGGTAAAAAAAGGTGAGTCTGTACCAGAGGTTTTTTACGGCACGTCTTGTCAGGGAAGGTGAATGGAGACCCCATAGACCCGTTCGATCGTCTCTGCATGGATCCGGAAGCAGTCCTCTACCGTAAACCGGCCGGAGGCAACGAGCTGGTTGGTATAGCGCGGCACTGACTTCGGCCCGATGACGGCCCCCGGCCGGGAGTTCTCGTCCATATAATCGCTCTCCATGGTGAAGGCCCGCTTCTCCTGGGCAAGCTGCGGGATTGCCTCGTGCTTTGCGATCAATGACGGGTGGAGCGGCGTGTCAGGTGATCCATAGTGTTTCACCACGCGATCCACCGGCATGCCTGCCCGCCCGGCCATATCCACGATATCCGTGCAGGGGCCGGTCTCCGCGTGCACCTGCAGGGCGCACCGGCATTCGGCTGCACGGGCAAGGGCATGCGCGAGTACGTCGTTGGATGCAGCGAGGATCTCCGGTGCGACCTCGTAGTGCGGTCTCCCGCTCTTGAGGCCGACCGCTTTTCCTTCCTGCACATATTCAGCGGCGCAATCGATCCCCGCTTTCATCAGTTCTGCCGCTTCATGGAGAGACATGCGGTCAGTGAGCCGGGTGATCTCGGCGGGGTGGACGCCTAGCACCGGGAAGACGATGACGCCGGTTTCAGCAATCAGTGCGGCAACACGGAGTGTCTCGTCAAACACCCGGGCATAATCCTTCCCCATTGTCGGGTGGATCTCAAGCGACCAGGACGGTTTTGCGACAAGGAACATATGGGTTCCCCCGGCCCGGAAGAAGTCCTTTGCGGCCTTGATGCCCCGGCCGTTGACCGGGTCGATATGGATATGGTCGTCAGTGACCGGGTAGGGCTTTGATTTCATGGCACTCCACGATCTTCATGAGCGGGTAGCCGTTCTCGGGCGAGAGGTGCGCCCGGCAGTACGTGAACCCGACGCGGGTAACGATCTCGACGTTGTACATCATCCCGGAGAGTTCGCTGTACCCGAACCGGTTTTCCGTCATGAGGCTGCGGTCGAGCCGGACCGTGATCTCCTCTACAAACGGCTGGAGGACTACGGCCCGCTCGATCGCTTTCTCGACGCTTGCCGCAGAGTCACGGGAGATGGGGGTGCCCACCCACTGGTGGTAGAGGGCACCAAGCTTGATCCCGGCCTCGAAAACTGCCTGTTCCCGATCGTTCATAGTACACCTAGATTAACTGGATGATCCCGGACTTGGGCTCCATCGCCTCGCCGTTCCGGAGCAGCATGTCGATGCCCTCCCGCACCTTGTCCCGGGCAAATCCTTTCGCACTGACTGCATCGATCACCTGGTCGATCCCTGCCCTGCGCCCCTCGCCCCCGATATCGCGGATCGCGTCCTTGATCACCCGCACGATATCGCGCTTCTCCTTGGAGATACCGGTGACGATCTTATCGATATCGAAGGTGCCGGTCTTCGCATCGTACGCGATCTGGCGGAGGCATGCATCGACGATGTGGATGACGCGCTCGGCATCGCTGAGTTCGATCGTATTCGAGAGCCGGATACGCGCGCTGGCTTCCCCGAGCCGGACCAGGGCCTCCAGCTGCCGGGCCGTGACCGGCACCGGTTTGTTGGGTTCCGCGATCCCCCTGAGCTTGAGATAATACCCGACCAGCGCATCCTTCGCTTCGGTCGATATGATGGGGAAGCACGATCGTTTCGCATAGGCAACATATTTCCGGAAGAGCGCGGGGTCGATATCCGGCATCACGGGCTTGAGCTGCTGTGCAATATACTCGTCAGTGACGCCGGGGATCGGCGTACGCTTGTGCTGCGCGATCAGTTCGCCCGTGCTGTGGGCCTTGAGGATGTGTTCGGCAATGGCAAGGTCCCGCTTCTGCTCGGGCTGGTCGGTCATGATAAAGATGAGATCGAACCGGGAGAGAAGCGAGGGGGGCATGTTGATCTGGTCGGAGATGTCGCCAAACATGTCGAATCGGCCGTACTTCGGGTTTGCCGCACCGAGCAGGGCGCACCGGGACTTGAGGGTCGCGGTGATGCCGGCCTTAGCAACGCTGATGGACTGCTGTTCCATAGCCTCGTGCAGGGCGGAACGGTCGCCTTTCTCCATCTTGTCCATCTCATCGACTGCTGCCACACCCATGTCGGCGAGCACGAGCGCGCCGGCCTCAAGGGTCCAGCGGCCTTCGCCGAATTCATCCTTCACCGCTGTCGCAGTCAGGCCGGCGGCAGTGGATGACTGCCCGCTCGTATAGATCGCACGGGGCGAGAGCTTCACGACATAGCGGAGCAGCTGGCTTTTTGCAATACCCGGGTCCCCGATAAGGAGGACGTGGATGTCGCCCCGGAGCCTGCTCCCGTCCGGCATCTCTTTTGCGATCCCGCCGAACAACTGGAGGGCGATCGCCTGTTTTACATCTTCGCTGCCATAGATCGTGGGCGCGATCGAGTGCGTGATCATACGGTAGATCATCGGGTCTTTGCTCAGTGCATGGATCTCGTCCTCGGCCTTGTCGTCAATCTCGACTTCCTCGAACTCTTTCTCCGCAACCTCGATCGAGTTGCATTCGAGGAATATGTCAAAGACTGTGCTCTTTTCGCCCTTGACCACCCGCTGCATGGAACGGAGGATGCCGTTGATGATTACACGGTCGCCGGGCGAGACTTTTCCTGAAAGATCGTCCGTCACGTCCACGTCGAGTGTCTGGGGCTGCTCCCCGCCGCGCAGGCCCTCGGGCGATTCCTGTATCCGTAATTTCTGGGAGTCGACGAACGTCGACCGCTTGGGCATGAGTTCGATCTTCTTGAACGTGCAGCCATCGGTCGCGCACCCGTCCGGCTCGATGAACTTCCCGTATTTCTGTTTCTTCACGGTGAAGTGGCCGGCCGGGCAACGGAAGACCGCCTCAACAATGCGGGGACGGACTTCCGTAGTCTTGCGAAGGATCCCTTCTACTGAGACGAACCGGTTGATGTCCTCGGAACGGATATAGCGGATGCCGGTCTTTTTCGGGAGGCTGGTGAACCGGATGTTGATCCCTTTTGCCTCTTTCCCGTCTTTGGTCCGGATCAGCTGGCTGTTCTTGATCGCGTCCCAGACGTCCTCGAGGACCTTCCCGGGATTCTCGAGGAGTTCATCAGCGAGTTCGATCCCCACCTTGCCGAACCGCTCCACGTCCCGGTAATCGATGAAGAGGGATCGCTTGTGGGGATACTCCCGCGAGATCTCCCCGAGCTCTTTTTTGTACTTGCTCTTGAGGAGCCGGCTCCAGTCCCCCGTCTTGTCGCCCTCGTGCAGATCGGGTTCTTTCTCCATGGCAGTCATGTCACCGGGCCTGCTCGGCGGAGAGCACGAACCGCGCGATCAGCGCCTCCATCTGGATATCGCTGCTCGCCCCTTCCGATAGCCGGAAGTCGGTCTCGCCCAGGTGATCGATCAGCCTGACCTTGAGCCCGCGGTCCATATCTTTTTTGAGAAGCGCCCGGTAACACTGGTTGATCAGTTCATTGGGCGCAATCCCCCGTTCGTGGAGTAACTGGGCAAGGAGGGACTCTGCGGCATCGAAGTCACCTTTGAGGGAGAGTCCGAGCAGCTCGTTGATCTCATCCGGTCGTGCGGTCGAAGTGATCGCATAGACCCTCTTCTCATCAATGGACGGGCTGATGATGGCGGCCCCCTGCACCGCATTGATCGCTTTGCGCATGTCTCCCTGTGCGATATAGACGATTGCGTCCATTGCGCCGGGCGTAATGGTGAGCCCCTCACGTGTCGCTATGCGGCACACCTCTTCCTTCACTGCTTCGGGCCCGAGAGGCTTGAAACGGTAGATCGCGCACCTGCTCTGGATCGGGTCGATGATCTTGGACGAATAATTACAGGAGAGGATGAACCGGCAGGTCTGCGCGTAGCTCTCCATCGTCCTCCGGAGCGCTGCCTGCGCGTCCGTGGTAAGTGCATCCGCTTCATCAAGGAACAGGATCTTGAATGTGGCCTCGCCCAGGGGAGTAGTCCGTGCGAACTGCTTGATCTGGTTGCGCACTACATCGATCCCCCGTTCATCCGAGGCATTCAGCTCGCGGAAGTTCATCTGCCACGAGTCCATGAAAAATTCCTTGGCCAGGGCGACCGCGGCGGTGGTCTTGCCGACCCCGGCGCTGCCGGTAAACAGGAGGTGGGGGAGGTTACCGGTCCGGACGTAGGATGACAGGCGCTCCACGATCTCTTCCTGCCCGACAATATCCGCCAGTTTCTGCGGCCGGTATTTCTCTATCCAGATTGTGTGGCTTTCATCCATGCATTATCTCCTGTAGTCTTCTCCGGGCCGCTCGTATGATCCCGTTTGGTGACGGACCATGAGAACTCTTGCGCCGGGACAATCCGGGGAACTCTTGTATAGGAAAAATTCCCTGCTGTTTCTAATGAATGTCATAATGTTTATCATAAGGGTTTTGAAATTACTTTCATGCAAGGAAAATATATTTTGTCCGCTTTAGTCGTAATTCTTCTGGTCTGCTCTCCCGTTGCGGCCAGTACAAGTAAAATTGCCGCGGGCGCGCCGGTTTTTATTGGCGAGACCAACCTGGATATTACCTCTGCTATTGATGACTGTCACGTTATTGCCTGGTGGCCGGCGGGGGCAGATATGAGTACGCCACCGGCGATTAACCTGACGGTCAGGACCCTGAGTCAGGCTGGCGGCCTGATCAACCATTTCAATGTCAGCCCGCAGATCTTCACGGGCCATACCGGCGCCTGGTACTGTGAAGATAAGGCGCCGTTTCAGGAGGTCCTTTTTGTCGTGAATCCCCAGTTCACCATCCGGGCCTGGGACCTGGACAATAACACGGATATTTCCGGGCAGAGCGTGCCCCTGGCGACCAACGTGACCTATCGCATAGACAGCAACCTGTACCAGTATGCAGACTATTATAACCGGACAAACCTGAACCCGTCGGATACCATCTTTACCGTAAATATGATAGATCCCAGGGGGCGGAATGTACCCAATATCTATACCGGCAATGCCGGTGCGGCAACCACGCAGATCACCCCGTTCGACAGCAACCCGTTCATTACTGCCCCGGTATATTTCGGGAAGAACCTGAATACCTGGAATCGTCTTTCCCGGGATGCGCAGGGAGGGCTGATCTATCCTCCGGGCACGTATATCATTACGGCCAGCCAGGACCTGGGTGGTATGCAGGAGGCGTTTGCTGCTGCCGGGATCACTGACCTGGATGGCATGACCACCGGGACTACGAGCGTGACCTTTGTCGCACCCGTAACTTCGTCACCAACCGTCACACCGCAACAATCTGTTTCACCCGTGGTCTCCTCCAATACCACATCTCCGGAAACGCAACCCGTGACCACGCTCCCGACGGCCCGGCCGGTTACTGGTAAGACCCCCTACCAGCCACTGCCGGAATGGATTGCCGTGGCCGGTCTCCTGATTGCCCTGATCTGTTTTGTACACAAGAGGGCGTAATCTCCTGTTTACCTTCTCTTTTTTCACACATTTTTACCGGTAAAGAATCTCTATCAAATCGGATATCTGTAGGAAATCCCGCAAATAATTCATTATTATCGTCAAAAAAACGAAAACCAGGATAATGCATAACGCGGCTTTTGTGATTATTCGTGCTATGAGAAATCCTTGTGTTGGAACAAATAGTAGTAGATTACATTTTTGAGAGGTGGGGACCGTGCCTGTCCCCACTCACCGCTCCTGACATTTGCGATTGCTCGCAGGAATTACCTGTTACGCGGTTGCCACAGCAGCTGAGGTGAAACACCTGATAGCGTTCCTCTTTGTAATGATTTCTACAAGAGCAATTATTCGAATTTTGGTCGTGCTTAAGAGTAATGAAGACTCCAACACAGGGAAAATCAGTTCGTATCTGATCTATAAAATCT
>Ga0074046_10000436_pt1 | contig 38330 bp, 29 predicted proteins | sample BogForMeECP23OM3_FD_94441 | JGI IMG/M metagenome (GOLD analysis project Ga0074046, IMG submission 94441) | Bog forest soil microbial communities from Calvert Island, British Columbia, Canada - Bog Forest MetaG ECP23OM3 | ecosystem: Environmental > Terrestrial > Soil > Wetlands ... | reverse complement strand
TCATCCCCAGCCGAAATTGCGGCTCCCGAAATCTCATAGACCAACCCACCCTGAGCGTCGGGCGTCACAACCACACCCGTCAGATGCGGATTGCCAGGCACGGGTTTGTCATTGAAGTTGATCCAGTAAGGCGACGAAAAGATGAAGAGGAGAATCAGCGTCACCATGATGTCGTAGTGCAAGGTGCCACGCTCATGCTGCCAGAAAATATAGCTGCGGATTGTAGGCCAAACGCCGCTCATCGGTAGGGGTGGCGGGCCCGCCGCCGTCGTGCTGAATTCCACACGTTGCAAGTCTAGTGACCGTGTCCTCTCTTGGCAATGGAAACAGTGGTCAGTGGCTAGCTCTAGCATGAAAACGGTTTAACTGGACACTGGCCGCTGATCACTGGCCACTGATTCTAAAAACTCTTCGCCGTAATCCTCTCCGCCCCAATATAGGGCCGCAGCACTTCAGGAATGATCACGCTCCCGTCAGCTTGCTGATAATTCTCCACAATCGCCACCCACGTCCGCCCGACTGCAAGCCCGCTTCCGTTCAGCGTATGCACGAACTCTGTTTTGTTCTTGCCCTCCGGACGGTAACGAATGTTCGCCCGCCGCGCCTGGTAAGCCTCAAAATTCGAACACGAAGAAATCTCGCGAAACAACTGCTGTCCGGGCAACCATACTTCAATGTCGTACGTCTTCGCCGAAGATGCACTCATGTCTCCCGTGCACAAAGTCATCGTCCGATAATGCAAGCCAAGCTTCTGCAACACGGTCTCGGCATTTCGCGTCAGCTTCTCGTGCTCCTCATACGAATTCTCCGGCCGCGAGAACTTCACAAGTTCCACTTTCTGGAACTGATGCTGCCTTATGATGCCGCGAACGTCCTTCCCATAAGATCCTGCCTCGCTCCGGAAACACGGCGTATACGCCGTGAGTGAAATCGGCAACCGCGCCGCATCCAGAACCTCGTCGCGATACAGATTTGTGACCGGAACCTCAGCAGTGGAAATCAGCCAGAGATCCTTTTCTCCATGCGGCACTCGAAATAAGTCAGCCGCAAATTTCGGCAACTGCCCCGTGCCATACATCGATTCCGAATTCACCAGATAAGGCGGCAGCACTTCCGTATATCCATGCTCGCGCGTGTGCAAGTCGAGCATGAAATTCGCCAGCGCCCGTTCCAATTTTGCTCCCAGATCCCAATACACGGCGAACCGCGCTCCGGTAAGTTTGACGGCACGTTCCAAATCGAGTACGCCCAGCTCCGCGCCCAGATCCCAGTGCGGCTTAGGCGTGAAGTCGAATTTCGGCGGCGTTCCCCAGCGCCGGACCTCAACGTTTTCTTCCGCGCTCTGACCCACCGGTACGCTTTTATGCGGCAGGTTGGGGATTCCCGAAAGAATATCGTGCAGCCGGGCATCCAGATCTGCAGCGGTTTTTTCCTGCGTCTGGAACTGCTCGCGCAAATCCTTCGTCTCGGCGATGGCGGCTGTGGCATCCTGGCCTGCCTTTTTCAGTTTGGCGATCTCTTCCGAAGCCTTATTTCGCTGTGCCTTCATGGTCTCGGCTTCAGTGATGGCCTGGCGGCGCTGTGTGTCCACTTCGCTGAAATCCTTCAACACGGTAGCCGGGTCCGCGCCGCGCTGGCGCAGCATTTCTTCAACCCGGGGCAAATTGTCGCGCACAAAATTCAGATCGAGCATGGGAACTCAATACTCTATCGGAAACGGGGTGGATCGTGCACCTTCGCCTGACCGCAGCTGCTACGAACGCCCGGCGGCTACGAAAACCGGCGCCGGTCAGTCCCCATTTCCCGCAGCAACACAATGCTCAGGAACAAAAGCGCCCAAACCTGATGAGGCATCACTATCGCCTCCCACCACCAATGATTCGTCAACGCCCGAGGGATCCTTCCGGCAATCTGCATGGTTTCCAGCAGCGTCCCCCCCGGAATCAGAAAAGGAAGCATCAGTCCCAACGACAATGCTGCAGAAGCCCGCTCTCTTCGCAAGCAAACAAACGCCCAGCACAGCGGCAGCGCCAGCAAAGTCGCATCGTAGAACCGGTGATAGACCGGCAGCAGGCTGATCACGGCAATCGTGCTCAGATCCAGCAATTCGCGGTCGTTCCCGGCTTCCCGATCCCTGCCGCTCCACAGGTAAACGATCCATACCGAGAACAGAGTCGCGCCAATCGCCATAGCCGCGAAGTTCGTCCGCCGAATGCTGCCCAACAGCGGGTACATCGCTACCTGCAGATTGATCAGCCCGAAACGCGTCGGATTAATCGTCGTGAAATTTCCGAGAACTCCAGTTTCCAGCAGAATGCGATTGTCGTCCAGGTAGTTCGAGAGCCACGGAATGTGGCCAACCCCCAGTCGCACGAATCCGAAGGCTGCCACGCAACCCAGCACCGCCGCCGCGGCTCCGGTCACCCGCCAGCGCCGCCGCAAGAGGTAATAAAGAAGGAAGCAGAGCCCGATCTGTGGCTTCAGCCCCGAAGCCACAGCGAGCAAAAATCCGGCAGCGAGGTCATGCCGCCGCCGCGCGCTCCAGATCGCGATCACGCTCAATTCGACCGCAAGCAACGTCACGTTTCCCGTAACAATTCCAGTATGGAACGGCGCCAAGGCCAATGTCGCCGTAACCAGCAAAATTCCCGAAGGCTCGCGAAAGGAAAGTCCCGCCAGCGCCACCAGCGCCAACAACATGACTACGAACAGGGCAAGGTTCACCATCAGCCAAAGCGCATACGCCGCGTTCCAGGAGAGGAGACCGAAGGGCGTGACCAGGACAAGCGCGGTAATCGGGTATGCCGTCGGTATCCCTCGGTTCGCGACCAGCGTTCCATTGGCCACTTCTTTCGGCAAGAAAAAAAAGTGCGGTGCCTCCACCGGCCAAAGCTTTAGCAGCACCTGCGGGCTGTAGGGATCCAGACCATGCAGGAACGCCTTCGCTTGTATGTATGGCGAGAGAAAATCATTGAACCCGGTTGCGGTCTGAATGGCTCTGACCGGGCCCCGAACCATAAACTCGGCGCCGGCGAGGATAAGTAAAACCAGGCAAAGTGCAATCCATTTGTCGCCCACACTTGGAATGTTTGAGCGATCGGCTTCATCAAAAATCTGCATTTTGAGGATTCAGACTGACGTCGGGAATCGCCGCAGCGCGGGCGCGGCAAACGAAGCAGATGGCGAGACTCGTATCGGCGCGGTCGCCTTCCCCGGCGAAACGAAATCGATCAGCAGAAAGGCAGCGACCCAGAAGAACACGCAGAGATAAGATCCCGGCGCAAACATCCAGTCTTCGAAGGCCGCATGAATGAGACCAGCCGCAGCGACCAACGCGAAAGGAACGGCGCAATGTGACAGGCTGCCGGTTCTTCGCATCCACGAAAAAACCCGCCCCACGGCTCGAGCCACCATCATCAGCAGCACAATAAACGGAAGTATCCCCAACATTCCCATGTATTCGGCCATCGCCAGATAACTGCTTCCGTGTTCGCGATTCGTGCCTTCGACGGTGTAGATCGACGACCCTTGAATGCTGGTATGATCACTTCCAAGGTCGCTGGTTCCGAATCCAGTGCCGAACCAGGGATGTTGCTTCACCGCAGCAATGGTGTCTTCCCACGGGCTCTGGCGCGATCCCAAAATCCCTCCGTGCGCCGAGCTCCGGTCAATCTTGTAAATGAACTTTCCGCTCAGCGTATCCATCAGCTCAGTCATGTGTGCGGGATTGGCGACAGCCATGAGCTCCACGAGCAGGGCTCCGGCAAATACTGCCCGGACCAGCAATCGCGGACGGCGCAGCGCAATCGCGAGTCCGATCGTGAGTAGAACATCAGCAACAATCGCCGCACGGCATACGCTGACGTAGAGCAGCACCGCGCACAGCGCCAGGGCGGTGTACCTGCGTTGCACTTGCGCTTTACTCTCAGCCACCAACGCCGCCCAAAGCAGAACCGGAAAAGCAATCACGCCTACAAACGCGCCCAAATTGTTTGGGTTGCCGAAGGCATTCAAACCGGCAAAATAGGCAGCCGACACCACGAAAACCAGAATCTCGCACGCCAGCACGAGCCCGCGAACGAACGCTTGCTCCCGGCCTGCCAGGGCTACTCGCCCACCCGTGGCTGCGTACAGAAACAGCAAGAAAAGGCTTCCAGCTTTCAGCAAGCCTGTTCCAGTTGCCGCCGAGGCGCTCGCCGATGCTACTGCATCAAGCGCGCAGAATAAGGCGATCAGGTGGAAAGTTCCGAAGTGACGTTCCCGGTTATCCTTCATCCAGATAACGGGGCCAGCCAGTGCACCCACCGCCAGAAAGAGCCAGCGAAGAGTAAAGCTCTCCCCGGCGAACGGGTTCGCGGTGTCGGCGGCCAGAAAGCAAATCATTGTTACCGGGAAAAATACTTTTTCGAATCGCAACAGACAGGCAGTCACAAGTTCGAGCGCCAGAATCGCACCCAGATACTGCGAGTTGGCGAACGTACCCGGTCGACGCTCCAATTGAAGAAAGAAGTAGCAGAATCCAACCACCCCCACTGGAATCAGAAAAAGTCGAGGTTGAAGTTTCATCCTAGCTCCTGCTCCAATTTACCCCCGCCTGAGCGATGTCGCCCTCAGAAGCTGCACCGCCAAGATTTCGGATAAGGGAAAACTATTCTACCGCGTGCGCCGCGCCTGCGCTTCGAAAGCTCTGGCCCAGGATTTTTGATTCACGGCCCGCGGTAACTAGCGCGTATAGCAAAACCGCATTGAGGCCGAGCAGCAGCCAGATGAAATATCGCGCCACCAGAAGTTTCCACCACCAGGAGTCCGTTACCGCGGCGCTCAAGTGGGGCGCTGATCGGATCAGAGCCGAGTGTCCCGGCAGCATCATCAACAGGAACAGAACGCAGGTTGCCCGTTTGCTCCAGTTCATGGGCTCCTGTTGTTCCCCGTAGGCCCAGCAAAGCGCCAGTGTGAGGATCGTCGCGTCAGAAACGCTGTGGTACAGAGAGATAAAACTCAGCCCCAGCAACGAAGAGATCGCCAGCGGAACCGATATCCGAAATCGAGCCTGCCACACGGCATAACTCCAAATGACGAGACCACACGCGAACATGCCGTTGGCGAGCGCGCTGGTGAGGGTGACGCGATGGAGCAACTGATAGAGAATCACCTGACTCGTGTTCACATGAAATGGCATCGCGCCATCCGTGAAACCAATCATCCTGCCAGGCTCAAACCAATACCGAAGATTGCTGCGGTAGCCGGAAATCAGCGTTCGTGCCGGGATCGGGTAGCTGATAAGTGCCGCGAGCAGGCCAGCCGCTGGCAGAAGCGCGCCGATGATAAATCGCTTTCGAAATTGAATCAGGTAGAACAGCAACACCCAGAGCCCAATCTGTGGCTTCAGCGCGGTTGCGGCGCTAAGAATCAGCCCAGCCGTGAAATCTTGCTTCCTTTCCGCAAAGTAGATTCCTAGCAGGCACAGCGGCACCGCTGCCAGCGCCACATTGCTCATGTGAAATGCCTGATGCAGTGGAGAAAAGGCCAGAACGAAAGCAGCAAGCACCCAGGCGCGATCATCCCCCAGCTGGATTCCCCCCAGGCGCAGTAACAGTAAAATTGTAACTCCGACACCAACCAGCCCCAGAGCATGCCAGACCCTGTCCGCCCAACTCCAGGGCAAAAAACTGAACGGCGACATGAGCACAAGGGCAGTGGGCGGATAGATCAGTACCAGATTTACGTGAGAGCCGGTGAGCTGAGTCGCCGTGGTCCGGGTGAGATCGGAATCATAAAAATTCTGTCCGTGCCGCCACAGCCATGAACCTACGTAGACTTCAGAAAAATCGTTTCGCGTCACGAACGGAACAATTCCGCGAAAAACGAAGTCCGCCAGCATGAGTAGAGAAACAAATCCCAGCACAAATCGAAGCCAACGGCGGTTCATTGTTGGCGAAAAGTCTAGCACATGGAAGAACCCCAAGAGCCGAGTCGGGCTTCCTCTATGCGCCGTATGTAGACGAGCATCTGAGTGAACGGAATCCGTAATTCTGGTGCAGTCGGTCAGTGCTATAATCCCGCATTCCCTTCGAGCGCAGGGCCCGCACTTTGAAATCAGGCGGCTCCAACTACATTCCGACCCTCGACGGCTGGCGCGCAATCGCCATTCTCCTGGTACTTTTCGAGCACGCGTCCTTCCACGCCTTTCGGCCTGTAGGCTGGACCCGGCTGGGTGGGCATGGGGTTCAGATATTCTTCGTTCTCAGTGGCTTTCTCATCACAGGAAAGCTGTTGGAGGATAGTTCACTGCGAAGGTTCTATGTGCGAAGGGCCTTCCGCATTTTGCCCGTTGTGCTTGCTTACCTGGGGGCGGTTGTAATCATCGGAATCATCCTGCACCGTATCCCTATGTCTTGGCGTGAGATTTCCATTTCACTTTTGTTCGTTCGCAACTATCCCTACATTCCTCATCCCGAGACTGGTGCTGGTTGGTTTACCGCCCATCTGTGGTCGCTTTCGATCGAAGAGCAGTTCTACATAATCTGGCCCCTTGCGCTGCTGAAGATGGGCAAAGGCATTCCACGCCGGCAGGCGCTCGCCGCAATGCTGTTGTTTGCTTTCTGCGCCTTCGCTCTCGTGTGCATACATTTCGCCCGTGTCACGCACTTGGGTGGCTGGCAGTGGATGCCCAACCTGAGCTTCGGCGGCTTAATCGTGGGCAGCGTTCTGCGCATCGCCTTTTCGGAGGCGGCAGCGGCGAAGGCGGTTACCAGGATTCTTTCCCGCCGCTCGATGATCATGGTCGCTGCGCTGTTTGTCTACATCGCGATTTTCCACGACCGGCTCACCATCTTCGATCCGTTGATTTGTGGCTTTGCCGTGTGCACGACGCTACTGGAGCCAAATGCGTGGGTCGGACGGGTGCTAGAATTCTCCGCCGTCCGCTGGATCGGACGACTCTCCTACAGTCTCTATATCTGGCAGCAGCTTTTCCTCGGGTTTGGCGTGGTCTTTCGTCCGTTCGGCGTCTTCAGCAGATTTCCCGTGAACCTCGCCTCTCTCGTGGCTGTTGCCTGCGCCAGCTATTACCTGATGGAGCGGCCACTGATGCGGTTGGGTCACAATCTGGCGCGGCGCTTCCCGGCGCCAGATTCAAGAGCCGTATTGCAGGTTGCCGTCGTGCAAGAAGCGCCAGAAATGCCGGAGGCCGCTGCGAGTTGACGGGTCCTCGTGACCATTTCGGTATGTCGGCATTTTGCTGCGATTATCGATTGGACAGGGCGAGAAACTCCGCTACGGCAGCGGCGCCCATGCCTGGCATTCCGACACCTCGATCGGCGAAGTCAAGGGAGGACCGGTTTTGAAGCGAACCACCGCATCCGAGGTCGAGCAAAAATTTCGTGCTCCTGTGCTGGCGCTGACCGGCGTGCCAACCACCACAAATTCCTCGCACCGTTGTTTCTTGCAAACGGCCGTAAGCCTGAAGCGGAATCCGGACCTTATACACCAAGCATCTGCGGTGCAACTTGCATTTCCCAGGGGCGCGCCAATCGCACCGGCATGATCCGGCGATCGGGAACCCCGTCCGTTGGGGTCAGGACCAAGCGTGGCGAGATCACGAGCAAACCCCCTTTCCGGATAAGAACTCGAATACATGACTTGCGCGGTATTGGCTGTGCGTATTGTGGCCACGGCGCTCGATTCATTCGCCGCCATTCTCGCTCTTAGCATGTTGGGAATGGCGATCGCCGCGATTACCAGAACCGCACCCGCGTCCACGCCGCCGCTTCTGCTGACTTCGCGAAGGGCACTTTCCTCGCCATAGCCGGCGATCACCATTGAATTAGTTTCTGCAGTTCTTTGAGAAAGAGACTGCTCCATCTGCGGGAATGCTTGCCGCAGTGTCAGTGCCGCCACCGCAACCGGATCCTCATAGAGCAATGCGGAGGCCTCCGATCCATGGCCTGGTGGAAGTGATGCCAGAAATTTCTGGGACTTGGCCAGCGAGTCACCGGTCTGACGCAGTCGAATTGCGTCGGCGATAGTTTCGCGACTGGAAGCTACGACCAGATACTCGTCCACAAATGCGTAGGCGACCTCGATAGTCTTCTGCGGGGAGGAAATTTGGAGGGTATGGTACTTAACTCCTCCTTCCTCGGATTCCTGCGCGCCGACGTGCATGGCTGCGAGGAAAGTACTGAGCGTTTTCTGTAAGCGGTCCGGATCACTGACCCGAAGTATCGCCTTCCATACAGGGCTCGGCGGTTTGACGCTGTCCACCTCATAGGTGATCTCTCCCCCAAGGTGCCTGAAAAGATCCTCCTTGAAGCTGAGTTTCAGTACTTGTTCCATCTGGGTGACCGACGCGAAGGCGTTGGGGTCCGAGGTAGTGGCGATCTCCTTGATGTCGTCGAATATCTGCGCCGGATCCTTTAATAAGACGGTGCCCGCCAGCATTGCCTTGGGCGAGACAAAGCCCAGGCTGCCCATGGGACCGGGCGCGGCCAACCATGATGCCGCTCCACGCCGCGGGCCCGTGAAGCTCAGTTCCATCTCGCTGGTTGCCTGGCCAGCCACGTTCTTATGCTCCCAAACCAAATACTTCACATCGGCAAATCCCGTACGCTGAAGAGTCATCCGGCTCTGCTCAGTCCTTGGTGGGTTTTGCTTCAAGATCTTCTGCAGGTCCAAGGCCGCGACGATCGACGCACCGCCGTCATACGCCTTTGCCACGCGTTGCCCAAACGGAGTAGAGGCAAATCCGCGGCTACGCGCGTTCAGCCGCGCATTGAAATAACGCAGTGTCGCCACATCGTGTGCTCCTGCCATAAGGTCAGGGCGTACCAGGATCACTAGTTGTTGTGCCGGGCCCGCGTCTTTTGACGCGGCGAGTTCCTCAACATCCAGCACGCGAACTGACGGCTCCGAATTGCCTGCTAATTCCTTCGTCATTTGCTGAAGGAAATCCTTCAGGCCCGGCTTCCGCACTTCGGCAAGAATCATCAGGTTGGGATCCATGGCAGCTCCCGGCTCGCCTATTTCGCCTGTGCCCGACAGAACAATTTCGTCTCCGAGGTACTGCGAAAGTTGATATGCCTTCTCCAGCGAGCCTTCCACCTTCGGTCCGTTTGCGCCCAATTCACTGTGCTCCCACCAATCGCGCAGAACCGCGTTTTGCTGCACCTCCTGCTGGAAAATTGTCAGGGCCTGATGGGCGGCGTCCCCATAGTTGGGAAACGCGGCATAGAGGATCGTTGACTCCGGCAGTAACGGCAAGATACGGCTCTGGTCGCGCGCCGGCGGGAGCTGAATGTTGCGCTGCAACTTCTCCAACAACTGGCCGAACTCAGTCAGTAATCCGGGATACTTCTTCATGTACTCCGACACAGTCTCTTCGGGCCGGACGGCCGCCCCCGCGACCGCATCGTTTGGTGACGGAGAAAGCGCGAAGTTCACCGTCACCTCCGTATCGACCTTGATCGGGTTTCCGTTCAGGAGATATGGCCGATACTTCCATTGCTTGACGGCCTCGATGGCTGCGGGCGCAAGCATTGGATGGCCGCTCACTAGCGTCAGGTTTTCAATCGAACCATCGGTGCCGATGATTGCTCTCAGTACAACCGTTCCTGAAACGCGCGCCTGCCTCGCGAGAGGAGGATAGACCGGGTTGACCTTGCGAACCAGAAGCCCTCCTGCAACACTCCCCGACACGCGTATTCGCCGGGGTGCTTGCGGCTGCTGGGTCTGCTCTTGTCCATCCGACGGGCTGGTTTGGTCTTGGCTCTTCGCGAATTGGGCCGCTGCCGGGTAAAAGAGGATAAGAATGGCGAGAGCTGCAATCACGTTCGAGGTCGGTTTCATGGAACCCTCGGCGAGATTGTACTCTCATGCCGACTAGCTGCCGTGGGCAGCGGCCAGCGTTTCAGACGTTCGAAAGGCTAACGAAACTTTCAGTATGGATTGGTGCCGGGAGGGGGAGTCGAACCCCCAAGGTACTAAGTACCGGCGGATTTTGAGTCCGCTGCGTCTGCCAGTTCCGCCATCCCGGCGCGAAACGTTAAGGAAGAGAAGATTAGCTTAATCGACGCTTTCAGGCTTTGCAACCGCGGCTAGCGAGATGTCTCATGTGCGGAGCTCCGCCTTCGGCTGTCCGGTCGAGCGAAGCCCGACAGTTCCTCCCGGCGCTCGAACTGCCAAGTTTACTTGGCGACCGCCTTCCGCCGGAGGCATCCCACAACGTGGTCATTCACCATTCCCACAGCCTGCATGAAGGCATAGCAAATCGTTGATCCTACGAAATTGAAGCCGCGCTTTTTCAGATCCTTGCTCATCGCATCCGATTCCGCGGTGCGCGCTGGAACTGGATTCCTGGCATTTCTTACGTTCACTTTCGGACGGCCATTCACGAACTGCCACACATAGCGATCGAAGCTGCCATATTCTTCCTGCACGCGCAGCAAGGCCCGCGCATTCTGGACAGCGGAAGCGATCTTGAGACGGTTGCGCACGATGCCTGGATTCTTCAACAACTGCGCGACCTTCCGTCGATCGTAGCCGGCCACTTGCTCCGCGTCGAATCCGTCAAACGCTGCTCGATAGTTTTCCCGTTTATTGAGAATTGTTTCCCAGCTGAGACCGGCTTGCGCGCCCTCCAGAATCAGAAATTCAAAAAGCGTGCGGTCGTCGTGGACTGGCACACCCCATTCTTCGTCGTGATAGCGAATCATCAATTCGCCGCGTGCCCATGGACAACGTGCAGGCTCATGTTTTTCTGCGCTGGCTCGTTTCATAAATCGCTGAATCTGGTTCCCTGGACCGCCGCTCCTCGAACCGCCGCACAAATTATTCGAGCGACTTTGGATCCGACCTGTTCTTCGGCGACTTTGTGTCCAGCAGTGACACCAGTTGCCTTGCCGAAGGCGGAACTCCCACTTTATGGTCCACAATGATCTCTCTCGCGTTCAATTTTTTCCCGTACAGTTTTTCATTGGCGCTGCCGTCCGAGCGAAGCGTGGATCCCTCTAGCGATATCCCGGCAAACAATCCCTTATTGCGCGAGTAAGAAAGAATCTCCGCATCCATCACGATGTCGGTGGCTCCCTCCGCTGTGCGTCCCTTCGGCCCAGCTGCCGCCGACGCGTCTGCTCCAAGCTTTACTTTGCTCGACAGCAGCGAGCGCGCACCCTTGGGATTCATCACCAGCAAAACAAAATCGGTCGCCTGACCGCCCAACTGAAAGCCGATGCTGACTCCCTCCAGCGCGTAAAGCGCGGGGGGACCCCACAGCCCGGTGTAGTGCGGACCACTGCGGCACAGCATTACTCCGCGACCGTAGCTGCCTCCCACGCCGAACGCACCCTTCTTGACCGAGGGCAGAATCACAACGCATTCCGCCTTGTCTAACAAGTCTTGTGGAATGTTGTCAGGAATGTCTAGAATTTCCCTCATCACCTCGCCCGAGTCTTTCACCCGCTCCTCTTCGGCGGCGGCGAACGTCATCGAAGAGCACAACGATAGTGCAATTAACATGGCTGTAACTTTGCCGAGCTCTTTCGTCATCGATCTCATCCCTATCAGTTCCCCAAGCGTGGATCTATTTCACCCCGTAGGACGCACTATCTTAAACCGTTCCCCCTGTTTCGAACCGGTTTCTGCTGTGCAAAGTCGCAAGAATTGCGTTACTTCTGGTATTCGGCTCCGCGAAGTTCTGGACATGACCAAACGAGTGCTCCTTTTGTAACTTGGCTCTCCGGTCGGCCCCCTCTACAGTCGATGGATAGGCTGGGCAGCGCCTGCCGTCATTCGGCATTTGGCGTGCATCTAATGAATTGGAAGTACATTTTGGGCGGGTTGGAGTGAAAATTTTGGACGTCTCAGGCACGAAGTACACGCCGCGCTCCGGCTGGATTCTGGTGCTGGCAGCCGCACTGGTGCTCTCCTGCCCGGGTTTCGCCCAGTCCGATTCCTACTCGAGTTCTTACGCCAGCAGCGCGGCCGGCTCCGCTGCCTACGCAAATTCGGCAACTTCGGATTCGGCGTCGGACGATCCTCAGTCCGGCGCTATGCTCACCATTCGTACACGCGTCGATGAAGTGAACGTGCTGTTTATTGCCACCGACAAGCATGGCAAGTTCGTCCGCGACCTGAATGAGAAAGATTTTTCCATTCTGGACGATCACAAACCGCCGCAATCGATCGTTAATTTTCGTCGCGAAACCGATCTGCCGCTGCACCTGGGTTTGCTGATCGACGTAAGTGGATCGGTCCATAGCCGCTTTGAGTTCGAGCAGGACGCATCCGTCAGCTTTCTGCAGCACTCGATTCGCGCTGGATTCGACAAAGCGTTTGTCGTTGGCTTCAACAAGCGAAGCGACATGACGCAGGACTTCACGGACAATGTGCAACTGCTTTCCGACGGCATCCACCGGCTGCGGGATGGGGGAGGCACGGCGCTCTACGATGCTATCTATCGCGCCTGCAAAGAAAAATTTCTGAATGACCGTCCCGATCATCCCACGCGCAAGGCGATCGTGGTGGTAAGTGACGGCGAAGATAATCAGAGCGAAGTGTCACGGGCGCAGGCCATTGAAATGGCGGAACGTGCCGAAGTCATTATTTATGCGATCTCCACCGATGACAGCGGCCTCATCCTGCGCGGTGATAAAGTGCTCGAGCAACTCGCCGAAGCCACCGGCGGCCGCGCCTTCTTTCCTTTCAGGATGAAGGACATCACGCACTCCTTCGCCGCCATCGAGGACGAGCTGCGCAGCCAATACGTCGTCTCCTACAAACCCGCCGACTTCGACGCCGACGGCCGCTACCGCTCTATCGAGATTTCCGCCCTGAAGAAGGACCTGCAAGTCCGCGCCCGTAAAGGCTACTTCGCCCCCCAGCGGTAAGAATTCCTGATTGTCCTCTATTCGATTGTCATCCTGAGCGAAGTAAGAGTTCCGCCAACGCGAAACGCTTACGCAGTCGGCAGCCTGCCCTCAGCGAAGCCGACGGTGATCCCTACCTTCAGCTCTTCTTCGCAGCAGATCGCATCGCCGGCTCACCGAACGCAACCAACTGTGCGATCAATGCCAGAACCCAGATGTACCACGGTATGGCATCATGAAAATGAAACTGCAGGATGACACACACGGCGAAAAGCAGACCTCCCAACATAATTCCCTCCTCAGACGAGCAACCAGACATCACTAATGGCACACCGATGAGTGCTCGCTGTCAGTGAAACTGGTCACATCTAGATGTGCGGCGATGGCCAGGAACCACGGTGACGGAAGAGTGAACGTACCCGGCAAAAGTTGGTTTGCGCCCGCGCCGTCTCTGTGCTACCGTCCCATTAATTTCCAGACGAGAAGACTTCCGCATAAAGAGTCTGGGAAGACATCGAGATTAAGATTCTTGTAGGAGACGCTCATGGTCGGCATCATCTTTCTCGTAATCCTCGTTGTCATCGCCGTCGTCCTCATCGGCATGTACAACAGTCTGGTGCAGCTGCGCGTGCGCTGCGACTCGGCGTGGTCTGATATCGATGTACAGCTCAAGCGCCGCCATGACCTGATCCCCAACCTGGTGGAGACCGTCAAAGGCTACGCCACACACGAGAAAGGCACGTTCGAAAATATCGCGAAATTTCGTTCGCAAGCCATGCAGGCGACTACACCCGAGGCCAAGGCCGCGGCCGAAAATCAGCTGACGGGGGCGTTGAAGAGTCTGTTCGCGGTTGCCGAAAATTATCCCGAGCTGAAGGCATCGGAAGAATTCACGCAACTGCAAGGCTCTCTGAGCCAGACGGAAGACTCGATCCAAAATGCGCGCCGCTACTACAACGCCGTCGTGCGCGACCTGAATACAAAGATCCAGTCGTTTCCCACAAACATACTCGCTAACATGTTTGGCTTCTCCGCCCGCCAGTTCTTCGAGACCACCGAAGCCGACCGCGAGCCTGTCGCCGTTAAGTTTTAACGCCATGACGCAGTTGCCCCATAGCGCTCTGCGAAGCGCAACTCGTGTCGCAGCACTCGCTTTGTGCCTCTGTCTGCTCGCCTCGCCTCTAGCCGCGAAATCCTGGCGCATCTCGAATTTTCAGGACACCATCACCGTCAACCACGACGGCAGCGCTCTGGTCAACGAAACCATCACTCTGGTTTTCGTCGGCGAGTGGCACGGCATACACCGCACGATTCCCATCGAATATCCCGGACCGAACGGCACGAACTACCAGCTCTTCGTGAACGTCCTCAGCGTCACCGACGAAAACGGCGGCAAGCTCAAATACGATTCATCCACATCAGGCGCGTATCGCGATCTAAAAATTTACATTCCCGACGCCGTCAACGCCACGCGGACGGTCGAGATCGCCTATCGCGTGCGCAACGGTACGCGCTTTTTCGATCAATATGACGAGTTCTACTGGAACGTCACCGGCAACGATTGGCCCGTGCCTATCGATCACGCCGCCGCGACCGTGAGCTTTCCCGCGGCCGCGAACGGATCGTTGCGCGCGCAGGCCTTCACCGGCGTCTACGGCTCGACCGAGCGTGATGCCACCGCCAGGGTGGATGGCGCCAACGCCGATTTCGAAACCAATAATCCTCTCCCGATGCGCGGCGGCCTGACCATCGATGTCTACATCCCCAAAGGCATCCTGAATCCGCCCAGCAGTTTCACGAAACTATTCTGGTTTATCGGCGGCAATCCGGTAGTGTTTCTGCCACTGGTCACGTTTGCCGTCATGTTCACGCTGTGGTGGTACGCTGGCCGCGATCCCGATCCTGGCATGTCGGTAGCGCCGATGTATGAGCCGCCCGCCGGCGTCTCTCCCGCCGAGGCTGGGACTCTGCTCGACGACCATATCCATCCCCGCGACATTACATCGACCATCGTCGACCTGGCGGTTCGTGGCTTCCTCAAAATTGAAGAGACCGACGAGAAGGGGTTGCTTTTTCACAGCAAGGACTACATATTCCATCTTCTGCAGAAGCGCCAGGACTGGCGCGGTCTCGCTCCTCACGAGCGTGTCATGATGGAAAATATTTTCGTCGGCGATGCGCCAGACATCCGCCTTTTGAGCCTGAAGAACCGCTTCTACACCGCCGTGCCCGCAATCCGCACCGACATCATGTCGGCGCTGAAGCAGAAAGGTATCTACACGCTCGATCCAGAGTCCGCAAACGGCTACAGCATTGGCGCGGCGTTCTGCATTCTGATCCCGTTCGCCGTTTTGCAATTCCTGGGATGGGCCGATTTCCTCAGCTCGATTCCGATGCTGGTTGGTTGTGTGTTGATCAGCGCCGTGATCTGGTGGCTGTTTGCGCGAGTCATGACGGCGAAGACGCTGAAGGGCGCACGCACTCATATCGCGGTGCTGGGATTTCAGGAATTCATGAATCGCGTCGACGCCGACCGCCTGAAAACCATGCCGCCCGATACGTTTGAAAAATTTCTGCCTTATGCTATGGCGCTGGGAGTGGAACATCACTGGGCGCAGGCCTTTGCCGGCATCATCAAAGACCCGCCGAGCTGGTATGCCGCACCCGCCGGATATGGATACGGCATGGCGTTCAATCCAATTCTGTTTTCATCCTCAATGCATGGCATGGCGACGGATATGCATCAGGTGTTCGTCTCCGCGCCGCGCGCCAGTTCATCGGGATCGGGATTCGGCGGTGGTGGCGGTTTCGGCGGCGGCGGAGGATTCTCTGGCGGCGGCTTTGGCGGCGGTGGGGGGAGCGCGTTCTAACTAAAATGGTGCGCCCGGAGAGACTCGAACTCCCAACCCTCTGCTCCGAAGGCAGATGCTCTATCCAGTTGAGCTACGGGCGCAGCAAGAACTACATTTTACGGCAAATCACCGCGCTCAGCCCAAGTTTGCATCGTTCGGTTTTCAATTGCGAGAGGGGCGGGCAGGCTTCTGGAAAAAGCGAAAGGGCCCGCTCCCGAGAGAGACTGGGCCCTCCTCATTAAGAGTTAAGTCTTATTGTTCTCCGCCCGAAACATTGCTGCCCCAGAGCGCATTCGATCCCCAGAGAGCATTGCTTCCCCACAGCGCGTTGCTGCCCCATAACGCGTTGCTTCCCCACAAGGCATTGCTGCCCCAGAGCGCGTTCGATCCCCAGAGAGCATTGCTGCCCCAGAGGGCGTTCGAGCCCCACAAGGCGTTGCTGCCTGCAAGGGCGCTGCTTGACGTGCCGGTTGAGGTTGCCGGCGTGCCGGTGACGAACTGCGAAGATCCCCACACCGCGACATTCGACCAAGTGGCCGAGGTATTCCACACCGCCGAGGGATCGTCGGAAAGGAACACTTCATTGGTACTCGAATTAAATGTGGCAATCGGGGACATCGCCGTCCCGTTTGCTACGGCGGTACTGTTCAGTGCTGCCTGCACATCGACGTAACCGGCGCCGATGGTGAACACATCGTATTGATCGGTGTAAGTGATGCCGGTGGTTGGATCGGTTGTGCTGCTGGTCGTAGGGAATGTCTTGTAGGCCGTCTTCATCAACCGCGCCTTCACCTGATCCGGAGTGAGCAGCGGACTTTTCTGCAAGAGGTCGGCGACCACTCCGCTTACGATTCCGGTCGCCATGCTGGTTCCACTCAATGTGAAGTACGTGGGAGAAATCGCGCTGCTTCCACCTTTCACGTAGTAGCTGTAGGGCACCTGGTTGCCGGGAACCTCGTTGTAGAGGGTTGAGTTCGGTGCCTCGAGCGACGTCAACAGATTGCCGGGCGCAACGATGTCGGGCTTTACGACCGCATCGACCACCGTCGGACCTTTCGAACTGTAGCTGGCGATGAGGTCGTCCACTCGCGTGGGCGTACCCATCGGCTTCATTGCGCCCACTGTGATGACATAAGGATCGTTGCCGGGAGAGGTGACGGTGGCGTAACCATCGGTTGGCTGGTAGCGCCCGTTATTGCCGGCGGCCACCACCACCACAATTCCATTCTTCCAGGCCTGCTCGACCGCCTGGCACAGCGGATCCAGCGTGTAAGTCTCATACACGGCGCGGCCGAGCGAAAGATTAATCACGCGAATGTTGTATCTCGATTTCAGGGAGATCGCCTGATTGATCGCGGCGATCACCAGGCTATCGGTACCTTCGCCATTCTGATCCAGCACTCGCAGGTTGACGATGTTTGCTCCCGGCGCAATACCCTTGAAAGTTCTGCTGAAGAAAGGACCGGTGGAACTGAGGCCGTCTCCGGCGATCAGGCCGGCGACGTGCGTGCCGTGGCCATACTGGTCGTTGGCGCTGGAATTTCCGGGCACGAAAGACTGTTGATACACAACTCGCGACAGCGGAAGAATGCCCATATACAAATCCGGGTGATTGCTGACACCGCTATCGATCAGCGCTACGCCCACACCGGCGCCGGTGTAGTTCGACTGCCAGGCGAAGGGTGCGTTGACTGCAACCGCAGCATTACTAAGCGTTGGTGCCAAAGGCCGGTCCGAGCTGATGTAAACGACATTCGACTGGTTGGAGAGATTCTGGATGCCATTGCCATCGAGCACAGCGACCACGCCGTTGATCAGCGGCAACTGTCCGAGGATCGTGCCACCCAGGTTCAGAACATCATTCAGAACGCAATCCACCAAGCCAAGTAGCCCACTGCAGCTCACTTGAGTTCCGGGTGCGTACTGAATGATGACTTGAGTCTGCTGCGAGGGCTGTTGCCCACGTAGTTCTGGCGACAGCTTCGAGTCGTTGGCGTGCGCAAGCGTACCGACCGCGAGCAAGAAAACAACTAAAAATCTTTTCATATCCCTCAAAGCGGACCCACTCCGCCAAGTGCAGGATTGAAGTACATGCCTGAATGTGCAGCCTGAGGTCCAAAGCTCGTGGCTGCGGCCCTTGCAAATCAATAAGTTGGCGGCCTGATCTTTTCCGGGCGTGAGACAGCCTGTCCCGTGCCGCCGAGTCGAGGACAATTTGTCCCCTGCGGAGATGAGGTTTGCAACAGTGCTGGTTTTTCGTGCCGGAAAATCCGTCTGCGCGGCATCGCGAGAAAGACAGTAAGACATTGAAAGGATTAAAGAACACGTTGGTAATCAGCGGAGACACTTTGGGGCGGAAAATAACCCCCGCTTCGGCAAGAATCTAAGGACCTTCCAATGTCACGGGGACGACAAATTGGCGCACGAGCCTATATCGCTGCAATGGCCATGGCGGCCTTTGGCTGCTTCATCTTGGCCTGTTTTCATTGGTACACCACCGACCCGCTGAAGTTCGTGTGCTACCTGATCGCGGCGATGCTGGCGTCGTCGCTCAAAGTAAGCCTGCCCGGCATTGAAGGAACTCTGTCCGTCAATTTCCTCTTTACTCTGGTCGGCATTCTGGAAATGAGTTTGCCGGAGACCTTGCTGATCGGACTGGTGAGCACGCTCGCTCAGTTCTATTGGCGTCCAGCGCGGCGGCTGAAGGTGGTTCAGCTGGTATTCAATCTATCGCAAGTAACGGTTTGCAGCGCCGCCGCGTATGGCGCTTATAAGCTGGTTTCCATTTATGTGCTGCACGCACCCGGACCTCTGGCACTGCTGGTGGCGGCGATCACCCACTTCGCCTGCAACACCTCGGCAATGTCGGCCATCATCGGGTTGACGGAAGATAAGCCCATCTCGAAAGTCTGGAAGGATAGCTATCTGTGGTCGTTCCCCTACTACATGGTGGGAGCGGCGATTGCGGGCTTCGTGAGCTTCCTGAACACTCACATCGGATGGCAACCCTCGTTTCTGGTCTTGCCGCCGATCTACCTCATGTACCGCTCGTATCGTCTTTATCTAGGCAAACTCGAGACCGAAAAGCTGCACGCGGAAAAAGTTTCCAATCTGCATCTGCGCACCATCGAAGCTCTGGCCCTGGCGATCGAGGCCAAGGATCAGACCACCGGCGAGCACCTGCAGCGCGTACGCGTTTATGCTATCGAGGTAGCGCGGGAGCTCGGTTTGACCGAAGACGAAACCGAAGCCCTGCGGGCGGCATCGGTGCTTCACGATATTGGCAAGCTGGCGGTCCCGGAACACATCATCTCCAAGCCGGGCAAGCTCACACCTGAAGAATTCGAAAAGATGAAGATCCATCCCATTGTTGGGGCGGAGATTCTGGAGCAGGTGGATTTCCCCTATCCGGTTGTTCCTATCGTGCGGGCTCATCACGAGAAGTGGGATGGCAGCGGATACCCGAATGGTCTGATGGGCGAAGCCATACCAATCGGCGCACGAATTCTCGCTGCCGTCGACTGCCTCGATGCGCTGGCTTCCGACCGCCAATACCGGAGAGCGCTGCCCTTGGACGAAGCCATGGATAAGGTGGCCTCGGAAGCTGGAACCAGTTTCGATCCGCGAGTCGTCTCGATTCTCCAGCAGCGATACGTGGATCTTGAGAAACTCGCCACCGAGCAGCCGCTTCAGGCTCCAGCGAAACTATCCACTGACATTAGGGTGGAGCGGGGATTGGCTCCAGATGCGGGTTTCGCTGAGTCCGAAAAGCCCGTGGCGCATCAGGCGGAGGCGGTCAAGGAATCCGTCGACCTTATGGCAAACGCAAGACGAGAAGCCCAAACGCTCGCTGATTTCGGTGTCAAGCTCCGCTCATCTCTTCGCATGGACGACCTGCTTCCCCTGCTTGCAGTGAGGGTAAAGCGCCTCGTACCCCATAACTTGATCGCTGTGTATGTTCTCCGGAACGAGGTTCTCATTCCGGAGTTCGTGAGCGGCGAGAACTTTCGCACACTCTCATCTTTAAGGATTCCGATCGGAGAGGGCCTCGCGGGCTGGGTTGCGCAGAATGCCAAGCCGATCCTTAACGGCAATCCTTCGGTCGAACCCGGTTACGTTAACGATCCTAAATACGGCACGCTGCGCTCCGCTCTGGCCGTTCCTTTGGAAGGGGCATCAAGGGTAGTGGCTGTGCTGGCGGTCTACCGCTTCGCCCAGGATGCATTTACACGCGAGGACCTGGGAGTGTTGGAGGCCTTTGCGTCCACTCTTGGACCGGCAGTAGCAGATGTCTTGCAGGGCTCCCGGCCGCAAACGCCGCCTTCGTTCCTTGCCGCTACCTCCGGCAACTAAAGCCCACAAGCCACGCCGGGAGCTCAACCCAGTTCCAGGCTGCAGAAAAACGGCTAGTCTATTCCATCTCGAAACCCAAATAGCTGAGGCCGTCGCTTCGCTCAACTTGCAGGACGACGGGATCGCCGGTCTTCAGTCTTTGAACGGCAGTGCGCAACTCATCCATGGAAGTGATGGGATTGTTGTTCAGCGCATGGATCACATCTCCGGTTTGCAGGCCGGTATCAGGAGTAATCAGGTCGGCGGCGCGGCCCAGAACAATCACACCGGAAGAAATGCGAAGGGTACCAACCTGATTGCGGATGTCGGCGGTGAGATCGGTCGCGAGAATGCCCAGGCGCGAGATGAGACTTCTCTCCGGATCGGCGGCGTCGAAGAGTTGATCCATGGGGTCGTGCTGTTCGATTGCCGGGACGTAGAGAATCTTTCTCTCATCGCCACGCAAGATCTCCATTTTTAGTACCTTATCGAGACGATGAAGGTACAGCGCGGAAGAAAGTCCGGGAAGAGTTTCAATCCTGCGATCGTCGGCGGTGAGAACGATGTCCTGAACCTGCAAGCCGGCGCTGGCGGCAGGGCCACCGGGCTTGACATCGGCGATGATCACGCCCCAGCGCTGCGAGAGTTGCAAGCCTTCCGCCAGGGTGGGAGTGATTTCCTGGGCCACGGCGCCGATTTCGACCTTGTGCACGTGACCGTACTTGCGCAGGCTTTGGTAGACGAATTCCACGATGCGCGCTGGGATAGCGAAGCCGAGACCCTCGCTGCCACCGCCCGTCGACAGAATGAAGGTGTTGATGCCGACGACCGCTCCATTCATATCGACCAGTGGACCGCCGCTATTGCCGGGGTTGATGGGCGCATCGGTCTGGACGTATGTCATGGCTTTTTCAGGATCGGGCTGGCGGGCGACGGCGCTCACCACTCCCATGGTGACCGAATTCTGCAAGCCTTCGGGACTGCCAATTGCGAAGACCAGCTGTCCTACCCGCGGTCGTTGTTGCGAAAGTAAGGGCAGGGTGGGAAGGTCTTTCTCGTCGATCTTGAGCAAGGCGAGATCGGTATCCTTGTGAACCCCGAGTAACCGCGCTTCAAGGATGTGGCGTTTGCCAACGGGCACCGCGCGGCCGGAATCCCCGGGCAGGGGCAAGGCTACGCGAATGCGCTGCGCACCTTCGACGACGTGCGCGTTCGTCATGATGTAGCCATCGGAATCGACGATGACACCCGAGCCGACCGCATGCTGGCGAACGATGAGGGCGGTCTGCGTGCGGTTCTCCTCGTGCAACGGACCGTAACTCGTGACCAGGATTTGAACCACCGCTGGCGAAACTTTCGCGGCGAGGCCTTCGAGCGCATTGTTGAGGTGCAGGAGAGCGGCCATCGACGTGGCAGATTCGTCAGGCTTCGGTTGCAGGTTTTCGCCGGCAGACTTTGTTTCTGCGGTCTGAGGACCGGGGCTGGAACCTGTGGATTTCTGATTTGGGGCCGACTGTCCCAGCATGGCAGTGGTCAAGGTCAGAAAAAGTGTGGCGGAACATAGAACAGTGCGCAGATGACGACCGGCGTGTGCGCCGCACCAAGATGGATCGAGCATGGGTTCGCTCTCCTGAGAAGTAACTCTCATTCGACGGTATCACGCGCGATTCGGTTGCAGGAACGAGCAGGAGGCGCCCTTAAGGGCTAGTTTCCGGCGCGGGACGACCTTCTCACGGGTGGGACTCTGCCGCGGCGCTCCCAAATCATCCAGTGTACGGAACTGTGAAATATCGGCGGGCCGTCCATCCTTGCGGCTGGCATGTGAAATTGCACGTTGATGAAAGCCTCCTGCTGAAATCCTGATGGAGGAAATGTCGTGCTTCTGACCAGATCGATCGCAGCGCGGCTCAAGTCCCGGTCGGAAGTCTGGAGCGCTTCGGCGTCCAGGACCGTGCCGTCTTGCGCATCCAGAATCGCGTGAACAATCAGCGGTTGGAAGAAAGGTGAAGTGGGGCCGTCGGAAGGATCGACGCGCATGGGGAAGCGGCTGGGCGACGCCAGGGTGAACGATTCGTTCGCGGCCTCCATTTCCGGCGCTGGCTTGAACAGGGCGGGGTCCAGGTTGGGCGCGTCTTCTACGCTTTCCAGGTTTGCCAGAACAGCGAGGCGGCCATCTTCGAAGATGGAAATTCGCTGCGGGAGTGTGTGGCCGTGAAAATTCTTGGCGCCAGTATAGTCGTAAACTGCGTAAATTCCAGGAGCTTCGGACCACATCTGCAAGAAGCCGGTTGCGGGATCGATGCAATGTTCCCGCTCAACCCATGAGCGCGGCGCAGGATTCAGAGGGATGGAAACGCTTAGCAGCAGACACGACATGGAGATGCCGTCGCGTTCGACATCGGCGGCGCGAATGGCAGAGGCTCCGGCGTTGCGCATAATTGGCCAATGCAGAGCGGAGCGCAGTAACTGAACACGCAAAGGGACCGCTTCAGACGGATTATTGCCAAAAACGCGGCCGTCGGTGCCAATCCGGAGCACGCGCAAGTCAGTGCCTTGCAGCTCAGCGGTCCAGCGCCAGTGCGGTCCACCGTCGGAGATTTCCTCCATCGTCCACGCGCCCTCAGTCTCGGCCATGCCGTTGCTTTCGAAGGAGACTTTCAGAGCGTAGGGAACGGCGACATCGTGCAGGTTGTAGTTGTGACGAGCGCGATCAAGAAGATCGAGCGCCGCGGAACGGTCACTTGGCTTGGTAAGCGTCCGCGGGTCGCGCGTCACCATCTCATGCGGATCGGGCGGGGGAGGATTCGTCTGAGCGAAGACAGCGGGAGCGCAAGCAAGGGAAGCGGCGCACAAGCCAAGGAAGAGGGGGGTGGTAGATCGCATTGCGCCTCCTTGAATCGCGAGAACTCGAGCCAGGGACCGGTAAGAATTCTAACCAACACTATCGCTCGATGCAATTGCTAGCACCGTGTCTCAGGATCAGAACCAGTCAGGGAAGATTAGCTCGATCAAGCCGGGGGTCCAGTAGGAATAGAACTGGTCGTCGCAAATTTTGTATTCGCCATACTTCTCGCGAGCGTAGTCGCCCCAATGGGGCTGCGTGCCGTCGAGGTCGGTGAAGCCATATTCGCGGGCGAGGGCCCAGGAACTGAAGACCCGTCCGGTCTTTGTCATGACTTTGGGATCGGTGGCGAGCGCTACCACAGCGCGGCCGATGTAGCGCGGCGATTCGGAGACCATGAAATCGCCGGGAGCGTCGTTCTGGTCCTTGCTGTTCTTATCATTCTTTTCCTTCCCGGCATCCTTCCAATTGGCTTCAGTGACTTTGAAGTGCTCGAGCACCCGTTCGGAACGTAAGAATCCGGGAGTCAGAGCCACGGAAGCGATATCGCGTTTGCGGAGTTCGCGAGACATGGCGAAGGCCAGGCGGATGACGGAGATCTTAACCAGATCGTAGAAGAGATTCCCGCGATAGTAGAAGGCGTCGCCGTCGGTGATCTCGAAAATGATTCCGCCCTTTCGACCAAGCATCAACGGCGCGGCATAGTGCGCCGTGATGATGTGGGAGTGGATGGCCTGCTTCAGCATGCGCAGGCCGCTCTCGAGGTTGACGGCCCAGAAGGGCTTGCTCCATTCCGTCAGGGCATCACCACCCCAAACGTCGTTGACCAGGATGTCGAGACCTTTGTGCCGGCGCTTGATAAGCGCTGCAAGTTTCTTAACTTCGGCAGGAACTTCGTGATCCACCTTGACCGCAATGCCTTGGCCGCCGGCAGCGTCGACCAGTTCAGCGGTTTCTTCGATGGTTTCGCGCTGGCCGGGTTTGAGAGGGCATTTTGGCCGATTTTTTCGTGAATTGCGCTGTGAGCTACGACCGGTGCAGTAGACAGTGGCTCCAGCTTCGCCCAGGGCGATCGCGATGCCCCGGCCGGCACCGCGCGTGGCTCCCGCTACCAGGGCGACCTTTCCCTCTAGGGGCTTGCTCGGCAATTCCTTCGGCACTCGGGGCATCGCCTTACCTGGCGAGACATGATATAGCAAATGAGGCAGATTCCGCGCTGTCGTCGCGCACGAGTCCCGGTCAATCTCAAGCAAGATTGTCCCAGCGGACCGAGGCTTCCGCCCCCGCCGGCGGCCCGAGGGGGAATCTAGCTTCTACCCTTAACTAATTCGTTATCAGGCTTTTATCGAGTGCGCATCCGTGATATAACCGCCCCTAAGCCATAAAGTGGTTGATTCGCCTGCTGGGAGCGTATTTGATGGTATTGGCCTCGTTCGCGAAGAGAGAAGGACCAAGCCACGAAAGAGGAGGGACTGTGTCCGAAGAAGCACGGACCGGGAAAAGGTTTCCGCTGCAATTGCCGATCAAACTACATAGTGATACAGCCAGCGGAGATGCTAAGGGGACTACAGGAAATCTGAGCGCCGCCGGAGTTTATATTCGCGCCGACGCGTCGCTGGAGATTGGGTCGCCGGTGGAGTTTGAGATCACGCTGCCGCCCGATGTAACTGGAGGGCAGGAAAACGTCATCATTCAGTGCAAAGGACGGGTGGTGCGCACCGACCCAACCGGTTCCAGTGAGGAAGGCAAAGGTGTGGCTTGCGTGATTGACTCATACGAGTTCGTGAGGAACTCTTGATTAAGGAAGCGAGCCAAACGCACATTCGGTCGCTGTCGCTCTCTCAGGGCAGGCACTGAGGAGCGCGCGGCTCGTCCAGATCCTTCACTGCGCAAAGAACGCTTGTTCAGGATGATAGTCATTACGAGAATTTTGGAGCGCTAAATAACATGCTCAAACTGATTCTGGCCGATAACCAGGCAATCTTCCGGGCCGGCATTGCCAAGGTGCTGGCGGTGGAAGACGAGATGCGCATCGTCGCGCAGGCTCAGACGCCGGAGCAGATGTTCATGGCTCTGGACAAATTTCGTGCGGCGGTGCTGGTGGTGGCCGCGGGCTTTCACAACGATTTTGCCGCTATCGTGCAGGGTGCGAACAAGGCAAAGACGCGCGTCGTGGTGCTGGCCGATACCGGCGAGAGCGCGCAGCGGCACATGGCGAACGGCGCGCACGGCGTGGTCTACCGCAACGTGACCAGCGCGGCCCTGGTCGACTGCGTTCGCAAAGTAGCGCGCGGCGAAACCTGGGTGCAGGATGTCGCGGTCCCCAGCGAGCTGACCGAAAACGACATGGTCGGACTGCGCGTGCGCGACCGCCTGACCGCGAAGGAGCTGCGCATCGTGGCCTTGATCGTGCAGGGCTACAAGAATAAGGAAATCGCCACGCAGCTCGGAACCACCGAGCAGGTCATCAAGAATTATCTGCGCAACGTGTATGACAAGATTGGCGTGTCAGACCGACTGGAGCTGGCGCTGTTCACCATTCATCACAGGATTTTGAACGAAGCGGCGGCCGCCACCACGACAGGGGCGGCTCCGCAAACTCCGGCGGGAGTGATGCCGTAGATTTTTCCGGGGAGATACATTTGAGATCGGGCCGCCCAGTGGGCGGCCTTTTGCTTTCTGATGATTGTTGGCGCATCGTTGTCATCGCTGACGACATCTACTGCCTATGGAATTCCGAACGTTGGGACGCTCCGGTCTGAAGGTACCTGTGTTGAGCTTCGGCACAGGAACATTTGGCGGTTCAAACGAATTCTTCCGCGCCTGGGGCGCGAGTGACGTGGCCGAAGGCACGCGTCTGGTCGATATATGCCTGGAAGCAGGCGTAAATCTTTTCGACACCGCCGACGTTTACTCCGACGGACTCTCCGAAACGATTCTGGGCAAAGCCATCGCCGGCCGCCGCCATGAGGTTCTCGTCTCAACCAAGGCCACGTTTCGTATGGGCGGCCACAACGGGCCGAACGACCTTGGGTCGTCTCGTTATCATCTGATCAGCGCCTGCGAAGCCAGCCTGAAGCGCCTCGGCACCGATTACATTGACATCTATCATCTGCACGGCTTCGACGCGCTTGCGCCGGTCGATGAAGTTCTCAGCACGCTCAACACGCTGGTGACCAGCGGCAAGGTCCGTTACATCGCCTGCTCCAATTTCTCCGGCTGGCATTTGATGAAATCCTTGAGCGTGGCCGATCAATATGGGTGGACGCGCTACGTAGGCCATCAGGTTTATTACTCGCTGGTGGGCAGAGAGTACGAGTGGGAGCTTATGCCGCTGGCCTTGGATCAGGGCGTGGGAGCGCTGGTGTGGAGTCCTCTCGGATGGGGGCGGTTGACCGGCAAGATCCGGCGCGGAAAGCCGTTACCTCCAGAGAGCCGCTTGCATAAGACGGCCGCACAAGGTCCGCAGATGGCGGACGAATACTTATACGAGGTTGTTGATGCGCTCGATGGAGTCGCCACAGAGACGGGGAAGACCGTGCCGCAGGTGGCGCTGAACTGGGTGTTGCAGCGGCCGTCGGTTTCCACGGTCATCATCGGCGCGCGCAACGAAGAGCAATTGCGCCAAAATTTGGCGGCAGAAGGCTGGAATCTCTCTCGCGAACAGATCGCGAAGTTAGACGCCGCCAGCAAGGTGACGCCGGTTTATCCGTATTGGCATCAGGGGCAGTTCGGGGAGAGGAATCCGTCGCCGGTGGGATAGAACGTCCCTCGGGGGCTGAAGCCCGCGTGTTTGTGCGGCTGAAAGCTGCGCCCTTTCAAATCTCTGAATGACGAATCAGATTTTTTCTGCGATGGACTTGGCCTGCGTGAACAGGTATAGATAGTCGGGGCCACCGGACTTGGAATCAGTCCCCGACATGTTGAAACCGCCGAAGGGGTGAGCGCCCACCATCGCTCCGGTGCACTTGCGGTTGATATAAAGATTGCCCACCTGGAACTCGCGAGTCGCGCGGTCGATCTTGTCGCGCGATTTGGTATAGACAGCGCCCGTGAGGCCAAACTCGGTGTCGTTCGCGATTTCCAGCGCGTGGTCGAAGCCGCGAGCTTTGATCACTGCGAGAACCGGGCCGAAAATTTCTTCCTGCTCGAGTTTTGATTTCGCAGGAATGTCAGCGAAGACCGTGGGACGAATGTAATAGCCTTCTCCCGCTTCGGTAACGCGTTCGCCGCCGGTGAGCAAGCGACCATCTTTCTTGCCCTGCTCGATGTATTCGAGGATTGTCTTCATCGAACCTTCATTGATGACCGCGCCCATGTTGCTGTGTTCGGCGGGATCGCCCACGGTGATTTTCTCCACGCGCGCTTTGAGCTGTTCCAGGAATTTGTCGTAAACGCGCTCATCGACGATGGCGCGGGAACAGGCCGAGCACTTCTGGCCCTGGAAGCCGAATGCCGCTTGCGCAACGCCTTCCACGGCGGAGTCGATGTCAGCATCGGCATCGACGATGATCGCATCTTTGCCGCCCATTTCGAGGATGGTGCGCTTGATCCAAATCTGGCCGGGAGCCTGCGAGGCGGCAGCTTTGTTGATGTGCAATCCGACCTCGCGGGATCCGGTGAAGGCGATGTATCGCGTCTTCGGATGCGCTACGATGGCATCGCCAAAGCTCGCGCCGGCGCCTGGGCAGAAGTTCACCACACCTTCCGGCACGCCCACTTCTTCGAGCAGCTCGACAAACTTGGCGGCGATGGTGGGGGAATCACTGGAAGGCTTCAGGATCACCGTGTTGCCGCTGACGATGGAAGCCAGCGTCATGCCCGCCATGATCGCGCAGGGAAAATTCCACGGCGGAATCACCGCGCCCACGCCAAGCGGAATGTAGCTCAAGGAATCGTGCTCGCCGGGCATCTGCACCGGCGGCTCAACCTTGGCAAAGCGAAGAGCTTCGCGGGCATAGAATTCGCAGAAGTCGATGGCCTCGGAAATGTCCGCGTCGGCTTCAGCCCAGTTCTTGCTGACTTCGAAAACCAGCCACGCCATGTAATCCATTTTGCGTTCGCGCATACGATCGGCGGCGCGGAACAGCAGACTGGCACGCTCTTCCACCGTGGTGCGGCTCCACGTGGCAAAGGCCTTCAACGCCGCTTGTATCGCGGGCTCAACGTGCTCTTTGCCGGCCTTCTGATGAATGCCTACAATTTGCGACGGCTTCGAGGGATTCAGCGACTTGATCTTGTCGGTGGTCTTGACGCGCTGGCCGCCGATGATGAGGTCATACTCCCGTCCCAGTTGTCCGCGCACGCGTTCGATGGCGGCCCTCATCTTGCGTGCGTTGTCTTCGTGGCGGAAATCATAAAAAGGTTCGTTGATAAACGGACCTTGATGGGAAGATTGCGGGCGCGGGCGGACAGGCGCTTCTAAGGTTGCCATGGGGGAATCCTTTCGAAACTTGGAGCTTGGACTGTATGAGTGCCCCAATATTTTACACCTCCGGACGGAGGGGAATCGGTACAAGCCGCGAAGCGGCGGAAGAATGCAGCCCACGGCGCAAGCCGTGGGAACAAATGTGGAAAGAGCACAAGCCCGGAGCGGCGAAAGAATCAGCTCCAGATATATCGTTCGTCGTACGAAATCCCGTTCCTTTTTAAGAACGTCACGTATTCCTCTTGGAAGGTGAACTTCTTGTGGTGTTCCTCCTGCGTCGCGATGTACCGGGAAACGGTGGGCACATTCGATTCGCTGACGCTGAAAGCACCGTATCCAGTCTGCCAGGCAAACCTTAGATCGTATTTCTCATGAAGCCAGCGCGAAGAATTTGCTTTTACAACGCGGGCGATTTCCGCAGCCGCTTGTGCCGGACGAATGCGAATGAGCATGTGCACATGGTCGGCGGTGCCATTGATGATGAGCGCGGTGCCACGAATTTCGCGAATGATGCCGCCGAGGTAGGCGAACAGATCGGCGCGAATTTCCGCAGTGATGAGAGGCTGGCGATCCTTGGTGCTGAAGATCAGGTGGAGGACGAGATTGCCGGCGGTATGGGACAAGTCTCTTTCGCTCCTTCGGAGCTGGCTGTGTTTTTCGGTTGCCTTCCCACGGCTTGCGCCGTGGGCTGCATTCTTGCGCTGCTTTCGCAGCTAACAGGAGCATACGATATGCGGCTAGTGGGGGAGCGTCGGGCTGGGGAAATATTGCGCCGCGAGTTTCATTTCGGCGCGAGCCTAGTGCTAGACTCGAACGTTTCCCAAAAGGTAGTGGTGCCCTAATTCAAATTCGGACACCGCCCAAAGGTCGTGATTATGAACATTCAGCGAGTGGCGGTGATCGGCGCAGGCACCATGGGCAACGGCATCGCCCATGTGTTCGCGCGCAGCCGGTATGCGGTCATTCTGTGCGATGTGGAGCAGCGGTTCTTGGATCGCGGGCTCGCGACTATCACCAAGAATCTCGACCGCGAGGTGGCGAAGAACAAGATCACGGATGCAGATAAGATGTCGGCGCTGAAAAATATCGAAGCGGTGACGGACCGCACCAAACTCGCTGACTGCGATTTCATCGTTGAAGCTGCAACTGAGAAGTTCGAAATCAAGGCAGAGATTTTTCGCGACCTCGATCAATTGGCACGACCTGAAGTGATTCTGGCCTCGAACACTTCGTCAATCTCCATCACCAAGCTCGGGGCGCTGACCAAGCGACCCGATAAGGTGATCGGCATGCACTTCTTTAATCCCGTGCCCATGATGAAGCTGGTGGAGGTGATTCGCGGGCTGGCTACTTCGCAAGAGACATTTTCTGAAACTCGGAACCTGGCGCTAAAGCTGGAGAAGACGCCGGTGGAGGTGAACGATGCGCCGGGATTCGTCTCCAACCGCGTGCTGATGCCGCTGCTGAATGAGGCCATGTATGCAGTGATGGAGGGGGTGGCGACGCCGGAGGCGGTCGACGAAGTCTTCAAGCTGGGTATGGCGCATCCCATGGGCCCCCTGACGCTCGCGGATTTTATCGGGCTCGACGTCTGCCTCGACATTATGCGCGTGCTGCTGGATGGGCTGGGCGATCCCAAGTACCGGCCGTGCCCGTTGCTGATTAAGATGGTGGACGCGGGATGGCTGGGAAGGAAAAGCGGGCGAGGGTTTTATCAGTATTGAGGGCTGCAGGGGCTAAAGCCCGCGCCTCATTTTGCACGCTTACGCGGCTCTGAAGAGCCGCTGTTCCACGGTACGATACGCTTCATCGGTACTAGGGCTGATGACGGGTGAGTCAGAGGGGATGACGAGTGAGACAGTTTCGCCGCGAGTTCGGAGCGATGTGGCTTTCTACATCGTCGCCGCTCTTGCAGGCATGGGCACGGGATGGATTGATGTCACCGTGAACGACTTGCTGTTCACGGCATTGCTGGTGCTGGCGGCGTGCATGGCGTTGGGGCTGCTGCGGCCGCGCTGGCCCTGGCGGTGGGTGATCGTCGTCGTTGTCTTTATTCCACTGAGCGAACTGGCAGCTTACACGATCCTCGCCGTGAAGCCCACCCGCGGCCAGGTCTACGGCTCTTTTCTGACAGCCCTTCCAGGAATCGCCGGCGCTTATGGCGGGTCGCTGATGCGCGGCGTGATCGAAAATTTGCGGCAAGGAAAGTGAAAAGGCAGTGGTCAGTGACTAGTGGTCGGTGGCCAGAAAAGCCAGAAACTCCTACCCGGCGGCGATTACGCTGGCCCCTGATCCCCGACTACTGGAGAGTGATCCCTGACCACTGCTCCAAGGTATCGGCTCACCAAGAAAGTACTCCCAGTTCCACAGGATGCTCGCGTATGCTGCGAGCATGGGTGTAATCGTCTCGATGCTGGCCAGCGGGAGCCGGGGGAATTGTACGTTCGTGGCCAGCGCCCGCACCAGGATACTGGTCGATGCCGGCATCTCCTGCCGCGAGACTTTCAAGCGGCTGAAAACGCTGGGTGAAGATCCCAAGGCGCTGACCGCGATCTTAATCACGCATGAACACTCCGATCACGTTTACGGTTTAGCGGTGCTGGCCAAGAAGCTGCGCATCCCGGTGTTTATGACAGGAGCAACGCACGCGGCGTGGGCGCGGGCTCTGCGCAACGAAAACGGCGAGCGGCCGCAGCTGGAGAAACTCGAGCGCTTCGAATCGGGGCACCGCTTTCAGGTGGGCGATATCGAGGTAAAGCCCTTCACCATTCCGCACGATGCCGCCGATCCGGTGGGCTTTACATTCCGGATCGAAGGCAGCAAGGTGAGCGTGGCCACCGACCTGGGTTACTTACCGGTAAATGTACGCGATCACCTGCGGGGTTCGGATGTGCTCATCATGGAATCCAATCATGATGTGGAAATGCTGCGTGGCGGTCCTTATCCCTGGTCGGTGAAGCAGCGAGTGGCGAGCAACGTGGGGCATCTCTCGAACGAGAAACTCGCGGATTTCTTCGCTGGGGACTATGATAATAATGCAGCTTTTGTGGTGCTGGCGCATCTCTCTGAGCAGAACAATCATCCCGAGATAGCGCGCAGAGAGGCGGAAAAGGCGTTGGCGTTGCGCGGAGGATTGTTTCACAACCGCGTAGTCGTAGCCGTGCAGTCCGAGGTGATGGCGCCGATTCAGCTTTAGTAACTTATGAGTCAGCAGTGCACTGATCCAATTGTGGGCAAAATTCTGGCGGGCTGGCGCTACGACATTTCCGGCCTGGCGCCGGAGATGCGTGGCGACTACGAAAGCCACTTTGCAGGCTGCGAGCGCTGCCGCAGCCGCCAGCGCTTGAACCGTATCATCGATGTGGGCCTGATCGCGCTGGCTTCGATTTCGGGCGGAGTATTCTTGCTGGCGTTTGGCGTGATCCGGCATTTTGGTCCGAGGCACGCGTTCTGGCTGGAGATCGCCGCGCTCGCGGGATTCGCACTCTCGGCGCTGATCTGGCTGGTGGTGGCAGTGGCTACGCCGGCGCCGGTCACCGTACTGGATGCGGCCAAGGAAGGTGCGCGCCGCGTGCATGACCGCTTGCCTCCCGAGATTCGCGAGCGGTTGCCGGAAGAGCTTCGCGTGAAGATTACCGGAACGTAAAATCAGACTGTAACGATTGTGGCCAGGCTTTTCTCCCAACTCGTCGCCGTGACTCTGTTGGGGACGGTTGTCGCTGCGGGCGCGGGAGCGATATGCGCGATGTCGGCTGCACATGCGCCGATGGCCGGATGTCATCCCATGCAGCTTCCTGCCCATCCGCACCCTGCGGATTCTCGTTGCTGCATGAGCCCTCACGCCGTGCCGCTGCTGACGAATGCGGTCTCGCCGGCCCCAGCGCTGGTTGTGCTGAAGGTGGATGCAACTCCCGACATGGCGGCCACGAGCGACGGCCCTACACTTCTTCCATCGACTACTCCGTCCGGCGGACCGCCAGGCATTTCAGTTCTTAGAATCTAGCCCGCAATCTCCCTCTCGATTCTTTTCTCGGCGGAATGCGCTTTGCCTGCGTGTTGCGCGAGTGCAGTTTCCTTTTTGCCAGAGGAGGTTGTCGTGGCCAGAGTCTTCTTATGTTTTATTTTGATTTCTTCGGCCCTGCTTTGGGCGCTCTCGAGCGCAGGGTTTGCGCAGGATTCTTCCCTGAACAGGATGCCGATGTCGATGGACAAGATCGAATCGCCGCAGTTGCCTTCACCGCACGACGGCTCAGGCACGGCTTGGGAACCGGCGTCGGTGCCGGAACATGCCTGGATGCTGATGCGCGGCGGCTGGGAACTGATGGCGCACGGCGTCATCTTCACCGACTACAACCAGCAGGGCGGACCGCGGGGTGAAGGCAAGGCCGAGTCCGTGAACTTGGGAATGCTAATGGAGCAGCACAAGTTGGGCAAAGGAACGATTCTATTGCGGCAGATGTTCTCGGCGGAGTCTCTGACCTCGCCGCATCCCGGCTTTCCCGAGCTGTTTCAGACGGGAGAGACCTATCACGGCGAGCCGCTGGTCGACCACCAGCATCCGCACAATGTGTTCGGAGAATTGTCCGCGCTCTACGTGCTGCCGCTCTCGGAGAAGGTCTCGTGGGAATTGTATGGAGGACCGTCGGCGGAACCGGCGCTCGGTCCGGTCACCTACATTCACCGCACTTCTGCTGCGGAACTGCCGCTCGCTCCCTTAAGCCATCACCTGCAAGATTCCACGCACACCAGCTTCGGCGTGGTCACCACTGGATTTGTGATCACCCGGTTCAAGCTGGAGGGCTCCGCCTTCAACGGACACGAACCGAACGAAGAGCGCTGGAGCATCCAGCCGGTTGCGCTGGAGTCCTGGTCGGTACGCGGAAGTGTTGCTCCCGCTCGCAACTGGACGGCGCAATACAGCATCGGCCATCTCGACCACCCCGAGGCGCTGGAACCCTGGAACCAGTATCGGCAAACGGCTTCGGCGGAATATAACTATCCGCTGCGATCGGGCAATTGGGCCACGTCCCTGGTGTGGGGACGCGTGCACAAGATCGGCCCGGGAACCAACCTCAACGGCTACCTGCTGGAATCCACGCTGAACTTCATGCGCCGCGATTATGCATTTACGCGGATGGAACTGGTGGATAAGGACGAGCTGTTTCCCCAGGCGCTGGTTCATCCGGCCTACCGCATCGGCGCCTATACGTTCGGCGGCACGCGCGACCTGGTGCAGAATCGGGCGTGGCAACTGGGGTTGGGCGCGGATGTGACGGTGTACTCGAAGCCCGCGGTACTGGATGCGGCGTATGGCAATTTTCCGGTGTCGTTCCAGATCTTTCTGCGCATGCGTCCGGGATTACGCAGCAGCGAACATCATCATTAGCTGGCGCCGCGTTCCGTGGAAATTCTGGCAGCGCATCCGGATGACGCGCCAGCACTGGGCATTGTTGGGCGGATGTTTACGTCGCTTTGGCAAAGCGCAGCGATGCGGAATTCATGCAGTAGCGCAGCCCGGTCGGTCTCGGACCATCGTCGAATACGTGACCCAGGTGCGCGTCACATTCGGTGCAGGAAACTGCGATGCGCTGCATCCCGATGCTGTTGTCGGAAGTCTCGCGCACATTTTCTTTTGCGATGGGTTCCCAGAAACTGGGCCAGCCGGTTCCGGAATCGAACTTGGTTTCGGAACTGAACAGCGCGTTGTCGCAGCAGATGCAGCGGAAGACTCCAGCGTCGTGAACATTCAACAGCTTCCCGGTGTACGCCAGTTCGGTATCCGCATGCCGAGTGATCTCGAATACTCCGGATGGCAGCTGCTTCCGCCACTCTGCTTCGGATTTCACTACGTGCGCAATCTTCACCGTTCCCAGGCGCTTGCCGGAGTCGGAGAATTGTACGATCGTCACTTCTGCCGGCTCTGTCTTCGCGGCAGCCTCGATCAGGCGCGGCCGGCGCAGAGAAAACAACGCTGCGCCTCCAATTGCCGCGCCCGCACCCGCCAAAAATAATCGCCGTCCTAGATTCACGTCGCTCTTGCGATCGGATTCAAACATAAGGCCTCCTACTTGCCGGTATACAGTTCCGGAAATTCCTTCCGCAAATTCGCCACCTTGGGCGCATCGTTATAAACGATGTAGGGATTATCCGGATGCAGCGTCGCATAGTTCTGGTGATAACCCTCCGCCGGATAAAACGCAGTCAGCGGTACCACCTGTGTCGCAATCGCCTTGCGAAAAACTTTAGCCTGGTTGAGTTGCGCAATGTAAGCCTCGGCAATGTGCTTCTGCTGGTCGTTGCCGTAGAAAATCACTGAGCGGTATTGCGTGCCTTCGTCCGGACCCTGCCGGTTTACTTCGGTGGGATCGAGGGCGACCGAGAAAAATACGCGCAGCAACTCTCCGTAAGTCACCTGCGAGGGATCGTAAACAATCTGCACGCTCTCGGCGTGTCCGGTCTCGCCGCTGCTCACCGCCTCGTAATCGGGATTCTTCGCCGTGCCCCCGGAGTATCCGGAGGTCGCGCTGACCACGCCCTTCACATGCTGGAACACTGCCTGAATTCCCCAGAAACATCCGCCGGCGACCACCGCGGTTTCTTTGCCTGGAGCCGTTGCCCTGGCCTCATCGGCCGCCGGACCCGGCACCGCCGCGCCGCTTCCGGCCCGGCAAGCTACCGCGCCTGCCAGTACTATCAAGATCATCGCAAACATACGTACTGATGCTCTGGACATAACCCCTCCCCAGCGATACGCCTTCATCTTCCCTCATTAGAGTTACGAGTGGGAAGGAAGTTTCGGATGGGGCGTGGGCGCGTATCGAAACGGGCTTGTGGATTTCTGCCGGCAGAAATAGTTCGCCATCGTGCACGCGAGCGATAAGCTGGCGACTGAAGAATCGCCTGCTTGGTGGGTACCCCCCTCCCCTCACTCACTGGAAAGTCCTGCTGGGCGCGGGTTTCGCAAAACAATGTCTGCTAAAATCCAGATAACAAAGGAGTTATGTTGTAAAATATAGATAACAAATGGCTTAGCGACCTTCTAGCTGGATTTGCCCGCCATGCCTTCGCCTCGACCATGATGAGTCGATTTGTTGTGGGAGGCAAGGTCAGATGTCACAGGAACTGGATTAATCCCGCGCCAGAATGGCCGGTCGCTTCCAGATGGGCGGCGCGTGAATATGCCGTCCGCCGTTAATAAGCAGTGCGGTTTTGAAACCACCGCATCAAAACATGGAGACTGTGCAAAAGAAGGGGAGCCATTGAGGCTCCCCTTTGAACGTTAATGTTTGACGAGGGCTACGTTGCTGCCAGCTTTAGTCCCCGCGGCCGGGAGCATAAGCAACCACGCTCCTTGACCATGCGAAGCAGCGTAGAGCTTGCGTGCGTTCTCTACGAGGGTGAGTCCCGCAACTTCGATGTTCGGCATACCAGGCGCGGCGAGCTTCCAGCTCCTTTGGGACTCGACGAGCAGGTAAACGCCAAAGTCGCTGGACGCGAAAAAGTCCTGCGTTACTCCATCGCGCACGAGACCCGTGATTGGGATGTCTGCGAGATCGAAGCTCAGGTTTTTCCACGTTGCCGTGCCGCCGACGGGATCGTAGGTCACTTCGAATACGTGTCCCGGTGTGGTCGGTGTTGAAGCGCTGTATCCACTGTATGAGATCCAGGCGCGGTCGCTGTAGGTGGGATCAACGAAAATGCTGCTGATAAACCGTCCCGGACTGTTGGGCGCCAGTGAATCGAGCCGCGTGAACACGACGGAGGTTTCTGGTTCCGCATCCGCGTTCTTGCTGATGAAGACGCGGCCCGCCGCCGTGGCTGCCCACAGGGTGTGCGAGTCCTGCGGAGTTCGAGCCACCGCCGCAACGTCAAGACCGGCACGGTCCTTCCCGTAATCCGAGCCAATTAATTGTCCATTCGCTGATGGGTCGCCGAGCGGCACCCAATCGCCGCAGGTGCCATCAGGATCGACGCCCCTGAATTCGTTGCAGTTGGCACGGAATGCGGCGAGAGTCCGGTTTCCCACGCCCTGCGTTTTGGTCCGAAACACGTGCGCCATGCCGGCGAACATTGTCTGGTGAACCGCAGGATCCATAATGATTGGGAAATAGAATTCCGACGGCTCACCGGAGATGAAGAAACTATCGCCAATGAAATTCCAGTCCGAGGTGAGACCTCCGGAGAAGTTCACATCGGGCTCAGGGCCGGCGTAAGTGTGCATCCGGAATTTTGGATTCGCGAAATCAAAACCACTCAATCCGCCATCGCCGAATATAGTCTGGTTCCACTGCGAGGGATTCTCCGTGGTTTCCCAGGTTCCGTTGTCCTGCGTTCCGCCCTGGACATCATTGGAGTTGAACGGATTCACCGACAGCGACTGGAACTGTAGCGTTGTCAGCCCCTTGTTAATGCTGGTGAGGGAGGTTGGCACAAGCGAGAGCAATTGCTGGCAACGGGCAAGGACAACGCCAGTTATCCCCCGGGGAGCGCAGTTCGTGGAAATATCCGTGAGTTCTCCGCTGGAACGCATCATGCCGCCGTCCGACGATTCAAAATACTGCAGCGGATTGTTCGGATTGACCACAATGAAGTGTTGATCCGGGTGGGTTCCGTTCGGATGTAGGGCACTGGTTGCATCCATCGTCAGATCCGTAAAAGAAACGCCGGCATCGGTGGAAAGCAATACCGCGCGCCCGTTGGAGATGTTCCCGGTTTCGCCGTAGGCATACGACCCGCCCAAGTACACCATATCCGGATTCCCGGGGGGCGTCTTGACGAAGTTGTCATACCAGCACTGGAACTCGCAGTAGTTGTACGAACCATATCCCTGGCTTGCAGGATTGCTGCTGGTCAACGCGATGAACGTTGGGCTAGCCTTGGTGGTGTCGTCGCTGCGGAAGAGCTGGGAAAAATCGTTCGGTGCTCCCGGCTCTGGGCCGAAGGCGCCCTCAGCCACATACATTCGTGTCTTGCCATTCGCCAAAGCGGTCACCGTCATCTCCGGCCGCATCGCGGAGTTGGTGGAGTCCAACGATTTCTTGATCTGCACCCAGGTTGTACCGGCGTCGGTCGAGCGCCACACGCCGCGCGCGTAGGATGCGGCGTATACGATGTCTGGGTTCGATGGATCAAGCAGCACGCGCCGCACACCAAATGGCGAGCACGGGTCGAGGTCCTCAGCTTCCTTCAAATCCCCAGTGCATACGGATGCATTGGTGGACCCATTGTGGATGAAGGCCCAAGTTTGACCGCCATCGGTCGACTTATACAGACCCCACTTCGGAGCACCGGGAATCAAATCCACCGTGCCGTTGCAACATACTGAAGACTGGCCGCGCAGACCCGGCGTGGTTCCTACATAAATCGTGTTCGGATCTCCGGGCTTGATGGCGATGCTGCCGATGGCCCGGGCATTGAATACCGGTACACCGATCGGTCCGATCCAAGTGTCGCCACCGTCAGTCGACTTGTAGAGCCCTACGCCAGCCTCACAGCCGCTGCCGCAGGAATTTGCCTCTCCGGTACCCGCATAGATCGTCTCCCCACTGGGATCGTTGGGATCGAGCTCGAGAGAACCGATGGCATTGATTCCGAATACGGAGGACAAGTACTTCCACTGGGGCGGATTATCAAAGGGATCTCGCGTACGCCAGACACCTCCACCAGCCGGCCCGGCCCACAGCGTGCAGCTGGCAGGCGTGCAAACCGGAGACAACGCCAGCGAGGGGGTGCGGCTGGCGGCTGCATAGGCGTTGGGAATGTAATTGAAGGAATTGCGAAGCGGTGTAAACGGGTAAAGCGCATAACGTGGGCCGTAGGATTCCCACTGGCCAGCTGTGTCGCTGAAGAAGTTGCGCCCAGTAATATTGGCGTGGGCAGCCCGTTCGCCAACGATTCGCTCAATCGGAATTTTCGTATCCGGATAGGCGCGGTGCATAAATTCGCGGTGCGCCAGTCCTCCGGGATTGGCGAGGCCGCCATCAGGCTGGACCGCCTGAGAAAGCCTTTTAAGACGT
>Ga0074046_10000435_pt1 | contig 38346 bp, 41 predicted proteins | sample BogForMeECP23OM3_FD_94441 | JGI IMG/M metagenome (GOLD analysis project Ga0074046, IMG submission 94441) | Bog forest soil microbial communities from Calvert Island, British Columbia, Canada - Bog Forest MetaG ECP23OM3 | ecosystem: Environmental > Terrestrial > Soil > Wetlands ... | reverse complement strand
TTAGCAGTTAGCAGTTAGCACTTAGCAACTAGCTCTTCACGATTCCGATTTGGCTAAATGCTAAATGCTAAGTGCTAACTGCGATTTTCTTCCACACGGGCGACAGCTCTCGCAAGCGCGCCACCGTTTCCGGAATCAAGTCCAGAGCGAAGTCTACATCCTCGGCCGTATTCTGCTTGCCCAGACTGAAGCGAATGCTGGCTTTCGCGCGGTCTCTGCTCACCCCCATCGCGATCAGCACGTGCGACGGTTCGATTGCTCCGGAGGAGCACGCGGCGCCGGTCGAGACTGCCAGTTCTTTCAAGTCCAGCGCGATGACCAGCGCCTCGCCTTCGATGCCATCGAAATAAATGTTGGTCGTATTCGGTATACGGGGCGTGCCTTCGCCGTTCACACCGGTGGCCTCAATCTTGAGCAGTTCCCTTTCCAGACGGCGGCGGAGAGTGGACATCGTCTGATCGTCGCCGCTCTTGAAGCCAGCTTGAGCCAATTCAGCAGCCTTCCCTAATCCGACGATGCCGGGAACGTTCTCCGTTCCGGCGCGGCGCGAGCGTTCGTGGCTTCCTCCGTACTGCATAGGCTCGATCTGAGTTCCTTTGCGGACGTAGAGCGCGCCCACACCCTGCGGCCCGTGAAGCTTGTGACCAGAAATGGTGAGCAGGTCGCATCCGATCTGGTTTACATCGACTGGGATTTTCCCCGCCGCCTGCACCGCGTCGGTATGAAAGTACACGTCGGCTTCGGCGGCAATCTTTCCGATCTCCGCTACGGGTTGCAGCACGCCGGTCTCGTTGTTGGCGAGCATGACGGTGATCAACTTCGTGTTCGGCCGGAGCGCACGCTTCACATCCGCCGGATCCACCAGGCCCCGGCCATCCACCGGGATGTAGGTGACTTCGCGCCCGTTGGCGGCGAGATGCTTGCAGGCATTGAGCACGGCGTGATGTTCGATGGTGGAAGTGATGACATGGTCTCCGGGCCGCACCAAGCCGAATATCGCAAGATTGTCAGCTTCCGTGCCACCGCTGGTAAACACAATGTCGGAGGGGCGGCAGCCCAGCAATTTGGCCACGGATTCGCGGGCGCGCTCGACGGCGGCGCGCGTCTCCTGTCCGTGATGGTGAATGGACGACGCGTTGCCGAAGTGCTCGCCAAAGTAAGGCTGCATGGCCTCCATGACCTCGGGGAGCACTGGGGTGGTCGCGTTGTTGTCGAGATAGACCCGGCGCAGCATGCTGCTATTGTACCGAGGTTGGAGTGGGGTTCGGTGCGGGAAGTAGAGACGGGGCTCGCCACGTCTTTTTGAGAGAGCCGGGAGACGCGGCAAGCCGCGTCTCTACGGGAAAATTGCGGATCAAGCTCAGTGTCCCTGGGCCAGTTGCGGCGTGCGTTCGCCGAGGGTGAAATTCACGTTTGCCGTGTCGCCAGGAAGTACCGTAACCGATTTGCTCCAGCTCACAGGATCGGAAAAAATGGGGCGCTTCACCCGGACTTGCGTGGCAATATCATAAAGCGCGCTCTCACCGACCACTCTCCATCCCTCGTGCCAGGCTACGATTTCATAGTCGCCGGCAGGAACCTGTGTGAGCTCGAAGTTGCCGTATTCATCGGTCACGGCGTAGTAGGGATGCCGAGCTACCATCATTTCGCCGTTCATCCACACATGCACGTTGCAGCGCAGGCTGACCTTACCTTCGCGGGTCATGGGGCGGGTGGCCTCCTGGCCCGCCAGCACAAAGGGCAGGTTGTAATCGGCGCTGCCCGTCATCTGGACGGTATGCAGCAAGGGATCGCTGTCGCGCACGGTCAAGGTCGCTTGCAGCGGCACCAGCAGAATGTGTGGTTCGTAACGGCAGTTCTTTTGGTTGAGGAACCGGCGCGGCGCGGGCAAGTCCATCGCCTTGCCCCGGTTGATGTTCCTGAGGAACACTACCGTATTGGCCACGCCACCGCTCGGGGCTATGAGCAAGCGCTCCAGATCACGGTGCTTCTGACCTAGTGGATCGCAGACCTGCTGGTCTTTGTTGATTTCGGAGGCGACCAAGTGCGGCAAAGGCCCTGACCACTTTACCGTCCCCTTGATGCTGCCCCCGTTTTCGACAGAGACAACCTGGTAATCCGTTTGCGAGGCAGACAATTTCGGCGCGAGGACGATCACGAGCAATGCGAGCAAGCGAAGCAGGTACTTCATACACACCACCTTGAAAACGGCGTCGCCAGGGGGTAGACGCGCCCGGTACAGCACAGGGGGGGAACACCAACCTTGGCGGAGGATGCCAAGCGGATTCCAATATCGTTAACCTTCGCGGTTCCCCACGAGACCACGCTGCTTGACTACGACCTTAGGACATATCCCAAAGGTCGGGCAAATGACCAGAGGACAGGGACCATTGGGCCGTTGTACTTTTGCCGAGCCGCGCTCGGCTTGGACCCTTCGACTTCGCTCAGGGCAGGCTCGCAAGGGCGCCCGTCCTCACACGAGCAGGGTGCAGAGCTATTTAGCGGTTCTCCAGCGCGACGTATTTCTGTGGGTAGACCGGGCCCATGTAATCAGCGCGTGGGCGAATCAAGCGGTTGTCGTCGAGCTGTTCGATGATATGCGCGGTCCAGCCGCCAACCCGCGAGACCGCGAAGATGGGTGTGAACAAATCCACATCGATACCCAGGGTGTGGTAGGTGGAAGCCGAATAGAAGTCCACATTGGCATTGAGTTTCTTGTCCGCTCTCACGAATTCTTCGATCTTTTGCGAGTATTCGAACCATCTGGGATCGCCGCTGGAATGGCCCAGGTCGCGGGACATCTGGCGCAGGTGCGTGGCCCGCGGATCTTCGGTGTGATAAACGCGGTGTCCAAAACCGGGAATTTTCTTCCTTTGAGCCAGCAACCCTTTGACGTACTCGACGGGATCGGCGCCGTTGGCGTCAATTTCCTTGAGGATTTTGAAAACGGCTTCGTTGGCCCCGCCGTGCAGTGGCCCCTTGAGCGTGCCGATGGCGGAAGTTACCGCCGAGTGCATATCGGAAAGCGTAGCTGCTGTGACCCGGGCCGCGAACGTGGAAGCGTTCAGTTCATGGTCGGCATGCAGGATCAGGGCGATGTCAAGGGCGCGTTCGGCCGTCTTCGAGGGTACGGCGCCGTTCAGCATGAGCAGGAAATTGGCCGCGTGGGAAAGCGATCGATCCGGTTCCACCAGCGGTTCCTCTTTGCGAATGCGGTCGTAGTTGGCGACGATCATGGCGATCTGGGAGGTCAGGCGAATCGCTTTGTTGACATTGGCGTCGTGATCGCTCCGGTCGTATTCCGGGTCGTAAAAAGAAAGCGCCGAGACAATCGTGCGCAGGACATCCATCGGCAGCGCGTGCTTTGGCGCCAACTGCAGGGCATAGACGATGGAGGCATCCAGCTTTCGTTCCTCTGCCAAGCGCTGTTTTAGAGCTTTGAGTTCGCCGCTATTGGGCAAATGTCCGAACCACAGCAGGTAGCAGACTTCCTCAAAGGTGGAATGGTCGGCCAGATCGTGGATGTCATACCCGCGATAGGCAAGGACTCCCTGCTCACCGTCGATGTAACAGATGGCGGAGGTGGTTGCGGCAACCCCTTCCAGTCCCTTGGGGGCGTGCAGGCTCGTAAGGCTGGACATGGCTCCTCGCTTGCAGTGCGGATGGATTTATGGCCCTCGTCCGCGTCAGAAAAAAGCGCGACGAGGCAACTTCTTTTATACGCCAAAGCAGCGGCAGGTTCCAGACGTGCGCTTGGCCGGTGCGGGCGCAGCGTGCACTGACCAGTTTGCCCCAGGGTGGCTGGAAGACCTGTGCCTCGGGTAAGTTTCCGCTTCTTGAAAGACCAGCTCCGAGATAATTGCCACGGATGCGGTCTCGCTGCGAGCCGTTTCCGGACCACGGCGAGGCTTATGTTTGCTCGTGGATACGCTGCCAAGCTACTGGCAACCAGACAAGCCGAAGTGCCATCGAACTGAAGAAACGTACGGAGGTATTCGTGAAAACGCTGGCGTTATTGGCGGTGGGTGTGATCTTCAGCTCGATTCTTGTCTCGGCACAAACAACCTTAACCGACGACGATGTCATCAAGTTGATCTCACTCGTAAAACTGACACCGGCGTCGCAGCTTGACCCAGTTCTTCCGCATTTGACCTTCGGAAGATGGCTCCGCCTTCAGGTCGGGAGGGACGCGGGGATTGCTTGGGCAGTAAGGACTGCTGACGGCCACGGCCTCCCATGGGTTGAGGCTGACATTTCGGCTCAGGGTAGGCCGGGAATAGTGATCATGATTGCTTGTGGAACCTCGGACGGACGAACCGCCTCAAAACCAACCTTTCACTCCCTGCAGTTAGTGCGGGCAGACGACTATGCGGACTGGCCTCGTCTTCGTGATCTGCCGGCGGCGCTCCAGAGAGCTCGCGACGGAGCTAGATAGAGTCGAGGTCGAAAGCTCAACTATTCCGGCCAGAGCGACGCCGCCGTCTTGCTCAAGATCTGCTCTTGCATCTCCTGGCTGATCGGCAGCGCTTTGAATTCCTCAAGATTCTGTTTGACGTCAGGAACACCCGGGCCCGGCCAGTCAGTGCCAAATAGCGTCTTGTGGGCGATCTCAGCAAGTCGCGGAAAATATTTCAGCAGCGTTTTGGGAGGAATGCCGCTGCTGTCGAGATAGACGTTGGGGTGGCGCCGGATGAGAAAAAACGCCGTGTCCATCCACAGCGGGCGCCCGCCGTGTGCCAGCAGGATTTTGAGCTTGGGGAAATCGACGGCGACGTCGTCAATATAAATCGGGTCTCCGTACTTGTTGCGCGCCCCGGGGAAAATTGACGTTCCGGTGTGGAACATGACCGGGATCCCGTTGGCCTCGGCAGCCCGGTAGATGATTTCCAGCTCCTTCACTCCGTGCAAATAATCGTTCGGAAACAACAGCTGATGCGGTGGGTGGATCTTGATCATGCGCAGGCCAAGCCGCAGGATGTGTTCGACATCGGCCATGATGTTGGTGGTGTGCCGCGGATGCAGGCTGCCACAGGAGATCAAACGCTTGGGATCGTACCTCGTATAGTCGGCAACAAACTGATTGACCTCGGAGGTAAAGCCGATCACTTCCGGCGCAACGTAGTTAATCAGGGCGGCACGGTCAACGCCGCAACGGTCCAGATATTTCAGGAAGGCCTTGGGCGAGCGGCAATATTCGGCAATCTCGTCGAAATTGGCACGCTTGCGCTTCATCAGTTCCAGCGCTTGCGGCTTGAACAGTTCGATGGGATCGATGTGGACGTGGCAGTCAGTGATCAAGGTTCTGGGTTTGCTAACAACTCGAAGCCAATAGCTAAAAGCTTTTTTCAGTACAACGGCACTTTCGGATCCACCGTCCGGGCCCAGCCGTCGATCCCGCCTCGCATGGATTGCACCTTTTCGTATCCCTGCTGGCGAAGCCAATTGGTGACGCTCAACGAGCGCACGCCGTGATGGCACATGACCACGATGTAATCGTCGGGATCAAGTTCCTGGTGAACGCGCGTCGGGATGTCGCCCATCGGAATGTGTTTTGCCCCTTCAATACGGGAGGCCTCGTATTCCGAAGGCTCGCGAACATCGAGCAGGGTAAAGGCTTCCCCGCGCTGCTGCAGCGCCTTGACCTGAGTGGGAGAGATTTCGAAATCCATAGTTTAAGGTCTTAGGTCTAAGGTGTCAGGTCTCAGGAAAACCAAGTTTTCCGCAGGGCTAGTTCGTGCCATTCTTTCCGACCTCTGCTGCACCTCTCAACGTGGTCAAACTCACCAGCGCGGCCAGCGCCCAGAAAGCGCCGGTTCCGATCCGGGCCAGGCGCACATCGGCGTAGGGGACGTTGCGCCATAACGTCAAGCCACAGCCGGCAACAAAATTAATGACCAGCAAACCGAAGAATACGCGCTCGCGCAGGCAGCGTGTGTCGATCGCCAAGACGGCCAGCAAAACGATCCACACGATGTAGGTCGCGGCTGTCCAGAGGTCGTGCGGCCAGTCATATTCATTGTGCGTGACATGGCTGAACGACAGCCATGCGAAGTAGGCACAGCCGAGAAATCCCGCCACTCCCCACAGTGGCGTGCGGCACATGAGGTGGCCGGAACTATAGGCCCACTTTGCCCCGGTCTTCCTCTCTACTCCAGCCTTCGCCTCGTCTATTTGCCTGTCCATTTCGGTGGCCGTTTCTCAAGGAAAGCAATGATACCCTCGCGTGCGTCTGCGGTCGAGACAAGTTCCTCTAGGTAAATCTTCTCGGCCCGCGCCAGCCCTTTGTCAAAGTGAATCGCGTCCCACGCGTAAATCGCTTTCTTGGCATGGGCCAGCGCAGTCGGACTCAGTTGGCCGAGTTCATCGAGCGTGCGTTCGACCACCCTTTCGAGTTCCTCAACTGCCACCGACCGGGTCGCCAAGCCCATCACCGCGGCTTCATCACCTGAAAACTGGCGCCCAGTGAGGATGAGTTCAGCAGCTCTCTTTTGACCAATGAGGGCGGCCAATGCTACGGCCGCAACCGGGGGATAGCATCCCAACTTGATTTCAGGAAAGCCCCAGGTGGCATTGCGGGCGGTGTAACCCATATCGCAGACGGCGGCCAGTTCCGCGCCTCCGCCGAAGCAAGCACCGCGGACGGCGGCAACGGTGACTTTCCGTGAGGACACAATTGCGCGGATCACCGCATGAAAGCCTGTGAGCATTTCGTGAATCTGTTCGGGGAGGTGGGCTTTGATGTCCACACCCGCGGAGAAGGCACGGGCGTCGCCTTGGATGAGGACGATGGAGATGTCGGGACGAGATTCCAAGTCCGCAAGCGTCTGGCTAAGTTCGCGCGTCATCGCAAGGTCGATGATGTTGAGCGGGGAGTTGACGAGCTTAACGCGGGCGACGGGCGCCGTCACATTTACTTCCACTCGGCTTGTGGCGGCGGTGGTCATCGTTCAGTGCGAGCGGACAAGAGTGTCCGCCCTACACGTGCTAGATATTAATTGCCGACTTGCGCGGCTCGGCAATCGTGGATAGCGGATCGCGCGCTCCTTCTTTTTCTTTGATCCATTTCTTTTCGTTGCGGACGATGTCGAGCAGCAGCTCTTTGTCTTTCGTGCTGGGCAGATGTTCTTCACAGTGTTGTCCGTAGCTGCTGGCGTCCAAAGGTTCACCGGTCTCGCAGTGGTACTTCTGCCCTGCCCATCGTCCAATGTTGCGGTTGAAGTGGATGTCGGGGGTGTAGAACTTCTTTTCCCCCGGCTTCAAGAACGTGTTCAGCTTTTCCACCAATCCCGCGACCTCCTGACGATAGAGATGGCGGCTGTAGTCGTTCAGATCGTCGAGGTCGGCGGCTTTGTCGTTCTGCAGTTCGTCATACCGGCCTTTGATTCCCCAGACGTAGGCCCAGTGCGCCGAGGACGAATGATCTGTACCGAAAAGGTCGAACGAACTCGAGATCCACTTATTCAGATATTTCTGCAGCAGCCAGCGCGGGATCACTCCCGCTTCTACAACACGGCGCAGCCCATCGTGGCCGGTTCCCATGTGGAAGGCTTCTTCGCGCAGCATATACGAAGTCGAACGTCCGAGCGGCGCAAACGATGAATACTTCAGCATCTGCAATTGGAATTTGCCGTCGCGATCCACGAAATCGGTGTAGGTGAAAAAATCCAGCCAGTTATCGACATCGACGTTGAAAGTGCCCAGCAGGCGCTTGTTTTCGAATGCCCGGCGTTCCAGCATTTTCTGGGCTTCCACCTTACCGGAGGACCCGAAGAAGTCGATGAGCAGCGCACACATCTGCCAGCCGTGGCGCATCTCCTCGATCATGACGCGGGTAATCGCTCGGCGGTCGTATTCGGTGGGCGCGGTTGCGAACAGATTGCGCTGCTGCTCCACGCTGGCAAATTCGGTGTCACCCTGGTAGACGATCATGTTCATGAGCGCGTCCCGCATCTGCTGGGTTGGCACCTGGCGCAGGTTCTCCCACTTGTTGCGGCCTTTATAGGAGCCGAACTGAATCTCTTCCGTTTCGATCGCTCCGTAGAGCGTATCGAAGTGGAAGGCCTCGACATCGTCTTTGTTGACGCCTACTTCTTTGCGCCATTCGTTGAACAGGCCAACCCAGTCGCTGAAGTTTCCGATTTTGGCTACTTTGCCTGGCATAGAGTCCAATCCTATTTCCGCGGTTGTGCCACTGCAGCACTTAGCAATTAGCACCTAGCAAGTTCACATTGCCTCAAGCTAAGGGCTAAAGGCTAAGTGCTAATGGCTGGGTTCTATTTCGCCGTAAACACAGCCGGACGCTTCTCCACATAGGCGGCCAGTCCTTCTTTCGCGTCATCGCTCTGGAACAGGATCTGCTGATTCTCCCGCTCAACCGCCAAGGCCGATTCCATGGGGATTTCCCATCCGGTCTGCACGGCGCGCTTGATGCGTCCCACGGCCTTCGCGGCTTTGTTCGGCGGCGTGAACTGGCGGGCGTACTCCATGATGTTTTCCATGAAGCCATCGCGCTCGAAGATATCGTTCACGATGCCGAATTCCTGCGCCTCTTCGAATGAGAAGGTGTTGCCGGTGATCATCAACTCGATGGCTTTGCTTTTCCCTACCAGGCGCGACAGGCGCTGGGTTCCACCGGTGCCGGGGAGCACGCCGAGATTGACCTCGGGCAGGCCGATTTTGCCGGCATCCTTGCGCGCAATTCGCAAGTCGGCAGCCATCGCGATCTCCAAGCCTCCGCCGACGCAATGGCCATTGATGGCAGCGATCACGAGTTTCGGCGTGTGCTCCAGCCGCAGCAGGGTTTCGTTGGCGTGCAGGCAGAAGTAATACTTGAACGTGGGATCGACCGAGGCCAGCATCTTGATGTTGGCGCCGGCGGAGAAGAACTTGTCGCCCGCGCCTGTCAGCACGATCACGTGCACATCGTTATCCATGCGCGCCCGGAGGATGGCCTCGTCGAGCTGGCGGTTCATTTCGTAGGTGTAGGTGTTCGCCGGAGGATCGTTCATCTCGATCACGGCCACGCCGGCGTCGGTGCGATAGTTGATGAGCTGTTTGGTGCTTTTGCCGGTGGCCGGCTGCGTAGTCGTTATTGTCGCCATAGGTCGCTCCTTATCGTTATCCTTATCGTTTGCGCGGCTTACCGCCGTGCGCAATTCCAATTCCATAGAGAACAATGTTACCCATCTGTTCCGCAAGCGTTTCGGCGTTGCCGTCGACTCGCGGGTTATACCAAGTGTAGATCCAGTTGATCATGCCGAACAGGCTCATCACCGCAGTTCGCGCGTTGAAGTCGAAGCCGCACTCCCGGCGGAGGTCTTCCATCAGCCCCAGGCAGATGCGGTAGTATTCGCGCTTGATGCCGGCGATCTCCGCGCCCAGGCCGTTCTTCAAAGAGTCGTCTTCATGCGCGAGGACCTTCAGCCCCTGCTGATTGCTCACGAAATACTGGAGGTGATTCTGAATGAAGATGCGGACGCGCTCTTCCGGATCCGTGACCCTCTCGAGCCGGGTCTTGAGCCTTTCAAGAATAGTGGTGAAGCTATGCTTCTGAATGAGGTACAGCAAGCGCTCTTTGGATTGGACGTAGTGATAGAGCCCCGCCAGCGACATGCCAGTAGCGCGAGAAAGGTCGCGCATGGAAGCGCCTTCGTATCCCTTCTCGCAGAAAACTTCTATGGCATGGTCAAGAATTTGTCCGAGACGGCGGTCGAAACGGGTCGTCGCGGCCGCCGGAAGAACATTTCTGCGGCGACGGGGAGCGCGGGTTGCAGGCGTCGTGGCCATGCGTTCGAACGTTCGTTCTAAATATAGCGGAACGTGACGTAGATCACAAGACCGTGTGATGTGCCCAAAGTGGAGCAAAACCCTTTTAGCTCTTGATTCCGGCCATCAGCTTCTCGATCTCGGTCTTCTGCTCGCCCGAGAGCGGCAGGAAGGGCAGGCGCGACGGGCCTCCATAGTAGCCGTTGAGGTCCATGGCGTACTTCACGCCGGGGACGCCGAGTTCGCTGACCACGCGCTGGGCAGCCAGTTTCACGCGCTCTTGCTTTTCGCGGGCGAGTGCAGTATCTCCGTCTTTAAGCGCGGCGTAGATTTCGTAACACGCTCCGGGCGCTGGACAAGCGAAGGCGAGAATAGCGCCGACAGCTCCCAGTCCGAGCGACGGTTCGAGTTGGTGAGCGGCTCCGACCATGACCTGGAAGCCGACTTCTTTCTGGCGGGTCTTCAATCTTCCCACAACGGTTACCGCGCTCGAAGATGGCATCGGGCGCAGCGGGACTTCCGCCGCGGCACTTGTTAAGCTGGCCACGCTAACCAGTTCCCTGCTCTGCTTTTCGCTTTCCGCAGCGTCGGCCTTGAGCATGCGTGGAGTCACGGCCTCGAAGGTTTCCGTCACGGTGGCCTGTCTTTTTATGTGGCGCGTGCCCTCGACCATTGCTTTTACTTTGTCGAGGTTGCCGCTCGACTCCTTAATGGCTGCAATGTTGGGATGTTCCGCGAGTTCGATGACGACCTCGGCGGGGATGTCATATCCGGTGGCTTGCGGGAAGTTGTAGATGATGATAGGCAGCGCCGACCGGTCGGCGACCGTGCGATAGAAAGCGAGTAAATTCGCCGGGAGCATCTGCTTCTTGTAGTAATGCGGAGTGCGCACCATGGCCGCGTCGTAGCCGAGTTCGGCGGCGTACTCGGTGAGGCGAAGCGTTTCATTCGCCGACTCGATGCCGGTGCCGGCGACCATGACTTTGTTGGGCGCAGCAGCGGCGATTGCGGCTTTCAGCACGTCGCGGCGCTCCTGGTCAGAGAGGAGGATTGCCTCTCCGGTCGAGCCCTGGACGACTATGCCCGCGACCGGCGTGCGCGAGTAGCGCTCGACGTTCGACTCGATCTTCTTGTAATAGACTTCGCCGTCGGGATAGAAGGGTGTCGTAATTGGCGGGAAGATTCCGGATAAAAGCATGGTGGACTCCGTTCTTGATGTGCCTACAGGTTACTGCCGCATCGAACCAGCTGTCATTCCCAAGTTCGGCACTGCTGGTCCGACCTTCCTGGCTCGACATCCCTAGTGCAAGAGCTTCGTAATGAAGACCAGAAAAAAGATAGATGCGTCAACGATGATTATGGCAGATCCGATCCAGATGAGGGCAATCGTCCGGACTTGATCCAGAGGCGGCGTGGAGATGCCAATCGAATTGTGCAGATAGCCGAGCAGGTCGCTCAAGCGTTCCACTGGCACCACTCGACCACCAATGCCCAGTCCAAGACCTAGCATCAGGACATGAAATAAAACCAGGCCGACCATTCCTCTCTCCGGCGGCAAACCACGCCAATCGTAGCATTACTCGCAGGCGGGTTCTTTGCCGGAGGGGTCGACTTCGTGACGATACTGGTCTTCGGTCCCGACAAAGAAGCGGACAAACGGCGTCGAGGTGGGCTCATCAACCATGGTCTCAATTTGCCAGATCATGCCGCCTTTGCAAACGCCGGCGTTCGAGAGCGGAGTGCGGCGGTCGCCTGCGTAGTAGAAGAAGTCGTCTCTGCCGTGGCCAGACTGCGGATCGGAGGAAGTTTGCAGCGTTCCATGCGCATCCAGCTTAAGCAGAAGGCGGCCATCTTCCATGGGCAATGGCGACGCGCCTTTCTGACGAAAATCAATGCGCACCCAGCCGCTGTATCCGGTGGGAATCAGGAAGCGCTCGGGCGGTCGGCGATGGAAAACGATGTCCAAAGCGGCCGGGCCCATAACAACGGTGGCGATGAATAGGGGAAGGCCAAGCACTGCGACGAGGACGAACGAGGCCTTGTTCATGGAATACTCACTGCCATTATGCAGTACAGCTCAATTGCCTTTCATCTGGTTCAACAGCGGAGCTGAGCAAGCCAGACGGTGTGGTGACCGCAGGCTGGATCCTCGACGACGTGCGACACTACGTCGAAGCCATTCTGCTCGAGTAGCGATCGGTACTCTTCCGCATCCAGACTCCCATGGTAAAGGGGTTCGCCTTCGTAGGTGCCGATTGCTTCTCCGTGGGACGGTCCGCTGGTGAACATCAGCGCCGCTTTTGGTGCGGCATGGCTTCTAAAGATGGGGAACATGACGCGTTGATCTTCCGGACAGAGGTGGAAAAAGCTGTCCCATGCCAGAATGCCGTCAAAATGCCGATTCAAAGAGAGCTTACGCATGTCGGCAACGAGCCAGTCTCTTTGGGGAAAACGGCTCTTGCAGATTTCGATGAGTTCTGCCGAGGAGTCCGCGCCAGTCAGATCGTAGCCCTTCTCGACGAAGTAGCGGGCAATCGGCTCGGCGGAGCCGCACCCAATGTCGAGAATGGAAGCTCCGGGCGGTAAAAGCGCTAAGAAACGGTCGAGCCACGGCTTCTCAAAAAGATCGCGCCCTCTTTGTTTATCCCAGGCGACGGCGTGCCGCTGATACAGGCCTACAATTCGTTCGGAGTCGGACGTCATTGGGGATTTACTTCGCAGCGATCCGCTCCGCGTGCAGCGCCTGCAGAGCTTGCACGCGCACTTCTCCGCGCTGCAACGCGGCGATACCTTCGGCGGCGGCTCGGGCGGCGGAAAGCGTGGTAATGGTTGTGATGCGGCCACTGACGGCGGCGCGGCGGATCGCTTTCTCGTCGAAGTAGGGGTCGGGACCGTGCGGCGTGTTGACGATCAACTGGATGCGATCGGCCTTGATCAGATCCACCGCATTGGGGCGGCCTTCCTTCACTTTATAAACTCGCTCCACCGCCAGGCCGGCTTCTTCCAGGACGTCGGCGGTGCCGTGCGTGGCCACCAGTTTGAATCCCATGTCGACAAAGCGGCGCGCCACCGAAACGATCTGCGGCTTGTCATGGTCGGTAACGCTGATGAAAACTGTGCCCTCGGTCGGCAGTTTCTGGCCAGCGGCAATTTGCGCCTTGGCGAAAGCTTCGCCGAAATTGTCGGCGATGCCCATCACTTCTCCGGTGGACCGCATTTCTGGGCCGAGAACCGTGTCGACGCCGGGAAATTTCGACCAGGGAAAGACCGGCGATTTGACGTGAAAACAGCGGCCCGTGTCTAAATCTGTGCCGCGCTCGACGTTTTCGGGAAGGAACTCACGGAGCTTGCGTCCGGTCATGAGGCGTGCGGCAATCTTGGCCATGGGCACGCCCGTAGCTTTGGAGACAAAGGGCACGGTGCGCGAGGCGCGGGGGTTCACTTCGAGCACATAGACTTTGCCGTTCCCGTCCGCGGTGCCCGGACGGGCGGGGGCGCCCGTCCCTCCATTTGAACCGCGCGGAATCGCAAACTGCACGTTCATCAGGCCGATCACTTTCAGAGCGCGCGCCAGTTTGAAGGTGTACTCGCGCATGCGAGTGAGCAACGGCTCGGGAATGTCGACCGCGGGCAGCACGCAGGAAGAATCGCCAGAGTGGATTCCGGCCTCCTCGATGTGCTGCATGATGCCGCCAATCACCACGTCCTCGCCGTCGGAGAGCGCGTCCACGTCAACTTCAATCGCGTCTTCCAGAAACTTATCGATGAGGATGGGACGGTCCTGGGAATATTCCACTGCCTGCTTCATATATTGCGTGATGGTGTCTTCATCGTAGGCGATGACCATGGCTCGCCCTCCGAGGACATAGGAAGGACGGACCAGCACCGGGAATCCAATTTTCTTCGCCGCTTCGACGGCCTCTTCCACCGAGGCGACCATGGCGCCGGGAGCTTGCGGGATGTCGAGTTCCTCCAACAACTTGCCGAAGCGCTTACGGTCTTCGGCCAGGTCGATGCATTCGGGCGTGGTCCCGATGATGTTGACGCCCGCGGCCTTGAGCGGCAGAGAAAGATTCAGCGGCGTCTGGCCGCCAAACTGTACGATTACGCCGACCGGCGCGCCTCCGGAAGCTTCGTGTTCGCAGACGGCAAACACATCCTCGAGCGTAAGCGGCTCGAAGTAGAGGCGGTCGCTGGTGTCGTAGTCGGTCGAGACCGTCTCCGGATTGCAGTTGATCATGATGGTTTCGTAGCCATCCTCGCGCAGCGCGTAGCTGGCGTGGCAGCAGCAGTAATCAAATTCAATTCCCTGCCCGATGCGATTGGGACCGGAACCGAGAATCACAACCTTCTTCTTCGCCGTGGGCGCGGCTTCGTCTTCTTCTTCGTACGTGGAGTAGAGATACGGCGTGTAGCTTTCGAACTCCGCGGCGCAGGTATCGACGCGCTTGTAGACCGGCTTCAGGCCGTGCTTCTTGCGGAAGTGGCGAATCTGTTCCTGGCCGCCTTTGCCGTCCAGACGCCAGGTTCCGGCGAGCCGTCCATCGGAGAAGCCCATGCGCTTGGCTTCGCGCAGCAGGTCGGTGGGAACCGATTCCATCGGATGCTTTTCCAGCTCCAGCTGCATGTCGTTAATCTCTTTGAGCTGGTAGAGGAACCAGGGATCGATCGAGGTCATCTTCGCGATCTGCTTGATCGGATGCCCCTGGCGAATGGCGTACTGCACGTAGGTCAGGCGCTCGGGATGCGGAGTGACCAGGCGCTGTGTGAGAATTTTGGGCTCGATTTTATGCGACCCCACGCGCTTGCCCGTATCGAGCGAGCGAATTCCCTTTTGCAAGGCTTCTTTGAAGGTGCGGCCGATGGCCATCACTTCGCCGACGGATTTCATCTGCGGCCCAAGCGATTCGTCGGCGCCGGGGAATTTTTCGAACTGCCACTTCGGAATTTTTACGACGACATAGTCGAGCGTGGGCTCGAAGCAAGCTGGAGTCTTACGCGTGATGTCGTTGGGAATCTCGTCGAGCGTATAGCCGACGGCAAGCTTGGCGGCAATTTTCGCAATCGGGAAACCCGTGGCCTTCGACGCCAGCGCCGACGAGCGCGAGACGCGTGGGTTCATTTCGATCACCACCATGCGTCCGGTCGAAGGATTGACGCCGAACTGAATATTCGATCCTCCGGTTTCGACGCCGATCTCGCGGATCACGGCAATCGCCGCATCGCGCATCATCTGATACTCGCGATCGGTGAGCGTCTGCGCCGGGGCGACGGTGATGGAGTCTCCGGTGTGCACGCCCATGGGATCGAAGTTTTCAATCGAGCAGATGACGATGACGTTGTCTTTGGTGTCGCGCATCACCTCGAGTTCGTACTCTTTCCAGCCGAGGACGGATTCTTCGATCAGGCACTCATGCACGGGCGAGAGATCGAGGCCGCGGGCGAGAACCTCCATTAGTTCTTCGCGGTTGTAGGCAATGCCGCCGCCGGTGCCGCCAAGCGTGAACGAGGGGCGAATGATGACCGGGAAGCCGATCTTGCCGGCGAACTCGATGCCGTCTTTCAGGTTGTTGACGAGCGCCGATTTCGGCACGTCGAGCCCGATGCGCTGCATGGCATCTTTGAAAAACAGACGGTCTTCGGCTTTCTTGATGGCGCTGATTTGCGCGCCAATGAGACTTACGTTGTACTTGTCGAGCACGCCGCTGTCGGCAAGTTCAATAGCGAGATTGAGCGCAGTCTGTCCGCCAACCGTGGGCAGAATGGCAAAGCCCGCGCTGGGCGACATCTCGCGCTCGACGCGAATAATCTCTTCGAGATACTCGCAAGTTAGCGGCTCGATGTAAGTGCGGTCGGCCGACTCGGGATCGGTCATGATAGTGGCCGGGTTCGAGTTAGCCAGCACAACTTCAAAGCCCTCCGACTTGAGCGCCTTGCAGGCTTGCGTGCCGGAGTAGTCGAACTCCGCGGATTGCCCGATAACGATGGGGCCGGAGCCGAGGATTAGGATTTTCGAGATATCAGTTCGTTTTGGCATTATGCGGTTTTGGCCTTGCTTTGAAGGGGCGTGCCTTTAGCCGCGCCGTTTGTTTTATTTTGATTTGAGATTTTGTTCTGAAAGGGCACGCCTTCCAGGCGTGCCGCAACGGGCTCACCGAGGACTTGGGGCTTTAGCCCCTGAGGGACAGCGTCCAGTTCAAATCCAGTATGCGCGGAGGAATATGGAAATTCATCGGGGCGCTCGCAGAAACACTCCTTGACGGGATTGTTGCGAATATAGGACACATGTACCGCCCAATCACTCGCGTCGCGGATACGATGGTCCTGAAATCCCTTTTGCCAAACCTCCAGGTTCGAGCCCAATTCTTTCTTTGCTCGATAAGAGAAGCCGCCCTTGATAAATTGAACAGCCTTTTCGAGACTCGTCTGTGGAGTAATGAGTGCGTGAAAATGGTCGGGCATGATGACGAATTCATGCAGGAGATAGGCGGATGGCCGATAGTGATACAGCGTGTCGATCAAAAGCTTCGCCCAGCGATCGGACTGAAAGAGAGCGCGACGCTCCCATGCGGAAGACGTAACCGTATAGGTCTGGGCATTGTTCGTCGCATGTTCTCTTTTCGGCTTCATCGTGCTCCTAGCAGTCCCTCAGCGGCTAAAGCCGCGTCTTTATTGGCCAGTTACGGCACGCCTGGAAGGCGTGCCCTTTCAAAACTCTTCGTCTCCCTTCAATTTTGAGCGCCTCTCTGGAAACAGCCACGCCAAAGTACCACCGAATATCCCAGCCTCGGCGATGGTAATAGGCCAGAACCAAATCACGCGCCAGTCCGGATATATCCGCAAGATGGCGACGAACGCAAGGCAGTGAATCGTCAGCAGACAGGCGATTGCAAACCAGAAACTCCAGTGGCGCCAACGTCGTCTCGATTGCCGCACTGTGATCCAGAAGAGCAAGGCGGTGTAAGCCAAGAATCCCATCCAACCGCCCTTAAACCAACCGTTAATCTTATCTGTAACACCTAGCCGAATACTCAGCGCGAAGAACAACGCAAATACCGTGAGCGCGGCGAACGCCAAACCGAAATAGAGTAGCAGCCGTCGAACAACCCAGCCGAAAGTTCGTCCCTTGGACTCGGTATCTGTGAGCGACGAAGTCTTCACCGCTTGCACTCCTCCATCATCTTCACAAAATCCTTAAACAGATAGTGCGAATCGTGTGGGCCGGGCGCCGCTTCGGGATGGTACTGCACCGTGAACAGCGGCAAATTCCGGTGGCGCATGCCTTCGAGCGTCTGATCGTTCAGGTCCATGTGCGTCAATTCGACTTCGCTTTGCGGCAGCGAATCGGGATCGACGGCGAAGTTATGATTGTGCGCGGTGATCTCGATCTTTCCGCTGGCTAGTTGCTTCACGGGATGATTTCCGCCGTGGTGGCCGAATTTCAGCTTGAAGGTCTTGCCTCCGAGGGCTATGCCGGTGAGTTGATGGCCGAGGCAGATTCCGAAAATCGGCTGGCGTCCCATCAGGCGGCGAATGTTGTCTACCGCGTAGGTGCAGGGCTCGGGATCTCCCGGACCGTTCGACAGGAAGACTCCGTCGGGCTTCAGGGCGAGCACGTCCTCGGCTGTTGTCTGCGCCGGGACTACCGTCACCTTGCAGCCTTCTCCGCGCAGTTTGCGGAGGATGTTCTGTTTGATGCCAAAGTCGTAGGCGACTACGTGGAAGCGCGACGGCTCGTCTTTGACTCCGACAATTTCGTCGGGCAAGTGCGAGCGCTCTCCCGTCTCCCAGACGTAAGTGTGCTTGGTCGAGACGACCTTGGCCAGATCCTGGCCATCCATTTTCGGAATCGCGCGCGCCTTGGCTACTAGTTTGTCGGTGTCTTCTTCCAGCGTCGAGATCACGCCGCGCATCACGCCATAGGTGCGCAGATGACGGACCAGCGCCCGCGTGTCAATCTCGGCGAGCACCGGAATCTTGAACTGCTCCATGAACTCGTCGGTGACCTGCTGCGAGCGCCAGTTGGAACTGACTTTCGAAAATTCGCGCACGATCAGCCCTTCGATGTACGGGCGCACCGCTTCGTTGTCTTCGGGATTGGTGCCGTAGTTTCCGATTTCAGGGTTAGTCAGGACGACAATCTGCCCGGCGTAGGAGGGGTCAGTGAAAATTTCCTGATAGCCGGTGATGGAGGTATTGAAAACGACTTCGCCGGAGCACTCGCCTTTAGCGCCGTAGCCTTTGCCTCGGAAGACTCTGCCGTCTTCGAGTGCAAGGATCGCTTGCATTGGAACTCCTGGGAGTGGATTTTGTAGATTCTAGCAGCAGTACGAGATGGTGTCAGCAGAAAGGTGTGCGGGTCATCAGTTATCAGTTCTCAGTTTTCAGTAAAACCTTTAGGAACACCGGATCAAGGCGGCTCTTACTGAAAACTGAGAACTGACAACTGAGAACGCCTTTATCTCAGCCTTCCCAGCTTTTCCATCGGCCAATATCCGAACACGGCTTTGCCGTAGATGTAGCGCTCGTTCACGGGACCAAAGTCGCGGCTGTCGTTAGACATGGTGCGATGGTCGCCGAGGACGAAGAAGCTATGCGGCGGAACCACAACTTCGCCAAAGGAGCGGGCATCGGCGTAATCGTTCGGAACATAGTCTTCGTCGAGGGCATCGCCGTTGACGTAGACCTGCCCGTTCTCGATGCGGATACGGTCGCCAGCGACTCCGATGACGCGCTTGATGTAGCTTTTCGATGTGTCACGCGGGTAGCGGAAGACAACGATGTCTCCGCGCTCGATGGGCTCCCAGCGATAGACGAACTTGTTGACGAAGATGCGCTCCTGATCTTCGAGGCCGGGCATCATGCTGGTGCCTTCGACCTTTACCGGCTGGTAGAGAAAGATAATGATGAAAGCGGAGATGGCGAGCGAGACCAGCAGATCTCTCACCCAAACCGCCAGCACGGGCAACGGGTGCGCGCTTGCTTCCTTTGTCGCCGCCGAGATCGGCGGCTGAGGGCTCCCCACATCAGACATCGTGGTCATATTTTATACGCAAGCGGGGCTGAGGTGCGAGGTTAGAGGTAAGAGGTCAGATTGCAGAGGTGAAGAGCGGATCTGGTTTTACTTCTGCAATCTGACCTCTGACCTTGCCAATCCGCGCCGTTCCCCGTACAACTAGACTTCTCCTATGGCCGACTATTCAATTTTCCCGAAGATCAATGCCACGCTCAACGGATCGAGCGCGGTGCTGCTGGTTACTGGACGTGTGCTCATCGCGCGCGGCAAGATGGCGGCGCATCGCGCGGTGATGTTGACCGCGCTCGGAACTTCTTCCCTTTTCCTGGTTTCGTATCTCTACTACCACTATCACGTGGGTTCGGTGCATTTCCGCGGCACGGGATGGACGCGCCCGCTCTACTTCAGCATCCTGATCTCGCACACCACGCTGGCCTTGGTCATTGTGCCCATGGTGATCATTACGCTGACCCGGGCCTTGCGTGAGCAATTTGACCGGCATCAGGCGATTGCACGCTGGACGTTTCCGCTCTGGCTCTACGTCTCGGTGACGGGCGTGGTCGTTTACCTCATGCTGTATCAGATCTTTGTGTAGAGACGGGGCTTGCCCCGTCTCATGCGGACGCAGCCTGAGACGCGGCTAGCCCTGTCTCTACAGGGAGTTGGAGTAAATCGGCTTTCCCCGAGCCCGCCCGATTCATCACATATTTTTAGTACGGGCGACACTGACTCGGGGTCGCCCAATTCTGCTATAGTGAGCATCTCGAAGGAGCCCGCAGTCATGAGTGGAAAAAGCGTAAACAAAGTCATCCTGGTTGGAAACCTTGGCAAGGATCCCGAGATCAAGTACACGCCCCAGGGCAAACCGGTGGCGAAGTTTTCCCTGGCCACTAACGAGCGCTACAAAGACAAAGACGGCCAGTGGCAGGATCGCACCGAATGGCACAACATCGTGCTCTGGGAGCGGCTGGCGGAGATTGCCGGAGAGTATCTCAAGAAGGGCGGCAAGGTTTATATCGAAGGCCGCATTCGAACTGACTCCTGGGACGACAAGCAAACTGGCCAGAAAAAGTACATGACCAACATCATCGGCAATGACATCGTCCTGCTCGGTGGACGCGGCGAAGGCGGCGGTGGCGGCGGCGAGCACGCCGGCAGCACCCGCGGCGTCGCGGCTACTTCCAGCGGAAACGACTTCGACCAGAGCGCGCCCGAACCGCAGCACGCGCCAGCCGGGGGCTCTCCGATTACGGATGAAGACATTCCGTTCTAACTGAGACTCTCAACGTAGGCAGCTTTATGCTTGCAGACCGAAATTGCATTCCCTGTCGCGGTGGCATTCCGCCGCTGAAGGGCGACAAACTTGCGGAAATTCATCGTCAGTTGGCGGAGCCCGCGCAGTGGAAGGTCGTCAACGAACATCATCTTGTGCGCGCCTACAAGTTTCCCGACTTTAAGTCCGCCCTGGCTTTCGTGAACCGGGTCGGCGCGCTGGCCGAGGAGCAGGGTCATCATCCCGACATCCTGCTGGGCTGGGGCAAGGTTGAAATCACAACCTGGACGCACGCGGTGGATGGGCTGACCGAGTCGGATTTCATTCTGGCCGCGAAGATCGATCAAATCGGGTGATCTCACCATCGGGCGATCTGAAAATCGCACGAGTTTAGATGGTCCGATCACCCGATGCCCCGATTTTTTCTCATCGCCAGTCCCCACAGCGCCGCCGGAATCAGCATCAACAGGCCCGCGACGCTGGCAACGTGACGCGCGGCGAAGCCCCAGTCTACAAAGCGTCCGGCAAGATACGCCCCGGCGGCAATCGTAATCGTGAACAGGCTCACGTCGGCGGCAAACACACGCCCGCGAAACTTGTCGTCGCTCTGCATCTGTAAAAGCGTCGTCGAGAACACCCATATGATCGAACTGCCAAAATGCGCCAGCACCACACACAGGCAGGCCTCCCAAAGATGGCCTGAAATCCCCAGCAGCGCATAGCCGGCAGCGGCGGCGAGGTATCCCCAGAAGATCGCGACTTCCAAGCGATGCCTCCAGTGCCCCGCCCACGAAGCCGTCAAGATCGGCCCGAGGAGCGCGCCCAGTCCGCGGGCGCCGAGCAGCAGGCTCATGCCGAGAAACGCACCCCGTTCGGGTGCCATGCCGCGCCAGCGGACAGCGAATTCATTTTGCCCCATCACCGTGAACAGCACCCAGCCTGGGCCGATGACCAGGTTCCCGAATTTCACCAGAATCGTCGAGCGCAAACGAACCTGCGACCGCACGTAGCGAATGCCCGCGAGGATGGGCGAAAAGTCCACCAACTCACGCGCCCGGAACGGATGTCCGCCTTCGGCATGAGGCTCGGAGAAATGCATCCCCCCAATCAACGCGGCAGAAACTAGAAACGACAGCGCATTCAGCACGAACACTGCATCACGTCCGAGCAGCGCCGCAACCACTCCTCCCAGCGTCGCGCCCACCATCAGATTCACCGACCACGTGGTCGAAGACAGCGTGTTGGCCACGACGACGTCTTCGGGTTTCACCAGGTTCGGAACCACGGCGTTGCGTGCTGGTTCGAAGAAAGCGACCAGCAGGGTTTCTGCCATGAGCAGCGGGTAGACCAGCCACACTTTGTCTCTGGTGCGGATCAGCAGCATGCAGAGAACGATCAGCATGCGTCCAATATCCGACGCAATCATGACGTGCTTGCGCCGCAACCGGTCGTTCACCACGCCCGCGGTCGGACCGATCACAGCTTGCGGCAGGACTTGCAGCACCAGCGCCAGCGCTACCGATCCGGCGCGTCCGGTGAGTTGCAGCAGCAGGTTGTAGATGGCCAGGGTGTAGAACCAGTCGCCGAGTTCGCTGACGACTTGCGCGCTCCACAAGCGGCGGAAATTGCGATTGCCGCTCAGCAGGCGCGCGTACGACGCAAACGTTACCGCACTTACTTCCAGTTCAGGAGCAGGTTCCATACCGGCGAGAGATCGGAATTTCACAGCATACCGGATCGAACTAGACCCCGCATCCTATGCCCGAAACCGGCCGTCAGTTGGCCTAACTGTGCAAAGCGATGCACACGACGAAATTCCGGATGTGGAAAAGCCTGGCGTGCGCAAAATTCGGAGCCAGAATTCCCCCGGAAAACAACCTCTGTGAATTGATTGTGAAAGAGGGCCTGATGGAGAACAGCTTGCCATTATGAAGAGCAAAAGGAATCTTCACCAAATGCGAAAGTTGGGCCCTGTCGTTCTATTGATCCTCATGTTGGCTGCGAATGGTCTTGCGGCAACCGCCGCCGCGCGAGTTTCGGCTGTTCCGGAACCCGGTCTCCTGGCCTTACTTGGAGGCGGCCTCGTTGGCTTGGCCACGCTGGTTCGGCGCCGTCTGGGCGACTAATTTCTCTTTGCCGAGAGCTTCCTCGGCACCGCCTCCGCGGCTTCAACTGCTTGACGCCTTCAATTACGTTTCCAAACGATTTCCGTTCTTCACCAACTCCACAAAATATTGGTGTATGCGGGTGTCGTCGCTCAATTCAGGATGGAATGTCGCCGCCAGCGTGTTTCCCTTGCGCACCAGCACCGGATCCTCGCCTTCGGTCGCGATCACTTCCACGCCCTTGCCAACGCGTTCGATCTTCGGAGCACGGATGAAGACCATTTCGATCGGATGGTTCAGGAATCGGCCTTCCCGGATGGAGCTGTCGATCTGGCGGCCGTAGGCATTGCGGCGCACGGTGATGTCGAGCGCGCCCAGGCCCGCCTGTTTCGGATTCTCTACCTCTGTGGCCAGCAGGATGCACCCCGCGCAGGTGCCAAAAGTGGGCTTCGTGCGCACAAAGTCCTTCAGCTTCGCCAAGCCGTCGTCGCCGAGCAACTTGAGAAATGTCCCTGACTCGCCTCCGGGAATTACCAAGCCGTCGAGCTCATTCAGTTGCTCGGGCTTTTTCACCAGCACAACTTCCGCGCCGAGCTCTTCGAGACGGCGGCGGTGCGCGTCGAAATCGCCCTGCAGCGCCAGAACCCCAATCCTCATTATTTCTATCTCCCAGCTACGGCCCAAACCTTAAACCACAGGGGGCACAGGGGAACACAAGGAAAACAGCTTTCCTCTGTGCACCTCTGTGCCCCCTGTGGTAAAGGATTTCCTGACTACCAGCCCCGCGTCTGCAGCAGGTGTGCCTCGTCGAGTGTAGACACGGCCAGCCCCTTCATGGCGCCCGCCAGATTCTCGCTGACTTCAAGTAACACTTTAGGGTCTTTGAAGTGCGTTGCTGCCTGCACAATCGCCTTGGCGCGCTTCTCGGCTTCCGCAGGCTCGGCGAATTCGGTCGAGTTCTTCATGAAGATGCCGGAACCTACGAATACAGCTTCGGCTCCCAGTTGCATCACTAGCGATGCGTCGGCTGGGGTCGCGATTCCTCCGGCGGAGAAATTGGGCACGGGCAGCTTGCCGTCTCGCGCCACCATCTTTACCAGTTCGTAGGGTGCGCCGTGCTCTTTGGCTTTGGCATAGAGTTCTTCCTCGCCAAGCACGGTGAGAATCTTCATCTCCAGCACAATCTGGCGAATGTGGCGGACGGCGTGGACAACGTCTCCGGTGCCTGCCTCGCCCTTGGTGCGGATCATGGCTGCGCCTTCGGCGATACGGCGCAAGGCTTCGCCCAAGTTGCGGGCTCCGCAGACGAATGGGACCGTGAACTGCTGCTTATCCACGTGATGGACTTCGTCGGCGGGAGTAAGAACTTCGGACTCGTCAATGTAGTCGACGCCCAGCTCCTGCAGGATCTGTGCCTCCGCAAAATGACCGATGCGGCACTTGGCCATGACGGGAATATCGACCACCGCCATGATTTCGCGAATCTTTTTCGGCGAGGCCATGCGCGCCACTCCGCCTTCGGCGCGGATCTGCGCTGGCACACGCTCTAGAGCCATCACCGCGACCGCGCCGGCGCGCTCGGCGATTTCGGCTTGTTTCGCGTCGGTGACGTCCATGATGACGCCGCCCTTGAGCATTTCGGCTAGGCCGGTCTTCAGGCGGAGGCTGGTGTTGTGTCCGTTATTTTGCGACATAGGTGTACTCTCTTCTGCAATCGCGAAGGATGATAGTCGGCGTGCTCGTAGCGCGCCGGAACCGGGAGCATACGCGAGAAACTCTGCGCTTCCCGCTCCTGCGTTCATTTTACAGCGCAGGTGCGATTCGCGGTACCCCCTGCCAGCAAATCCAGAGTTGCTATGGCCACAGGCAACTGCCGAGCTGCGCTCGGCTTGGACAGCCGAGGGCGGCTGTCCCTACACTAACCTCAGCGGTCCACAAACTTTGCGAACATGCGGTGCGGATCGATCGCTATGAACAGACCTTGACTACGCGCCAGCACTTCCCCTTTCTCGTTCAGGATCTCAGCCATATTGATGTGCTTCCGGCCCTTCACCTTCACTTCGCGCGATTCCACCCGCAGGGGCCGGTTCAGGGGCACGGGCTTCAGGTAGTTCACGGTCATCTCGGAGGTCACCGCCACCACGTGACGCAGTTTATTCACCTTGCCCATGGCCTCGTCGAGGATGGTTGCGATAATGCCGCCGTGGCTGTGTCCGGGAGGCCCGGTGTAGCGCTTGCCCAGGCGGAATCGACAGACAAAGCAGTCGCGCTCCTCATCGTAGGTAAAGCGCAGGTGCATGCTGTCAGGATTGTCCTTGCCGCAGGCGAAACAGTAGTTCTTCTGCAGTTGTACGTAGCGTGTGTCGTGTCCAGCCTCGTGCTTTTTGCCAGCCATCGAAAGATTCTATCGCGAGTGCGCCGCCGGATTGGGTATCATGGCACGCCGAAGGAGGTCCCCCATGCCAGCCGCCCTTAAAACGCCAGGACCCTACGCCGTTCATCCTGGCGTAGCCCAAATTCAGAAGTGGATACAGGAGTTGCCAAAGAAGACCGGACGGTCGCTGGAAGAATGGATCGCCCTCACCAGGGAATCCGGCCCGCCGGCGGAGAAAGAACGCCGCGACTGGCTGAAGAAAGAACACAAGCTGGGCACAATCTCCGCAGCTTGGATCGCGGGGCGCCTTGAAGGCAAGAACACGGAGGAAGACTCGCCCGAGGCTTATCTGAAAACCGCCGCCGAATGGGTGGAGGCGCAGTACTCGGGCCCGCGAGCCGCGCTGCGTCCGCTGTATGAACAGTTGCTGAAGCTGGGGTTTTCGCTCGGCAAGGACGTGAAGGCCTGTCCCTGTAAGACGATGGTTCCCTTCTATCGCAACCATGTGTTTGCGCAAATCAAGCCAGCGACGAATACGCGCATCGATCTTGGATTTGCGCTGGGCAACATGAAAACGCCGAAGCGGCTGATTGATACGGGCGGGTACGCGAAGAAAGACCGGATTACGCGGAGGATTGAGGTCAAGTCGAAGGCCGATATTGACGACGAGGTGAAGCGCTGGTTGAAGAAGGCGTACGAAATGGACGAATAGCCCTGGCGCGAGCATCCGCTGGCCCAGGTCTTTGGGGCAACTACACATAGTCATCTACATATGACCATGTATGTTATAATCTGTCCATGAAGACAATTGCAGCGGGAGAGTTCAAGGCGCGGTGCCTGGCACTGATGGAAGATGTGCGGTCGACGCGGGAGCCGATTGTAATCACTAAGCGGGGGAAGCCGGTGGCCAAACTGGTGCCGGCGGAGAGCAAGAAAGACGATTGGATCGGCAGGCTGAATGGCAAGATGCGTATCGTGGGTGACATTGAATCCCCCGTCGTACCGCTCGAAGACTGGGAAGCGCTACGGTGATTCTGCTCGACACTCACGTAGTGGCTTGGGCGGCGGATGACCCAAAGCGACTCTCGCGCGACGCTGCCTCGGCAATTCGGAGGGCACGCCGTGGCGAGGGACTTGCAGTCTCGGGGATAACGTTGTGGGAACTTGCTCAGTTAGTGGCCGGTGGCAGGGTGCAGGTCTTCGGTTCGGTCGAAACCTCCGTTAGAGCGTTGATAGAGGACATGACAGTGCTCCCGATCACGCCTGAAATCGCAGCATTGGCGACCCAGTTCCCCGACGACTATCCCAGAGATCCGGCGGACCGGCTAATCGGGGCTACTGCTCGGGCCGAGGGGATGACTCTGGTGACGCGGGATGAACGCATACGGCGGAGTCCGCTGCTTCGGACGGTGTGGTGAGTCGTCCCGGTCCGAGGTGAAGCGTTGGTTGAGGAAGGCGTGCGAGGTAGATGAATAACTGGTGGAGAGACGGCCCTCAGCGCTTGCGGCGCAGGTACAGGAATAGCGCAATCAACAAGCAGACAAACGTGATAACAGCCATCTTTTCTGAGAAAGACATTGGCCGCTCCTCGATCCAAAAGGGAAATTCCCTTCTCGACCTCAGGAAACAGGCCGGATTCTACTCTCCGGCCTGTTCGAGGCAATGCAGCTAGTCGTAGTACTCCAGCCCCAGATGCGTGATCAGTTCTTCGCCCTTCAAATGCCGCAGCGTGTTCTTCAACTTCATGAGCTGGATGAACAGATCGTGCTCGGGATACAGTCCCGGCGCTGTCATCGGCGACTTGAAGTAGAAGCTCAGCCATTCCTGAATGCCCAGGCGGCGCAGCTCCGGCGTGCGCTGCGCAAGGTCGAGGAAGAGCACCAGGTCGAGCACGATGGGCGCGGCGAGAATCGAATCGCGGCACAGGAAGTCCACTTTGATCTGCATGGGATAGCCGAGCCATCCGAAGATATCGATGTTGTCCCAGCCTTCTTTGTTGTCGCCCCGCGGCGGGTAATAGTTGATGCGAACTTTGTGGAAGATATTGCCGTAGAGCTCGGGATAGAGAGCCGGCTGCAGGATATGCTCCAGCGCTCCCAGCTTCGATTCTTCCTTGGTCTTGAACGAACCCGGATCGTCCAGCACTTCGCCGTCGCGGTTGCCCAGGATGTTGGTCGAATACCATCCGCTCAAGCCGAGCAGGCGCGCCTTGAAGGCGGGTGCGAGCACGGTCTTCATTAAAGTCTGGCCGGTCTTGAAATCCTTGCCGCAGATGGGCAGTTCCCGCTCATGGGCCAGTTCGTGCATGGCGGGTATGTCCACCGTCAAGTTCGGCGCGCCGTTGGCGAAGGGCACGCCCTCCATGAGCGAAGCGTAGGCATAGATCATTGAGGGCGCGATATTCTCGTCGTTCTCTTTCATCCCTTTTTCGAGGGCTTTCACGCTCTGGTGGGCAGCACTCTGCTCAATGAAGGTCTCGGTCGAGGCGCACCAGATGGTGACCAGACGGCTGGCTCCGCTCGACTTCCTGAAGTCGCGGATGTCCTGGCGAAGCTGTTCGGCCAGATCGAGCTTGTTCTTTCCCTTCTTCACGTTCGGGCCGTCGATCTTCTTGACGTAGTTGTGATCGAACACAGCCTTCATCGGCGTTATGGCGCTGAGCCGCCCCTTTACTTTGTCGAGCAGGTCGCGCTCCAGCACGCCGGCTTTGCGGGCAGCAGCGTACATGTTGTCCTCGAAAATATCCCAGCCAGTGAAAATGAGATCATTGAGCCCGGCGAGGGGGACGAACTCCTTGATTTTGGGAGACCGGCCGTCGGTGCGCTTCCCCAGACGGACAGTTCCCATTTGCGTAAGCGAGCCAATGGGGTGGGCGATTCCCTTGCGCACTGCTTCCACGCCCGCCACAAAAGTCGTAGCCACCGCGCCCATGCCGGGGATCATCACGCCCAGCTTGCCCTTGGCAGGCTCGATCACACGCTCGTGCCCGTCACTGCTGCGTTCTTTCCTTCCGGACCTCACCTCGACGGACTTCACCTCGACACTCTCCATCTTCTTCAGTGCTTTTACCTTTGCCATATTTTTGACTGCTTCCTTGTAGGAACCGTGGGATGTATGCAAACCAATTATGTTCTCGTATCTGGCGGGCTTTGGCAAACCCGCGTGCCTGAATCCCGCGGAAACGCACCTCAATGGTGTCTACGCCACATTGGGCGGGGTTCGCGCTGACCGGTTCATCCACTACTTCATGTCCAGATCCACGTTCTTGATCGGCAAGTCCCAATGTGCGTCGAGGATTTCAAACCGCCGCTGTTCTTCTTTCGCATACGTGACCCGGTCGGGCCAAAGCTGCTTCTTCAGCGCGTCTTCGTCGAAGGGCTCATTGGCGGCCGCCGAATTCCTGAACACGATGGTCACGCGATAGTCCCAGCGGCCGTCTTCGGTCGTGTGGTAGCGCGGCTGGTCCATCCAGACCTTGAGCATGCGGCCCATTTCCACCTGCTTTTTCAGCAGGGGGTAGTGGTTCTTCTTGAACAGCTGCAGGAACTCGTCGGCGTGTCCCCACTTGGCCTTGTAGTAATACTCGACGACGAAGGGCCTGCCGGTTTCAGACGCGGGCTGAGCGGGGGCAGAGATTGGGAGGAGCGTTAAGAACAAGAGCAGGAATCTAAGTTTCATCGGCGTTCTCCGTGGGGAATTGTCGCACATGGCAAGGTACCCGCAAAAGGCAGTGGAGCGACGCGCGTCTCGCCAGCCAGTGCGAATGCTAAAATTGACTGTGCCTGCCGATTCCGTCCGCCTCATTGCCATTGACATTGACGGTACCCTGCTCAACCCGGAATTTCAGATTTCCGAGACCGATCTGACGACCCTTCGACGCGTGCACGCTCAAGGGGTCGAGGTCATTCTGGTCACCGGACGCCGCCACACTTTCGCCTTGCCCATCGCTCAACAATTGGGATTCGATCTCTGGCTGATCAGTTCCAATGGCGCCGTTACGCGGTCGCTGGCTGGAGAGACTTTCCACCGCGACCTGCTGCCTACGCAGACCTGCCGCGACCTGATGCGCGTCATGCAAGAATTTCGCGGTCAAACCGTTCTCACTTTTGACAGCGATGTTTTTCATGGCGATGGTTCGGGGACCATCGTGATTGAGCATCTCGATGAACTGGAAGCGAGCATCCAGCGCTGGCTCGAGAAAAACCGGCAGTATATTCGGTTTGTGGTTCCCCTCGAGAATGCGCTCACTACCGACCCGGTGCAGGCCATGTTCTGCGGCCCGGTGGCACATATGCAGCGGGCATTGCAAGTTTTGGGAAGCTGTGGTCTGCCCATCACCGTTTTGCGCACCGAATATCCCGGGCGCGATCTTTCCATTGTCGATGTGCTTAACGACGGCTGTTCCAAGGGACACGCGCTGGAGCGCTGGGCCAATTACCGCAACCTTACCGCCGGACAGGTCATGGCCATTGGTGACAACTATAACGATATTGAAATGCTTGCCTTCGCCGGCCACCCTTTTATCATGGGAAATGCATCGCAAGAATTGCGAGGCCGAGGCTGGACGCTGACCCGCTCAAACGCGGAAAGCGGCGTGTCCGCTGCCATCGAGCACGTGCTGTGCGGAAAAGCGCTGGATACAGTGCTGGTGGATGGCGCAACAGTGATTGCGGGACCAACTATCGTGAGCAGTTTGTGATGATTCCGAGAAGACGAGCTCCGACAGGGAGCGTCGCAGGAATTGCGGCGGAAGCTGCTGCGCTTTTCTGCATCGCAGCCGTCGCCCTCTGCGCTCGTCCCGCAACCGCGGCGGAGTTGGCGATCCTCCGTAACGGCTTTAGCATTCGCCACGAGCATCGCCTGGTGATGGGAGCGACGACTCGCCTCTTTTTTGCGGTCGACGATTCCAGCTTTACCGACGTGCCCACCGAAGAAATTACCGGCTACGAGAAAGACCTCTTGTTGCCCGAGCCTGCGCGTTCGCAACCCCCCGCTCCTTCCCAGGGGCAGCCCGCGAAATCCACGCCCCCTCTGAATCAAGTCGTCGACTCGGCCAGCGCCGCTTATCATCTCGATCCCGACCTGGTGAACAGCGTGATTCACGCCGAAAGCGGATTCAACGCGCACGCCGTTTCCCCAAAAGGCGCTCGCGGACTGATGCAGTTGATGCCCGGCACTGCCAGTCAATTGGGCGTGAACGATGCCTTCGATCCGCAAGCCAATGTCACGGGCGGGACCCGCTATCTGCGGGAACTCCTGGAGCGCTACCATTTCGATCTTATTAAAGCGCTGGCCGCATACAACGCGGGCCCCGAGCGCGTCGAGCAGTACCGGGGAGTGCCTCCCTTTCGCGAGACTCGCGCCTACGTGGCCCGCATCGTGCACGAGTACAACACTAAGAAGATCGCCCAGGAAAAAGAAGAGCGAGAGAAGCAGGTTGCCGCCAAAGCGGCGGGCAAAAAAGCCCCGAGTCACACGTCACGCGCTCCGAAATCCGCAGCCACCGCCGTTGCCGCCGAATCAGCGCATTGATCATCTGCTATCGACGGTCCTCACGTTGACCCTGCCCGCTTCCTCATTTACCTTCAAGTGGGGCTGTGCTCGCCAAAGCTGTGCCTCTCTCCATAATCGTCATTGGAATTGAACTTCATACCGCATGAACAAGAGAAAATACGTAGCCTACACGATTGTCTTCGTCGTACTGGCGGTGCTGGTCTATCTTCAGTTCCGCACCTGGCAGCACTTCGACTGGGTTTTGCTGTTTCGCCAATCGCATATCGCATGGCATCACATCGTGTATGGGGTGCTGCTGACTTACTTCGCTTATGTACTCCGCGCGGTTAGATGGAAGATCTTTCTGCGGCCGGTGCGCGTAGAAGCATCGGTTCTCGGGCTGATACCGCCGACGGTAATCGGATTTACGGGACTCGCCCTGCTTGGACGCCCCGGGGAGTTGATTCGGCCCTACCTTATTGCAAAGCATCAGAATCTTAGTTTCGCTTCGCAAGTAGGTGTCTGGGCGGTGGAACGAATATTCGATTTCGGCGGCTTTGCGGTTTTACTGATCTCAGCCATTTTCCTGCCGTGGTTCGATCTGCACACGTTCACACAAAATGCCACACCTGAAATCAGGCGCTGGATTCCTCGCACAGGATATTTCCTGATCACGCTCGTGCTGGGCCTGCTCTCTGCGGCTCTGTTGTTTTCACATCGTGGCGAGCGCATTGCCCGGTGGGTTGAACAGCACTTCTCCCATCTTTCGGAAGGGATGGGGCATCGGATAGCGCATAAAATTCGGGAATTCACCGTCGGACTCAACACGATTCACGGGCCATCCGAATTCATCCAGCTGTCCGCCGTGTCGATCATGATGTGGGGCATCATCGCCCTGGCCTATGTGCAAGTAGCGACCAGCTACGGCGCGGCAATGGAATCCTTACGTTCCACGAAGGTTCTTTTGCTTATGTTCTGCAGCATGCTGGGATCGATGGTGCAACTGCCTGGAGTGGGGGGTGGATCGCAGCTCGCCACGATCAGCGCCATGGATCACGTTTTTGGCATTGTTCCCAAAGAGCTGGCCGTAAGCTGCGGCATCATGCTCTGGTTAGTCACCTTTGTTTCCGTTGTTCCCGTTGGACTGTTGCTCTCCCATCACGAACGCCTGTCACTGCGCAAGCTTTCGGAAGAGACGGAGCACGCCGAAGAAGCCGAGGAAGCAACCTAAGACCTGACACCTGCCTGCTACAATTTGGTGTTGCCGCTAAACCGAAGTATTCGCCATGAAATGCCCCTTCTGCGGGTTTGAGAATGACAAAGTCGTGGATTCGCGCGAGAGCAAGGAAGCCGATTCCATCCGCCGCCGCCGCGAATGCCTGAAGTGCGAGAAGCGCTTCACCACCTACGAGCGCATCGACGAAATCCCTTACATGGTGGTGAAGAAAGACGGCCGCCGCGAGCGCTTTGACCGCCAGAAGGTACTCAACGGCCTGATGCGCGCATGCGAGAAGCGTCCGGTGCCGATCAGCAAGCTGGAGCAGATCGTCAATGAGGCGGAGACCTTCGTCATCGAGTCCGCCGAGCGCGAGCGCAAGACCAGCGAGATCGGCGAGCTCATCATGAACCGTCTCCGCCGCTACGATAAAGTCGCGTACGTCAGGTTTGCCTCCGTCTATCTCGACTTCAAAGACGTACAGGAGTTCATGACCGAACTGAAGGACTTGCTCAAGGCCAAGGACACGGCTGAACCGAAGGGCAAAGCTAAATCGGGTGATCGGGTGATCGGGTGATCGGGCCATCGAAAAGCAAATTCTTGGCGGGTTTAGATGACCCGATGACCCGATCATCCGATGGCCCGATCTACGTTCGTTCTTTATGGCACACAAAGTAACCCTCATCCCCGGCGACGGTATCGGCCCCGAAGTCATCCAGGCCACGGTTCGCATGGTGGAAGCCACCGGCGTCAAGTTCGAATGGGAAAGCTTTGCCGCCGGCGCTGAAGCGTTTGAGAAGTACCACGAATACATTCCGAAAGAACTCAGCGAATCCATCGAGCGCACCCGGGTCGGACTGAAGGGCCCGGTGACTACGCCCATCGGCGGCGGCTTCTCGAGCATCAACGTCGAACTGCGCAAGCGTTTCGAACTTTTTGCCAACTTCCGGCCCATCCGCAACCTGCCGCATATTCCTACCCGCTATCCAGGTATCGATCTGATCGTGGTGCGCGAAAACACCGAGGGGCTTTATTCCGGCATCGAACACGAAGTTGTTCCCGGTGTGGTGGAGAGCATCAAGGTTATCTCCGAAAAGGCTTCCACCCGCATCTCGCGTTTCGCCTTCGAGCATGCCCGCAAGAGCCAGCGCAAGAAAATTCATTGCATCCACAAAGCCAACATCATGAAGTTGTCCGATGGATTATTTCTGCGCTGTGCTCGCAACGTCTCCAAGGAGTATCCCGAGATTTCTTATGGCGAGCACATTGTGGACAACACCTGCATGCAACTGGTGATGAATCCCTACCAGTACGACATGCTGCTGCTGGAGAATTTCTACGGCGACATTATTTCCGATCTGTGCGCCGGACTGGTCGGCGGTCTTGGCCTGGTCCCGGGCGCGAATTTCGGACACGAATGCGCCATCTTTGAAGCCGTCCACGGTTCCGCACCCGACATTGCCGGAAAAAATATCGCCAATCCCACCGCCGTGTTGCGATCCGCCCTGCTCATGCTGCGCCATCTGGGCGAGGCCGACGCCGCCTGGAAGATCCGCAACGCCATCGACGAGGTCTACCGCGACCGCAGCAAACTTACGCGAGACGTGGGCGGCACCGCCGGTACGTCGGAATTTGCCGACGCGATTATTCAGGCAATGGAATCGCAGAGTTCCGCGGCGGCGAGTGAACAACCGCAGGCGCCGGTACAAAAGTAGAGACGTGGCTCGGTGCGGTGGTAGACTAATGCGTTTCGGGAATCGTGCCGGGCCCCGTTTGCTGGCCCGATTCACTGGGGGCTGTCGTTGGATACCAATCTGAACCGCATCGAAGTTCCATACCATCGCGGACTGCATCGCTTCGCCGTGTTCACCGCTTGCGCCACCCTAGTTCTCATCGTTGCCGGGGCGCTCGTCACCAGCAACGACGCCGGGTTATCCGTCCCCGACTGGCCGACCAGTTTCGGCTCCTTCTACAAAATGCCGCAGATGGTTGGCGGCATTAAGTACGAACATAGTCATCGCATGGTGGCGGAATTCATCGGACTGCTCACCATCATCCTGTCCATCTGGACCTGGCGAGTAGAAAAGCGCGGCTGGCTGCGCCTTCTCGGTCTGGGAGCGCTGACGACCGTGATCACGCAGGGCATCCTCGGCGGACTGACCGTCTTATTCTTCTTACCCGCACCCATCTCCAGCGCGCACGCCGCTGTGGCGCAGACCTTCTTCTGCATTGCGGTCGCGATTGCCATGTTCACTGGCCGCCACTGGATTGAAGAGCAACCGCGCACCGAACTCGACCAGCGGCGCCCCACGCTGTTCACGCTGACTCTGCTCTCGATTTTTGTGCTTTACGTCCAACTGGTGCTCGGCGCCATGTTCCGCCATCATGGCTTGAGTTGGTGGCCGCACGTCATCAACGCCGGCATCGTGGCTTTCGTCCTCTCCTGGACCGCGGTTCGCGCCATCTCCGTTTACCACCATGTGGACGCCGTGCGCCGTCCGGCAATCGCCATGCTTGGCCTGATGGTGGCGCAACTCTGTCTGGGCTTTCTCGCCTTCATCACCCGCGTCATGTGGGGACGAGACGCGGCGCAACCCGAACTGCCCATGGTGATCTCGACCGTGGTTCACGTCGCCGTGGGAGCGTTGCTGCTGGCCACCGCCGTGGTTCTGGCCATCCAGGTCTGGCGCCACGTGCCGGTCGCTTTTGAAGAGCGCGTGCCGGGACAAAATCCAGTCGCCGCGTGAGGTTTCTGTCTGTTCGGACACTGCCGGAGACGCGGCAAGCCGCGTCTCTACGGGAGATCGCGGATGATAATTCAAGGTCTCCCGTCGTAGAATGGCTTGTGACTCCGAACTCATCTGCTATCGACTTAGCTGGGCCTACCCAGTCTGTCGAAAACGCTCGCCAGTCCGTCGCCATTATTGCCGTTCGCGACCTTGTCCATCGCTACCAGGAGCGCACCGCGCTCAACGGCGTCTCTTTCGACGTTCGCCCCGCCGAGCTATTTGGCCTCCTCGGCCCGAACGGCAGCGGAAAGACCACTCTCTTCCGCATTCTTTCCACGCTCATGGTGCCCACGTCCGGCAGCGCCACCATCGCCGGCTTTGATGCCGTCCGCCAGCCTGGAGCCCTGCGCCGCCACATCGGCGTCGTCTTCCAGGCCCAGAGCGTCGATCCCAAACTTACCGCCTACGAAAACCTCTGGCATCAGGGACACCTCTACGGCCTGCGCGGTCCCGAACTCAAAACGCGAATCAACGAAATCCTTACCCGGGTCGGATTGCTCGACCGCAGTGGCGATCGCGTCGAGACTTTCTCCGGAGGCATGCAGCGCCGCATCGAACTTGCCAAGGGACTGCTCCACCATCCCGAGGTTCTCCTTCTCGACGAGCCCACGACCGGCCTTGATCCCGGCGCTCGGCGCGACCTCTGGCAATATCTCCAGATCCTCCGCGATCAGGAGCACGTCTCCGTCATCGTCACCACTCACCTGATGGAAGAAGCCGAACGCTGCGACCGCCTTGCCATTCTGAACGAAGGCAACCTGGTGGCGCTGGGCACGCCCGAAGCCCTGACTCGCGAGATCGGAGGCGACGTAATCCTGCTCGAAGCGCGCGACCCGCAAACTCTGGCCGACCACATACGCAACAAGTTTCATGTCGATGCCACAGTCATGGATAACCAGGTTCGCCTCGAGATTGAAAGCGGACATCGCTTCGTCCCCGACGTAGTCGAAGCGTTTCCCGGAGAGATACAGTCGCTAAGCGTAAGCAAGCCCACTCTCGAAGACGTCTTCATCCATCGCACCGGCCATCGCTTCTGGAGTGAAGACGCCGAACCGAAACCGCAGACTGGCAAGAAAAAAACCAAGAAACATTGAACTACCGACGCTGCTAGACTAAGAACAATGGCCACCCAAACCGCGACCTTCCCCGCAACCGCTCCACCATCCGCCGGAGTCCTGCTGCCTGCATTCACGCTCTGGTGGCGCGAAGTCGTGCGCTTCTATCGTCAGCGGGCACGCGTGGTGGGCGTCATCGCTTCTCCCCTCTTGTTCTGGGTGGTGATCGGAAGCGGCTTCGGAACCTCATTTCGCTCCGGACAGGCTGCTGGCCAACAGCACTATCTCAATTATTTCTATCCTGGAACGCTGGTGATGATCGTGCTTTTCACTGCCATTTTCACCATGATGTCGGTGATCGAAGATCGCAACGAAGGTTTCCTGCTTTCGGTGCTGGTGGCGCCAGTGCCGCGCGCGGCTATTGTTTTAGGCAAAGTCTTGGGCGGCACGACGCTGGCCACCGTCCAGGGATTGATTTTTCTGGTCTTCGCGCCGCTCGTCGGCGTGCACATGACGCTCGCCTCGTTCGGGCTGATCGTGCTCACTGTGTTTCTGGTTTCGTTTGCCCTGACCGCGCTCGGATTTGCCATTGCCTGGCCCATGGATTCGACGCAGGCCTTTCATGCCATCATCAATTTATTTCTGATTCCGCTGTGGCTGCTGTCGGGAGCGCTCTTCCCGCTTTCCGGCGCATCGGGGTGGATTCGCTGGCTCATGTATGCCAACCCGCTGACTTATGGAGTCGAGGCGCTGCGCACGCTGATGTATCCCGAAGCGCCCAGCGCGTTCTCGCTGACCGCATCCATTTTGACGCTGGTGTTGTTCGCGCTATTCATGTTTGGATTGGCTTTCGCGCTGGCAAGCCGGCGTACCGCGAAGCCGGCAGCGTAGGCACGTTTTTCAGGAGTTGTCATCCCGAGCGAAGCGAGGGACCTGCATCTTGCGGCGAATTGCAGATCCCTCGCTTCACTCGGGATGACAAAATAGTCTTGGGTTACACAGTTGCCCGATTACGAAATTGACAAAATGCCCTTAGACATTCTCGCCTTGGCCGCGCACCGCGACGACGTGGAGCAGACCTGCGGCGGAACTCTGCTTAAGATGGCTGAGCGCGGATACCGCACCGGCATTCTCGACCTCACACAAGGTGAAATGGGGACGCGCGGCTCGTCTGAGGACCGCGAGCGCGAAGCGGCCGAGGCGGCGCGGATTCTGAAAGTTTCCTGGCGGCGCGCACTCGACATTCCCGATGGCCGCGTCGAAAATACCTGGGAGAATCGCTTGAAGGTCGTCCGCGTGCTGCGCGAACAGCGGCCGCGGGTGCTGATTCTTCCCTTCTGGGAGGGGCGCCATCCGGATCACTACACGGCTTCCGTGCTGGGATATGAAGCGGCGTTTATATCGGGACTGGCCAAGCTGGCCGTCAACTCTCAGCTCTCAGCTGTCAGTGAACCCTCCGCCGGTTCGACTGTGCCTCATCGCCCTTTCAAGATTATTTACGCCAGCTTGTACCGCGACGTGCGGCCTGCGTTTGTCGTGGATATCACCGACCAGTTCGAAACGCGCTTCGCTTCGCTGATGGCCTACAAGTCTCAGTTCACCGATCAGGAAGCTGGCAGCGGAATTTTTCCCGCGCACGAGGAGATTCGGGCGCGGGTCGAATCCATGGCCCGCTTTTACGGCATGCTCGGCGGCGTCACCTACGGCGAGCCGTTCGTGCAGAAAGAAGTCGGGCTGGTGGAAGATGTGATGGCCATTCCGGTGAAGTCGATCTGAGGCGAAGAAAAAATGCCTCTCACAAAACTCGACACTAACGCTGCCCTGGTCGTGGTTGACCTGCAAAAAGGCATTGTCGGTATGCCGACAGTGCATCCTGCCGTAGAGATCATCGGCCGAGTGGCTCAGTTGGCACGCGCCTTCCGTGAGCGCGGTCTGCCAGTCGTTCTCGTCAACGTGGCGGGCAGGGCTCCCGGTCGCACCGATGCCGGAATGCCCAAGCTTTCGTTGCCGACCGATTGGGCCGAGCTCGTTCCCGAATTGGAGCAGCATCCCGGCGATCACCTGGTCACCAAGCATCGATGGGGCGCGTTCCTGGGTACAACTTTGGATGCTTACTTGCGCCAGCGCGGCGTGACCCAGATTGTCTTAACGGGCATCGCGACGAGTATCGGTGTGGAATCGACGGCGCGCAGCGCCTACGATCTGGGCTACAACCTAGCGCTGGTCGTGGATGCAATGACGGACCGGGACGCCGACGCACACCGCCATAGCGTCGAGAAGATTTTTCCCAGGCTGGGTGAAACGGGCACGACCGGCGATGTGCTGAAGTTGTTGCTGGCAATGCCACTCACCAGATAAACGGTATCAGCCGGTAGCGAACGCGGGCGGCGTATTCGGGGTAGCCGGCGAGACCGCGTTGCAGTTCGCGGTCTTCCATCACGGTCCGAAAAACGATGCCGCTCAGGAAAACCACCGAAGCCACCAGGCCGGCCCAGGAGCCCAGCAGCAATGCATTCGCGGGCAGAAAGATCAGCATCGTGGCGTAGAGCGGATGGCGGACGGTGGCGTAGGGCCCGGTGGAAACCACTCTGTGTCCGCGCTCGGTTTGGATGCGAACCACCGCCGCGAGGAATGGGTTCTCGCGAAACACGCGGCCGATCATCCAGAACGACACGACGATCATGATCGCGCCCGCGCATTGCAGCCAGACCGGCATGACAGACCAGCGGTAACGGACCGCATCCAGGCCCATCAGGACGAGCCATGCGCACCAGGCAACCATCAGGGGCAGGATCAAGATTTTGTCCCAGAAGGGCTGGCCTTTTTGCAGCGGCGATTTGAGGCGCTCGGCCAGAAGCGCGGGGTCGTGCCGCGCCAGCCAAAGGGTGATCCAAAAAGCTCCGGCGATAAACAGAATGAGATCGGCCCACGCGGCAGGCCAGCGGACGGTCCCGGCAGCGCCAAAGAGCAGGGCCGCAAAAAATAGGGACTCCGACCCAAGAACAATGCAGATCTTGATGACCATAGGCGCCGTCTCCGCCATACTAGACCAGGCCTAAGAACGTGTCACGACTGAGCTTGGAGAACAGCTGTGACGCAAGTCACAGCCATTTCCAGTAAACAAAACCATACTGCCTTCTTTGTAAGGAGGACGTAAATCACGCAAAGTCCGCGGTGAGTAGCGTGCCCCGCGAGGAAGATCAATGCCGCTCCTGTACAGGTATCTTTTCCCGGCCATGTGGCTTGCTTATTTTGCCTAT
>Ga0074046_10000434_pt1 | contig 38426 bp, 33 predicted proteins | sample BogForMeECP23OM3_FD_94441 | JGI IMG/M metagenome (GOLD analysis project Ga0074046, IMG submission 94441) | Bog forest soil microbial communities from Calvert Island, British Columbia, Canada - Bog Forest MetaG ECP23OM3 | ecosystem: Environmental > Terrestrial > Soil > Wetlands ... | reverse complement strand
TCCCGGCCGAATCCAAGGGAGAAGAAGGGCGGCCGCTTTGGAAGGCGCAGCGGTCGCCTGGGCGATGCCCACGTCATGGGGAGACGGAGACAGGGACTCCGCACGGCCCTGCCAGACATCGACATTCGCGAGCCGGAGCTCCCGGATCGCCATCCTCTGGAAATGGTGGCGGCGCTCCCGGGCTTCGACCAGGAGGATCTTGCGCTCAGGATGGAGAATCGCGAAGGGTAGGCCTGGGAACCCGGCTCCCGAACCCACGTCTACCAGGGTGCCGATGCCTCTTGGTAGGGCGCTATCCAGGGCGGCTGCGTCGAGAATAAGACGACGAACCACAGCCTCGGCCGTGCGATGCCCCGTGAGGTTCATCCGGTGGGCCCAGCCTTCAACGAGGATCGCGAGCTCCGCGAGCGCTTCCAGGACAGCCCCCCGGTGCTCCGCCTCCGGGAGGGAGCCAAGCTCCCCGAAACCCTCGGCCAACAGCCGGACGAGCTCAGGCTTGGAGGAATCTGACCGGCTCAGGCGTGTTCCCCGTGGAACGTTCAGGGGGAGAGCTGCTCCTCGGGCTGATCGCTGCGCTCGAGATCGGAGACGTTCCCCGTGGAACGTTCGGGCCTTTCAGCCGTCCGTGCGATTGGCGGCCGTCTCGGCCTGCCGCCGCGCCTCTTCGTACTCCGGAGCTCCTTCGGGAACCACTACGACCTGCCGGTAGCGACCCGCCCCCACGCTCATTGTCACCACCCCCTCGACCTCTCGAAGGGCGACGTGAACGATGCGGCGATCCTTCGGGTTCATGGGGTCGATCGCGACCGATCGACCGGTCTCCGTAGCCCGTTGGGCGGCGCGTTCGGCGAGCCGCGCAAGGTAAGCCTCGCGGCGGTCGGAATCCCCCTCTGCATCCACAACGACGCGCAGGTTTTCGTCGCCGGCCTGCAGAACCACCTGGTTTGCGAGGAGCTGGATCGCGTCAATGGACCTCGCGTCTCCGGCCGTCACCGTCATCGCGGCTGGCCCACGCAGGCTGATGGCGATCAAGTTCCCCTCCCGCCCCTCACTCATCTCAAACGGGCCCACCTCCATGCGCTCGACTAGTCCGAGGACGAACTCGCCAACCGGTGTGAGTGGTGTACGCGCGCTTCCCACCGAGGGTTCCTCTTGTTTCGGAGCCGGGCTCACTTTGGGCGGTTGCGACGCAGGGCGATCGGAGTCGCCGCCACGGCGCGGCTCGCGAAATCGATTGTCGCCTCGGCCCTCCGCCGACCTCCCCCCCGTCCGTTCTGAGGACCGCTCCGGGCTGCGAGGAGCTGGCCCCTTTTGCCTTCGATCGCGCACGGCCGCAACGATCAGCGCGCGGGCCGCAAGTCCGAAAATCTCGCCCGCAGGGGGCTCGACAATCTCGAGCTCTTCCTCACGGGCGGAAAAGAAGCTGCACGCCTTGCCGAGCGCTTCGCTCCGGCTTGCTCCAACAAACTCTCTCCACTCGCTTCTCGGGTCGTACATCGACGCCTCCTACTTTGCGACGCTCATGCTCCGCTTGAGCCAGTACTGGTGCCCTACCGCGAGCAGATTGCTCACCAGCCAGTAGAGCACGAGGCCCGACGGGAACTGATAGAAGAGAACGGTGAACATCACCGGCATCACGGTCATCATCATGCGGGCCTGGGCCGGATCCATGCTAGTGCTCGGCGTCAGCCGCTGCTGGAGCACCATGCTGGCGCCCATGATGAGGGGGAGGATGCGCAGGGGCAGATCGAGAATCGGAATCATCGCCACCTGCTCGGGTGCGGAGAGGTCGCGGATCCAACCGAAGAAAGGTGCATGGCGCAGGTCAATCGAGCTCTGGAGGGCATAGTAGAGGCCGATGAATACTGGGAACTGAAGCAGGATCGGCAAGCACCCGCCGAGCGGGTTTACGCCCGACTCTTTGTAGAGCTTCATCATCTCCTGGGACTGACGTTGGCGATCGTCGGCGTACTTTTCCTGGAGCTCTTTGATCCGGGGCTGAAGCGTCCCCATCTTGGCCATGGAACGCATCTGTCGCGTGGTGAGAGGGGCGGTCACGACCCGGACCAGCACGGTGAGCAGGATGATCGCGACGCCGTAGTTTGGAATGACGCTGTAGGAGGCGCGCAGCAGCGCGCTGAACCCGCGCGTGAGCGGCGCCACCCAGGCGTAACCAAGGTCCACGGTCCGCTCGAGGTGTGAGCCCATCGCCGTCAGCAAGGTAAGGTCCTTGGGACCCACATAGATCTCGATCTCCCGGGATGCGAGATGCGAAGCCGGCAGCTCCACGGGTCGAAATCCAAGGAGGGCGTCCGCTTGCTTCGGCTCTTCGCCTTTCATGAACTTCGCGATCGCTTCCCGGGGAACGTCCGGCATCATGGCCGCCAAGAAGTACCGGGATTCGGCAGCAACCCAGTCGATGTCACCCTCGAAGGTTGGAGTGACCGTGCCCGACGATCCGGTGAGCTTCGCGAGGAACCCGGGGTCCCCGACCGAGCCCAGGGGAATCCTGCGCACAGTCCCCTCGTGCATGACAGAGAGGCGCTCGTCGAAATACCTTGGCGCTCCCCGCTGTACCATCGGCCAGGCCACCCAGAAGCCCGGGTTCACTGTCTGCTGGCTGTCGTTGCGCACCTCGATGCTAAGCCGCGCTTCGTACCGTTCTCGATCGAATGCGAAGGTCTTGCGCACCGTGAGACCGCTCGCCGCATACTCAAAGACCGCCGTTGCATCGTCGTGACTTACAAGCCGGAAGGACGCGAGGGTTAGATCTCCGAGCCCGAGTTCCAGGAAGGGCGTCGCCAGGGCGACCGCGTCATTCGCTCCCGGCGTCACGAGTTCAACCGGTCCGGCGTCCCTCGCTGTGCTGTCGCGATACTTCGCGAGCGTCCAGCTCACAAGGCCAGCACCGCGTGTGGAAAGCTCGGCGCTGTAGAGCGGGGTCTCCACCCGCACGATCTGAGGCCTAGATTCGTCACTCCGTGGTGTTGGCGGCGGGAGCTTCGGTTGCGCCACTGCTTCCGTCGTAGGCGCCTGCTTGGCCCCGCGCTCGGGCGCGGGTGCCTCAGCTGTCGGTGGCGCGGGCGGTGGCTTTGGCGGCGGCGGCTGGAAGAACTGCCACGTCACCAAGACAAGGAACGAAAGCGCGAACGCAAGAAGGAGGTTTCGGTCCACGCTCGCTCTTTACGGCACCGGGTCCAGGCCGCCGGGATGGAAGGGGTGACAGCGCGCGAGGCGACGCAGCGTGATCCAGGAGCCGCGCAGCACTCCGTGGCGTCGAAGGGCCTCCTCCGCGTAGAAGGAGCAGGTCGGGTGAAAGCGGCAGACGTCGCCGAGGAGAGGAGAGACCACGAAACGGTAGAGACGTAAGACTACAGCACCGAAAGCCACAGGACCGGAAGCGATTAAATCGTTGGAAGTGGCGAGGTGTTCTCCCCTCAACTTAGGACCCCGCTCAATTCCTGGGAGATCTCTCTCGCGCCAAGCTTAGCGGCACCCTGACGGGCAATCACCACAAGATCGCCTCGTGGTGCGAGGGATACCCTAGTCCGACGAAACCACTCTCGGATTCCACGCTTTACCCGGTTTCTTACGACCGCATTGCCAACGCGCTTGCTCACTGTGACTCCGAGCCGCAGCGGGTCGGCCGATTTCTTGGGGTCGCTGCGCACTAGCAGCACGATGAAGTGCTCGGTTGTCATCCGTCGCCCGAGCCGCGCCACACGTTGGAACTCCCGGGAACGTCGCAGGCGGGAGGCTCTCGGGAACCGCTCTCGCGGCTCGCCCATCGCTTACTTCGAAGCGATCGTAACTACCAGCCGCTTGCGGCCCTTCGCACGCCGCCGCTTGAGCACAAGCCGGCCACCCTTCGTCTGCATGCGCGCCCGGAAACCGTGCACTCGCTTCCGGCGGATTCTGCTCGGCTGGTAGGTTCGCTTCATGATTGGCGCTCTCTATGTAAGACCGAACATGGTGCCGCGCCCAAACTAGACATTTCCGCAGCAAAAGGCTGCCAAACACCCGAACACAGGCGGCCCGAGGAACGGCGGAGCTTATCCAGCGGCCTAAGAGGCTGTCAACCCGGCGGGGAATATCGATTCCCACACGGATCCCTCAAACCAACGTGGTAAGATTGCGGGTATGAGCCCTCGCCTACGTGCGAGGTACTCGCCTTTGGGCCTTCGCTCCGCGTGAAAGGGGTGACCGCGGACACTGAGGGAACCGGCGGAAAGCCTTGCAGATCACAGGGATGACCGAGTTCTCGACCAAGTCCTGTGATCTATCACTATTCCTATCAATTCACTCTCTACCAAAGGAGTTGTGAAGCCATGAAGTTGGTGATCGCAAAGACGGAGCTCCAGAAGGGGCTCGGGCGGATCCAAGCGATCGTGGAAAAGCGCAACTCCATGCCGATTCTTGCCAACGCGTATCTAGAAGCAACCCAGAATGCTGGCAACTCCAGACTGCACATTGCGGCCACAGACCTTGAGGTAGGCGTGCGTGGTTCCCACGATGCGCAGGTGAGCACACCGGGGAGTCTTACCGTCTCGGCGAAGAAGCTCTTTGAAATCGTCCGCGAGCTTCCAGACGAACCGCTCCAACTTGCAAGTACAGCGAATTCCTACCTCGAGATTCAATGCCCTCGCTCACGCTTTGTGCTCGCTGGAACGGCTGGGGACGAGTACCCCACACTTCCGTCTCCTTCACCAAAGGCCATGGTTCGGATTCAGGCCAGCCTCCTTGCCGGGATGATCGAGCGTACGATGTACGCTGCCTCGGCGGATGAGACCCGATACAACCTGAATGGCGTCTACTTCGAGGTCCTGCCCGACACCGGCAAGATTCGTATGGTGGCGACCGACGGGCATCGTTTGGCCTACTTGGACCGCGTCATTGCTGCCGACCTTTCAGGACTCTCCAGCGGGGTCATCTTCCCGCGAAAGGGCCTCTCGGAGCTAAAGCGCCTGGTGGACGAGGAGGACGCCGATGAGGTCGAGCTTGGCTTCGAGGGCAATAACGGTGTTGCGCGCAGAGGGGAAGTGACCCTCATGATGCGTCTTATCGAGGGTGAATTCCCAAACTACCGGCAGGTTCTCCCCAAACCACCCCGGCATGTCCTCGTGCTCGAGCGAGAACCCTTGATCCATGCTCTTCGCCGAGTCTCCGTCATGTCCGTTGAGCGCAGCCGATCCGTAAAACTCGAGATTCAAGAGGGCCGCCTCCAGATGTCGTCGAGCAATCCTGATCTTGGGGAAGGTCACGAGGAACTTGAGATCGACTATGCAGGCGAGGCGCTCTGCCTCGGCTTCAATGCTCGGTACCTGCTGGACGCGCTGGGTGTCCTTCAAGCGAAGGAGGTCCAACTTGGCCTCCACGATGAGCTCTCGCCGGCCCAGATCCGTCCCACCGACGATGCCGATAGCCTCGCGGTGGTGATGCCGATGCGCATCTAATCGGCGCCGCTCTCCGACGGAAGCACAAGCCTTTACCGAGACTTACCCTTTCGGTACCGTTTCAACCTAGTTCGGCGCGAAGGCGCGCCCATCGCACCGCGCGAACCCCCCGAAAATCCGCGCGGGACCAGCGAGGAACCGCTGCCCGTGACCTACGACGCGAGTTCGATCGAGGTCCTCGAAGGCCTCGATCCGGTCCGAAAACGCCCGGCGATGTACATCGGGACGACGGGTCCCGAGGGCCTCCATCACCTGGTCTATGAGGTCGTCGACAACTCGGTCGACGAGGCCTTGGCCGGCTATTGCCGCGAGATCAGCGTCGTCGTCCACGATGGCAATAGCGTGACCGTCACCGACGACGGCCGCGGGATTCCCGTAGACCAGCACCCGACCGAGAGGCGCTCTGCCGCCGAGGTGGTGATGACCACCCTTCACGCCGGGGGGAAATTCAACGAGAACACCTACAAGGTCTCGGGCGGTCTGCACGGCGTAGGGGTCTCTGTCGTGAATGCCCTCTCCGATCACCTCGAACTCGAAATCAAGCGCAATGGAAAGGTCTGGCGACAGACCTACGCACGGGGTGTACCGGTCGAGCCCCTCGCGGCGATCGGCACCACGGACAAGACGGGGACGAAGGTCACCTTCCATCCCGATCCGGAAATCTTCTCCTCGATCGAGCTGTCCTTTGATGTGCTCTCCCAGCGCCTGCGGGAGCTCTCCTTCCTGAATGCCGGCATCCGAATCCAGATCACCGACGAGCGAAGCGGGAAGTCCCATGACTTCCGCTACGAGGGTGGAATCGTTTCTTTCGTTGAGCACTTGAACCGCAGCCGCACGCCCTTGCACCGGCCCCCCATCTACATCTCGGGGCAGCGCGAGTTCGAAGTGCGCGGGCGCAAGGTGCCCGTGACGATCGAGGTCGCGCTCCAGTACAACGAGACCTACAACGAGAGCGTCTTCTCCTTCGCCAACAACATCAACACCGTCGAAGGCGGTACCCATCTGATCGGGTTCCGCACGGCGCTCACGCGTAGCTTCAACCGCTATTTCGCCTCCCAGTCCAAGAACGGCAAAGGGGAGGCGGAGTCGGTGACCGGGGATGACGTGCGAGAGGGACTTACGGCGGTCATCTCCGTCAAGCTCCCGCAGCCCGAGTTCGAGGGTCAGACGAAGGCGAAGCTCGGCACGAGCGAGGTCCGCGGTCTGGTCGAGAACCTGGTCTACGACCAGCTGGGTGCGTATCTCGAAGAGAATCCCTCGATCGCAAAGTCGATCACCTCGAAGGTTCTTGACGCTGCCCGCGCAAGAGCTGCGGCCCGCAAGGCGCGCGATTTAGCACGGCGTAAGGGCGCGCTTGCCGATTACAGCCTTCCCGGGAAGCTGGCGGACTGCCAGGAGCGTGACCCTGCCAAGTGCGAGCTCTTCATCGTGGAGGGAGAATCCGCCGGTGGATCGGCCAAGCAAGGACGCCTGCGCGAGACGCAGGCGATTTTAGGAATTCGCGGCAAGATTCTGAACGTTGAGCGCGCCCGGATCGACCGCATGCTCTCGAGTCAAGAGATCCAGGCTCTGATTGCGGCCATCGGCTGCGGCATCGGCTCGGAGTTTGACGCCACGAAGGCCCGCTACCACAAAGTCATCATCATGACGGATGCCGACGTGGACGGGAGTCACATTCGCACGCTCTTGCTGACGTTCTTCTACCGTCAGATGCGCGATCTAATCGACCGCGGCTATCTCTACATCGCGCAGCCGCCGTTGTTCAAAGTGAAGAAGGGCAAGAGCGAGCGCTATGTGAAGGACGAGCCGGCGCTGCGCGCCCATCTGCTTGATCTTGCCCTGCGGAGCACCGTGGTCGTGCCGGCGACGACCGACCAGGCGCTCTCTTCCGACGCGACGCGGCAGCTGCTCGAACTCGCGGGGGAGTACGAGCGCCTGGTCCAAAGGATCGCCCTTCGCCGGATCGATGAGCGCGTGGTCGACGCCGCGGTGTGGGCGGGTGCACCACGAGAGTCGGATCTGGCAGACGCCGCAGCGCTCCGTGGCCCCGTGGCGGAGCGGATTCGTGCAAAGCTCGCCGAGACAGCGCCGGCGGCTTTGCCGGTGAGCTTCAGCGTCGAGCCTGACCCCGAGCACGGCGGCTCGACCCTGCTCGCGGAGACGCGCCGGGCGGGCGTCGTCTACCGCACTTCCTTCAACGCGGAGTTCGTCCGATCGCCGGACTACCAGCGCCTGGGCATCCTGGCTGCGCAGATGACGGAGCTCGGCCAGGGTCCCTTCCACATCTCGGGGACCGGCGCCGAGCAGGACGCGGCCGCAGCGACGCCGGTCCTTCTCCTGCAGCGCGTCCTTGACCTTGGACAGAAGGGGCTGTCGGTGCAGCGCTACAAGGGTCTCGGCGAGATGAATCCCGAACAACTGTCGGACACCACCATGGATCCAGCCAAGCGCACGCTCTTGCAGGTGCGAATCGAGGATGCGTACGAGGCCGATGAGATGTTCAGCAGGCTGATGGGCGACGAAGTCGAGCCCCGCCGGGAGTTCATCGAGCGCAACGCCCTCGACGCACAGAACCTCGACATCTAGGCACACAGGAAGTCGCGTGGCGAGCGAACCCTCCGAGACCCCCGAATCCGAAGACGAGCTCCCGAGCGGCGCAGGGGGTAGCCCGCCGCCCACGGGAGCGCTCCAGCCCGTGAATATCGAGGACGAGGTCCGGCGCTCATTCCTCGACTATTCGATGTCGGTGATCATCAGCCGTGCCCTGCCCGACGTCCGGGACGGCCTCAAGCCTGTCCACCGACGCATCCTCTATGCCATGCGGCAGGAGGGGCTGTTCGCCGCGCGACCCTACTCCAAGTGCGCGGGTGTAGTGGGTGAAGTGCTGAAGCACTACCACCCCCACGGCGATGGCGCGGTCTACGACGCGCTGGTGCGCCTGGTCCAAGATTTCTCGTTGCGTTACCCGCTGATCGATGGCCAGGGCAACTTCGGTTCCATCGACGGCGATCCCGCCGCCGCCTACCGCTATACCGAGTCGCGTCTCCATCCTCTGGCGGAGGAGATGCTTCGCGACATCGATCGCGACACGGTCGACTTTGTCCCGAACTTCGATGGCTCGACAACGGAGCCAGTGGTTCTCCCGACACCCTTTCCGAACCTCTTGGCCAACGGATCGACCGGTATCGCTGTCGGCATGGCCACGAACGTGCCCCCCCACAACCTGCGCGAGCTCGTAGACGCACTCGTGCTCGAGGCCCGCAACCCGGGCTGTACGCTGGACGATCTGCTCGAAAAGATGCCGGGTCCGGACTTTCCGACGGGTGCCATGATCTGCGGTCGCGAGGGCATTCGCGACGCCTACTCGACGGGCCGAGGGCTCATCACCGTGCGCGCCCGCGCCACGACCGAGGAGACCAAGCGCGGCGCGCGCATCGTCGTGACCGAGATCCCCTACCTCGTGAATAAGGCCACGCTCCTGGAGCGCATCGCGGAGCTCGTGCGCGAGAGCAAGGTCGACGGCGTGACGGACCTGCGCGATGAGTCGAACCGCCAGGGGATGCGGATCGTGATCGAGCTTCGGCGCGACGCGCCCGAGGACGTGATCCTAAACCAGCTCTACAAGCTCACGCCGCTTCAGACTACATTCGGTGTCAACCTGCTTGCGCTCGTGAACGGGCGCCCCCAGACGCTGATGCTGAAGGAGGCGCTCCGCCTCTTCATCGACTTCCGCAGGGAGACCGTGGCGCGCCGGGCGGCCTACGATCTCGCCCAGGCGGAGGCCCGGGCACACCTGCTCGAGGGTTTCGCGATCGCCCTCGACAATCTGGACGCGATCATCGCGCTGATCCGCGGGGCCGAGGACGCGAACGCGGCGCGCGGCGAGCTCATGACGCGCTTTGCGCTCTCCGAGCGACAGGCCCAGGCGATTCTCGACATGCGCCTGCGTGCCCTTACGGCCCTCGAGCGCCAGAAGATCGTCGACGAGCTGGCCGAGGTGCGCGCAAAGATCGCGGATCTGAAGGATCTGCTGGGGAGCGATAGCCGCGTGCTCGACGTGATCGTGACCGAGCTCAGCGAGATCCGGGAGCGCTTCGGGGACGAGCGGCGCACCGAGATCACCGGGCCCGTCGAGAGCTTCACCACGGAGGACCTGATCGTCGAGGAGGACATGGTCGTCACCATGTCGCACCTGGGCTACGCGAAGCGCAACGCCGTGGCGCAGTACCGAGCGCAGCGACGGGGCGGCAAGGGTGTCACGGGGATGGACACCCGGGAAGAGGATTTCGTCGAGCACCTGTTCGTGGCGTCGACCCATGCGTACATCCTGTTCTTCTCCAACAAAGGACGCGTACACTGGCTGAAAGTCCACGAGCTCCCCCAGGTGGGACGTGCCGCCCGCGGCAAGGCGCTGGTGAATCTCCTGCAGCTCGGAGAAGGTGAACGCATCCAGGCCCTTTTACCGGTGCGACGTTTCGACGAGCGGGGATACGTTCTCTTGTGCACGCGAAAGGGCGTGATCAAGAAGACCGACCTCGACGCCTACGCCAATCCGCGCCGCGGTGGGATCATCGCCATCAATCTCGAGGAAGGGGACGAAGTGATCGCGGCCCGCCGGACGATGGGCAGCCAGGAGGTGCTGATCGCCTCGCGAAACGGCAAGTCGATCCGCTTCCCGGAGACACAGGTCCGGCCGATGGGCAGGGCCGCAACCGGCGTGCGGGGCATTCTGCTTTCCGAGTCCGATGAGGTCGTCGGAATGGAGATTCTTTCACCGGGGGCCACCATCCTGACCGTCACCGCCAAAGGCTATGGCAAGCGCACGCCGCTCGATGACTACCGCAAGCAGAATCGCGGCGGCCAAGGGGTGATCACGATCCGCACGAGCGATCGCAACGGGCCGGTGATCGGCGTGGCGCAGGTCATGGACCCGGATGAGGTCATGCTGATTACGAACGGCGGCAAGGTGCTGCGCTGCCGTGTGAGCGGCATCTCGACCATGGGACGCGTGACGCAAGGCGTGCGCCTCATGGAGCTCTCCGAGGGCGAGCGGCTGGTGGCCATGGCGCGGCTGGCCGAGGGAGATGACGCGGGCAGCGCGCCGGGTGGCGACGGCGCTGCGGGCAGCGGAAACGGGGCCTCCGGCGCCCTGGCCGAGTAGTGCCTTCGACCCGTCGCTCGAAGGCTCTCTTCTCCCGCGCGAAGCGGGTGATCCCGGGTGGTGTCAACAGTCCGGTTCGAGCGTTCGGTGCCGTGGGCGGTGTTCCGCGCTTCCTCGTGCGCGGCAAGGGCTCACGGGTGTGGGACGCGGACGGCAATGCCTACATCGACTACGTCCTCTCCTGGGGACCGCTCATCCTGGGCCACGCTGAGCCGCGAGTTGTCCGCGCCGTGCGCGTCGCTGCGGCGCGCGGCACGAGCTTCGGCGCACCGACGGAGGCTGAAATTGAGCTGGCTGAAGTGATCCGGCAGGCATTCCCGAGCCTCGAGCGCGTGCGCATGGTGAGCTCCGGGACCGAGGCTGCGATGAGCGCGCTGCGGCTCGCGCGCGCGGCCACCGGTCGGCCGCGCATCCTGAAGTTCGACGGCTGCTACCACGGCCATGCGGACGCACTCTTGGTGGGAGCTGGGAGTGGTGTCGCGACCCTCGGCATCCCGGGCTCGCCCGGCGTCCCGCCGGCTTTCAGCGAGCTCACCGTGCAGGCGCCCTACAACGACTTGGACGCGGTGGCGAGCGCATTCGAACGCTGGGGCCGGGAAATTGCAGCCGTGATTGTCGAGCCGGTCGCGGGGAACATGGGATTCGTTCTGCCTCAGTCCGGATTCCTCGAGGGCCTGCGCAGCTTGTGCGACGCACACGGCGCCCTTCTCATTTTTGATGAGGTGATGACGGGATTTCGGGTGGCGTACGGGGGAGTGCAGACGCGATTCGGTGTGCGGCCCGATCTGACATGCCTGGGCAAGGTGGTAGGGGGAGGCCTCCCGGCGGCGGCTTACGGCGGGCGAGAGGACCTCATGACGAAAATCGCGCCCGAAGGTCCTGTCTACCAGGCGGGCACACTCTCGGGAAATCCCCTCGCGGTTGCGGCGGGGCTCGAGACCCTGCGGCAGCTCCGGCGGCCCGGTGTGTATGAGCAGCTCGAAGCCTGCGCCTCGGCGCTCGTGGTCGGCTTAAGCGAAGCCGCAGAGGAGGCCGGGGTCGAGCTCACGGCGGGGAGCCTCGGGGGGATGTTCGGTTTTTTCTTCCACCCCGGCCCCGTTCGCAATTTCGAAGAGGCGAAGAAGGCAAACTCCGAACGCTTCGCGGTCTTCTTCGCATCGATGCTCGAGCAGGGCGTCTACCTGGCCCCTTCTCCCTTCGAGGCAGGTTTCGTCTCCCTCGCCCACCGCCCGCAGGACGTGCGCAAGACCATCGCCGCTGCCCGCGTCGCCCTTCGCCGCGCGGCGCGGGTGCGTTGAGCCGGGGGGAGGTGTCGGCTATGGTGCCGCCCGTTTTTCGGCGCGCAGGTTTGCGCTGCGCGCCTGTCCGAACCGCGGGAAGCTCACAAGCGTGATCGGGGATGAGACGCGACGCGGAGCCGCCGCGTACCAGGGGGCCCTGGAGGCTGTCTTCGCGGTCGCCATCGGGGCGGGTATCGGCTACTGGGCCGACAGTCACTTCGGGAGCTCTCCGCGCTGGCTGATCGTGGGCACGGTGGTGGGATTCGGGGCTTTCGTGCTGCGCCTCTGGCGCATGCGGAAGCTCTTCGACGAGGGCCCGTCGGACGGCGGAACTGCGAAGCGCTGAGGGTCGTTTGCAGCTCAATTCCATAGAACGCCTGAACCTTGCGATCGCCGCCGGTGCGGTGGCGCTGGGTTATGCCACGGCGGGACCCGGCTTTGCGACGAGCCTCGCCCTCGGGGCCGGGATTGAAGGCGTGAACTTCCGGGCGCTCCGCAGCGGGAGCCAGCGCCTATTCGCCGGTGACCTCGCGGTGGGTCACGCCTGGGTCGCAGGTTTTGGCCTGCGCTTTTTGGTGCTCGCGGGGGCGATCGCCCTTTCGCTCCGCGCGGGCGCGCACCCGGTGGGTCTCCTGCTCGGGCTCTCGACGATCGTTCCCGCGGTGATCGTGGGGGCGTGGCGAACGCGGCCGCCGATCGGGAATCCGGAGCCGGGACCTCCGCCCGACGATCCGAGCTGGGACGCCTGGAACCCGTGGCTCGCGCGTGAGCGCGATCCGGCGGAGCAAGAAGAGGAATGAGCGCAGCCGAGAGCCTCGGATCCCCGTATGCCCTGGGAGTGCTCGCACGGGTGGGACTCGCCGCCGCTCTGCTCCTGCTGGCGAGCTTCGCAGTGCGGCGGCGGATTGCTGCGGCGAGCGGGGGGGTTTTGCCCGATGAAGGCGTGACCCTGCGGAACGTCTTCGAGGTGCTTCTCGCGGGACTTACCTCGCTTGCTCGCCAGATCATGGGACCGGAGTGGAGGCGCTGGTTTCCCTTCGTGGGCGCCATGTTCTTCTTCATTCTGGTGTCGAATCTGCTGGGTCTCATCCCGGGCGGCGCCGGCGCCACGAACGACGTGAACGTAGCGCTTGCATGGGCGATCATTTCCTACGTTCTTTTCAACTACGTGGGAATCCGCCAGCACGGTCTCAAGAACTACCTCATCAAGTATATGGGGCCGAGCTTCTACACCTGGCACGTGGGCGGCCGGCACATTCACGTACGAGCACTCTTCTTCCTCTTCTTTCCCCTCGAGACCGTCCTCGATGCGGCGCGCATGGCGACACTCAGCATCCGTCTCATCGCCAACATGTTCGCCGATCACACTGTGGTGGGAGTGTTTCTGCTCCTCGTGCCACCGGTCGTACCCGCAATTTTCCTTGGCCTGGGACTCCTGGTGGCTTGCCTCCAGGCCTTCGTCTTCTCATTGCTTACGATGATCTACATCAACCTGGCGCTCCAAGAGGCCCATTAAGGGGCGCTCGAGGCTGCGCGGCCACCGAACAAGGAGATCGTGATGCGAAGATTTGCGAAGCTCGCCCTCTGGACCCTGGCCGCGGTACTCCTGCCGCTCACCGCGTTCGCCGCAGAGGGCGGCGAGTCGGCAGGCACTCTTGGTCCGGCGCTGGGCGCCGGGCTTGCGATCGGGCTCGCGGGCTTTGGCTGCGGGATCGGCCAGGGTCTGACCGCGGGCAACACGACCGCCGGCATTGCGCGCAACCCCGGAGCCGCAGGCTCGATGTTCGTGAACTACATCCTCGGGATGGTGCTCATCGAGTCGATCGCGATCTACGGCCTCGTGATCGCGTTCATGCTCGTCGGGAAGATCGGTTAGCCCCGCCCGGCTTCGCAGGCGCCGGGAAAGACAAGGCGACCGACCTCTCGGCCCGCGCGGGAAACAAACGTTGACGCCGCAGGTCGGCGGAGGCGGCGCGCGGTGCGGGGCGTCCCACGGTTACGCGGGTACACGGCGCACGAACCCGCCGTGCTCGACCCCGCCGTGACCCGCAGCGCGTTCATCGTCTTCGAGGGCCTCGACGGGAGCGGGAAGACGACGCAGCTCTTGTGGCTTGCGGGGGCACTGCGCGCCGCAGGACACCCGGTGGTAACGACCCGTGAGCCCACCGACGGCGCCTACGGGCGCCGCATCCGCGCCATGGCCAAAGGCCGCGAGCGCCCGGCACCGGAAGAAGAGCTCCGCTGGTTTGTGGAAGATCGCCGGGAGCACGTCTCGGGTGTGATCACCCCCGCCCTTGCACGGCGCGAGATCGTGCTCTCGGACCGCTACTACCTCTCGACCGTCACCTATCAAGGAGCGCGCGGCCTTGACTGGGCAGCCATCCTCGCGCAGAACGAAGCCGAGTTCCCGATCCCCGATCTTGTGCTCTTGCTCGAGATTGATCCGTCGCAAGCGCTGGCCCGCGTCCGCGAGCGCGGTGGGCGCGCCGAACCCGCGTTCGAGGAAGGGAGTTTTCTTGCACGTGTCGCAGCGCTCTATCGCGAGCTGCCTTGCGCTTACCTCGAGCGGCTCGATGCACGCAGCGAGCCAGAGCGCGTGCGCGAGGCCGTGAGCGAGGCGGTTCGGCGGAGACTCGGCTTACCCGATCCCCGCGCCTAAGCCTCGATCTCCGACGGCGTCGCCGGTCTTCCGTTTCGAACCAGGTCGCGCATCAGCCCGCCGAGCCGGCTCGGTGCGAAGTGCTCACCGCGGTCGGGAAGCTCGGCCATCGGCCACCACCGAAAACCGCGAAACCAGTCCCGCTCCTTCTCGTGCTCGAGGCGTGCGGCCGTGGGCTCGAAGGGGCCTGTCTCCACCCGGAAGCAACTCTCCTTGCGGAGGATCCGTTTTTCTCCCTCCTGCGGCTCCCTTGGTTTTTCTGGGAGCAACGCACGAGGCTCGCGTTGGTCGGAACCGCGGCTTCTGTGCCAATCTGGACCTTCGCACCAACGAGAAAGGAGGGGTGTGGAAGCTCTGGGTCTCGACCACATTGATCTTACCGTGAGCGATCTCAAGCGTTCCGCCGATTTCTATGAGCTCGTGCTGGGCGCTCTCGGATTCTCTCGCGTTGAACACCCCACCTACACCGCATGGTCCAACGGGCGCATGAATATCGGTCTTCGCCAAGCCAGTGGAGAACACGGAGCAGCTCGTGTCGATCGATTCCGCCCCGGGCTGCATCATCTCGCCCTCCGGGCAAAGAGCCGATCCGATGTGGATGAGTTCCACGGCCTTCTGGTGGAGCGGGGCCTTCCCGTGCTCGATCCCCCGGCGGAATATCCAGCGTATGGCCCTGCGTACTATGCCGTGTTCTTCGCCGACCCGGACGCCATGAAACTCGAGCTCGTGCACTTTCCCTGGGGCTACTGGCGGCGTGTCCAAGCGGAGGGTCACGACGGGCGAGCGCGCTATGCGCCTCGGCGCTAGTCCGTCCTCTCCTCCGCGAAAGACCCACCGACGCTGCCCATGGCGCCAAACAGGAGGTCCTCCTTGGACGACTGGCGAGTCCGTCCCTTAGCGGGGGGGTGCGCTCTCGCCGTTGCCGGGAGTCGCCTCGGGGTGCGGCAGGGGTCGTGCTCTCCCGCCAAAGCGCACCAGCAGTGCGATCCCGAGCGCAACCGAGGCCGCCGCGGGTAGCAGAAACTGGAGCGGTGTGTGTGTACCGCTCGTGTTAAATCCCGGGATCGGAACCTGTGTCGCGAAAGCGAGGGCAAGGCTCCCGCTCGCATTCAGGGCGATGTGGAGCAGGATCGGAGCCAAAAGCGAGCCGGAGTAGTGTCGAATGAGCCCGTACGCGATCCCGTTCACGAACTCGCTCAGGGTGGCCGCGAGCCAAAGCGTGAAGGAGGTTCCGACCGGTCCCTGGCTTAGCGCCAGGGCGTAGAGCAGCGCGGTGAGCGCGATCCCGCGGCCGGCGCCAAGCTGCGCCACGAGGCCCTGCTGCACGACGCCGCGGTAGAACCACTCTGAAACGACAGGCTGGATCCCGATCGCGACAATCGCCACCTCGAGCACCTCGAGCGCGCCCGCCGATCGAAGCTTCTCACGGAGGTCGGCGATTTCCGAGCCTTGCACCTGGGAGAGCGCCGCTCTCACCAAGTTGTCGAGCTCGCTCGCGAGAAGAGCCACTGGGATGAGCAGAAGGAGTGGCAGAAGGAAGCGCAGCCGCGTACCGCGCAGGCCAAGGCGTTCGGCTTGGGGCGGCGGGACCTGCCGTGCGGCGAGCGTGCCGACACCACCGAACCCCACCACGAGGCCAAGCGCCTCTGCAAGGTCACGGGACCCGCTGAGCTGCGCTGCGACGATGTCGACAATGGCGAAGCTAAGGATCGCAAGGAGGGTGATCCAGAGCGCCACCCCCACGGTCGGGAAGAGGGGAGGCCGCTGCACTAGCCGCCCAGCACCGGGGCCAACGCTTGCCCGGTATGCGAGTGAAGGGCACGCGCCACGTTTTCTGGCGTGCCTTCCACCACGATCTCGCCGCCCCGCGCTCCACCCTCGGGCCCGAGGTCGATCACCCAGTCCGCTGTCTTCACGACATCGAGATGGTGCTCGATCACCACCACCGTATTCCCCAGCTCGACCAGACGCTGGAGGACCTCAAGCAGCTTTTCGACATCGGCGAAGTGGAGACCTGTGGTCGGCTCGTCGAGCAGGTAGAGCGTGCGGCCCGTGTCGCGGCGCGAGAGCTCCCTGGCGAGCTTGATGCGCTGTGCCTCGCCGCCCGACAGAGTCGTCGCCGGCTGGCCGAGATGAATGTAGTCGAGGCCGACGTCATGCAGGGTCTGAAGCGGCCGGCGCACCGCAGGGACATTCTCGAGGAACGAGACCGCCTCCTCGACCGTCATCTCGAGGACGTCGGCAATCGTCTTGCCCTTGTAGCGGATCTCCAGTGTCTCCCGGTTGTAGCGCCGGCCTCCGCACACCTCGCAGGTCACAAACAAGTCCGGCAGAAAATGCATTTCGATCCGCAGAATGCCGTCGCCCTGGCAGGATTCGCAGCGGCCGCCCTTCACGTTGAAGGAGAAGCGGCCCGGTTCGTACCCGCGCACGCGCGCCTCGGGCACTTGGCTAAAGAGGCTGCGGATGCCGTCGAAGACTCCCGTATAGGTCGCGGGATTGCTGCGCGGAGTGCGCCCGATCGGCGCCTGGTTGACGTCGATCACCTTGTCCAGCTGTTCGGCTCCGAGAAGCCTTGTATACGCGCCGGGAACCTCCTGCGCGCCGTGGAGCTTCTGCGCGAGCGCCCGATGGAGGGTGTCGTTCACGAGGGTCGACTTCCCGGAGCCCGAAACGCCCGTCACGACCGTGAAGAGTCCCAGAGGGAGGCGGAGGGTCACGTCCTTCAGATTGTGCTCACGGCAGCCTTCGAGTACGAGGAACTTGCCCTGCGGGCTGCGTCGCGCCCCGGGCACGGGAATCCGCCGTCGCCCCGAGAGGAAGGCGCCGGTCAGGGACTCAGGATGCGCAAGGATCTCCGCCGGGCGCCCCTCCGCCACGAGCGCGCCACCGTGGATGCCTGCGCCGGGTCCCATGTCGAGCACCCAGTCTGCGGCGCGGATCGTGGCTTCGTCGTGCTCGACGACGATCACGCTGTTGCCGAGATCTCGCAGGCGAAAGAGGCTCCTGAGAAGACGGGCATTGTCGCGTGGGTGAAGACCGATGGAGGGCTCGTCGAGAATGTACAGCACGCCCATCAGGCTCGAGCCCACCTGCGTGGCGAGGCGGATCCGCTGGCTCTCTCCGCCGGAGAGGCTCGCGCTCGCCCGGTCGAGGGTCAGATAGTCGAGCCCCACGTCGCACAGAAAGCGCAGGCGGTCGTGGATCTCGTGCAGCACCCGGTCGGCGATCGTGCGCTCGGACGAGGAGAGCTCGAGGCTGTCGAGAAAGGTCGCCGCCTCGGAGATCGAGAGCGCCGTGACTTCGTGCAGTCCGCGCCCTCCGAGGCGGATGCTGCGCGCTTCGAGACGCAGCCTCGCGCCACCACAATCCGGGCACGGGTGGGGGCTCATGTAGCGCGCCAACTGCTCGCGCACGGCGTCGCTCGCGGTTTCCTCGTGGCGACGTTCGAGTTCACCTGTCACGCCGTCCCAGCGGCGACGCACGGTCTGCGTACGTCCCTCCCGTTCAAAGGTGAACTCGACCTCTGCGCGCCCCGTGCCGTGCAGGATTCCCTCCTGTGCGATGCGCGGGAGCGCACCCCAGGGCGTATCCATCGACACTCCGAAATGCTTGGCCAGCGAGGCCAGGAGCTGTGCGTAGTAGCGCGGCATGCGCTTTCCGCCCCACGGTTCGATCGCGCCGCGGCCGAGGGAACGCTCGGGGTCCGGCACGATGCGGGCGGGGTCGAACTCGTCGCGGGTTCCAAGACCAGCACAGCGCGGGCAAGCGCCGTGCGGGCTGTTGAAAGAGAAGGTGCGCGGGGCGATCTCGGGGAAGGAGATGCCACAGTCCACGCAGGCACTTGATTCCGAAAGCAGCCATTCCTCGCGTCCCGGCCCCACGTCCACCTTCACGAGTCCCGCCGCGAGCTTTGCCGCCGTCTCCAGCGATTCCGCGATACGGGAACGCACGGACTCCTTCACCTGGAGCCGGTCGATCACGAGATCGATATTGTGCTTGTGCTGCTTCGCGAGGACGATGTCGTCCGCGAGCTCCCGGAGCTCTCCGTCGATCCGGACACGCACAAAGCCCTGTTTGCGGAAGGCGTCGAGCTCCTTCTTGTACTCCCCCTTGCGGTCCCGGACGATGGGGGCCAGCACTTGTACGCGCACACCCTCGCCCAGGGCCAGGACCCGGTCGGTCATCTGCTGAACGGTCTGCCTCGCAATGGGCTTGCCGCAGGACCAGCAGTGCGGCCGGCCGACGCGCGCAAACAAGAGTCGCAGGTAGTCGTAGACCTCGGTCGTCGTGCCGACGGTGGAGCGCGGGTTCTTGCTCGTGGTGCGTTGTTCGATCGAGATCGCCGGCGAGAGCCCGTCGATGGACTCGACATCGGGCTTGCTCATCTGCTCGAGGAACTGGCGGGCGTAGGCGGAGAGCGACTCCACGTAGCGGCGCTGCCCTTCGGCGTAGATCGTGTCGAAGGCAAGGGAAGACTTCCCCGAGCCGGAGAGCCCCGTGATCACGACGAGGCGGTCCCGGGGGATGGAGACATCGATCCCACGGAGATTGTGCTCGCGTGCGCCGCGGATCGTAATGTGCGTGGCGGCGCCGGTCACGGAGCGTCGAGTGACCCTTCCGAAAAGTCATGGCCCGAGGCAGCGGGGGGTTCCGTCTTCGCGGCGCTCGCCAGCGTACTCTTCTTCTCGATATAGGTTTGGCTGCGCAGGCGGTCGATGAACTTCACGTATTCCTGTTCCGTCTTCTGCTCAAAGAGCGCGGCGGTGAGCTCGGGCTTCACCTCCTCGTAGGACTTCTTCTTGAACTCCCGCCGCTCGACCACCTGAAGCAGGTTGCAGCCAAAGGGCATGCGGATTAGGTCGCTCGTCTGTCCAGGCTCGAGCTTGTGGACGACCCCTTGCATCCATCCCGCGAGCGATGCCACCGCGACCCAGCCCACGTCCCCGCCGTGTTCGGGATTCATCTCGGAGAGATGCTGTGCCACCTGCTCGAACGGTTCGCCGGCGCGGATGTGGCTTAGGGCGTCCCGCACCTCGCCGCAGGCCGTTGCCTCGTCACGCCGCGAGTCGCCGCCGAAGGTGACGAGGATGTGGCGGAGGTGCACCTCCTCCCCGCCGTCGGGCTGCTTGGCGTAGCGTTCGTCGTAGGCCTTGCGCACTTCGTGCTCCTCGACCTTCACCCGGGAACGCACCATCACGTTCAGCACTTTGGTGCGCTGGATTTCGGAGCGGATCTTCTCCCGATAGGCGTCGTAGGAAAGCCCCCCGGCCTCAACGCTCTGGCGGAGTTGGTCCTGCGTGAGGCCGTTTTCCTTGGCGATGATCTTGATCGTGCTGTCCACCTCGGCGTCGGTGGCCTGCAGCTCGGCCCGCTTCACCATTTGTTCGAGCAGCCGCCGCTCAATCAGGCGGTCGAGGATCTCCGCCCTCATCTTGGTGAGGTCGTCGTCCGTGGCACCCGCGGCGCGGGCCCGGGTTTCGACCGAGGTGGCGAGCTCGTTCACCTCGGAGACCAGCACCACGTCGGGGCCGACCTGGGCGGCGATGCCGTCCACGAGCTGCTCGTCGGCGCGCCCGGCCGTGGAAACGGCGAAGGTGAGGGCGAGCGGGACGACCCAACGGCGGACAGCGGGCGTCATGGACTCCTCCTTTCGCCGGCGGCGAGCCTAGCAACTGGCGGCGCGCACCGAAGCACCCCGGTAGACTGCGCGCCGACCAGGGGAGGTCGCACGCGAGGGGAAGATGGCAGGGCAGAAAAGCCTGGTTGTGCCGGGGATCGCTCAAACCATCCGCCACGAGCAGGTTCGCGCCAATGGCCTTCGCTTCCATGTCGCCGCGTGCGGCGAGGGCGATCGCCTGGCGCTCTGCCTCCATGGCTTTCCCGAGAGCTGGTTCTCCTGGCGCTTTCAGCTCCCCCTGCTCGCGCGCCTTGGGTACCGCGCCTGGGCGCCTGATCTTCGGGGCTACGGCGAGAGTGATCGACCCGGGCGCATGCAAGACTACGCAATCGAGCGTCTGATCGATGACGTGGCGGGCCTGATCGACGCCTCGGGTGCGCGCACGACCGTCCTCGTCGCCCATGACTGGGGTGCCGTCGTGGCGTGGTACTTCGCGCTGCGCGGCACGCGACCCCTCGACGGGCTGGTGATCCTGAACGTGCCACACCCCGCGTGCGCGGAGCGCGAGCTGCGTCGCCCGGCGCAGCTGCGTCGCTCCTGGTACATGCTGTTCTTCCAGATTCCTTGGCTGCCCGAAAAGCTCCTCGGCCTGCGCGGTGCGCGAGCGATCGGCGAGGTCTTCCGGCGCAGTGCCGTCGACAAGAGCCAGTTTCCCGACGCCGTGGTTCGGGTCTACCAGGAAGCCGCGACGCGACCGGGAGCCCTTGCGGCCATGCTGAACTACTACCGCGCGCTCTTGCGAGGGGGCGGGGCGCGCCGCCAGCGCGCGCTCGGCTATCCGCGCATCGAGACGCGGACCCTCATGATTTGGGGAGAGGAGGATATCGCCCTCACCAAGGCGACGACCTTTGGCACCGAGAACTACGTCCAGGAGCTTACCCTGCGCTACCTGCCCGGAGTCTCGCATTGGGTCCAGCAAGAGGCGCCCGAGAGCGTGAACGCCATGCTCGAGGCGTGGCTCACACACAAGTCCGTGCCCGAACATGCAGCGGCAAAAGACAAGCCCGCGCTCGCAGGGTGCTGAGGACCGCGCGCACACGAGGCTCGGCGGGCTTGCGAGGAGCGAGGCTTACGCCGCGGGTGCGGGATCGATCCGCAGTGCGAAGGCGGGGCTTCCTGGGTCGTTCTCCGCAAGGCGTGTCACGCGGGTCGAAGGAGCAATCGGCAGTCCTTCGATTTCCAGCCTGCCCGTGGACGGTGGCCCAAGCACGAGGGCGTACAGCGCGCTGCCTTTTCGTGTGAAACGCACCGGTGTGCCGTCGCTCGTGACACCCGCGGCGCGCCGCCAGGGTCGGGTGCCATAGATCGCTTCGCCGCAGGCGGCAAGCCAGCGCCCAAGACCGAGCAGGCGCTCGCGCTGCAGCGCGGGAATGCTGCCGTCCGGCAGGGGACCCACGCCGAGCAGAAGGTTTCCGTTTTTGCTGACGACGTCGCAGAGCAGGTGCACAAGCTCGGGGAGCGACAGGGTGTGTGCCGGCGTCTCGTTGCGGTTGTAACCAAACGCAAGGCCGAGGCCCCGCGTGAGCTCCCACTTGCGCGGGTAGGCCTCCCCCGAAGCCGAGTACTCGGGCGTGTTGAAATCGAGGTGGGGCTGCTTCCCGAAGACGAAGCGATCATTCACAACGCCGTCGGGCACCGCGGCGTAGTAATCGGCAAAGAGCTGTACGAGGTCGGCCTCGCGCGGATAGCCGATGTCATTCCACATCACGCAGGGCGCGTAGCGGGCGATGAGCTCGCGCCAGTGTGCGTTGGCGTACGCCAGGTACTGCGCGCTCTGCGGAATGCACTTCACGAGGGACGGCACGTCGCGGATCGGACCCGGCTCGAAGGTCCAGTCGAGGCCGCCCGAGTAGTAGAGGCCATAGCGCAGGCCCCGCGCGCGCACCGCGGCGCCGAGCTCCCCGACCAAGTCGCGCGTCGCATGCCACCCGGGAATGAAGGGGTTTGGAGTGGCGCTCGGCCACAGTGTCCAGCCGTCGTGATGCTTCGAGACCAGAACGACGTAGCGCACACCCGCATCCGCAAAGAGCTGTGCCCAGGCCTCGGGCCGAAAGCGCTGGGTAGCCTCGTCGAACATCGGGCCGAAACGCTCGTACGCGAAGTCCTTGCCGAAGGTCTCCTCATGCCACGCGCGGGCCGGACTGTCCTCGATCCGGATGGTGTTCCAGTACCACTCGGGGTACGCATCGTGGCGGAACCAGTACTCCCAGCCGTGCGCCTTCGCGACCTCGTGGAAGTTGCCGATGGGCTCTGCCCAGGCAGGTACCGCGGATGGTCCCCAGTGCGGTAGCACACCGAGCTTGGCGTCATCGAACCAAGCGGGGAGCGCGCGGGCCCGCAGCGCTTGCAGGAGCGCCTCGCGGTCTTGGTCCGCCATGGCGCAGATCATCGCACGTGAGGGGCGGCAGCGTCAGCGTCGGCGGATGTGGTAGGTCACGAAGTCGGGCCGGGGCCGGCGCGCGACGACCTCCACCGGCGCCCCACCGATTCGCGAGAACAGCACCTCGACAAATCCCTGCGCGGTGTGGCGGGCGGAGGCCGGGAAGGCTGCGGCGCCCCGCACTTCGATGATGGAGACGTCCGCGGAGTCATCGTGGCGGATCACCCACTCCATGAAGTTGTACATGGCCGAGGCAAGCTGGACCATGGCCTGGCCTGCGCGCTGGCCCCAGCGGTCTGCGGCCGCGAGGAAGTGTCGGTAGGCCCCCACGGCCATCATGCGCTCCGCGGCCTTCACCCCACGCGTCACGAGATAGGCTGGGCGACCCTCCCCCTCCGCGCTGCACAAGAGATCCAGACAACGGCCATACACATCGATGGGATACCACAGGCTCGGTACGACGACCTCGTCGAGATGGGCCATGTCCCCCGGCTTGAGCAGGCTCTCGAGGTCCTCCTCGAGGATGCGCCGCTCCATGCGCAGCCGGTGGATGTCCTCGGCGACGGATTGAAAGGCCAAGCCTTTGATCGAAGCCTGAGTCATCGTCGTCCCCTCCGCGTCCCCCGATCGGCCGGGGTCGCGGCGGACTTGAGGGCGGGAGCGTCGGGGGAGGCCCCGAGATTGGCCAGCAGGCGTGCCGCCGCGTCGAAGAGCCCCTCTGGGCCTGTGCCGGGCGCCGCGGCATAGATTTTGTGGTCCGGTGTGACACGCATTGCGCCGCCCGCCTGGGTGAGCAGGCTCAAGAGCCGCTGCGGGTCAATCTTGGCCGAAGGGCCTACGGTGAGGACGATGTCGCCGCGCTGCACCTCGAGGGTCACGATACCGAGCCGGCGCGCGGCGATCTTGAGCCGGATCACCCGCAGCAGGCTTTCGCCCTCCCGCGGGAGCGGACCATAGCGGTCGAGGATTTCGTCGCGGATGCGGGCCACCTCGGAGTCTTCGCGCGCCGAAGCCAAGCGCTTGTAAAGCACCAGGCGCTGGGACACTTCCTGGACGTAGTCCTCGGGCAGTTTGGCCGTGACGGGAAGTCGAATTTCGGGATCGATCTCCGCGTCGCGCACATGGCCGCGCAGTTCCTCGATCGTTTCCTCCAGCATCTGCATGTAGGTCTCGTAGCCGAGCGCCGTGAGGTTTCCCGACTGCTCTCCCCCCAGCAGGTTCCCGGCCCCCCGGATCTCAAGATCCATGTTCGCGAGTTTGAATCCCGAGCCGAGTTCGTGGAAGTCCTGGATCGCCTCGAGCCGGCGCATGGCGTCAAGCGAGAGCGCATCTTCATCGGGCACGAGGAGGTAGCAATAGGCGCGGTGGTGACTGCGGCCCACCCGCCCGCGCAGCTGGTGAAGCTGGGCAAGCCCGAAGGTATCCGCGCGATGGATCAGGATGGTGTTCGCACGGGCCACGTCGAGACCGCTCTCGATGATGCTCGTGCAAAGCAGTACGTCCGCCTCTCCGTGCAAGAAAGCGAGCATTCGCTTTTCGAGCTCATGCTCTCTCATCTGACCGTGTGCGACGAGAACCTTTGCCTCGGGCACGACGCGGGCGAGCATCTCCGCGACCGGCCCGATCGTGTGCACGCGGTTGTGTACGAAGAAGACCTGCCCGCCGCGCCTTGTCTCACGCAGGATCGCCTCGCGCACGAGGGATTCGGAGACGCGGCAGACCTGGGTGCGCACGGCGAAACGCTCGGCGGGCGGCGTATCGATCACCGAGAGCTCGCGCAGGCCCGTGAACGCCATCTGGAGCGTGCGAGGGATGGGAGTCGCGGTGAGCGTAAGCACGTCCACCGTCTTCTTCAGCTGCTTGATCCGCTCCTTGTGGGCGACTCCAAAGCGGTGCTCTTCGTCCACCACGAGCAGGCCGAGGTCGCGAAAGCGTACGTCCTTCTGCAGCAGGCGGTGCGTCCCGATCACGAGATCGATGCTGCCGTCGAACAACCCATCGAGGATGGCCCGCGTCTGCTTGGGCGTGCGGAAGCGGGAGAGCGTCTCGATCCGCACCGGGTAGCCTGTGAAGCGCTTGCCCAAGGTTTCCTCGTGCTGCTGAGCGAGGACCGTGGTCGGAACGAGCACAGCGACCTGTTTGCCCTCCATCGCGACGCGGAAGGCGGCGCGCACCGCCACCTCGGTTTTGCCGTAGCCGACGTCACCGCACACGAGACGGTCCATCGGGCGTTCGCGCGAGAGGTCGCCGAGAACGTCGTCGATCGCGGCGAGCTGGTCGGGGGTCTCCTCGTGCGGAAAGGCCGCCTCGAACTCCTCAAGCTGGCGGTCGCGCGGCGGGAAGGCGTGGCCCGGTGCGAGTTCTCGGGCTGCGTGCACGGCCAGCAGCTCCGTCGCCATGTCCTTGAGCGAGCGCCTGACCTTCTGCTTGACGCTTGCCCAGGTCGCCCCGCCGAGGCGGTCGATGCGCGGTGTCTGGCCATCGGCGCCGACATAGCGCTGGACGAGGTTCAGGCGATGGACCGGCACGAAGAGCTTGTCTCCGGCCTCGTACTCGATCCTGAGGAACTCCCCGGATGCCTGGCCGAGCTCGAGATTCACAAGGCCGCGGTACACCCCGATCCCGTGCTCGGCGTGGACCAAGGGATCGCCCGGTGCGAGCTGCGCAAGTCCTTCGACCGCTGCGCCCTCGCGCCAGCTGGCGCGGGCGCGCCGCTTCTCGCGGGGACCGAAGACTTCCTCCTCGGTCACGACGACAAGTTTCTCGAGGGGCAGCACAAAGCCCTCGGACAGACTTGCGACGCGCACCTCCACCCGCCCCGGCGCCGACCAGCGCCACACCGGAGCCGGTTCGTTCGCGAGGCGAGCGGCGACTTCGTACTCAGAGAGGAGCTGTCGCAAGCGCTCGGCGCCCGAGAGCTGCGGCGCCGTCAGCACGATCCGCAAGCGTTCCTCGCGCCATCCCGCAATTCGGTCGATCACGGGTGAAAGCGCGCCTTCGCTGGCGCGTGCCTTTACCAGCCCGCGCACGAGCTCGTCGTGGCCAAAGGCGCGCAGGCTGAAGCGAACCCCACCCGTGGTTTCAAGGACGTCCGTCACCTCGAGGCGCTCGAGGCGGACGGGGCGACGCGCGGTCACCGCGGCAAGCAACGCGTCTGCGTTGAGCGTGAGCTCTTCAGGGGTGGCCGCGGTGCGCCGGGTACCCCTCACCGCGTCGAAGCCCGCGAGCAGCTCCTCCGTGTAGCGGAGGAGGCGCTCGCGGCCCGCCGCGAAATCGTCGATCACGACCAGCGTGTCCTCGGGCAGGAAGTCGAGAACCGTCTCCACCCCTGGCTGGAGGAGCGGCGCCAAGGCCTCGATGCCCGGCGGGAGGTGGCCGCGCAAGAGGGCGTCGATCAGCTCGTCGACGGCGCGCTCGGGTACACGCTGCGCGAGCGCTCGCTCGCGCAGCATCGGCTCCCGCTCGACCACAAGCTCGCGTGTCACGAGAAGCTCGCGCGGAGGCGCGGCCACGACATAGCCAAGCGTCCCCTGGCTGCGCTGACTCGCAGGGTCGAACTCGCGGATCGACTCGACCTCGTTGCCCAGAAACTCGATCCGCACCGGGAGCGCCCGCTGCGGCGGGAAGACATCGAGGATGCCGCCTCGCACCGAGAGTTCCCCGCGCTCCTCGACGATCGGCATGCGCAGGTAGCCCGCGACGCTGAGCGTCTCTACGAGGGCATCCCGATCGAGGGTCTGCCCGAGCTCAAGGTGCACGGTGCGGGCCCGCACGGCGGCGCGGGAGGGAACGCGCAGCGCAAGTGCCGTCCAAGGCGCCACCACGACGGGGCCGGGCTCGCTCGCTGCATTCTGGCGAGGCACCAGCGAGTCGAACCGCTTTTCGCTTGCGAGCCAGCGGTAGAGCGCATCCATGCGCTGGGCGACGACGAACGGCTGGGGTGAGAAGCGGTCATAGGGGGGCGTATCGTGGCGGGGAAACGCACGCACGATCCCCCCACGCTCGGCGGGCAACTCGCCGAGCACGGTACGCAGATCCTCGAGCAGGAGATCGGCGGCCTTGGCGCTCGGTGCCAGGAAAAGAACGGGCCTTCCGTCGTGGCTGCGCACGAGCTCGGCGCCCACCACCGCCCGCGCCGCGCCGCGCAGTCCCGTCAAGTGGACGACGCCTTCGCGCGCACCCACACGGCGCAGCACGTCTGCGAGATCGCGCACGGGAGGAGGGATCGCTTCGCTCAAGAGGACTCCAAGCACAAAGAGCCCACGCCACCCCGTACGGAGGGGGTGGGTGGGCAGGGAGATCCGGCCTCGAAGGCTAGCCGGCCGGCGCCCCCACCGCCGGTCGCGGTTCGAGCCGGAAAAACCACACGGCGGCGTGCGCCGCGAATCCGTCGGGCGGGAGCGCGTACTTTCGGGCGAAGGCCCCGCGCAACGCGGCGACGAGCCCCGGGTCTTCCACTCGCAGGGCGGAGCAGCGGTAGCGCCGCCCGGCTGCGCGGACCTCGACCGAGGGGTCCTCGAGCACGAAATAGGGCCAGCGCTTGATCGGGTTCAGAAAGTCTGCCGAGATGTAGAGGTTGCCCTCGTACACAACCGCCCAGATCGTGACGGACCAGGGCGCTCCGGGACGGACCTCGAGCTCGACCGTCTCGCCGATCCCGGCGGTTTCCCAGCGCGGCTTTTGATCCTCGGAGAGCGCCCCGCGGACAAGCGCGCCGCCCGGGAGAGGACCCAAAGGCCCGTCGTGAAAGCGCAGGACGACAAAGCCCCCAAGCGCAGCAAGCCCGAGGGCCAAAGCAGCGAACGCGGTCAGCCGCCGTGCGGTCAACGGTCCCTGGGACTCCCGCTACTCGAGATGATCGATGATCGCCTGCGTAATGGCATCGAGGGTCGCCGTGCCGCCCAGATCTCGCGTCCTGTGCTCAGGTTCGACGAGCGTCGCGTGCACGGCGCGCGTAATGGTGTGCGCGATCCGTTCCTCCCCGAGGTGTCGCAGCATCTCAACCAGGGAGAGGATCACCGCTACCGGGTTCGCGATGCGCTTGCCGGCGATGTCCGGGGCACTCCCGTGCACCGCCTCGAAGACCGCGCAGTCGTCTCCGACATTGCTCCCGGGAACCACCCCAAGCCCGCCGACCAGGCCTGCGCAAAGATCGGAGATGATGTCTCCGTAGAGATTCTCGAGCAGGAGCACATCGAACTGCCTGGGATTTTTCACGAGCTGCATGGCGCAGTTGTCGATGATCATCTCCTTGTACTCAATCTCCGCGTACTCGCGCGCCACCTTCCGGGAGCATTCGAGGAAGAGCCCGTCGGCGAGCTTCATGATGTTCGCTTTGTGGATGGCATGGATCTTCTTGCGGCCCATGCGCTCGGCCAGCTCGAATGCGAAGCGCGAGATCCGGGTGCAGGCGCGCTCGGTCACGATCTTGAGGCTCTCGACGATGCCGGGCGCGATCCGGTGCTCGAGCCCGGAGTAAAGGCCCTCGGTGTTCTCGCGCACGACGATCAGGTTCACGTCGCGAAACGGCGTCTCGACCCCCGGCACGCTCTTCACCGGGCGAACGCAGGCGTAGAGGTCCAGGGCTTTGCGCAGCGTGACGTTGGCGCTCTGGAAGCCCTCGCCGATCGGCGTCGTGATCGGACCTTTCAGGGCCACCCGGTTCGTTCGGACGGAGTTCAGCACGTGATCGGGGACCGGGCTGCCGTACTTGGCGACCACCTCGGCGCCGGCCTCCACGGGCTGCCAGTGAATCTTCGCCCCGGCGGCTTCTGCGACCCGCACTGCGGCCTCGGTCACCTCCGGGCCAATCCCGTCGCCGGGGATCAGGGTCACGGTATACGAATGGGTCGACATGCCTATGCGCTCCCCCTATATTGCCGGCCGCTTTTCCGGACCCCCAGCCAGATGGATCGAGGATTCCCGTGGCCATTGAACTGCTTTGCCGAAAGATCGGTATGACCCGCCTGTACGATGAGCAGGGTCAGAGCGTCGCGGTGACCGTGCTCGAAGCGGGCCCGAATCCGATCGTCCAGAAGAAGACTCCCGAAAAGGACGGCTACTCCGCCCTCCAACTCAGCTTCGGCGCGCGCCGCCCCAAGAACGTGCCGAAGGCCCTGAAGGGGCACTACCAGAAAGCCAGCCTAGCCCCCCAGCGAACCCTGAAAGAGAGTCGGCTCTCGGCCGAGGATGCCGCAAAGTTCGAGGTGGGTCAGGCGGTTCGGGCAGACGTCTTCGCGCAGGGGCAGATCGTCGACGTGGTCGCCACCTCCAAGGGCCGCGGCACCTCGGGCGTCGTGAAGCGCCACAACTTCTCCGTGCATACCGAAGGTCACGGGACTCACGAGTTCTTCCGGCACGGCGGATCGATCGGCTCAAACAGCGATCCCGGCAAAGTGATTAAGGGCCTTGGCATGCCGGGCCGTCACGGCAATGCGCGGACCACGACGCGCAACCTGCTGGTGGCGAAGGTCGACGCCGAACGCAACCTGCTCTTCCTCCGCGGCTCCGTGCCCGGCCACCCGAACGCGGTCGTCCGAGTCCGGCCGGCCGTCGCCGGGCACTAGCCTGCCTCCCCCGCCACGGGCTACGAGCGCAAGGACAGCTTCTACGAGCGTGCCAAGCGAGAGGGCTATCGCTCCCGCGCCGCGTACAAGCTGGTCGAACTGCAGCGCGCCTACAAACTGGTACGGCGCGGCACCCGCGTGGCCGACCTCGGCTGCTGGCCCGGAGGATGGCTCCAAGTCGCCTCCGCCCTCGTCGGTCCGAGCGGGCGGGTGGTCGGTGTGGACTTGGCCGCGATCGAGCCGCCGCTTGCACTTGCGAACGTGGTCGCACTTCAACGGGATCTCATGCAACCCGGCGTCGCAGAAGCAGTCCTCGAGGCGCTGGGCGGTCTCGCGGATGCGCTCCTCTGCGATGCGGCCCCAAAGTTGACAGGCGTTCGTGCGACCGATCGCGCAAACGAAGAGACCCTTCTCAACGCAGTAGGCGAACTTGTTCCCAAACTCTTAAAGCCCCGGGGCAACCTGCTCCTGAAACTCATGGACGGTCCCGAGGCCGACGCCGCGGTTCGACGCCTGCGCCCCATGTTCGAGAAGGTGAAGACCTTGCGGCCAGAGGCGAGCCGCAAGGGAACGAGCGAGCGTTACCTCCTTGGCTGGGGGTATCGACCAATCGCATGACGTGGTGTCCCCTCACCCTTGGAGGCCATGTCCATGTTTGATCATCTCGGACTCACGGTGAGCGACGTGGCACGCAGCCAACGGTTCTATCTGCAGGCGCTTGCTCCCCTTGGCTACGCCGTGCGGGCAGAGCACGCCGGACGCTTCGTTGGCTTCGCTGATCGTGAGAGGCCCACTTTCTGGCTGGGCCTGGGCGCCCCTCCCAAAACGGGGACTCACGTCGCCTTTACGGCACCCGACCGCGCGACCGTGGACCGCTTCCACGCCGCCGCGATCGCAGCCGGGGGCCGAGACAACGGCGCCCCTGGACTGCGTCCGCAGTATCACGCGCACTACTACGGTGCCTTCGTACTTGACCCGGATGGCCACAACGTGGAGGCGGTGTGCCACCAGCCCGAGCGCTGAGGCCCGGGCCGAGCCTTAGGCGGGAGCGAGCGCCTCCGCCTCGAGATCGCAGCCGCGAACACCGGTGATGTGTGCGCGCACAAACTCGCCCGGGGCGACCGCCGCACCCGCCAGCTTCAAGACGACACTCCCATCGATTTCCGGTGCCTGGCTCGCAAGGCGACCGTGAGCCACGCCGGGCGCTCCCACACTCTTCTGCGCCGCGCTTGCAGTGCCTACGCGATCCACGAGGACGTCGACCTCTATACCGATTTGCGCGGCAAGCTTCTCGGCCATGATCTCACTCTGGAGTGCCATGAGTTCCCGGTGCCGCCTTCGGGCGACCGCGCGGGGGACCTTTTCGCCGTAGGCGTAAGCGGCGGTGCCTTCCTCGTCGGAGTATCGAAAGACGCCCACGTGGTCGAACCGCATCTCGCAGACGAAGTCGCAAAGGCACGCGAAGTCGCCATCGGTCTCCCCCGGGAAGCCGACGATGAAGGTGGTACGCAGCGTTACGCCGGGAACACGCTCGCGTAGGCGCTCTACGAGGGCTCGCTGGCGCGCTTGCGTCGTTCCCCGCTTCATCGCGCGCAGCACGCGGTCGCTCGCATGCTGGAGGGGTACATCGACGTAAGGGAGGACGCGCCGAGCACTGGCGAGCAGAGCGATGAAATCGTCGGTCACTGCCGTCGGATACACGTACAACTGGCGGATCCAGGCAATGCCGTCCACCTCGTCAAGGGCGCGCAGGAGATCGGAGAGCCGAGGCCGCCCGGGCAGGTCCTTCCCGTAGGCGGTCGCGTCCTGGGCGACGAGATTCAGCTCCTTCGCGCCCGCGGCCGCAAGCTGCAAGGCCTCCGCCACCACTGACTCGAGGCGCCGGCTCTGGAAGCGGCCGCGGATGCCGGGGATCGCACAAAACGCGCACACGCGATCGCAGCCCTCGGAGATCTTCACGTAGGCGCTGTGTCCAGGACCGATCACCAGACGCGGATCGTGTTCGTCGTAGAGATGGGTCTCACCCGCGTCGACGTAGACACCCCGCGTGTGGCCCGCGAGAGTCTCGTCGAGGATCTGCGGGATCCTGTGAAAGTGTCCTGTGCCGATAAAGGCATCGACCTCGGGCAGCTCCCTTGCGAGGTCGGAGCCGTAGCGCTGGGGCAAGCAGCCCGTGACAAGGAGCGCCCGCAAGCGCTTTGAATCCCGAAACTCGGCCACGTCGAGGATGGCTTGGATGGACTCCTCGCGAGCGCTCTGGATGAAGGAACAGGTATTCACGACCACAACGTCGGCATCCTGGATGTCCTCCGCGACGGCATAGCCGCCGAGGGCCAGGCTCCCCAGCATGACCTCGGAGTCGATGCGGTTCTTGGGGCAACCGAGCGATCGGAAGTACACGGTCGCCTTGGGGGCGGAGCTGCGAGCCGGGGCAGTCATCTGGCCGGGAGGTTAACTTTGCCGGGCCCACCCTGCCCACGAAGGAGCGCGCCGTGTCCGACCGACCCTTCCGGATCCTCGGAATTCAACAAATCGCAGTGGGTGCTCGCGACCGGGCCGCCCTGCGAAGACTCTGGGTGGATACGCTCGGCCTTGTCCCCGTCGGGACCTTTCGCAGCGAAGCCGAGAACGTGGACGAGGAGATCGCTGTCGCGGGCTCGGGTCCGCTCCGGGTCGAGGTCGACTTGATGCAACCCATCGACGCGGCGCAAAAGCCCAAAGTGCATGACCCAGCGCTAAATCACGTGGGCTTCTGGGTCGACAACCTGCGCGCCGCCTTCGACTGGCTCACGACCCAGGGCGTGCGCTTTACACCTGGGGGGATCCGCAAAGGAGCCGCCGGGCACGACGTGTGTTTTATCCATCCGAAAGGCGACATGCAGGCGCCACTCGGTGGCGAGGGCGTCCTGATCGAACTCGTGCAGGCCCCGGCCGAGGTAATGGAGGCGTTTCGCGCCGCCGCCGAGGGCGGCCCCGAACTCTTCTAGGGCCGCCCTCGGCGCGCGCGGCGGTCAGCCCTGCTGGCTCAAAAGCCGCTTTAGAAACTCCTCTGGGGAGACCGGGCGACTGAAGAGGTAACCCTGCATCTGCTGGCAGCCCCGCGTCCGGAGAAACTCGCGCTGCGGCTCCGTCTCGACGCCCTCGGCTACGACGGTGAGCCCAAGCTGCTCGGCCATCGCCAGGATCGCCGCGACGATTGCGGCGTCGTCGGGATCGGTCGCCACATCGCGCACGAAGGAGCGGTCGATCTTGAGCGTATCCACCGGGATCCGCTTCAAGAGCGAGAGCGACGAGAAGCCCGTCCCAAAGTCGTCGAGGGAGACGCGCAGACCCACGCGCTTTAGCTCCTGGAGGACGGTCAGAGAGGTCTTCTCATCCCTCATCAGGGCGCTCTCCGTGATCTCGATCTCAAGCAGGCCAGGGCTTAGCCCCGTTTCCCAGAGCGCGCCGACCACGGCTCGGCGCAGCGACTCCTGCTTGAGCTCTTGTGCGGAGACGTTGACGGACAAGACGATCGGGAGGCCGCCCGCCCCCTGCCATGCCCTCGCCTGTTCGCAAGCCGTCGGAATCACCCACTCGCCAATCGCCGTGATGAGACCCGTCTCTTCCGCGATGGGGATCAGCTCCCCAAGATTCACCTCCGCGAGCTCGCCCGTAGCGAGACGTAGGAGCGCCTCGGCGCCGACGATCCGGCCGCTCCGAAGGTCCACCCGAGGCTGGTAGGCAAGGGAGAGACCGTCGGAGGCCAGGGCTCGGCGCAGGTCCCGTTCGATCTGCAGGCGCCGCGCCACCTCGGCGTTCATCGACTCGTCGTAGAAGCGATAGGCGTTTCGTGCGGCGGCCTTGGCCCGATACATCGCCGTGTCCGCGTTGCGCACGAGGGCCTCGACGTCCGTGCCGTCGCGCGGGCTTGCCGCGATGCCGATGCTCCCGGTGATCCAGTGCTCGCCGCTGGCGAGCACGAAGGGCTTTGCAAGACGTTCAAGAATCTGCTGCGCCACCCGCGCTGGCGCGTGGTCTCGGTCGATACCCTGGAGCGCGATCACGAACTCGTCGCCGCCAAGCCGTGCCATGAGATCGCTGCGGCGGATGAGGGGGCACAGCCGCTCCGCGACGCGGCGCAAGAGCTCATCCCCCGCCGGATGGCCGAGACTGTCATTGATGGTTTTAAAGCGATCGAGATCGAGAAACAGGATGGCGATCTGGCGGCCCACGCGATCCGCGTAGGCCAGCATGCGCCGGAGTTGCTCCTGAAAATGGATGCGATTGGGCAGCCCCGTCAGCATGTCATGTGTCGCGACGTAGTGTTCGCGGTGACGCGCGAACTGAAGCTGCGCGAGGAGCCGGTGGCGCTCGACCGCATGCCGCAGCGCGCGCACGAGGCGTCGCTGCTCCACGCGGCCCTTGGGAAGGCAGTCCTGGGCGCCTAGGCGCAACGCGCTCAGGGCCTGCTCGTCGTCCTCGTGCGAGGACATGGCGATGATCGGCACACTCTCAGCCGCCACCTGCGCGCGCGCCAGGACGTCGAGCCCGCTGCCTTCGGGCAGGCTCAGGTCGAGTAGCACGACCGAGTAGCGTCCCTTCTGGAGCATGCCGAGGGCCTGCTCCACCTCGCTGGCCTGTTCGATCACGAACGAGGCCTCTTCGCAGCCCTCGAGCAGGTGTCGGATGCGGAGGGAGTCGCCCGGATCGTCCTCGACGAGCAGCAGACGAATCAGTGCCGGAGCCTGGCCCGGGGCCGAGGTCTCCGGAGGGAGCCCGCCGTCGATCGCGGTCGTGTGGGATCGCACGGGCGCACTCATGGCCGATTCGTAGATCGGCCGGGCCGAGAGTGGAGTTGAGTTGAGGACTGCGAGTTGCGCGCCTAGGGCGTGCCGGCGACGCCTGCAGCTCGCCTGGCCCGGATGTATTCGACGAAGAGCGGCAAGAGCGAGATCGCAACGATGGCCAGGATCACGGTTTCGAAGTTGCGCTTCACGATCGGGATTTGGCCGAACTGATAGCCGGCGAGCACTAGGCCCGAGACCCATACCGCCGCGCCCGACACGTTCCAGAGCCCGAATTGCCGATAGGGCATGCGGCCGATGCCTGCGACGAAGGGGGCGAACGTGCGGATGATCGGAACGAAGCGGGCGAGAAAGATGGTCTTGCCACCGTGACGCGCGTAGAACTCCTGGGTGCGGATAAGGTGCCGACGGTTCAGCCAGCGTGAGCGTTCGCTCGTGAAGACCATGGGCCCTAGGTAGTGCCCGATCGCGTAGTTACAGGCATCGCCCAAGACCGCCGCCACGAAGAGCACGCCTCCCATGAGGGGCAGCGAGACGGGGGAGCCTTCGATGGAGCAAAGGGCGCCCACGGCGAAAAGGAGTGAGTCCCCGGGCAAGAACGGCGTGACCACCAGGCCCGTCTCGCAGAACACCACCGCGAAGAGCACGAGGTAGAGCAAGGGACCCAGCACACCCGCCCAGTCATTCAGATGCTGGTCGAGATGCCGGAAGATGTCGAACGCGTGAAGCAGGACTGCCATCGGTCTCTCACTCCGACCGGCTCCCCGGGACGGGGCAGAGCCCGGCGCTTCCGTCGCACAGGCCTACCCGATTGGCCGCGCGGTGACAACCATCCCCGAACAGAGGCGGGCTCGGCGCGCAGCGCCGTCCCGCAGCGCGTGTATTCTCGCTGAGGTCTGCGCACGGACAGGGAGCGAGAATGACGGCTGGAGATCGGGCGCTTGGGTTCGTCGAAGACGGTCAAACCGTGGGCCTGGGTACGGGCCGGGCGGCGAGCGCCTTCATCGAGCTCCTGGGTTTGCGGGTGAAGGCGGGGCTGCGCATCCGCGCCGTGCCGACTTCGGAACGCACGGCGGTCCTCGCAAAAAAGCTTGGGATCCCCCTGGTCCCCCTCGCGGAGGCCGGCACCCTCGACGTGTGCCTCGACGGTGCGGATGAGGTGGATCCCCAGCTCGACCTCATCAAAGGCTATGGCGGGGCGCTCGTGCGCGAGAAGATTGTTGCGGCAAGCGCTCAGAAGCTGGTCATCCTGGTGGGGCCGGAGAAGCTCGTGCCTAGGCTCGGAGCCCGCGGCAGTCTGCCTGTGGAGGTCGTGCCGTTCGGCCTTACCCTCGCGACGCAGCGACTGCGCGGGCTTGGCTGCGAACCCCGGCTGCGCATGGACGGCGGAGCCCCTTACGTCACCGACAACGGCAACCACATCCTCGACTGTGGCATCCGTCCTCTCGAGGATGCAGCGCGCTTCGAGAACGAGCTTCGGGCGATCCCCGGCCTCGTCGGGAGCGGCCTCTTCCTCGGCATGGCCGACGTCGTGATCGTAGAGAACGCGGGACAGGTTGAGGTGCGAAGGCGCCCGGCGACCTAGCCTTCCCCAGCGGTTCTTCTGGTTCGGGAGGAGAGGAGATGCAGACCGCGTCCCACAATCCGCTCATGGTAGGTCTCTCGAAAACCCTGCTGCCTGAGCCCTCGACCCTCGTCATCTTCGGTGGTGCAGGCGACCTATCGCGACGCAAGCTTTTGCCTGGTCTCTACAATCTGATGCGCGACGGCGTATTGCCCGCGAACTTCGCGGTGATCGGCTTCGCGCGCACAGAGCTCGACGACGAGCGCTTCCGCGCGCTCGCCCGCGAGAGCATCGAGAAGTACTCGAGGCGCTCTCTCGATCCCGATGCCTTCGAGCACTTTGCCCGCAATCTTTTCTTCGTGCGCGGCGGCTTTGCCGATCCGGCGGCCTACGCCGCGCTCGCAAAGCGCCTCGATGAGATCGAGCCGGGTTGCGGCGTTCCCGGGAATCGCATCTTCTACCTCTCGATTCCGCCAAGTGTGATGGGTGTGTGCGTCGACCAGCTCCAGACTGCGGGCCTCGTGCGGCCTGCCGCCTCGTCGCCCTTCTCGCGCATCATCGTGGAGAAGCCGATCGGCCATGACCTCGAAAGCGCGCGCCAGCTCAATGCCACCGTGGCGCGTGTCTTCGACGAGAGCCAAGTCTTCCGAATCGACCACTACCTCGGGAAGGAAACGGTCCAGAGCCTGCTGGTCATGCGCTTTGCGAACTCGATCTTCGAGCCGCTCTGGAACCAGAAGTACGTGGACCACGTGCAAATCACCGTGGCCGAAGAGGAGGGCGTGGGCACGCGCGCCAACTACTACGAGGAGGCGGGCGCGCTGCGGGACATGGTGCAGAACCACATTCTCCAGGTGCTCTGCCTAACCGCGATGGAGCCCCCGTGGTCGCTCTCGCCCGATGTGGTGCGCGACAACCGGCTTGCAGTGTTGCAGGGCCTACGTCCGATCTCAGGCAAGGACGTCGATCAGTATGCGGTCCGGGCCCAGTACGCGAGCGGCTTCCATCACGGCGTCGAAGTGCCTGGCTATCGCAACGAGCCGAACGTGAAGCCCGATTCAACGACGGAGACCTTCGTCGCCCTCAAATGCTTCATCGACAACTGGCGCTGGGCCGGCGTGCCCTTCTATCTCCGCACAGGCAAGCGCATGCCCAAGCGGGCGAGCGAGATTGCGGTGCAGTTCAAGGAGGTGCCGCCCATTCTCTTCAACTACGATCCGCAGTCTCCCCTCGAGCCGAACGTTTTGAGTGTGCGGATCCAACCCGATGAGGGCCTCTCGCTCAAGATCGCGACCAAGCTGCCCGGCCCGAAGGTGCGCATCTATCCCGTGAAGCTGGACTTTCGCTACGGCACGACCTTTGGCGAGCAGTCTCCCGAGGCCTACGAGCGGTTGCTGCTCGACGTGATGGCCGGCGATGCCACGCTGTTCATGCGTCGAGACGCGGTCGAGGCCTCGTGGGTGTGGGTGACCGGTATCCTCGAAGCCTGGCAGGAGCACAGCACGCGCTGGCTGCCCCAATATCCCGCTGGCAGCTGGGGGCCGCTCGAGGCGGAGAAGCTGATTGGTGCGGACGCTCGGAAGTGGCGCGCGCTGTGAGTGAGTCGGTGACGTCTCCGAGGCCCGTGGACGTCCGTGCCATCGAGCGCGAACTCGCCGGGCTGTGGCACGAGCCGCTCGGCAGCGTGGCTGCCGGCGCCGAGGGCATGGAGCCCGCCACCCGCGCCTGCATGTCCAACCTCCTCATCTGGTGTGGAACCCAGGAGCAGGCCCGGGAGCTCCCGATCGAAATCGGCGCAATCGTGGAAAGGCACCCTTCCCGCGTGCTCTTGCTGGTGGGCGAGCCCGAATCCGAGAAGGCTGGGCTCTCGGCCAGCGTCTCGGCGCTGTGTCATCCGGCCAGCGCCGGGCGGCAGATCTGCTCCGAGCATGTCACGCTCTCGGCGCCGAGTGGGTCGGTGGAGCGCCTGCCGTCGATCGCGCTCCCGCTCCTGATTGGCGATCTGCCGACCGCACTCTGGTGGGCGGCGCCCGAGCCACCGACCGCGGGAGCGCTCTTCGATGATCTCGCCGGCATGGCGGATCACGTGATCTACGACAGCGCGGGCTGGCTCGATCCGGTGCGGGGGGTGGTGTCGGTGGCGGGCTGGGCGATGGAACTGGAGACCCGCAGGGTCGTTTCCGACCTTGCCTGGCGGCGCGGCAAACCGTGGCGCCGCTTGGTGGGTCAGGCCCTCGACCCGCAGATCGCGCCGGGAGCGCTCGAATCCATCGAGGAGGTGGAGATCGAGCACGGCCCCCATGCGCTTCCGCAGGCATGGTTCCTGATCGGCTGGCTTGCGGGACGCCTTGGCTGGCGGCCGATCGCTGGAAAAGTCGCGCCGGGTGTGGCGGTGACCTTCGGATTCGAATCCGCAAAGGCCCCGCTTCGGGTCACCGTCCGGCGGCTTGCGACGGGCGAGTCCGAGCTCTCGCGCGTCGCCATCCGTTGGAGTGCGAAGGTGGGTGGCGGCGCGGCCACCTTTGCATGGGACGGACGGGATCGCCTGGGCGTCTTGGCGGGGAGCAGTTCCGCCAGCGCGCGCATCTTGTCCGTGCACCACGAGTCGCGCGCCAGTCTCGTCGCGCGACAGATGGCGAAGCTCTTCCACGACCCTTTGTTTCGCGACACGCTTGCGCTGTCGCGGCGCATGGCGGAGGCCCTCCTGCGATGACCAAGCCGCGGGCTAAAACCAAATCAGGCGGGCGGGGGAATTCCGGCAAGGCTGCGACCCGACAGAAGTCGGCGCGCAGCCGCGGACCGGTCGTGCGTGTGCTGAGCGATCCCGAGACGGTGGCGCGCGCGGCGGCGGGGGAGTTCGTGCGGCTGGCACGCAAGCCGCACGCCAAGGGAGCTG
>Ga0074046_10000433_pt1 | contig 38444 bp, 44 predicted proteins | sample BogForMeECP23OM3_FD_94441 | JGI IMG/M metagenome (GOLD analysis project Ga0074046, IMG submission 94441) | Bog forest soil microbial communities from Calvert Island, British Columbia, Canada - Bog Forest MetaG ECP23OM3 | ecosystem: Environmental > Terrestrial > Soil > Wetlands ... | reverse complement strand
TACCAGCCGTCATGATCGGTGTGCCTGCGCATGCCGCTGCCGTCCAGCGCGCAGGAGTAGATGTTGCCGGTGCCCTCGTGATCGGACAGGAAGAACAGCCGCCCGCCGATCAGCATCGGGCTGCTGAACTGGCCCTCGAGGTCGGCGAGCAGCCGGGTGAACAGGGGATCCTCGGCGTTGGCAATCCACAGCCGGCCCCGGGTGCCGCCCCGGTAGCGCTTCCAGTACGCGGGCTCGTTGTCCGCCCGGCCGGTGAGCAGCGCGGCGGCCGCCTCCTCCAGGGCCAGGTCGGCCACCGGGCCGAACGGCAGCCGCCGCGGTGGCGAGCCCTCGGCCGGGACCGTGTACGCCCAGGTCAGGTGCGTCTCGGGCTGACCGGTGGCGGAGACCGCGAGAACCTCGCCGGCCCTGGTCCAGCCGGTCACGCGGGTCCTGGCGTCGCTCCAGTAGGTGAGCCGGGCCGCGTCGTTGCCTTCCGCGTCGGCCGTGTAGACCTCCGGGTTGCCGTCCCGCCAGCTGGTCCAGGCGATCGCAGTCCCGTCACGTGCGAAGCGCGGGTAGCTCACCTGGGCGCGGTCGGCGGACAGCCGCCAGGCCCGGCCGCCGTCGGCGGGGGCGAGCCAGATGTCGTCCTCGGCTGCGAAGACGAGCAGATCACCGTGAATATGCGGGTAGCGCAGGTATCCAGACGAAGTCACGCACTTCATCCTAGGGGCTAGAGCCAGCCACGTTCGGAGGCGATGCCGAGCGCTTCGGCGCGGTTCCTGGCCCCGGTCTTCTGGATGCACGCCGACAGGTAGTTCCGCACCGTGCCCTCGGAGAGGTAGAGCCCGGCGGCGATCTCGGCGATGGTCCGGCCGTCCGCGGAGGCCTCGAGCACGTCGCGTTCGCGCGGGGTGAGCGGACTGCCGCCGTCAGCCAGGGCGGCGGCGGCCAGGTCCGGGTCGATGACCCGCTCGCCGTTCAGCACCCGGCGGATGGTCTGCGTGAGCTTGTCGGCCGGGGAGTCCTTGACCAGGAACGCGGACACCCCGGACTCCATCGCGCGGCGCAGGAACCCGGGTCGGCCGAACGTCGTCAGGATCACGATCTTGATATCCGGGTGGTGCTTCTTCAGCGCGGCGGCGGCGGTCAGGCCGTCCATGCCCGGCATCTCGATGTCGAGCACGGCCACGTCCGGGTGGGCTTGCCTGGCCGCGGCGACGACCTCGTCGCCCCGTCCGACCTGGGCCACGACCTCGATGTCGCCCTCGAACTCCAGCAGCGCGGCCAGCGCCTGCCTGATCATCACCTGGTCCTCGGCGAGCAGCAGCCGGACCGGCTCCTTGTTCTCCGGGGTTTCCTCCGCATTCTCCGGGGTTTCCTCCGCGGTCATGACTGGCAATTATGGCCGGTCGCGGCCGTGGCGCCGGTGGTGGGAATGGCCGCGGGAACGGTCGCGACGAGGCGGAAGCCGCGGTTGTGGTGGCCGGGCTCGGCCCAGCCCAGCGACAGCCGGCCGCCGATGGCGGACAGGCGCTCGGACATGCCGCGCAATCCGCTGCCCCTAGGATGCTCCGGATCCTGGTCCGCGAAGCCGTGGCCATCGTCGGTGACCTCAAGGGACAGCTCGCCCTGGCGCTCGACGAGCCGGATGTGGCAGTGCCGGGCGCCGGAGTGGCGGATCACGTTGGTGACGGCCTCGCGCAGGCACCAGGCCAGCACGGCCTCCGCGTCCGGGTCGAAGGTGCCCGATCGCAGCGTCAGTTCGGCGTCGTCGTCGAGCCCGATGCCGGCCACCTCGAGGGCGTTCTGCGCCGTGATGACCTCGATCGCGAGCGTCGGCCTGTGGTAGCCGCTGACCGCCTCCCTGATGTCGTGCAGCGTCTGCCGGCTGACTTGCCCGATATCACCGAGTTCTGTGAGCACCGCGTCGCGCTCGGCCGAGGACGGCAGCCTGGCCAGGCGCTTGGCGGCTAGCTCGGACTTCAGCGTGATCATCGACAGCGACTGGCCGGTCAGGTCGTGCATGTCTCTGGCCAGCCGCAGTCGTTCGGTGTTCGCGGCCAGCTTGGCCACAGTGCCGCGGGCCTGGGCCAGCTCGTGCATCAGGGTCATCTGCATCCGGAACCCCATCATGGCCAGGCCGATGAGCAGCACGGGCAGCAGCAGCGCGAGGGAGTTCGCGAGGTCGAGGTGGGTGAGCCAGCAGAAGAAGCCGTAACAGGCCCCGACCATCGCGACCCCGAGCGTGGCCAGCCGCCGCCCGTCGGGCCTGGCCGCGAGCGCCATGCCGGTGGCGGCGGACACGTAGATCCACAGCGGCGTCCAGCCCTTGCCGTACACCGTGCAGGCTAGCGCGGCTAGCAGGACGAGGGCCGCGAGCCCGTACCGGACCAGCCACGGCTGCTCGTCCGAGTACAGCAGGACGCGCAGGTAGATAACGCAGAAGGCGGCCGCGATGAGCAGGCCGCCGGCGATATACGCCACCCCGTGGCCGTGGCCGAACAGCTCCGCGACCGGCTGGATCAGGTAGACGAGCCAGATACCGGAGAAGAACCAGCGGATCGGGCTGCCAGTGCCCGGCGTGTGATCTCCGCGCAAGATGCTCCTGATCAGGCCAGGCCTACGCCGCTCCTGGTCCGTCCCGCTGCTGGCTTCGGCCCGCAGCCGCCCGTAGTGCTTGGATACGTTCTCGAACGAGACCACCGGCGCGCCGCCGCGGCTAGCCCCGTAGCTGGTTACCGGGCTGTAGCCGGAGATGCTGGCATAGTCGTCTCGGCTGGCTGGGCTGTCTTCGCTGCTGTAAGCAGTGCCACTGCCGTAACCTGAGCCACCTCCGTCAGTATCGGAAGCGCTGTAACCCGTCCCATACTGGCTCATGTCGTTCCCCTGTTTCGGACTTCACGTGGCCGGTCTTTCCGGCCCAGATTTCCCCGGTGCCCATACCACCATTCGGCCGGCCAGGCCGGGTAGTGCCGTCCCTCAGGAACCTCCCATGACATGTGTCATCTCTTGTGCGGTGACACGCTGTGTTTAGGGCGTTTGAGCAAACGGGCCGCGACCGGGTGTGAACTTCGGGCTGGTGGGATTAGCGGCCGACAGCGTAGCCCTGCATGCCGCGGGGGTTGGCGGCGGCGTACATGACGCCGTTGCGCCGGGCCACGGCGCTGACCCGGCCCAGCGACCAGGCGGGGCGGACGTTGACCAGGTGGCCGCGGCGCCGCAGCTCCTCGATCACTCCAGCGCCGACCCGCGACTCCACGTCGAGCACCCGCGGTTGCGCCTGCCGCGGGTAGAACGACGACGGCATGTGCGCGGAGTGGAAGGACGGGAAGTCGATCGCCTGCTGCAGGTTCATGCCGAACGTCAGGTGGTTGAGGAAGAACAGCAGCGACCACTGATCCTGCTGGTCGCCGCCGGGCGTGCCGAACGCCATGTACGGCTCGCGATCGCGCAGCGCGAGGCTCGGGGTGAGCGTGGTGCGTGGCCGCTTGCCCGGCGCGAGCGTGGCGGGCAGCCCGGGGGTGAGCGTGAACATCTGCGCCCGGGTGCCAAGGCAGAAACCGAGGCCGGGGATGACCGGTGACGACTGCAGCCAGCCGCCGCTCGGCGTGGCCGAGACCATGTTGCCGAACCGGTCGGCCACGTCGAGATGGCAGGTGTCCCCCGCCCGGTAGCTCGACGCGATGGGCCCCGCGGGACCGCCGGCGCGCATCGTCGGCTCGCCGGTGCCCGGGTCCAGCCGCCGCGCGGGCGGCTCCACGTCCAGGCTCGGGGCCGCGCTCCCGTCGTCGCCGCTGCCGGTGACCATGCCGGTGGCGAAGCCCGGCAGCTGGGGCGCCCTGCCGTCCGGAGCGCCGGGACGTAGCTCGGCCGACGCCTCGGGTCCCACCAGCGGGCGCCTGACGTCGGCGTATTCGCCGGAAAGCAGCGCCTTGACCGGCACCTCGGTGAAGTCGGGGTCGCCGTACCAGGCCTCCCGGTCGGCGAACGCGAGCTTGCCGCATTCGGTCACGGTGTGCATGTAATCCGCGGTGCCCGGGCCCATGGCCGCCAGGTCGAAGCCGTCGAGCAGCGCAAGCTGCTGGAGGAACACCGGACCCTGCCCCCACGGCTTGGTCTTGCACACGGTCAGGCCGCCGACCTCATAGGTCAGCGGTTCCTCGAGCCGCGGGTGCCAGCCCGCCAGGTCGGCGTAGCACAGCAGCCCCCGGTGCGGCTGCCCGGTCACGTCCATGACCTCGGTGGAGGCGACGTAGGCGGCGATCGTCTCGGCGACGAAACCGTCGTAGTAGACCCGCCGGGCGGCCTCGATCTGCTCGTCGCGATCGTGGCTCGCCGCTTCCGCCTCGTGCAGGATGCGCTGGTAGGTGGCGGCCAGCGCGGGGTTGGCGAACAGCGAGCCCGGCGCGGGCACATGGCCGTCCGGCAGGTAGACCTCGGCCGAGCTCGGCCAGTAGTCCCGGAACAGCTCGGCCACGCTGGCGATACCCCAGCTGATCGCGGGCAGCAGCGGGTAGCCGCTGGCCGCGTACCCGATCGCGTAGCCCATCACGTCGCGCAGCCGGAGCGAGCCGTACTCCCGGAGCAGCAGCATCCAGGCCCCGAACGCGCCGGGCACGCAGGCGGCGAGCAGCCCGCTGCCGGGTACGAGGTCAAGCCCGAGGCCGGCGAACGCCTCCGGGGTGGCCGCGGCCGGCGCGGTTCCCTGCCCGCAGAGCACGAAGGTCTCACCGCGCCCGGCGTGATGGGCGATGACCGGGACCTCACCGCCGAGGCCGTTCAGGTGCGGCTCGACCACCTGAAGCACGAGCCCGGCGGCGACGGCCGCGTCAAACGCGTTCCCGCCGCGCTCGAGCACCGCCAGCCCGGCCGCCGAGGCGAGCCAGTGCGTGGAGGCCACCATGCCGAACGTGCCCGCCAGTTCGGGCCTAGTCGTGAATTCGGGGATGTCGACCATGGCCCGATCCTCTCATCAAGCCCCTCCGGGGTGGGCTGTGTGTCACCTCAGGTAACGTCGGCCGCATGGACCTCTCCCCGCGGGTGCGCGCCGTCTGCGATCTCGACGTCTCGGAGGTACGCGAATACGCAGGCCGGCACGAATACGACGGCAAGCCGCAGGACCTGTCCCCGGCCGGCGTCCGCGCCGGGCTCGCCCGGCTGGCGGCGGCGCGGGCCGACGGCGAACGGCTCGCGGACGCGCACGACGAGGCTCACCTGTCCGCGGCCGAGGAGCAGAAACGGGTCAGCTACGCCGAACTCGAACTGCACCGCAGGAACCCGATCCTGCACCTCGGCGAGCTCGACCTGGCCTGCTACGACAGGGACTATGCCCCGCAGGAAGAACGGGACGCCGCGCGGGCCGAGCACCTCGCCGCGTGGCCGCGGGTCGTCGACGCGGCCATCGAATCACTCGACCAGATGAGCGCGCCAGTGGCCCAGTCGCTGCTCGGCGGCATCCGCGGACTGGCGGCCGGGCTCACCGCGGGACCCGGCGCTTCCGGCCAGGCCGCCCTCGACGCCGCGCTGGCCGCGCACGTGCGCCTGGTCGCGCACACCGAACGCGCGGCGGCAGACGGCGATCCCGATCCGGCGCTCGGCGGCGCCGGACTCGCCGCCCTGATGGGCAGCGCCGAGGCGATGCCGGTCGACCTGGGCAGGCTGGCTGAGCAGGCAGATGCCGAACGGGACCGGCTGCACGCCCTGCTAGCCGACGGGTGCGCCCGGCTCGCACCCGGGCGACCCGCGCTTGACGTAGCCCGCGACCTGGTCCGGGATCACCCCGACGGCGCCGGGGTGATCGGCGCGGCCCGGTTGTGGACCGAACGGGCCATCGAGTTCACTCGCGACCATGACCTGGTCCCCTACCACGACGGCGTGTGCCTGGTCGGTCTCGCGCCCGAGTCGCGGCGGTGGGCGATGGCGATGATGTCGTGGGCGGCGCCCGGCGAGCCGGAAGGTCCATCGTGGTACCACATCACCCCGCCGGAGGAATCCTGGCCGGAACAAGAGCAGGAGGAGTGGCTGGAAGTGTTCAGTCACGCGACGCTGCCCGGCATCACCGTCCACGAGGTGGCGCCCGGGCACTTCTCGCACGGCCGCGCGCTGCGGCACCTGAGCTCGCAGGTCCGGCGCACGCTGCAATCCAGCGCGTTCATCGAAGGCTGGGCGCACTACGGTGAGGAACTCTGCGTGGAGGAAGGGTTCGGCGCCGACGACCCGCGGATCGCGATCGGGATCTGGCTGGAGGCGCTGGTTCGGGTGACCAGGCTGGCGTGCGCCATCGGCGTGCACACGGCCGGGATGACGATCCAGGACGCGGCGCGCCGATTCGAGGCGGACACCCACCTGTCCGGGCCTGCGGCGCTATCCGAGGCCCGGCGGGCCACCTTCGACCCGACCTACGGCCGGTACACCTGGGGCAAGCTGGAGATCCTCAAGCTCCGCGAGCGGGCCAGGAAGGACTGGGGCGCCGGCTTCACGCTGCAGCGTTTCCACAAGGCGATGCTGGACCTGGGCTCCCCTCCGCTCGGCCTCCTCGGCACCGCCGTCGACCGCGGCTGAGCGCGGGATTTCCGGGCGGTAGCCTGTGGCCATGCGCAGACTGAGGTCGGTTCTACCGATCGCGGGCGCGGCGTTGCTGGCGGCGCTCGTGGTGACCGGGTGCGCGTCGGCCAACGCCACGTCGTCGATCGTCGTGGCCAGCGCGTACGTGCCGCAGCCGACGACGCCGGGGACCACGGTCGCGTACCTGGACATCCGCAACAACGGCCGGGCCGACAAGCTGATCTCCGTGCAGACCAGCGTGGGCGGCAAGGTACAGTTGCGCGCCCCGATGGCGCGGCATGCGGGCATCATGATCATGCGCACGGTGCCGGACATTCCCATTCCGGCTAACTCGATGACGCTGCTCAACCCGAACTCTTTCCACCTGCTGATCACCGGCGCCGGAGCCATGCACGACGGCAAGGACATCATGCTGCGGCTGACCTTCGCCAACGCCGGCACGTTCACGATCCTCGCCCTGGTCACCAACCCCGAATCCGGCGGCAGCAGCTACTTCCTGAACTGATCCCCCGGGGGTGCGGGCCGATGCGGGGGGCGGGTCGGCCTAGGATACTAGCCGGGCCACGGCGCCCACGGTGGGACCGCTCAGCGGCATGCGGTCGGTGTTGACGTCCGGCCGCCATTCGGGCAGCGGGACCAGGCCGGGCTCGACCAGGTCGAAGCCGTCGAAAAGGTCCATGATCTGGGCGCGCGACCTGAGCGTGAACGGCATCCGGGCTCCCGCATAGGTCTTCGTGGCCTCGGCGAGCATCTCCAGGTCGGCGCCGTCCGAGGTGCCGATGGAAATGGCCAGGTAACTGCCGGGCACCATGCGCTCGCGGAACCTGGCGATGATCCCGGGCGCGTCTTCGTCACAGCTGATGAAGTGCAGCACGCTCAGCAGCAGGACGGCGACGGGCTGGCGGAAGTCGATGCAGGCGGCCAGCGCGTGGTTCCCGAGCACAGCGTCCGGGTCGCGCACGTCCGCGCGGATGGTGATCACGCCGTCTCGCGTCGCGAGCAGCGCGTCGTTATGGGTGACCACGATCGGATCGTGGTCCACGTACACCACCCGCGCGGCCGGGATGGCATCGCGTGCGACCTCGTGCACGCTCGGCGACGTGGGCAGGCCGCTGCCCAGGTCGAGGAACTGGGATACGCCCTGCCGGGCGAGGTAGCGCACGGCGCGGCAGAGGAATCCGCGGTTCGCCAGGGCGAGCCTTCTCGGGTCAAGCCGCGATTCCATCAGCTTCTCCGCCGCAGCGCGGTCGGCGGCGAAATTGTCCTTGCCGAAGAGCACGTAGTCGTAGATCCGGGCAATGCTCGGCCGGGTGACGTCGACACCCTCGGGTACCCGTGGCTCGTACTTCCTGGTCACCACGCTTCCTGCCTGGTCCCCCGTCGCCGGTGCTGCAACCGTTTGCATCACAACGGTATAGCACGCCGCCAGCGCCTGCCGGAAGAACCGGCCGAAGTTCTCCGGGGTACTCACCGGCAACCGGCGCCGGATGACGGTCGCCGACGCTACCCGGCAACCGGCGCGGGGGTGGCCGTCCGCCGGGTGAGCGGCATCCTGGCCCGGGTGTCGTCGTCTCGTGGCGTGTAGACGACGATGCGCGCGTCGGGCAGGTCCGGCACGTCGAACTCGCTGACGCTCAGCCTCAGCGTCCCGGCACGCCGGTGCCGGTAGGTGAGCGCGCGGGGCTCGACGTCGGCCACCTCGTGCCGCGCCCACAGTTCGGCGAACTCGCGGCTCAGGCTGGCCAGCCGGCGGATGTCCTCCTCCCAGTCCGGGTCGCCGATGTGCCTGCTGTACGCCGAGCGCATCCGCGCCACCAGGTAGCGGACGTGCGCGTCGTACTCCACGAGGTTGCCCCGCGCGGCCGGCTCGGTGACGCAGCACCACAGCGTGTTCCTGTGGACACACGGCAGCGAGTGCCACTCCCAGAACAGCTCTTCCGAAGCGTTGTTGCTCAGCAGGAGGTCGAACCGGCTGTTGATCAAGGACGCCGGAAGCGGGTCGAGCGCATGGACGATCTCGCGGATGGTGTCGGGCACGGCCCGGCGCGAGCACTCGGTGCGCAGCGGCGTCGCCTCGGCCAGCCGGTACAGGTGTTCCCGTTCCACCCGGTCCAGCCGCAGGGTGCTGGCCACGGCGTCGAGCACCTGGGTGCTGGCGTTGATCTCGCGGCCCTGTTCCAGCCAGGTGTACCAGGTGACGCCGACGCCGGCCAGCAGCGCCACTTCCTCGCGTCGCAGCCCCGGCGTCCGGCGTCGGGAACCAGGCGGCATGCCGAAGTCCGCCGGGCTGAGCCGGGCCCGGCGCGCCTTCAGGAACTCGCCGAGCTCCGCCCGCCGCCGTTCACCCGGCCGCTGCGCGGCCTGGCCCTTGGGTTCGTACGTGACCAAGGCCTCTTCCCATCACCGAATCTGCCCCGGACCCAACCTAGCGGTACCCACTGACATTCGGCGGTGGTCGCGGACGGGTTCAGGCGGTCCAGGCGACGGGGAGGCGCTTGACGCCGCGCTGGAAGTTGGAGCGCAGGTAGGACGGCAGGCCGGCGTAGGCGAGGGCGGACGTGCGGGCCAGCACCTCGGCGAACAGGGCGCGCATCTGGGTGCGGGCCAGGTGGGCGCCGAGGCAGAAGTGCGGGCCGTGGCCGAACACCAGGTGCGGGTTGGGGTGGCGGCGGATATCGAAGCGGCCGGGGTCGGCGAAGGCGGCCTCGTCCCGGTTGGCCGAGGTGAAGGAGACAACCACCTTGTCGCCCGCGCGGATCGGCTGGCCGCTGAGCTCGCAGTCGGCGGTCGCGGTCCGGCGGAACGTCATCACCGGCGTCCACCAGCGCAGCATCTCGTCGGCCGCGACGGGCAGCAGGGCCGGGTCGGCCCGCAGTTCGTCCTGGGCCTGCGGGTGCTCCAGCAGCGCGATGCACGCGCCGGGCAGGCCGTTGCGCAGCGTCTCGTTGCCGGCCACGGCGAACAGCCAGAACATGTTCTCGAACTCGGCCACCGATACCCGGCCGCCGCCCTCGTCGGGCTGGGCCAGCAGGATCGACATCACGTCGTCTCCCGGGCGGCGCCGTTTCTGCTCGGCCAGCAAGTGGGCGTAGGCGTACAGGTCCGGCATGCCCTCCCGGGTGCGCGGGTCGGGCATCCGGCCGTCGGCGTCCGGGACCGGCCGGACCGACAGCGCCTCGCGAGCCATGGGCGTGCCCCGTGCCGGGTCGAACTCGGCCGAGAAGGCGTAGTCGGGGTCCTGGTAGCCGATGACCCGGTTGGACCAGTCGAACAGCAGCCAGCGGTCCTGCTCGGGCACGCCGAGGGTGTCGGCCAGGGTGAGCAGCGGCAGGTCGGCGGCCACGTCCTTGGCGAAGTCGCACTCACCCCGCGGGCCGGTGAACACGCGATCGCAGATGGCCCGGGCGTGGCCGCGGATGCGCTCCTCGAGCTGGGCGACCGCCCGCGGCGTGAACGACCGGCTCAGCTAGCGCCGCAGCCGGGAGTGTTCGGGCGGGTCCATGTTGAGCATCATGCGCCGGACATAGCCGAGCGCCTGGGGCGTGGCCGGGTCCCGGATCTGGGTCGCCCCGAGCGTGGAGGAGAACAACGCCGGCTGCCGCAGCACCGATTCCACGTCGGCGTGCCTGAGCACCAGCCAGAAGCCGGGACCTTCCGGCCAGCCCAGGACGGGGATCTCGGGCACCCAGGCCACCGGGGTGTCGCGGCGCAGCCGGGCCAGGACCTCGAAGGGCACGCCGCCGGTGTAGGTGGCCGGGTCGAAGACGACCTCGGTGTCCGGCCGGGCCGGACCAGCTACCGTCGTCAATCCCGCCCCAGGAACTCCTCGATGGAGGTGGCCAGCGACACGGGAGACTCGAACATCGGGTAATGCCCGGCGTCGGGGAGGATGGTCATCTCGGCCTCGGGGAAGAAGACCAGCCACGTCTGCTCCATCACGTCGGCGGACATGGCCGGGTCGTTCACGCCCACGATCACCTTGACCGGCGTGCTGGTGTCCTTGCCGACCTGGGCGGAAAAATCGGACTTGGCCCAGGCCGGCAGGTACGCGGCGAAGGCTTCCACCGTCGAGTTCTCCAGCGAGTGCTGCACTACCAGCTGGATGAAGGTCGTGGTCAGCTTGCTGCCGGTGGTGAAGTCGATAATCGCCGCCCGGTGGCCCGGGTGGGCGGCCGCGCCGGAGAACAACTCCCAGCCCGAGGCGTCCATGGGCACCTCGGTGGCCGGCACCGGGTTGAGGCCGATCAGCTTGTGCACCCGCTCCGGGGCCTGCAGCAGCACCTGGTGGGCCACCTTCCCGCCCATCGAGTGGCCGATCACCGAGAACCGGTCCCAGCCCAGCTCGTCGGCGAGAGCGATCGCGTCGGCCGCAGCTTCCTCCATGGTGAACTCGCCGGCGACCTGCTTGCGGTCGCCGTAGCCGCGCAGGTCCATGAAGACGTAAGTATACCTCGACGGGTCGAGGTAATCCGGCAGCGAGCCCCAGCCGCGGGACGAGCCGAACCAGCCGTGCACGGCCAGCACGTGGTGGTCACCGGATCCGACAGTCAGATGAGAACTCGCCATGCTGGCCTCCCGTTCAAACGTCCTCGCTGTCTGGTGCCTGGTGCCGACTCTAGCGAGCGGGCACGGCACTCGCCACGGCTGGCTGCGGCGGCGTGACGGCGCCGGGAACACAGCGCGAGCCCCGCCAGGACGATGGCGGCCCCCGCGATCGCCATCGCGAGGGCGGCGCCGAGGGCGGCGCCGAGGGCGACGGCCGGCGGCCCGGCCTCAGGGTAGGGCGATGAGCAGAACGGGGACGCCGGCCACGGTGAGCCCGCCCGCCACGCGCAGGACCATCCCCACGGCAGGTACCGAACGGACCTGCGCCTTGGGGAAGTCCGTCCTGGGTTCGGCCGCGACGGCCATGATGATCATGGACAGCACGAACCAGACCAGCACGGCACGGCGCCAGTTGCGCGCCCGCCAGCCGGCGACACGCTCCCGGAACGTAGCCCGTGGCGCCCGCGGGCGCCAGATGAGAACCCCCATGGCTCGTCCACCGTACGAGGAGGCCGGGCGCGTTCCAATGGTGGTGACCCCCGGCTTCAGCGGGGCTATCCCCCCAATTGCGGCCGGGCTTAGCCCCCTACTGGCGCGTTCCGGCCATACCTGTTGGAGCGACTGGCGCATCATGGCCCCTCCCTGTCGCTAGCCGCGTAAAGCGGCACTTAACCAGAGGAGGCTCAGGGCTTCGGTGATACGTGCAGAGCCAGTCAGTTTGCCGTCCGATGTCTCGCGATATATCGTGCTAGTACCTGGGATTCCCCGTTCATGCTACGGAGGGCACGATGGCTACCGGATACAACGTGCGCGTCGGGGACGCCGACCGTGACGCGGTCGCAGCTCAGCTGCGTGAGCACTATGCCGACGGGCGGCTGACGCTCGAGGAACTGAATGAGCGCCTGGACCAGGTCTTCGCGGCCAAGAACAAGGCTGACCTGAACACCGTGATGCGCGACCTCCCGCAGGCCACGCGGCCGGCCGCCGGCGTGCCGTCCGGGGGCACGGCATGGCAGGGACCGGCGTGGCCGGGTCCGATGGGCACCAGGCCGGGGCAGGACTACGGCAACGGCGGATGGGGAGGCAGCCAGCGGCCGCGCGGGATGGGCAACGCCTTCGCGCCGCTGATGGGCCTCATCTGGGTCCTGCTGATCCTCGGCGGCGCCTTCGCCTTCGGTTTCGGCGGTGCCGACAGGCCGCTCGCGATTGTCCTGATCTTTGCGGCGCTGGCGCTGTTCAGGCGGCTGTTCGGGCTCAGTAGGCGGCGTCGCTACGGCGGCCCGCGGGGTCCCAGGGGACCCCGGGGATGTCGCCGCTAGCGATTATCGCTACCTCTGGGTTCCGCGCCGGGCCGGCTCGACTTATCGTTGGAGTGTGAGGCTGTCGGCCTGGCGAATTCTGGGAGCCGATGACAAGGCGATATGACGTCCGAACCGGAATGATAGACGAGGACCCCGACGCGGCGCCGCCGCGCGAAGAACTGGTACCGGGATGGCACGTGCCCGATCGAACACGATATGACTACGATCTCAGGATCGGCGACGCGGAGCGCGACGCGGCCATGACCCAGTTGCGCGAGCACTTCGTCGCGGGCCGGCTGACGTTTGACGAGCTGACCGAGCGGATCGACACCGCCCTCACCGCTAAGACCCAGCGCCAGATCGACCGCCTGATGGCTGACCTCCCCAGGCCACCCAAGGTCACCCGCGCCGAGGACGCGGTCCCAGTCCCCGCGCCGGACGCGGGCCGGTTCCTCGTCTTCGCGATGCTGCTGTTCGCCCTGGCCACCTGGATACTGATCATGGCCTGGATGTCCCGGCACTCCTACTACGGGCCCTACCCGCACTGGCCCCCTCCCCCGGGTAGCCCCTAGCCGGTCAGGCGCTGGCTAGCCGGTCAGGCGCTGGCTAGCCGGTCAGGCGCTGGCTAGAGCGCGCAGCGGGACGACCAGGTAGCGGTAGTCCCGGGCGGACTCATCACCGGGCCCGGCGCTGCCGGTGATCAGCGCGGGCTTGGTCGGGCTGGTGAACTGCAGGCGGATCCGCGCCTCATCGGGGATGGACGACGCCTTCTCGGCGTTCTGACCCTTGTCGGAGTTCTGCGGCTTGTCCGGGGCGGGCGCGGCGCCGGTGGCCGCGATCAGGGCCGCGCCGAGACCGTCCATCAGGTAGTGCGGGCTGAATGCGATCGCGGTTTCTTCCCCGGAGAAGTCGGCCGCGACCGTCTCCCGCGCCCGCGCCTGCCCCTCGGTGCCCGCCTCTATGGTGACCCTGCCGGGCCCGAACGACAGCCGCACCGAACTGCCCCGCTCCGCGACCAGCGCCACCCTCTTGACCGCTTCGGCGAGCGGGACGGCCGGCATGTCCCCGCAGCTGCCGAAATCCTCCGGGAACCGGGACGTGTACTTGATGTACTCTCCCGCGATCAGGCGGGTGGTCAGCCGACGCCCGCCCGACTCGAACCCGATCATCGCGTCGGCCGCGCGCAGCGAGTCCCCCGAGTTCGCGCCGGTGGTCCACCCGCCCTGCTCGCCGCGCATCATGACCCGGACCGGAACGCCCGGCGTCATCATCCGCGCCGCGTCGGATAGCGTCTTGGCCGGCACGAGCAGCGTGCCACGTGAGCCCGGATGGGCGGGATTCCAGCCCAGCTCGCGGATGGCGAGCCGGTACCTGTCGGTCGCCACCAGCCTGATGGTGTCGTCGTCGATCTCCAGGTTCACCCCGGTGATGACCGGCAGCGTGTCATCGCGGCTGGCCGCGGGGGCGACCTGGCCGATCGCTGTGGCGAGCACGCCACCGTCGACGGTGCCCGCCAGCCGGGGCAGCTCAGGCAGCCGCGGATACTCCTTGACCGGGAGGGTCACCAGGGTGAAGGATGCCGGGCCGCAGGTCACGGTCACGTCATCCTTCTCGAGATCCACCTCGACCGGCAGCGGCGGCAGGCTCCGGGTGATCTCGGCTAGCAGGCGGCCGGGCACCAGCGCGGTGCCCTCTTCGGCGACCTCGGCATCCACCTGGATCCGGGCCGACACCTCGTAGTCGAAACAGGAGAGGGTCAGGCTATCCGGGGAGGCCTCGAGCAGCAGCCCCGACAAGATGGGCAGCACGGGGCGCGATGGCAGCGAGCGCGCTACCCAGGCGACCGCTTCAGCCAGCGTGTCCCGCTCGACGATGAACCGCATTCCCTGCCGCCTCCATCCCGCGTGTGCCACCCTCCGCGGGGGCCCTACATGCATAGTGGCACGGGGCACTGACATTTCCGGGGGCTAGCAGTACCCCGCCGGGGCGGACGGCCGCAGGGGTCAGGTGACCAGGCCAGGGGGCGCCGAATCCAGGGTGGCCTGGATCGCCTCGGCGAGGGCCCGGGCCGATTCCGCGGTGAGTTCGACCGCGACCCGCGCCGAGGGGCCGGCGCCCGGGTCGAGGAAGTCGATGTTGAGCGTGTGCTCCGCCTGCGCATGCACCGGGTGGTCGAAGTACACGCTCGCGTCGGTCACCCGGAACCAGCCAGACGGTCCCTTGCCGCTGCCGCTGATCGAGACCTTCTCCGTCAGGTAAGTGCACATAATGCTCCTTTCGATAACAGGTAACGGCCGAAGAAGGCCCAGATGCGCTGCCAGGCGTCCACGGCGGCCTCGGGCCGGTAGCTGGGCCGGTCGACCTGGAGGAAGGCGTGCCCGGCGCCGTCGTAGGAGTGGAACTCGTACGTCTTGCCGTGCACCTTGAGCGCCTGCTCGAGCTCGGCGACCTGCTCCGGAGACGGTGCCACGTCCTCCCGGCCGAACAGGCCGAGCAGCGGGCAGGACAGGTCGCCCGTCCGCTCCGCGAGCGGCGGGATGCCGTGCAGCGGATGGCCCTCGGGCGGGGTTCCGACCACGAAACCGCCGTAGCAGTCCACGGCCGCGTCGAGCGGCATGCTTACCGCGGCCAGGAACGCCTGCCGGCCGCCCGAGCAGTGGCCGATCACGGCGACCTTGCCGTTGGAGTTGCTCAGCCCGCGCAGGTACGCCGCCGCGCCCGCCACGTCGCCCACGACCCGCTCGTCGGGGATGGGGATCACGCCCGCCGCCCGCGCCGCCGCCACCGCGTCGTCCGGGTCCGCCCCCGGCGCCTCGCGGTAATAAAGGTTTGGCATCACCGCGTTGAGGCCGCCGGTCGCGAACCTCCGGGTGAACTCCTTGGTCTGCCGGTCGTAGCCGGGCAGGTGGTGGATGACCACCACGCCGCCGACCGGGCCGACTTGAAGCGTCCGGGCCGAGTACGCCTTGATCTCGTCGCCGTTGTGCCCGGTGATCGTTACGGTCTCGGCCAGCATCGCGTCGTACATCGTCCGTCCTCTCTCGCGTCGTATACAGCCGCAACATGATTTCACGGGCCTAGCGGGTGTGCGGGCCGGCCCGCAGTGAAAGACTTCCGGCATGACCTATGTCGCTGCCGACGATCGTTACAACAGGCTTCCCTACCGCCGCTGCGGGCGCAGCGGGATCATGCTGCCCGAGGTGTCACTCGGGCTGTGGCAGAACTTCGGCGACACCAAGCCGATCGACGATCAGCGGGCCGTCCTGCGCCGCGCGTTCGACCTCGGGGTCACGCACTTCGACCTGGCCAACAACTACGGACCGCCGTACGGTTCGGCCGAAATCAACTTCGGCCGGATCATGCGGGAGGATCTGCGGCCCTACCGCGACGAGCTGATCATCTCCACCAAGGCCGGCTATGACATGTGGCCGGGCCCCTACGGCGATCATGGCTCGCGCAAGTACCTGCTGGCCAGCCTGGACCAGTCGCTGCGCCGGATGGGCCTGGAGTACGTCGACATCTTCTACTCCCACCGCTTCGACCCCGACACCCCGCTCGAGGAGACGATGGGCGCGCTGCACACCGCGGTCCAGTCGGGCAAGGCCCTGTACGTCGGCATCTCCTCCTATTCGGCCGAACGGACCATGGACGCGATCAACATCCTGCGGAGCATGGGCACCCGGCTGCTGATCCACCAGCCGTCCTACTCGATGATCAACCGGTGGATCGAGGGCGGGCTGCTGGACGTGCTCGGCCGCGAGGGCGTGGGCTGCATCGCCTTCTCGCCGCTGGCCCAGGGCGTGCTGACCGGCAAGTACCTAGACGGCGTGCCGGCGGGCTCGCGGGCCGCCCAGGCCGGCTCGCTGTCGACCGACCAGCTTTCCGAACGGACCCTGGCGCACGTGCGCGCGCTGGCCGCGATCGCCGCGTCCCGGGGCCAGTCGCTGGCCCAGCTCGCGCTGTCCTGGGCGCTGCGGGATCAGCGGGTGACCTCGGTGCTCATCGGCGCCAGCAGCGTCGCGCAGCTCGAAGAGAACCTGGCCGCGGCCGGCCGCGGCACGTTCACCGAAGACGAACTGGCCGCGATCGACCGCGACGCCGTAGACGCCGGCATCAACATCTGGGCCGCCTCGAGCGCCCACTAACCCTCTGCTCAGGATCGTGGACATTTACCCGCGTGATCACGGGGGTAAATGTCCACGATCCTGAGCGGTGGCCTTGCGCTGGGGCTTGGGGGAGGCGTGGGGTTCGAGAGGCTGGAGGTTTCGGGGGTGGAGGGCCTAAGGGGGCGAGGGTGGGCTTGGAGGCCGGCGAGGGCTGGACTTGGAGGCCGGCGGGCGAGGTGGGTTTGGGTTTGGGGCCGGGCTGGGGTCAGGCCAGGTAGCGGCCGAACCAGGTGAAGATCTTCTCCCAGCCGTCGACGGCGGCTTCGGGGCGGTAGGCGGCGCGGTTCACCGCGAAGAAGGCGTGGCCGGCGCCCTTGTAGGTGTGGAACTCGTAGGTCTTGCCCTGCGCCTTCAGCTCTTCTTCGAGCTCGTTGACCTGCTCGGGCGACGGGTACTGGTCATCCGCGCCGAACAGGCCGAGCAGCGGGCAGGACAGGTCCTTGGTGAGGTGCTTGATGGGGCCGACCTTCAGCGGCATGCCCTCCGGCGGGGTGCCGGTGACGAACGCGCCGTAGCAGTCGACGGCCGCATCGAGGGGGAGGCTGCAGGCAGCCAGGAACGACTGCCGACCGCCGGAGCAGTAGCCGATCACGCCGACCTTGCCGTTGGAATTGCTCAGCCCGCGCAGGTAAGCCGCGGCCCCGGCCACGTCACCGATCAGCCGCGCGTCGGGCACGCCGCCCTGGGCGCGCGCGGTCGCGGCGGCATCGTCGGGGCTGGCGCCGGGCGCGTCACGGTGGTAGAGGTTCGGCATGAGCGCGTTGTAGCCGTGCGCCGCGAAACGCCGGGTTATCTCCTTGGTCGGCGCGTCGTAACCTGGCATGTGGTGGATCACCACCACGCCGCCGAACGGTCCCTGGCTCATCGGCCTGGCCAGGTACGCCTCGATCTCGTCCCCGCCGTCGCCACGGATGGTGACGGTCTCGGCCAACGTCGCGTCGTACATCAGGCTCCCTTCGTATCCCGTTTCCGGCAATGAAGATCTTAGCGGGGCTAACTTTGCCTTCCGCGCGCAGACGCGCTCGACGATGCCGAGCTTGAGCCGCTCCGTCTCCTCGATCAGGAAGCCAAGTTCCCGCACGTAAGTGAGCGGCCTGCGGCGGAAGTGCTCGCCGGCCATGCGGCCAGCCGCTCCAGGTCAGACGGGGAGCTCGACGAGGGTCAGGAAGAAATTGTCGATCTGCCTGATGGCGTCCATGAAGTGCTCGAAGTCGACGGGCTTGCTGATGAACGCGTTGGCGTGCAGCGAGTAGCTGCGCACGATGTCCTCTTCGGCCCGCGAGGTGGTCAGCATGATCACCGGGATCATCAGCAGTTCGTCGTCCTGCTTCAGTTCGGCCAGCACCTCCAGGCCGCTGCGCCGGGGCAGGTTGACGTCGAGCAGGATAAGTCCCGGGCGCGGCGCGTCGGCGTAAGGGCCCATCCGGTGCAGGAACTGCAGGGCCTGCTCACCGTCGCCCACCACGTGAAGCCGGTTCTGGATCTTGTAGTACTCGAAGGCCTCCCTGGTCATGAGGACGTCGCCTTCGTCGTCCTCCACCAGCAGCACGTCGATCACCTTCGACCCATCGAACTCAGTCATCGGCTTCCTTGTCTTCGCGCCAGGGCGACGCCGATGATCCGGCTGAGCGGCCAGCGTTCCGCCGCGCCGAGCGCGGCCGCCGTCCGGTCCGCCACGGCGCCGGCCCGCCCGGCCCGGTTGGCCCCGTTGACCCCATCGGCTGCGGCGGAGGGCGAGGCCGCGGCGGAGGGCGAGCTGGCCGGGCGGCTCTGCTGGGGGTCGGCGTTTACGTCAGTCATGGTCATCCGGGGACGAGAAACCGAGGGCCAGGACGGCCAGGTCGTCGTCCAGATCTCCTCCGTTGAGCTCACGGACACGATCGATCACCTGGTCGAGCAGCTCCTCACCGGGCCTGTCCAGGGCATTGGGGGACGCCCTGATCAGGTCCATCAGGCCTTCGCTGCCGAGCCGCTCTGACCCCTTCCCGATCCGGCCCTCGATAAGCCCGTCCGTATAGAGCAGTATCGACCAGCTGCCGTCGAGCCGGACCTGGGTGCCGGGCCAGTCCCGCACCTCGGTTAGGCCGAGGGGCGCGGCGGACAGGGTCGGGAGCTCGGCGACGCTGCGGCGGGTGAGCAGCAGCGGCGGCAGGTGGCCGGCCATCCGCACCCAGCCGGTGTTCCGGTCGGGGTGGACCGACATCATGCACAGCGTCGCGAACATGGTGTCATCTTGCCGCTCGTGCTCGAGCAGCTCGCTGAGCGTGGACAAGATCTCGTCGGCAGGCCGGCCGGCCAGCACCATAGTGCGCCACCCCACGCGCAGGCAGACACCGAGCGCGGCTTCGGCCGGGCCGCGGCCGCAGACGTCGCCGATGAGGGCGTGCACCCAGCCATCGCATGTCTCGGCCACGTCGTAGAAGTCGCCGCCGAGCAGCAGGTGCTTGCCGCCGGGCAGGCAGCGCGGCGACACGCTCAGCCGCGGGTCGGTCAGCAGCGGCGACGGCAGCAGGCCGCGCTCCAGCCGGGCGTTCTCCTGAGCGTGAATCTGCGCCACGTGCAGGGCGCGCTGGGCTTCTTCCGCGCGCCGCCGCTCGACCGCGTACCGGATGACCCGATTCAGCTGGTGCCCGGCGACGTCGCCCTTGACCAGGTAGTCCTGGGCTCCGGCCCGGACCGCCTGCTCCCCTAGGTGCTCGTTCGCCTCGCCAGTCAGCACGACGACGGCCGCCTCCGGCTCAAGCTGCAGCAACTGCCTGAGCCCGTTCAGCCCCTGCGAATCCGGCAGGCCCAGGTCGAGCAGCACGCAGGCCACGCCGGAGACCAGGCTCTTGGCCTGAGTGAGCGACCGCGCACGCCGCACCTCGACCGCGGCACCCACCTCGCCCAGCAGCTCGCCAACCAGCAGGGCGTCGCCGTCGTCGTCCTCGACGAGCAGAACTTGGACCTGATCGTCGCTGGCGGGAGAGGCCGTGGCCCGGAGTTCAGCGTTACTTGTCATCGGAACCCTACATCGGTGGGGCGAGCTGGCATCGTAAGCGGGCTAGCTAGCGTACGGGAAGGGTGCAGCGAGTCGAAGCGCGGGTCGAAGAGCCGCTTGGACACGGTATAGACCCGGCCCCTCCCGCAGCCGCCACCAACCGCAGGAACGCTCGCCGACCCTGGACCTTAGCCATCGCGTCAGCCTTCCCTTCGACCTGCTCCCCGGTGTGGGCGCCTAGCGGTAAAGACGCCCCGGCATCGTCAACAGTTGGGGGTGGGGAGCCGAGAAGAAATCTGCCCGATATTGACTTGCTTGCGCCAGCAAGCGGAAATATAGTTGAGTTACTCAATGGTTGAGGCACTCAGGCAATTGTCTAGAGGATTCGGGTGGAGGTGAGCACCGATGGACGAGCAGCCGGTCGCAGCCACGGTGCTTGACCCGCAGCCGGGCGGTCAGGGAGGCCTGCTCGGCGAGCCGGTCCCGCACGTGGAGCCGCTGACCACGGGCCTTCGGACCACGGGGCCGCTGACCGACGAGCAGCTCAACCAGCAGATCAGCGAGACGTTCTCCGAGATCATCAAGCACGCCCACGACCTCAGCCAGAGCATTGCGACGGAGTTCGGGCTGACCGGCAGCGACGCCATGGCGCTGTTCAAGCTCGACGCCCCCATGACGATGAAGGAACTCGGGCAGAAGATGGGGTGCGACCCCTCCTTCATCACCACGATCGCGGACGCACTTGAGAAGCACGGGCTGGCCCGGCGCGAGCCCTCGCTGCGGGACCGGCGGAGCAAGAACATCGTACTCACCCCGGAAGGCGTGACGGTCAGGGACCGGCTCTGCCACGAACTCATGGCCCGGGCACCGTGGTGCACCGCGCTCGACACCGGCGAGCGCCGGTGCCTGCTCGGGCTGATGCGGAAGATGCTCAGATCCCGTGGTGGGAGGTGATGGTGTCACAGCCGCGGCGGCTGCCTCGTCAACGATGAGAGGAAGGCCGCACGGTCGTCATAACCACCGATGGCGACCACACGGGGAAGGAAAAGTCGTTACGGGGACACAAGTACCAGGTCCGTTCGGGCCGAAAAAGGATCTTAAGACGTACGGCGCGTGACCTTCGCATCTACCTTGCCGGTCACGGCGGTAGTTCAGCGCGCCCTCAAGTTAGGGAGATGTCTTGTCCGCCACACCACCAGACACCGGGCCGCCGGCCGCACTCGGCCGCGCACCGATCCGGGAGGTCAGTACCGCGGCGGCGTCAAACGCCACCGCGACGCCAAGCTCGGGCGCCCCGACGCGACGGCTGGGCCTAGCGCTCGCCGTCATCGCGGCGGCGCAGCTCATGGTCGTGCTCGACGCGACCATCGTCAACGTCGCCCTCCCGCACATCCAGACCGCGCTCGGCTTCTCGGGCACCAACCTGGAATGGGTCGTCAACGCGTACGCGCTGGCGTTCGGCGGGTTGCTGCTGCTCGGCGGACGGTCCGGCGACCTACTGGGGCGCCGCCGGGTCTTCATCGCCGGCATCCTGGTGTTCACGCTGGCCTCGCTGCTCGGCGGGTTCGCCACCGACCAGGCGTGGCTGCTCGGCGCGCGCGTCGTGCAGGGCATAGGCGCCGCGTTCGCCGCGCCGACCGCTTTGTCGCTGATCGCGGTCACCTTCCCCGAAGGGCCGCCGCGCAACCGCGCGATGGGCGTGTACGCGGCGATGAGCGTGGCCGGCGGCGCGGTCGGCCTGATCGCGGGCGGCCTGCTGGTCCAGTTCGCCAGCTGGCGCTGGGTGTTCTTCGTGAACGTGCCGATCGGCCTCGTGGTCGCGTTCCTCGCGACCCGGGTGCTGCCCGAGTCGGACCGGCGGCGCGGTCGCTTCGACCTGCCGGGCGCGATCACCGGCTCGCTCGGCATCGCCTCGCTCGTCTACGGGCTGTCCAACGCCGCGACCAGCGTGAACGGGGTCTCGCACTGGGGCGACACCAAGGTGATCGTGTCGCTGGCGGCGGCCGCGGTGCTGCTGGTGGCGTTCGGCATCATCGAGACGCGCAGCAAGCACGCGCTGATGCCGATCCGGGTGCTGCGCAGCCGGGACCGGTCCGGTGCCTACCTGATCAGCCTGTGCGTCGGTACCGCGCTGTTCGGCATGTTCTTCTTCCTCACCCTGTTCGTGCAGAACGTGTGGGGGTACGACGCGCTGCGGACCGGCATCTCCTACCTGCCGATGGTGGGGATGATCTTGGTGGCGTCCGCGGTGGCGTCGCAGCTGGTGAGCCGGATCGGCGGCCGGCCGCTGATGATAGCCGGCAGCCTCATCGCCACCGGCGGGATGGTCTGGCTGTCCCGGATCACCGAGCACAGCCATTACGTCGGCGGCCTGCTCGGGCCGATGATGGTGACCGCGGCCGGCATTGGGCTGATCTTCGTGCCGCTCTCGCTGATCGCGCTGACCAAGGTGGCCAACACCGACGCGGGCGTGGCCTCCAGCCTGCTCAACACCGGCCAGCAGGTCGGCGGGGCGCTCGGTCTGGCGGTGCTCGGCACCGTGGCGTGGAGCGCGGTGGCGAACAGCCTGCATGCGCAGGCCGCAGCCGCGGCCGCGGCGGCGAAGACGGCTAGCGTGCACCTGTCCGCGGCCCAGGCGGCCGCGCTGCAGAAGGCGGCGACCAACCACGCCCTGGCGACCGGCTTCTCCAAGGGATATGTCGTCGCGGCCGGGATCATGCTGCTCGCGCTGATCATCACGCTGGTCACGATCCGGGTCAAGCGGGAAGACCTGGCCGGGGTCAACCCGATGGCGGCACCGGTCGACTGAGTTTTCCGTGGAGGGCTCCGCGGCGGTTCGCCGTCGCGGGGCCTTTTGCCGTCGGGCGGCGGGGCCTGGCATACGATCGGGTGAGTCTTGGTCGCCTACCGGAAGGTCCGCTCGCGATGGCCGCAGGGCTTTTTTACGTCTACACCGAGCCGGGTTCCGTCGACGAGGCGGAGTTCCACGACTGGTACGACCACGAACACGCCCCGGCCCGGCTGAAGGTGCCGGGGATCCGCGCCGCCTACCGCTACCGCGCGCTTGACGACGCCAAGCCGCCGTGGCTGGCCCTGTACGAGCTGGACAGCCCCGACGTCCTCGACAGCCCCGAGTACAAGGCGCTGGCCGCCGAGGCGAGCGACCGGGACAAGGCGGTGGGCGCGGACCTGGCCACCCTGGACCGGCGGATCTATGAGCAGCTCAGCGAGGACGGGTCGCCGGCCGGCCGCCCGGCACCGGTGGTCCTGGCCGTGGCGATGTCGGTGCCCGCGTCGGCCGAGGAGGACCTGGCCGCCTGGTACACCCGCGAGCACATCCCGATGCTGCTCGAGGTCCCCGGGTGGCGGCGCATTCGCCGGTTCCGGCTCGTCCGCGGCATGGACGGGCCCGCGCCCGATTTCCTGTCCGTGCACGAACTGGCCGGGCCCGAGGTCCTCGAGGATCCCGGCTACCGGGCGGCGATCAGCACGCCGTGGCGGGACCGGGTGGTGGCCTCGGCGCTGCGGCGGGAACGCCGGGTGTTCGGCCTGCGCAACGCGATCGGCTCCTAGCATGGCTTCGCTTCGCGACCCCCAGGTCAGGGAGTTCCTCGCCTACGGCACGCGGACCGGCAAGGTGAGCTACCTGGCCGCGAGCGGGCGCCCGCTGGTCACGCCCGTCTGGTTCATCGTCGAGGACGACAGCCTGGTGTTCAACACGGGTAAGGACACCGCGAAGGGCCGTGCGCTGGCGCGTGACCCGCAGACCAGCCTGTGTGTCGACCTGCAGGAGCCGCCGTTCGCGTTCGTGCAGGTCCAGGGTGACGCCGAGCTGTCGGAGGACCCGGCCGAACTGCTCCGGACGGCGACCGCGATCGCGGCCCGTTATGTGGGTCCGGAGCGCGCCGAGGAGTTCGGGCGGCGCAACGGGGTGCCCGGCGAGCTAGTCGTGCGGCTGCGCCCAGTCAAGGTGGTCGCCGCCTTCAACATGATCGGCTGACCCTGGGGCCTCTATTTGAGATGGCCACGCGACCGCGCTGCCACATGAAGGGCGGAGATCGTGAGACCGCGGTTCGTTCGGAAGATTCTTTAAATGATGCCGAACGACCGTGGTGCCTGCCTCGGGATCACAGTGCGTGCAATCCGTCGAGGACCTGCTTCAGCAGGTGCTTGTCGGTCACCCGTCCTCGCGGCGTCACGGTCCTCACCTCGATCAGGTCCTCCTGGACGAGGTCATCGAGCAGGACGCGCACCACGCCGGCTGACCACGAACAGGCCGAGCTGGTCGCTGTCGGCCAGGTCGAACTCCGGTGGCTTGCCCAGCCGTTCGTTGAGAGCGGCCAGCGTCTCAGCGGGGATGCCGAGTCCGCGGTCCTCGATTACCATAAAAGTATGCGCACACTCATCACAGGCGCAGTTCCCGGAGCAGGGACATCTCGTGGCTAAGGCGGTTACTGATCCGAGCAGGTCGGCCGACGGTGGGCCGCGCCCACGTCGGCGGCTCACCGCCGAGGCCAGGAAGAGCTCGATCCTGGCTGCGGCGAGGCGTGCGTTCACCGAGACCGGCGACATGAACGGCACCACGATCAAGGTGATCGCCGAGCACAGCGGCATCAGCGAAGGCGTGATCTACCGCCACTTCGAGAGCAAAGATCAGCTGTTCTTCGAGGCCGTGGTCGAACCGCTCAAGAAGGCGGTGGACGATCTCGTCGCCGCGACGGCGGTCGTGGACTGGGATGAGCCGCTGACACCCCAGCGTCAACTCGAGACCATGACGGGCCTCTACCGGCAGCTCACCTCGACGTTGGAACAGGTACTCCCGCTGCTCGGCCTAGTGCTTTTCGGGGATCCCCAGGTAGCTCGGCGGTTCTACGGCGAGAATTTCGCGGTAGCCATGGACCGCCTGGCCGAGGCGTGGCGTGAGGTCGAGGACCGGTACGGTTTCCCGTTCGAGTCCCCCGACATCTCCGCCCGCGCCGTGATGGGCATGGCGCTCATCCTGGCCCTTGAGAGCCACCACAGCAAGAAGTTCGACCGCGATCGCGCCGTGGCCCTGATCAGCGAGGGCACCGTCAAGGGGTTCTTCCCGGCCATCCAGCCGACCCGCCGACGGCGCTGAGCCGGTGGATCCTGCAGGGGTCGTCACCTGGTGCCGGTCAGGAGGAAAATAGGGGCTATGGGTTGCGTGCCTGGCGGTCCGGCGGCGGATAGGCCGCGGGAATGGCTGGCGTTGCCCGGCGGCCGGATCCGGCCCGTCGTCTCCGTTCCGGGCCCTGGCGGCATAGCCGAGTTGCTGGCGTATGCTGCCTGGCTGGCCCGCTTGCGGCCCGCCTGCCGGTGCGGCAGGCCTCGCCTGGGTTCGGGCCGGACCTGCGGAAGCGCTGAGTGCGTAGCTGGACTCCGCGGAGAGGAAATCGGCAGGTAGCCCGGCGGGACGAGGAGATCGCCGGCTACCATGCGCGGGCGGCTCGGCTGGCACCGCCCGACCTGGCCGCCTGGTCATGTCGTTCACCCAGGACGCCATGATCCGAGCCTTCGCGCCCAACGGATCGGCGACGTCGGGTGCCCCTAGAATCTCGGCTGTGAGCCTCGTTCGGCGCCTGCATTGAAGGTAGGGCGCGGTGCTGCGTATTCTCACGCGTAGCAGGCCTGTCCGCCGGCGTTTGGGGCTTTGATGATGAACGAACGCAGCCGCGATGCCCCTCGTGGCCAGGCGGGACCGGTCACGATGTTCGGCCCGGACTTCCCGTTCCCGTTCGACGACTGGATCACGCACCCGGCCGGCCTGGGGACGATCCCGGCCGGACGTCATGGCGAAGAGGTCGCTGTCGTCGGCGCTGGCATCTCCGGGCTGGTCGCTGCGTACGAGCTGATGAGGCTCGGTCTCAAGCCGGTGGTCTACGAGGCCTCGCGGATGGGCGGCCGGTTGCGTTCGCAGGCGTTCGAGGGAGCCGACGGCGTGGTCGCGGAGCTGGGCGGGATGCGGTTCCCGGTGTCCTCGACGTCTTTCTACCATTACGTCGACATGCTGGGCCTGCAGACCCGGCCGTTCCCCAACCCGCTGACCGAGGCGGCCGGCAGCACGGTCATCGATCTTGAGGGCATCACGTACTACGCGCGCACGCTGGAGGACCTTCCCCCGCTGTTCACCGAGGTCGCTTACGCATGGGCGCAGGCCCTGGAGGAGGTGCGCTATACAGCCATCCAGGACGCGATCCGGGCGCGCGACGTCAGGACGCTGAAGGCATTGTGGAACGATCTCGTGCCCCGCTGGGACGACCGCACGTTCTACGACTTCGTGGCGAGCTCGAAGGCGTTCTCCTCGCTGTCGTTCCATCACCGCGAGGTCTTCGGCCAGGTCGGGTTCGGCACCGGCGGCTGGGACTCGGACTTTCCGAACTCCATGCTGGAGATCTTCCGGGTCGTGATGACCAACTGCGACGAGAACCAGCGGCTGGTGGCCGGCGGCGCCGAGCAGATTCCCCGCGGGATCTGGCGCCACCCTGCGCCCCGGCTCGCCCACTGGCCCGCCGGCACCTCGCTGGCCTCGCTGCATTCCGGCGCGCCCAGGGCCGGCGTCGCGCGGATCGCGCGTGAGGGCGACGACCGGCTCGCAGTAACGGACGCCTGGGGGGACACCCGCCGGTACGCGACGGCACTGGTGACCTGCCAGAGCTGGCTGCTCACCACGCAGATCGAGTGCGAGGAGTCTTTGTTCTCCCACAAGATATGGACGGCCCTGGACCGCACGCGTTACATGCAGTCCTCCAAGACCTTCGTGATGGTCGACCGACCGTTCTGGAAGGACACCGACCCGCGCACTGGCCGCGACGTGATGAGCATGACGCTGACCGACCGGCTGACCCGCGGCACCTACCTGTTCGATAACGGTCCCGGCCAGCCGGGCGTGATCTGCCTGACCTACTCCTGGATGAGCGACGCGCTGAAGATGCTGCCCGAGCCGGTCGACCGCCGGGTCCGGCTGGCGCTCAACGCCCTGAGCAAGATCTACCCGGACGTGGATATCGCCAGCCACATCGTCGGTGACCCGATCACCGTGTCCTGGGAAGCCGACCGGCACTTCCTGGGGGCGTTCAAGGGAGCGCTGCCCGGGCACTACCGGTACAACCAGCGCATGTACGGCCATTTCATGCAAGATCGCATGCCGCCGGAACAGCGGGGCATCTTCATCGCCGGAGACGACGTCTCCTGGACACCCGCCTGGGCCGAAGGCGCCGTCCAGACGTCGCTGAACGCGGTGTGGGGGATCATGCATCACCTAGGCGGCCGAACCCACCCCGGCAACCCCGGACCCGGGGACGTGTTCGCCGACATCGGCCCGATCGAGCTGCCCGACTTAACCGGGCGGGGCAGGGCAAGTTCGGCTATCTTCTGGGCGATGGCCGGTGCCTGGTCTTCCTGGGGGAAGTGCTTGCCGGGCACGGTGTGGAGGCGAGAGAGCCCGGCGGCGGTGCGTGCCTTCTCGCCATAGACCGCCAGGGTCATCGCCGGGTCGTCAGCCGCCCAGATCGCCTGCACTGGATAGGGGACGTCGCGGACGGCCGCGCGGTAGCGGGCCTGCTTGGCGGGAGTGCGCTCGGAGCAGGACGGCGCAGCCGGCTGGACGGTGGTTGCGGTCCGCCACGCGGGCAGCTACCTGGATGTGCGGGGGCGCGACTCTCAGCTGGACGGCTACTACGAGCCCAAGGCTCCCCTTCTGCGGCAGCGGTTGCGGGCACTGAAGACGGTAGAGGTAACGCTGGCTCTGGCCGCGGCGGCGCTGGCAACGGATCTCACCGAGCGTGGGAGCGTGGGCGGCTGTGGCGACGACCGCGGGGGGAGCGTTGGCAGCGTATCTCGCCTCGGAACGTTATGAGTTCCTGTGGATCGAGTACAGCCGCACCGCTAGCGAGCTTCGCCGTCTCCTGGAACGGCACACGGCAGCGGACGGCCGTCCATTGTCGGGCTCAGAACTTGCCGCTGAGTGCGAACAAGTCATCTCGGTGCAGAACCAGGCGTGGATGGCTAAGTGGGGCGAGGAGAACGCCGCTATCACCGGTTAATTCCCGAGCACGCTCCCAGCCGGGCCCGCAAGAACTCGGGAGCGACACAGATCTCATGTATTAAGCGATCTGTCTGTCGGCCGATCACGGTTCATAGCAGCCGTAATCCCGGCCGACCTGGTCGTCGTGTAACGCACCCCGTGACCGTCAGGCGATCGCTGGCAGGCGCCCGGGGGCCTAACGGGGTAGTTCCGCGACACCCTGGGCCACAGCACACGGCGCGCACAGGGACACGTCCGCTTCGCCCAGCCGCCGGGTCAGGACGGCGCTGCCGTCGCACACGCCTGGGTCATCCGGGTGTGCGGTGCCGCACGGGCAATGACAGGAACGCCATTCTCCCGTAACCGCAGCACGGCCTGCTTCCATCGCGGCGCGGACCGCCGGATCGAGCTTGTCCAGCGCCTCGGCAGTCGCTGCCGACACCCGCTGTCGCCACTCGCCCACGGCGGCCGTAGCAGCCTGCCAGGCAGCGGTGAACTGTCGCTTCGGGTTATCCGCGTTACCAGCCATGGCTGCATTTTCTCACCTGGCGGCGGCTGTGGCCAGTGCGGGGGCGGCTTCAGTATTCATCCAGGGCAGGCGTTCACATTCCGGGCTGCTGGACCTGGCCGGCCACAGCGGGGCCCTGTGGTCCAACGACGAGGCCGGCGCACGGCCGCCAGACGATCTGCCAGGCATGCCGCCGGGGTCAGGACCGCGCTTTGGAGTAAGCTAGTGCTCACTCGCTAGAAGACGTCCGCCGCGACAACCCGTCGGTCATCTACGTGAGGGGCACCGCGTTCGGTCCACGTGGCCCCGATGCCGGCCGGGGTGGGTACGACTCCGGCGCGTACTGGGCGACGGCGACGGCGACCACGACAGCGCGCCGCCGGACCACCACGAGTTAAGCTCTCGGCGCGGCGATGAAGAGTCACTCCCAGCGGTGAGCGTTACGGTCGTTGAGGGGCTGCGCGGGACCAGGATCGCGTGCGCCGATTTGTCTAGGATGAACGGGTGAGCGAGGACCGTGAGCTGGATGTCGTGGTGTTCGGCGCCACGGGCTTCGCAGGACGGCTGGTGGCCGGTTATCTGGCCGGTCATGCTCTAGGCGGTGTCCGCATCGGGCTGGCCGGACGGTCGGCGCAGCGGCTCGCTGATGTCCGGGCGCGCCTGGGCGAGGCCGCAGCGGAATGGCCGCTGCTGGTCGCCGATTCGGCCGATCCGGTGTCGGTTGCGGCGCTGGCGCGGGCGGCCCGGGTGGTGGTGAGCACGGTGGGGCCCTACCGCGTTCACGGGCTTGGGCTGGTTGAAGCCTGCGCCGCCGCGGGCACCGACTACGCGGACCTGTCCGGCGAGGTGCTGTTCATCCGGGACAGCATCGACCGCTGCCAGGACGTGGCCGCCGACGCGGGCGCGCGCATCGTGCACGGCTGCGGGTTCGACTCGGTTCCGTCCGACCTGGGGGCCCTGTTGCTGCATCACGCCGCCCGTGCCGATGACGCCGGTGATCTGCAGGACACGACGCTGGTCGTGACGGCGCTGAAGGGCGGTGTCAGCAGCGGGACGCTGGCGTCGATGCTGGGGCAGCAAGACGAGGTGCGGGCCAGCGCTGAGCGCCGCCAGGTGGTCCAGGACCCCTATGCGCTCAGCCCCGATCGTGCCGCCGAACCCAACCTGGGCGACGAGCGTGACCTGGACTGGGTCCACTACGACGGTGACCTGCGGATGTGGGTGGGCCCGTTCGTTATGGCCGGGATCAACACCCGCGTGGTGCGCCGCAGCAACGCCCTCCAGGGCTGGGCCTACGGACGCCAGTTCCGCTACCGGGAGGTCACCGGCTTCGGCACCGGCCCGGCCGCGCCCATGCTTGGCGCCGCGGCCAGCGCTGCGCTGAAGGCTGCGGAGGCAGGGCTGGGGTTCGGGCCATCTCGGGCGCTGCTCGACCGGCTGCTGCCCGAACCCGGCCAGGGCCCCAGCGAAAAGACCCGACGCACGGGCTTGTTCCGCATCCAGATCCACGCCCGCACGTCGGCGGGGGGTCGGTATCTGGGCACGATCGAAGCTCAGGGAGACCCGGGATATGCCGCTACATCGGTGATGCTCGGCGAAAGCGCGTTGTGCCTCGCGCTGGACCGGGACCGCCTGCCCGACCGCGCCGGTGTCCTGACACCGGCCACGGCGATGGGTCTCGCGCTCGCCGACCGGCTCAGATCGGCGGGGCACACCCTGGCCGCGCAGCGGATCACTCAGTAGTCGCGGCAGACCCTGAGGTTGCCATGATCCGGGACAGCGCCTCGGCTCCCGCGCGGGCGGGGCCGTAGGGGACGAAACCACGCCGGTTCATGGTGGAATGATTCATCGAGATGTTGACGATGCGTCCTGCCCCGGCGTCCAGCATCCGGGGGACCACTTCCCTGGCCATCAGGAAGTAGCCGGTGAGGTTGGTGTCGAGTACCGCCCGGAACCCGTCGCGCCCCGGTTACCTGGCGCTGATGAGGCCCAGGGAGCGGGCCCGGGTGACCGCCTCGTCCCGGTTGTGGACGCCGAGCCTGTTATACAGGCGTGCCGCTCGCTCCTTGGCGGCGGACCGGGAGATTCCTAGCTTGCCGGCGATCACGGAGAAGGGAAGTGGTGTGGGGAGGTACCGGAGGACCTGAGCCTCTGCCATGGTGATCGACGCCGCCCTGACTCGTGCCCCGGCTTCGCTGGTCGCTTCGACGGCTATCTCGTCGGCGGCGGCAATGGTGACGAGGGAGTCCGCCACGGACTCGGCGGCCACCTCGTCGGCAGCTTCTATGGTGGCGATGTCCTCGGCCACGGCGTCAGCGGCGGCTTGGTCGGCGGCGGCCACGATGAGGCCGGCGGCGGCCAGCGCCGTGACCGCCTCGTGGGCGGCCGCCTCTTCCACCAGCCCGGCCGTGATCAGCGCTCGGACGGCGTCGGCGGCAGCGGCAGACTGGATCCGCTGCGAATCGGCCACTGCCTGGGCCGCCTCGGCTTGGGCCGCGGCCGTCGCGAGCAAGGCGACGGCCTCTTCGGCCTGGGCCTGGGCGATCACCTCAGCTGCCTCCTCCATGGCGGCGACCTCGGCTCCCACCACCAGCCCGGTCTCGGCGGTCAGGAAGCCCTCGCCGATCAGCGTGCCGCCGGTCTCGGCGATGGCGTCAAAAAGCGGGGCGGCCCAGTGGTGCTCGACGAGCAGGAAGGCCACGGCGGTCCCTGGCTCAAGAGAATCGGCCAGAGCCAGCGCATCGGCCCGGTCAAAGGCCGCGGAACCGTCAGCTGACGCCGGCGCAGCTGGACCGCCGCCGTTCGCGACGGGAACCACTGCCGCCAGGAGCGAGCCAAAGTCCTCGTCATCACCGATCGTCAGGCGTTCGATGATGCCGTCCTGGCTTTTAGCCACGAAGAGCATGTCGAGCAGGCGGAGAACTCCCCGGCCGCGCAGACGGTCTACCTCGGCCAGGATCCTGTCCTCGGAACCGGCCTCGCGGCTGAAGCTCAAGGCGATCACCTGAAGCGGTGCGGTCATCGTTGCCCTCCTTGTTCTGGCCCGTAACGTCGCTGACGGTACCACCAAGCAGCGTCACCGCCGGCTGCGCATCCCGGCGCCAGCGAGGACGATAAGGGTCTGGGCTGCCTGCTGGCCAAGGCCGGCCTGTACCGCCACGTACGGCGCGCTCTGGTCCTCGATGGCTTGCTCGGCAGCTCAGCAGAACTAACCCGCGAGGCGGGGGTCCTGCTGCGAAAAGAACGCTCCGCCCCCCGACTCGTCCACTTGTGAGGTGGTGCAGCCTTGCCTTCTCCTGCCAGGAGCCCGTTCGGGGTCATCCCCCCGCAGGCCAGCAGAGCCTCGCCACGCCGACAATTCTTTACCGGTATTCCGGACAAACCAAGGCTGGAATAACATGCTTGAGAATGAAAATAATAATCCCGGGGTATCGGGGAATGACACAGCCGGAGCGGTAGGTAGCCTACCGGAACCGTACAGTAAGGTTCTACACATGATGCAGAAGGTCGACCCGCTCATAAGCACTCCGAGCGAAGAGCCGGCCTGGAAGCAGCGCGCGGTCGACCGCTCGACCAGAGCCGCCAAGCAACGGGCCGAGCAGAGGGTGCAGCGGTTCCTCGACGCAGCCCAGACCATCATCACGGAGAAGGGCAACACCGACTTCACCGTGCAGGAGGTGGTCGACCGGTCCCGCCAGTCGCTGCGCAGCTTCTACCAGCACTTCGACGGCAAGCATGAGCTGCTGCTGGCCCTGTTCGAAGATGCACTGCGCCGGGCCACCGATCAGATCCGCGCCGCCGCGTCCGGCCAGTCGGATCCGCTGGACCGGCTCATGGTGGCTGTCCAGTTGCTGTTCGAGCTTTCCCGTCCCGACCCCACGGCACGCCGCCCGCTATTCACCGACTTCGCCCCGCGGTTGCTGCTCTCCCATCCCGCCGAGGTGAAGGTCGCCCACGCACCGCTGCTCGCGCTGCTGACGGAGCTGATGGAGCAGGCCGCGGCCGCGGGCGAACTGCGCCCGGCCATCAAGCCCCGCCGCGCGGCCGCCTTGACGATGCAGACCATCATGTTCATCGCGCAGTCCAGCGAGGCTCCCGACGATGAGGGCGCTCATCCCCTCAGCGCCGAGGAGGTCTGGGACTTCTGTGCCCGGGGATTCGCCCGGGCCTAGCCGAGAATCACATTCTCCGATTGAGAGAGTATCCATTACGCTCGGAGTGTGGCCGATCTCTGGAATGTCCTCACCGAGGACGGCGCTCTCGTGGTCTGCTACGCTCAGGAAGCCCTCCTTCGCTTCCCGCCGGGATCGGGTGAGGAGGTGCCAGCCAGTCGAGCCGGGTTCGTTAGGCCAAAATGACTGGCTACGGCGCGGGGACCTCGATGACCGTGGCCGATCCCATGCCGCCTCCGGCGCACATCGCGGCGACGCCGATGCGCCGCCAAGGGCGGCGTGGTGAGCATGACCCTCGTCGCCGCCCGCGACCTGTCCCCCGTCGGCATCCGTGTCGTCACGATCGCCCCGGGCACGATCTTGACCCCGGCCTATGGCAAGGCAGGCGACCAGCTGGAGGCCTACTGGGGCCCGCAGGTGCCGCACCCCAAGCGGATGGGCCGGCCCGCCGAGTACGCGGCCCTGGTCCAGCACATCTGCGAGAACGACTATCTCAACGGCGAGGTCATCCGCCTCGACGGCGCCCTCCGGTTCCCGCCGAAGTAGAAGTAAGAGCGGCGCATCACGGGTCATCGCGCAGGTTGCGCACGGCGCACCTCAGCCCCGGGATCCCTTCGATCTTGCCGTCAAGCGTCACCAGTTCCGCGTTCAGGGATTCGGCCAGTGCCACGTATGCCGCGTCATAAGGCCACATGTTGTGCCGGAGTTGCCAGATGCGCGCAAGCAGCGGAATATGACCATACCGCTCCAGGCGCATGTTCCCGAGCAGCTCAAGGGCGCGCTCGGCCTCGGCCGATGGCAGCTTCTCGCCGCGCACCAGTCCGCGGAGGGCGGCGGCGCATTCCAGATCGATCGCATGCGGTGCGGCCAGCTTGCCGCCCGCCACGACCGCCCGGACCCGCTCGGCGAGGGGATCCGCGCCGACCAGGAACTCCACCATGGCCGACGTATCGAGAACGATCACGCGCGAGCCTCGCGCATCGCGGTGATCACGTCCATCACATCGTCGGCGGTGACCTCGGACCGTGCGGCGATGTCACGCGCGCGCTCGGCCGCCTCTTCCGGGGTCACCGCGTTCGCCTCGTTTTCCAGCAGCTGGCGCACGTAGGCCTGGAGAGACTGCCCGGCCCGGGCGGCGCGTACCTTGAGGATGGTGACCGCGCTTTCGGGGACATCGCGTACGTGAATGGTGGCCATGCAAGCATTTTAACAGCACGGCTAGCATTTTGGTGACGACCTTATCCGAACGAGGCGACGATCTGGGGCAGGTCGACCGTCGAACGGATTCCCGGGGCGGCCGAGCAGACAAACGGCACGGCGTTGACCGCGCGATTGGCCGTGTAGGCAGGGAAGACGCCTCGCCGAGTGGATGGACGGCCTCGGCCTGGCCGGCAAGGGCGAGGCGATCGAGCATCGCTTCGTGTCGCGGCCGGCGTCACCTCACCCTTAGAGGGTTAGTCCGCAGTCCGTATTGTGCAGCGATACTTACCTTGTGGACCCGTATGAGCGACGGCGCCTGGCGGATGGCCTAGCGGTCACCCGCAGGGAGGCGTTGGCCCAGGCCGTCACGGACCGCGCGGTCGAGCTAGTGGTTTCCGCGCTGGATATAGATGCGCTCCTGGACCGGATCGATCTGAACGCTGTACTGGACCAGATCGACATCAACCAGGTGCTGGACCAGGTCGACCTGAACCGCCTGCTGGACCGGATCGACCTGAACGAACTCGTCCAGCACATCGACCTCGAGGCACTGGTCGAGCATACCGACCTCAGCGCCATCATCGCCGCATCCTCGAGTGGGGTCGCGGGCGAGGTGCTCGACGTCGTCCGCAGCCAGGCCGTCGGACTCGATGAGTTCATCGCCCGCTGGGTAGGGCGGCTTCGCCGCCGCCCGTACAGCGGCCCGCCCGGCCCGCCTGATGGGCTGCAGGTTAAGGCGGAATCGTGACTGCGCGCGCGGGCGATGCGATGCCCTCCGGGCCCCCCGTCGTCATCCGGCAGAGCCTGCAAGGGAAGTACTCGGGTTTCGCGTCACGTTTTGTCGCCTTCGCCGTAGACATAGGGATCGGTCTCGGCGTGTTCATGCTGGCCCTTGCTGCCATCTCCTGGGCGGCGAAGGTGCTGACCGGCAAGGACATCACCTGGAACAAGGGCGATATCTGGGTGATCATCGCGTACGCGGTCTGGCAGTTCATCTACTTCGCCTATTCCTGGGCCGCGAGCGGCAGGACCGCCGGCATGGCGCTGTTCGGCATAAGGGTGGTGCGAGACGACGGCGCATACGCAAGCGGGCGCCAGGCGGTCGTGCGCACGCTGGCGCTCCCGTTGAGCTTCCTGTTGCTGGGACTGGGGTTCCTGGGCATCCTGCTGGGAGACCGGCGCCGGGCCCTGCATGACGTCATAGCCGGGACGGCGGTCGTCTACTCGTGGGACGCGCGGGCGGCGCGGCTGCGGTTCCTGTCCCGGGGCTGATCCTGCCGCAGCCTGGCCGCCCAGCAGGAAATCCTCGCGGTTATGCGGCTAGCGGCTCGCTTGACCGGGGCTCACAGCCATCCGGGCCATGTCAGGTCACGCGCGCCACCGTGGCGACTGGGCATCGCCCAGGATCACGGTGCGCGCCGCCCGGGACGACGGCCGGCCGGTTCCTACCCGGCTCAGTCTGCTGTCTCGATCGGAACCCGGGTGCCTTCCGGCTTTACCTCGCGCTCCGGGACGCTGACCTCGAGGACTCCCTTTTCGTAGCGGGCGGTGACGTCCTTGGCGTCCACCTTGGCAGGCAGCCTGAATAGCCTGGTGAGCGAGCCGTAACGGAACTCCGAGCGATAGGGTCCGCTTTCCTCCTGGCGACGTTCCGCATGGATGGTCAGGGTCCTGCCCTCGACGGTAACCTCGATGTCCTTCTCCGGGTCCAGGCCGGGAAGCTCGGCTCGGATCACGTAGCGGTTGTCCCGGACCGTTTCCTCGACCCGGAACGTCTGGGCCGCCATGAACGGCGGCGGGCCCGTCCATGGCGATTCCAGCCAGTCGGCCAGGTCCGGGAACATTGCGTGCATTATCGCTGGTGCCTGAGGGCGCGGCAGCTTAGCCATGATGTCCTCCCGGCTGACATATTGCCACGGCCCGGGTGCGGGTTCCTCACCCGCCCAGGGTGGTACTGGCGATCCGCGCCACCCCAGCATGGCTGCAGGGTAGCGGGCCTGGCCGTGCGACCGTCAGCGCGACCCTTGGCGGCTAGGCTAGGAAGGGGTTGCGGACCTGCACGCCCTCGTATGCCTGGCCAGGGTTGAGATCCTCCGAGTGCAGGGTCTGGCAGCCGAGTTCCTGCGCGCTGCGGAGGATCATCGCGTCCCAGAAGGACGCTCCGGTTCGCTGGTGGATATCGATGGCCGCAAGGACGTCGCCAGCGGCGGGAGCGTGCACGTGCCAGTGAGCCAGATCGTCGATGATCCGTGCGGCTGCCGGGGCGTCGAGCGGCTTGGGGATCTTCCGCGTCGTGGTGGCGAAGAACTCTTGCAGCACCTGAACGCTCAGGCAGCCCTCCCGGGTACTCCACAACTCCTCGACCAAGGCGCGTGCGCGGCTGTGCTTATCCCCGGCCGTGACGTCGTGGGCGTAGACAAGGACGTTCGTGTCGACGAACTGGCGGTTACCGCTCATGCAGGTCGTCCCGGGACAAGGTAACACGGCCGCTCGTGCCAAGATCCATGCCCTCGCGCAGCCGCGCCAGGCTGCGCTCTTTAGCGGTGTCGTACCCCGTCTCCCGCTCGACGGTTTCCCTGAGCATGCGGGCGAGAAGCTGCGACACCGAGGTGCCGCGGCGTGCGGCCAGTACCCGCGCCTCCCGCAGGTCCTCTTCGGGAAGGGACAGGGTGATGTTCTGATTAGCCACCGTAACCACCTCACGATCACACGTGCTTCACGTAAAACAGTGTAGCACGCAGTATCGTGGGATCGTGTTAAAGTATCGGCGGCACCGTCCACTTCGCGCTGCTCCCGGCCTGCCTCCGGGCCAGCCAGCCCGCGTGGCCGTACTGGGCTGACACCCGTCTGCCGTCGCTGGTCAGCGGGAAAGCTCTGCGGCCGCTGCGGCAGCCGCGTCCGCTGCGGCAGCCAGGAACGCTCCGATGATCTCGCGCTGCCCGGCGGGAACCCGACCGGCCAGCGTCCGGATGTCGCAGTGGTAGGCGGCCAGCCCCTCCGGTTCGCTTGCCGCCGCGTGCGGGGATAGTTCGATCAGCACATAGCGCCGGTCGCCGGGATGCGGGCGGCGGTGCACCCACCCGGCATGCTCTAGCCGGTCAACCAGCATCGTGACGGCGCCTGAGGTGAGCGACAGCCGGTCGCCGAGGTCGCGCTGGGTGAGCGGGCCGTCTGCCTCAAGGTGCTCGAGCGCGTCGAGGTCTGTGGCGCTGATGCCGGCGTGGCGGGCCAGGGCGGCGCGCATCCGGTCCCGCTGCAGGCCGAACCGCTGCAAGCGGCCGGCCAGGTCATCCGCCGATGGAGTCGTCATTTGACCTCAGTATAGCAAGTCACTATACTGCTTAGTAGCTAAGCTACTTAGTAACAGAGGTGATTATGGTGCGCGAGTCAACGGGCCAGCGTGAGGTAGAGGTGGAACGGCTGGCCAAGACGTACCCCGGCGGGATCGAGGCGGTCCGCGGCATCAGCTTCGGCGTGCCGACGGGCGAGGTGTTGGGCCTGCTCGGCCGATGACGGCACTGCCGCAGGGAAGAATGGTGACACATCATGCCCGGAACAAACGCACAGCCAAAGTCGGCTGGCTCGGGACTCGCCAGCCAGGCCTACCAGGTCATCACCGCGGTCTCGATGACCGCCGGGCGCGGCCCGCTGGCCCGCACGGTCGCTGACGCTGCCCGGCTGACCCCCGCCGACCACCTCATCGACATCGGCTGCGGCCCCGGCACCGCCGTCCGGCTCGCCGGCCGCCGCGCCGCCACCGCTACTGGCATCGACCCGTCTCCGGTCATGCTGAGGCTCGCGCACTGGATCAGCGCCATCCGGCGATCGCCGAACGTCAGCTGGCTTGAGGGCCAGGCCGAGCAGCTACCGCTGCCAGACTCGCAAGCCACAGTGGCCTGGGCGATCAGCTCCGTGCATCACTGGGACAACCGTGCCGAGAGCCTCAGTGAGGCGCGGCGGGTGCTCGTCCCGGCCGGCCGGCTGGTACTGGCCGAACGGCTTACCAAGCCGGGGGCGCGCGGCCACGCCGCCCACGGCCTTACCCGCGACCAGGCCCAGGACCTTGCCCGCCAGATGACCACCACAGGGTTCAGCCAGGTGCAGCTCCAGACACGCAAGGCCGGCCACCGGACCCTGGTCATCATTCGTGGCGAGAAGGGCTCCGCTGCCTAACCCTGGGACCCCGGCACCCCGCGCACAGGACACCCCGAACTCCGCCGACACGATCTCGGTCACCAGCTGCCCGTCCTGCCACGCGTAGTTGGCTCGGCCCGGCCACCAGCGTCTGTGAGCGCTACTCGGAACCGACCTGGGCGATCTAGGGTAATAACAAGCTCTTAGCGTGAAGCCGCGAGAAAGGACAGGAGCCGGTGAGGGTCGCCGACGACTACGGGTGCGGACCGTACACGGTCGAGGATCTGCACGCGCTTCGTGACGAGGGCAAGTCATTCGAGCTGGTCGACGGGTGGCTGATCGAATTGTCGCCGGGCACCCGGCACGACTTCATCGCTACGCGTCTGCGCCGGATCATCGAGCGCGCGGCTGAGGATGGCCGGGCCGCGGTCTATGTGTAGGCGCCGATGGCTATCTCCACCCCGGCGGGTGCCCGCAGGCCTGACGTGGGGGTCATCGGCGCCGAGGCTGCGGCCACCGCCCGGGAGCTGGGCCTGTCCCTCTATCACGGTGCCGACATGTTGCTCGCCGTCGAGGTAGTCTCCCGTGGCTCGGGCAGCGAGCGCGAGGACCGGGTGCGCAAGGTCAGTGAGTACGCGAATGCCGGCATCCCGCAATACTGGATCGTCGACTTCGACCCGCACCCGAAGGTCCAGATTCTGCGCCTAGGGGAGGACCGCTGCTACGGCGAACCGGTCACCCTGCGGGAGGGAGACATCCTCAAAGTGACGGAACCCTTCGCGATCTCCTTCGACCTGTCCGTGCTCGCCGACTTCTCCTGATGGCGGTCTCATCGCCACGGGCGC
>Ga0074046_10000432_pt1 | contig 38449 bp, 29 predicted proteins | sample BogForMeECP23OM3_FD_94441 | JGI IMG/M metagenome (GOLD analysis project Ga0074046, IMG submission 94441) | Bog forest soil microbial communities from Calvert Island, British Columbia, Canada - Bog Forest MetaG ECP23OM3 | ecosystem: Environmental > Terrestrial > Soil > Wetlands ... | reverse complement strand
GCGTTGTTTGCCCACTGGCAGATGGGGGTGCGGCGTGGCTCCATGATGGGAGCTGTATGAGCCGAGAGGCTCCCGTACAGTTCTGCGAGCGCCTCGGGGTGAAACTCCCCGGGGCGACTCACCGTAACATCTACGTGCGCAGCGAGCGGGCGGGTCAACGGGTGATGGAAAGTATCACGCGATTCATCACGCACAAGCTCAAACTCAAGGTGAATGAGACGAAGAGCGCAGTGGCGCGACCGCAGGAGCGGAAGTTTCTAGGCTTCAGCTTTACCGGAGGAGCCGAGCCGAAACGGCGTATCGCGTCCAAGGCCCTGCTCCGCTGCAAGCAAAGAGTCCGCAAACTGACGCGCCGGACAAGGGGCATCAGTCTGCCACAGATGACGAAGGAACTCGCCAGCTATTTACGAGGCTGGAAGAGCTACTTCGGCTTCTGCCAGACGCCCTGGGTGCTGCACCGTCTGGATCAATGGATACGGCGTAGGCTGCGATCTGTGATCTGGAAACAACGGAAGCGACGCGCCTCCTGGCGGCTGGCGAACAGCCCTGTCCTGAGCGCTGCGTTTCCCATCGCCTACTTCCACTCGCTCGGCGTACCACGCTTGTCCGAGGGATAACTCAACTCAACCGAACCGCCGTATGCGGACCCGCATGTACGGTGGTGTGGCAGGGGCGGACGGGCGACCGTCCCCCCTATGCCGATTGCGCGGTGCTATGCTTCAACTGTCAGCTCCATGCGCATTACCAGCCGCAAGAGAACGATTGCGTTTGCCATCACGCTGGGCGTGCTTGTTGCCGCCGTGGCGCTTGTGCTCAACGTCAGTTGGATCGTGCTCAATTGGCGCGAAGTCGTACCCCTCATACTGGGCGTACTCTTCTTCGGATTCATCATTGCCGGTGTAATTCTGAATACCATATTCCTGGTACGTGAAGTCCGGCGAAATGAGCAGCAGGACAGCTTCCTGAACGCCGTCACGCACGAGTTGAAGACCCCCATCACTTCCATCCGTCTTTACCTGGAGACGCTGCAACAACGTCAACTTGACGAGCCGCAACGCCAAGAGTTTTATCAAGTGATGCTGGATGACACTCAACGCCTGATCGGTACGGTAGAACAAGTGCTTCGCGCAGCACGCGTGACGCAAAAGAATGCCGCGCTCAACAAGACCGAAATAGAGGTTGGCCCGCTTGTCCAGGACGCTGTCGCATTAGCGCGCTTACGTCATCACCTCTCGGCGGACGCACTAGCGTGGGAATTGGACGGCCGGCCTGCAGAGCGGCTCAGCGTGGAAGGAGACCGTGACGAGCTGAGCGCGGTGTTGTCCAACGTGCTCGACAATGCGGTGAAGTATTCCCCCAAAGATCCCCGCATTCGGGTTGACGTTGTCACCCCCGACCTGCAGCGCGTGCAAATCAAGGTCCAGGACAATGGAATCGGCATTCCGCGGGGTGAGTTGAAGCGGGTGTTCAAGAGGTTTTATCGTGTCCTGACGCCGGGTTCGACGCAGGTAAAGGGAAGCGGCCTGGGGTTGTTTATCGTTCGCGCTATCACCGAGCGCCATGGCGGTCGAACGTGGGTTGACAGCGAAGGCGCCGACCAAGGAACCACTGTGACCATCGAACTTCCCAGGTATCAAACATGACAGGACAAATCCTGGTAGTTGAGGACGAAGAGCACCTGGCACGGGGCCTGAAATTCAATCTTGAAGCGGAAGGCTACAAGACGGAAGTTGCCGGCGACGGAGAGACGGCACTGAGTCTATTGCTAGACCAGCATGCCGCTTTCGACCTTCTCGTGCTCGACGTTATGCTTCCCGGCAAAGACGGCTTCACCGTTGCTAGCGAGCTCCGAAGGGCCAACCACTTCATTCCGTTACTTATGCTGACTGCGCGCGGCCGCCCAGAAGATGTGCTCAAAGGATTCGCCGCTGGTGCGGACGATTACTTGCCCAAGCCGTTCGATCTCAACATTCTGCTGGCGCGAATCCAGAGCTTGCTGCGGCGCAGGGAGTGGAGTCGCGTATTGGTGACCGATCCCCCAATTGGGCCGCGGGTAGCCGAAGCCAAGAGTGCAGACGCACTGCGCGAATTTGACGTGTATGCGTTCGCCGGCAAACAGGTCGATTTCGGCACGCTGGAGTTGCGCGCGAATGGCAACGTATTCCGCCTGACTCTGATGGAAGCCGAGCTGCTGCGGCACCTCATTCGTAACAGCGCCAAAGTCGTTTCGCGAAAGCAGATACTTGAGGAAGTGTGGGGACTGCACGAGGACACAGATACCCGCGCAATTGACAACTTCATTGTGCGACTTCGCAAGTACATCGAGAAAGATCCTTCCAAGCCGCAGCACGTGCTGACGGTCAGGGGGATCGGATACCGATTCATTCCCAATCCTGCGCGAGAGAATTGACAGCGCCGCCCGTCCAAACTGACACATTCCCTTGTGAGTCACGTCATTGCTGCGAGTACCAGGTTGGCGTACACTGCCTCCGCATTTGAGCCATCGCAGAATCCAAATTGCCGTTGGCTTACGAATTGCCGCAACTATCATCTTTATTTCAATAAGTTGATGGTCCGGGTCGGTGACTAGCCTGGAGGTTCCCGGCTATGAAATCGCGTCATGATCTTTCTTGGCCGATGGCGGTGATATTGCTCGCTTTCTTGGCCGTCACTTGCTCCATAGCGCAGGACAACGTTCGCCTGACCGTCAGTGCGACTAACCCGGGAGATATCCCGGTCCTGAATCTCCTCAAGGGCGAATTCTCAGTTCAGGATTCCGGAAAGCCGCAAACCATAACAATGTTTGTCGGGCCGGAGGCGAAGCCCGCGGCTCCGCCCCAACTGCAGCCCACCGAGTTCAGCAATGTCCCCGACGTTCGCGAAACCGGTGGCGCCATCTTTGTCGTGTTCGACACCATCCACACCCGATACCTGGATGAGCGCGACGCGCGTACGGAGGTCCTGAAATTTCTGGGAAAGGCCGCCCAGGCCAAGCACGCTGTGACTCTGGGCATACTCAGTGAGAAAGGACTGTACAATTACCACGATTACCGTTCAGGCTCGGATGTGCTGCTGGCTGCCATGTCGAAGGCCGGTCTGGGTGGAATCAAAGGTGTTGCCGCTCCGCAGGGTTTGAGTGAAGCCGAGGTCGATGCAGAGGCGGAGCGCCTGACGGCGTTCAGTAAAGGGGATCGGTCTAACCCGGCAGCTGATACGCAGCTACTCCACTCAAGCGTCGACATGCCAATGATCATGTTTCAGGACATTGCGTTTGCCGCCGCAGGACTGCCTGGCCGCAAGGCGTTGGTTTGGGTGACCAATGCCGTTCCTTTCGACATTGACCCGAAAACGATGCAGTTCAAATCGCCACAGGTAACGAGTCGCGGCGTGGCAGTCAACGTAGGCCAGGACGCGGCTCTGGTTGGGGCCCGCCCATCCACGGCACCTGCTGCCGGTGCTGGTGCCGGTATTGCACCGCCGCCCCTTAGTGGGGCCGTTGGAGGCTCCAAGGATGCCCTCACGGACGCCGAAAAGAAGAGAATCGCACCCATTTGGCGTCACAGTATGCGCGCATTGTTTGATGGTGGAGTTGCAGTTTACCCTGTCGAAGTCCGCGGCTCGGCTTCATCGGCCAGCAATACGCTGACCCAGGTCGCGATGAAAGAGTTGGCCACCCTTACAGGTGGCAAGGCGTTCGTTGGCAGCAACGATCCATTTCCCGAAATCTTGAATACGAGCAACGGCAACACCGCTGGATACGAGCTCGGCTTCGTCTCGGAAACCAACGCCAGCGCGGATTTCCGTCGGCTTGAGGTGACGACTCTCAAGCCAGGCGTCCAGATCAATCATCCCGCCGGGTTCTTCCCCTACGAAGGTACTCCGAAGTCGCTGGCGTCCGAAGAAGTCGGAATTGCGATGGCCTCACCCCTCGAGTACACGGCGATTCCCTTTAAGGTCGCCGTTGCCGGTATGGAAGAGGGTTCAGGCGGAAAGAAGAAAGTCAATCTCGTTATTTCACTCCCTGGTGATTCCGGTGTCCTCAATGAAGCCGCAGGCACCGTGGATGTCGGCTTCGTGGCCAAAGCGATTAACGCGGCCGGCCAGGCCGTAGGCAGCTTGAACGAAGGCGCCGGAGGAAAGTTCCAGCCAGACCAGGTGGCGCATATCAAAGAACTGGGCTTTCAGCTCAAACGCTCGTTTGAAGTCTCGCCCGGCGACTGCACCGTGCGTTTCCTGGTGCGCGACAATCAGTCGGGCCGCATGGGAGATGTCATCTTTCCGCTGAGCGTCAAATAGGGAAGCGGTCCCCATCGCTCAGCTCGGACTAGCGCGCCCGTGCCAATACCAGCGTCACGTCATCCGGCTGTTCGTTGCCGCCGATCCAGTCAGCCACCGCCCCAGTCAGGACATCACAGATGCGTGCAAGTGGCTGGTCCCGGTGCGAGCGTATCAGTTCCACCAGCCGTTCTTCGCCAAACTCGCCAAACTCGTTCTCCGGCTCCGTAACGCCATCACTAAATGCGATAAAGATGTCGCCGGGGTGCAGCGGTAGGCGGCTCTCACTATAGCTAATGCCGTCAAACAGGCCGACCACCGTTCCGGAAACCTCGAGGCGCTGGACGCTTCCATCATGGCTGAGCACGATCGGCGGCAAGTGCCCCGCATTGGAGTAAGTTAGCGTGCGGCTGGCTCCGTCATAGCAGCCAAGAAACATGGTCGCGTACTTCTCCGGCGGCGTCGATCGGTAAAGCTGGTAATTCAGGGTGGACATCAGTGAGCCGGGAGCGCATTCACCCTGAGGTAGATCCAGTGTGAGACATTGCGATCCGTGATTGCCGGAATCTCCGGCGCTCAACAGGGCCGGCTCCAGCGCGTGTTGGGGCTCCAGCGAGTACGCGCGCACAAACGCGTGGACAGTTGCCATTAAGAGCGCGGCCGAGATTCCTTTGCCGCTAATATCGCCTACGGCCAGCATGAGGCGGTCGTTCCGCAGAGGTATGAAGTCGTAGTAGTCGCCGCTGACCGTGCGCGCTGGCTGGCAGACGCCATAAACTTCGAGCGCCGACAGATCAGAGATTTGCCTCGGAAATAAGAGGGCCTGCACTTCGTGGGCGATGGCGAGTTCGCTTTCCAGCCGCTGCTTCTCTTTTTGCTCGGCGATCAATTTCGACAAAGACGCGGACATGGAGTTGAACGACTTCTCCAGCGCTGCCATCTGGTCGTGCGTCCGTACGTGAATGCGATGCGAGAAGTCGCCGCGATTCACGTGCTCGGTCGCCGTATAGAGTTCTGCCACTGACTTTGTCATGCTGCGGGTGAGCTTGACGCCGATGTACAGCGCGATCAGCTCGATAATGCCAAATACAATTGCGATACCCAGCAGAACCCCGGCGAAAATACCGGTTTTCGTGCCCAGTGTACCGAACAGGACGTTGTACAGCATGGACGGGCGGGAACCTACCACGATGGCGCCGGTCAGCTCTTTTCCGGACTTCCAGTCGAGAGCATTGAACAGCGACCACCAGCTGAACTCCGGATCGAAGTTGCTCGTTGCCGGCGATACCCTGCCAGCCTCGACGTTTTGCGGAGCGTGGCTCACGTCCGTGCCCGAAATCGTGACCTTCGATTTAGCGCCTCCCAGGTCAATGGTGACCGATTCCGGAGAAGTCCTTGCCACCGGCGCCTTCTTGCTGGACGTGGGCGCCGTTGCCGCAGAATCCGGGGTCGCATCCTGCTCAGGCTGGAGCGGAGGGTAGAGTTCGACCGAGCCAACCCGTGCCGCGAGCTGCAGCAGTTCGGCAGTCATGGGCACGTTCGAAACCACTGTCAACCGTCGCGGGCCAACGTCCACGTGCTTTACGGCCCGCAGGTGCAGCCGTCCGTTGTCCATCACAAAGCTGCTCAAGTCCTTCTTACCGGCTTCGGGGATCGAGCCGTGGACCTCGACGATCTTCCCTCCAGGCTCGATCACGAAGCCAGTATCGCCATCAAGAACAGTGACCGTTCGCTGATTGAAGTCCTCATCGGTCGCGCTGGAAATCTCGGCCGCCAGTTGCGGCGTCAACTTGCCTTGCTGTGTCAGGCTGCGGAATTGCGCCGCCAGCGCATTATTGGCCGCAGTTAGATGTTGCAGTTCGATGTCGAGATCGGCCAGTGCGACATAGGTCGCGAACTGCCCGGCAAACAGGTACGCCGCCAACAAGGCCATCGACATCAGCAGGACGATGGGAATGACCCCGATAAACACGTAGGTGACGATGAGCCGGTTGCGCAGCCGCCATAACAACTGCTGGCGGGCCCAGCGCGCACCGCGTAACAATAGGCAGACGACGAAGACGTAGATAATGATTGCAGCCCACACGCTTAGCATGCTTCCGCTAGGTGAGCGCGCGACCCATTTCCAGATCTGCAGTAGGAGTGCTAGCCCGCCGAACCAAAGGGTGGTCTTTCCCAGCCGGCTGGTGGGCCGCAGCATGCGCCTAATGGCCATGCGCACGTCGGATGGGTTGGGAAGTTCGATCACCTTGTCAGCGTTCCTTGTTGGTCGTTGGCGGATTACACCGATGTCGGGGAAATTCCCCTTAGCACGTGGTACGGCTGCGACGAGTGCAACGTTCCCTGACCGAGAACTATCGGCAAAACGGTCACCCTGCGGCCAAGCACCCCAGACCGTCTTCAGATTTCCGGATAAAGATCGAAAAAGGCATCGATGCTCTGACGCAACTGTTTCTCTATGTCGTCTTTGGACCCTTCAACGATGTGAAGCGTGACGTTTGCCTCACGGCCATTCTTGAGTTTTACGGGAGCCGCGCCCACCTCTTCGATTTCCTCGGAAGGCAGCAGACGCATTCCATAGACTAATGTGAGCTTTGCCATGGCATTGATTCTACCGCTCATTGCACAGCTGGGTGGAGCCACCCGCCTGAGTGAGCTATTACTCTTGCGACTTCTCCCGGCGCGCCGATTTCAGAATCCTGCAACGCTTGTTAGAATCCGGAGGGCGGCCATTCGATTCGCAGTCAGTCACTCAGGTGCATTTTGAGTCAGGGTGCTTCGGCGTGATCGCTTGCGCATCCTTTTCAGCGGCAGGGAATCTATTTCTATTCCTATGACAGATAACGTTCGCAATGTGATCATCATCGGCTCAGGCTGTTCCGGACTGACGGCCGCGATCTATGCGGCGCGTGCCAATCTGACCCCGCTCGTAATCGAAGGGCATGAGCCCGGAGGGCAGCTTGCCCTTACTACCCTTGTGGAAAACTTCCCCGGTTTCCCTGAGGGCATTCAAGGGCCGGAGCTCATCGACAACATGCGCAAGCAAGCAGAGCGATTTGGCGCTGAGCTCAAGACTGGCCATGTTGTGAGCGTTGACCTCAGCCAGAAGAATGATGGCCTTGGAACGAAGCCCATCGAAGTCAATCTCGGCCGAGAAACCCTTCTCACCCGTGCCCTGATCATCGCCAGCGGTGCTTCGGCGCGCTGGTTGGGATTGCCGAATGAGAAAGCCCTGATCGGACACGGCGTTTCCTCCTGTGCAACCTGCGATGGATTTTTCTTCTCAGGCAAGGAGATCGCGGTGATTGGCGGTGGCGATTCGGCCATGGAAGAAGCGCTTTTTCTGACGCGGTTTGCTACCAAAGTTACGCTGATCCACCGCCGCGGCGAGTTTCGCGCCTCGAAGATCATGCTGGACCGCGCTCGCCAGCATGACAAGATAGAGTTCCTGACCGACACCGTCGTCGAAGACGTGCACGACGTCAATAAACAGGAAGTGACCGGCCTCCGGCTGCGCAACGTTAAGACCGGCGAGCAATGGGACTTTCCCACCAGTGCGATGTTCCTGGGCATCGGTCATACACCGAATGCGGACTTCGTCGGCAATCAGCTTCCGCGAGATGGGGAAGGATACATCATGCCCAGCGATGAGCACGTCTGCACGCGCGTGCCGGGGGTTTTTGTCTCTGGAGACGTGGCCGATCGTCGCTACCGTCAGGCGGTCACGGCTGCTGGGACAGGCTGTATGGCCGCGCTCGAAGTGGAGAAATACCTGGAAGAGATGGGTAAATAGGTCCGATGCGCCATTCTATGGCGGGTGCTTTCGTCGCTCCATTCGAATGGTGCGAGCGTTGACTGATCACGACGAGTTCGCGAAGTCCGGGAGTGCGGCGCAGTTCATCCTGAAGCGCACAGCAATTCGACCGCGCATCGCGCTGGTTCTTGGCTCCGGTCTCGGTGGATTCGCCGATGATCTGGAGGACTCGGTTCGCATCCCATATGCTGAAATCCCCTACTTCCCGCGAAGCACCGCGGTGGGTCACGCCGGAACGCTCGTGATCGGATCGATAAATGGCATCGCGGTGGCTGCGATGCAAGGCCGGGTCCATCTCTACGAGGGCTACTCCGCCCAACAAGTCGCCTTTCCTATGCGGGTACTTGGAAGCACGGGCGCTCGCGCCGTGGTTTTGACCAATGCCGCAGGCGGTATCAATCCCGCCTATGGACGCGGCGCGCTCGTGGTAATCCGCGGCCACATCAATCTGCAGGGTCAGAACCCTCTAGTCGGCCCCAACGATGAACGTTTCGGTCCTCGTTTTCCCGACATGACTGACTGCTACAACCCTGTCTTTCGCAAGTTTGTGCTCGACGCGGCCGAACGACTGAACGGCGACATCTACGAGGGCATCTATGCAGCGATGCTCGGCCCCAGCTACGAGACGCCTGCCGAGATACGGTATCTCCGCACGATTGGCGCTGACTTGGTTGGCATGTCCACCGTCCCCGAAGTGATCGCCGCACGTCACATGGGCTTGGAAGTGCTGGCAATCTCCTGCGTCACCAACATGGCGGCCGGAATGAGCGGCGAAAAGATCAACCATGGCGAAGTGCTGGAGACGGGCCAGCGCGTGCGCGACAAATTTGTGGCTCTCTTGCTCGCAGTCCTGCCGAAAATTGATCAATATCTGAATTCACGCTTTGCATAGTTGCCTGCCTGCCCTTGTTGTGTCATGTCGGCAGCGGGGTGAGAAGCGTTTGGACCCGCCTCATTGAGGCCGAGTTCGTAGTTTCTTGAAACTCGAAACTCGTTCGGGAGGGGGCAATGAGCTTTTTCGAAACTGACCACTAGCCACTAACCACTACCCACTCGGTTTAAACTGGAGCCGCATGTCTGGGAAGTCGTATCTCGTCGGCATCGCCGGCCCTTCGGGAGCAGGGAAGAGCTACCTTGCCCATCACTTAGCAGAACACCTGCAGGCTCAGGTGCTGCCACTCGATCACTACTACCGCGACCTGTCGTATCTTCCGCTGGAAGACCGCGCGCGTTCGAACTTTGATGAACCGGCGGCGCTCGAACATGAGTTGTTGATTGCCCAGATCAGCGACTTGCACCTCGGCAAGGCCATCGAAATTCCAACGTACAATTTCATCGTTCACACTCGCACCGGCGAAACGCGACTGTTTCAGCCAGCGCAAATTGTGATCGTCGAAGGCCTGTTCACATTCCACTGGCCAGAGTTGCGCGCTCTGTTGGGGACACGAGTGTATGTCGAGATGACGGATGGAGTTTGCCTCCAGCGGCGCCGGGATCGCGATGTCCGGGAGCGAGGCCGCACTCCGGAGTCTGTAGTCGAACAGTTCCGCTCCACGGTCGCTCCCATGGCCGAGCGGTACGTGCGGCCAACGCGAACTCACGCCCACCTGGTGGTTTCGGGTGCCGCCCCCATTTCTGGAGAGGTGGCGCGAGTGCTCGAGCACGTGCGGCATGGCCTACGTCTTACCGGCTCGGATGCAGTAACAGACGCGCCACTTCAGCCAATTTCAAGTTCCCTTCCGATCCGGTGAGGAATCTGATGAACCTCAATCGCGTGTTCATACTGACTTTGCTGAGCGCATGGGCTACTTGTGGAATTGCGCAAACCAGCGGTAATCAAAGCCAACAGACACAGAAGTCAATCTCGCTGCCAACCAGCAAGAGTCTGCAGGAGCCCGTTCCCGGCGCACCGCGGCGGACCAACAGTCTGCCGGTCACGGCAGCGCTACGTCCCGACGGTAAATATCTGGCATTGCTGAACAATGGATATGGATCGGCTGAGTCGAATTATCAACAGTCGATCGCGATTCTGGATTTGGCTACCAATCAGCTGCGCGACTCTCCGGACTCCCGTCTTGCAACTTACGCGAAGCAGACCTACTTCGTCGGGCTGGCGTGGAGTGCCGACGGGAACCAGCTATATGCCTCGATGGCGTCGCTCACCGATCCCGAAGGCAGGAAATCTGGCAGCACCGGCAATGGAATCGCCGTGTATCGCTTCGCCGATGGAGCATTGACGCCCGACCGCTTCCTGAAGCTGCCTCTAGCTCCTATCGTCCATGGCCGAACGAACACCTACGGATCGAAGTTCGTATCAGGTGGCCAGTCCATCCCGTATCCAGCAGGACTGGCGCTGGTGAAGCGCGCCGGTGGAGACGCGCTGCTTGTTGCCGAGAACCTGGCGGACGATGCCGTACTGGTCGACATAAAGGACGGCCGCGTGTTGCAGCGTTTCGAATTGGGGCGCGGCAAGTCCGTCCCCAGCACATTTCCATACGCCGTAATTGCGAACCGCGACGGCACGCGCGGCTGGTGCTCGTTGTGGAATGGTTCTTCCGTCGCCGAACTCGACTTGCAATCGGGCAAGGTGGTTCGTGAGATCGCGCTGCTGCCACCCAAAGAGGAAACCGAAGCATCTTCACATCCGACCGCGCTTCTCCTCGGTCCTGATGAAGGCAAACTATATGTTGCTCTGGCCAATCGTGACCGGGTCGCCATAATCGCCACGGCGGATGGAAAGATTGAGCGCTATCTCGACACGCGGCTGCCCCACCAGACGTACGGTGGGAATTACCCCATCGGGCTGGCGCAATCCGCCGACGGCAAGACACTCTACGTAGCCGACTCGGCTTCCGACGCGGTCGCCGTCTTCGACTTGCGCGAATCGCGCGGAACTCACTCGCAGGCCAATCAAGACCGCGCCTACTACTTCATCCCCACTGAGTGGTACCCCACCGCACTCGCGGTCCAAGGCATGGACTTGTTTGTGGCAACCGGGAAGGGGATAGGCACTGGGCCGAACTCGGTGAAAGAAACCGTTACGCGGCCCGGCAATCAACAACGGCATCCCTATATCGCATCACTTGTAAGGGGATCCCTTGCGCGGGTGAACTTACAGGACACCGAACGGGATCACGAGACACTGACGGCAGAAGTACTGAGCAGCAATCGCATGGAAGGCCGCACCAACGAAATCTCCTTCGCGAAAGCGGGCAATCCCATTCGCCACGTTATCTATATCATCAAGGAAAATCGTACCTACGATCAGGTTTTCGGCGACATCAAGGAGGCGAATGGCGATGCATCTCTAGTGATGTACGGCGAAGCCATCACGCCCAACCAGCACAAGCTGGCACGGCAGTTCGGCGTGCTCGACAACTTCTATGACAGCGGCGAGGTCTCCGGTGACGGGCACCCGTGGTCGATGGCGGCGATTACCACCGATTACAACGAGAAGGCGTGGCCTATCGGATATCGCAGTGCGGAACGCGACTACGATTCCGAAGGCATTGCAGGTGACGTTGTGCCTTTTGACGAGGGCATTCCTGACGTCAACGAACCGGCGACCGGATACCTCTTCGATGATCTAGCGCAACACAAAATGACCTACCGGCACTACGGCGAGTACGTCGAGACCATTTGGTGCGAGGAGCTTGAGCAGAAATACACGCCAGCCACCACTGGTGCGCCGACCGGAAGCCCGCCCAAGTGCGAGCGGCGCGAGATCAAGCCCGGAGAAGATATCCCGGCAGCGATGGGAGGCGGAAAAAGCCGGTTCCAATACGCAATTCCGCTGATGGCGCAGAACGTTCCCACCAAGGCGGACCTGCGTGGCCATTTCGATCCTCATTTTCCTGACTTCAAGGTCGAGTTTCCTGACCAGTTTCGAGTAGACGAATTCTTGCGCGAATTTGCCGGCTTTGTGACGGCGCAAAAAACCGGCAAGGGCGAGCAGTTGCCTGCCTTCGCGTTGGTACGTTTGCCCAACGACCACACCGCTGGAACGAAGGTTGGTTCACCCACTCCGAATGCCTGTGTCGCCGATAATGACCTGGCAGTCGGCCGAGTGGTCGAAGCCATCTCCAATAGCCCGTTTTGGAACGACACCGCCATCTTTGTTCTCGAGGACGATGCTCAAAACGGTGCCGACCATGTAGACGCCCATCGCAGCATTGCACTGGTGGTGAGCAAATACTCCCCGTGCTTCCCCCAGCTATTTGTGGACCACAGTTTTTACACCACCGTGAACATGGTCCATACTATGGAGACGTTGCTTGGGTTGCCGCCCATGAACAATAACGACGCGCACGCTGCGGTGATGGCTCCGTTGTTCACTGGGCCGGGTGATCAGCCAGCATTCAATGCTGACTACAGAAATCGGGACAATGGGACGATCTTTCAAGCGAACACGAAGACCGCACCTGGCGCCAAGGAGTCTGCGGCGCTCGACTTTTCGGTGGCGGACGCTGCCGACACCGAAACCCTGAATGCGATACTATGGCGTGCGGCCAAAGGTGAAGTCCCGATGCCGGAGCCGCGACACTCTGTTATACCGGTCTCACCGGACGAAAAATAGCGGCTCGATTCTGCAACGCCGAGTCGCGAGTCACGCCCGCCGAGACACTCAAATCGTCAGCCGTCAAAGTGTTCGGCTTCGATGTCATTGAATCGGCGTGCTTAAGTGCCAGAGATCGCACGGAAGTGACTTGCGTTATGCCGCTTGTGGGTGATGGCGTAAATCCAATCTGGATTAGAATATATACTTGAGCACGCCTCGGGGTATTGCGCCATAGGCACCGACGAAAAACCCAGCGGTTTCGATTTGGGCAACGAGCAGCCAAAGGACGGCACCGGCTCCGCACCCCCAAAGAGTGAGGTTGCCGCGTCTCCCGACCACGGCGAACGGAAGCCCGAGCCGCATCCTTTTTCGGCCCCGACACCCGCATTTCTCGCGCAGGTACGGACCGCCGAAATGCTGCGGGAAGCTATTCTCCGCCATGTGCGCTACACCCTTGTCAGGCCCACTTCCGACCTTAAACCAGTCGACTACCTCAAGCCTGTATCGCTGGCCATTCGCGATCGCATCGTCGATCGCATGCTGGAAACCGAGTCTCGTTTCCGCCACAAAGACGCCAAGCGCCTTTACTACCTGTCCATGGAATTCCTCATGGGCCGCTCGCTGGGCGACAACCTCTCGAATCTGCGCATTGAGGAGTTGTGCGGCGAGGTGCTGGCGGGATTCGGCGTCAGCCTCGACGAAGTCCTCGAGAGCGAGTCCGATGCCGGCCTAGGCAACGGCGGCTTGGGACGTTTGGCTGCGTGTTTCCTCGAATCGCTGGCGACCTTAGGTATGCCGGGCTACGGCTACGGCATCGACTACGAGTACGGACTCTTCAAACAAGAAATTGTCGGCGGCTTCCAGCGGGAAAAGCCGGATCGCTGGAAGGCCAATGGCACGCCGTTCCAGATCGAGCACCCGGAAGAAGCCATCAGCATTCCGATGTACGGACGGCTCGATTCGCAACGTGACGAAGGCGGAAAGCTCAAGCAGACCTGGATTAATTACAAGGTCGTCCTCGGCATTCCCACGGACATGCCGATCGTTGGCTACCTCGGCCAAACAGTGAACTGGTTACGTCTGTTCACGGCCCGTGCATCCGAGGAATTCGATATTGAGATCTTCAACCGCGGCGACTACATCCACGCGGTCGAGCAGAAGATCGCCAGCGAAAACATCTCGCGGGTGCTCTATCCGTCCGATTCTGCGATTGCTGGCAAAGAACTTCGTCTGGTGCAGGAATACTTCCTCGTCGCCTGCGCCATTGGCGACATCATGCGCCGCTTCCGCCAGCAACACGACGACCTCGATCTGCTCCCCGTTAAGGCCGCCATCCAGATGAACGACACCCACCCGAGCTTGGCCGTGGCCGAGCTGATGCGTATCCTGCTGGACCAATATGGCCTGCCATTCGAAAAGGCCTTGGACATCACCCGTAAGACACTGGCGTACACCAACCACACTCTGCTTCCCGAGGCGCTCGAGAAATGGTCAGTTCCGTTAATGGAAAAGGTTCTGCCGCGGCATGTGCAGATCGTCTTCAGCATCAACGAGCGTTTCCTGCACGACATTAATGATCTGCCCTTCATGAACGGCGAGAAGCTGCGCAAAATGTCGATCATCGAGGAAGGCTACGAAAAGCATGTGCGCATGGCCAATCTGTGCATCGTGGGCAGCCATTCCGTGAACGGAGTCTCGGCACTTCACAGCAATCTGGTGGTCAAGTCACTTGTTCCCGAATTCGCCGAGTTGTGGCCCGAAAAGTTCAACAACAAGACAAACGGAGTAGCTCCCCGGCGCTGGCTGATGAAGGCCAACCCCGGCCTTACCGACCTGATCAGTCAGGCCCTCGACGAGCAGAAGTGGATCACGGATCTCAGCCGCTTGCGCGATCTTGAGCCTTGGGCGGACAAGCCGGATTTCCGGGCGGCGTTCAAAGAGGTCAAACGGCAGAACAAGCTGAAGCTGGCGGATGCGATCGAGCAGCAACTTGAAATAGTGGTTGATCCCGATTCAATCTTTGACGTGCAGATCAAGCGCATTCACGAGTATAAACGCCAGTTGCTGGCGGTGATGCACGTTATTCAAGATTACCTTCAGATCGTCGACCACGGCGAACTGCCGGCGTCGGCCCGAACCTTTGTGTTTGCCGGGAAGGCAGCACCTGGTTACTGGGCGGCCAAGCAGATCATCAAGCTCATTCACAACGTCGCCGACGTCGTTAACCACGACGAACGCGTCAAGGATGCCATCAAAGTCACATTCCTGCCCGATTACCGGGTGTCGCTCGCGACTCTCATCATCCCAGGCGCCGATCTAAGCGAGCAAATCTCGACCGCGGGGATGGAGGCTTCAGGTACCGGCAATATGAAGCTTTCCATGAACGGCGCGCTTACGATTGGCACTTGGGACGGCGCCAACATCGAGATCGCCGAGGAAGTCGGTCTCGACAACATCTTTATCTTCGGTTTACGTGCGGAAGAAATCCTCGAGATGCAGCAGAAGGGCACCTACAATCCGCGCGAGCGCTATGACAACGATCCGGTGGTGAAGGAAGTCATGGACGCGCTCGCCTCCGACCGCTTCTGCCCCAATGAACACGGGCTTTTCCGTTGGATCTTCGACGAACTGGTGCACCGCGGAGACCGCTACTACCACATCGCCGACTTTCCCTCCTATGTCGAGACTCAGAAGCAGATAGCCAGCGAGTACCAGAAGGACGAGATCTGGTGCCGCAAGGCCATTCTCAACGTGGCCCGTATCGGAAAATTCTCCAGCGATCGCACGGTGATGGAATACTCCCGCGACATCTGGCACATCGGACCTTATGAGAAGTCCTCGCCCGGCGGGAAATCGGGAAGCAAACCGTCCAATTCAGTCCCGCCAATACTGCCGGTGACGCCGGTCCTAAACGGAGAGGCTATTCCCGTAGCCGAACTAAAGCAGGATTCGTAGCCCCAGCTCCATTCCTGAGGGCGGTTTTAGAGTTGCTGTACCCTGCAAGCAGCGGTGGTAGAGCCGCGCTGACGGGGTCCCCAGCGAGCGCTGGTTTTGCGCTTGCTGGGGTTGTTCAGCCCGGCGTCATCGCGTCCTTTTCCTTCTTAAAGTGAGCCGGGTTTCAACCCGGCGGCACGTCGGTCTGCCCTGCGGATACATCGACCTTGGAGTTGCTCTGACAGATAGAAATTGATTCTGCTCAAGAAACAACGCCAGTCACACTGGCGCTCATTATGCCAGGTCCCCCGCCGCCAGAGCGCCGCCAGTCGCGCCCGCTTCGACTGCCGGAGGCACTTCCTCCAGCGGATATCCGAGGTCCTTCCAGGCGTGATAGCCGCCCAGCAGTGGTCGCACATTGCGGATGCCGAGTCTGCGAAGTTGCAGCGCCGCACGGGCGCTAGTGGCTTCATTAGGTCAAGTACAGAACAGGACGATCTCACCATCCCGTGTGATTTCGCGGTTGCGTTGCTGCAGCTCTTCCGGCGAAATCCGAAGCGCGCCCGGCAGAGTGCGCGGGTCCGGCAAGAGGTCAAGCGGGTGGCGCAAATCGATAATCGTCACAGGCTCGCCGGCATCCAGCTTCTCCTTGAGTTCTTCGGGAGCGATGCGCAAGCCGGCTATCTGTTGCAGGAAGCGGCGGCGCTGATAGAACTTGTACGCGATATATCCACCAATTCCGCCTACTACCAGCAGCAATGTCCATGAACCGAATGTAGCGACGTCATCGGCAACGCGGTCCAGTTGCTTGCTGAAAGCGAGACCGAGCCCCGCGAACGCGCTGGCCCATAGCAGTGCGCCCAGCCAGTCGAACAGCAGGAACTGCGGCAGACCAATTCCTGCGGTTGCCGAAAGTGCCGGAGCAGCCGTATTGAGCCCGGGAACGAACTTGCAAACCAGCAGCGTCCGGTACCCGAGCCGGGTAAACGTTGACTCGGTACGCCGGACACAGGAGTCAGGTTCCAATGCAATCTTGCAGAGCCAATTCAGCACCACCGCTCCCCGGCGCTTGCCAAAGTGGTACCAGAAGGTGTCGCTCACCAGCGAGGCGGTTGCCGCCACGATGACTACAATTGCGAAGTTTTGCTTGTGCTGTCCGGCTAATGCGCCTCCAGCCAGCAACAGCGGCGCCGCCGGTATGGGCAATCCTGCCTGCTCCGCAAGCACCCAGAAAAATAGCAGCACATAACCGTACTGTACGACGAATTGGAGGATTTCTGCCATCGACCTTCGATCAACAAACCCGACGTTACTATGATGCGCTCGGTGCGCGAAGGATTCCTGCTATCAGCCGAACCTCACCGCTGTGCCGATGCAGCGGCGAAGTCCTCGGTAACTTCGGCGGGCTTCCACTCGTTGCCGGAATACACCTTGGCAATCTTCCCATCGGCGCCGATCAGCACCGTGCGCAGAGTGTGTACGATCTGGCCATTGTTCTGGTTGTAGGAGAGCCCAAAAAAGTCTGCGGCCTTACGGACCTCCTCAGGCGAGCCGGTTACGAACTGCCAGTGCACGAAGTTGGGGTCAATGCTGCCTGCGTACCGCTTCCCGTAATCGTGCAGCACGAGCGGCTTGTCGAACTGCGGGTCGATACTTATGCTCAGCAATTGGGCATTGGCGAAAAGTGCGTCGCTCCCCTTCAATTGCCGCAGCACTTCGCTGAAGTTGCTGCTCATTCGCGGGCAGAAGTCAGGAACGGGACAACGCGTGTAGATAAACGTCAGCAATAGCGGTTTGCCGCGGAACTGGCTGAGGTGGACGGTCTTTCCCGACTGGTTCACAAACGTGAAGTCGGGAACCGCATCTCCGGCCTCAGGAATGCGAAGGTTGGAAGTGCCATCGCTTCCGGTATCGGTCGCCTTGGTAAACGAGATGTCCTGCAGTTCGGCGTGGTCGGTCATCACCAGGGTGGCGTGAATGTGATCCCCGGGCGCAATCTTGCCAAAAACCCAGTCTTCGTTGCGCGCGACCACGAAGGGCATGGTCATGCCTGGCATCAGTCCAGGAATATCTTCGTGCGCAACCGTCAACTCCCGGCTCCCCGAATCCACGGCTACCACGCGCCCTTCCAACTGATAGCGTTTGCCCGTTGGCTTCTTCGCGCAGGACAGACTGGCCAGCACCATAGCGACGCAGAGACACGTTATTGCCAACTGCCGAATTGAAATGAGGACACGCGACACCGTGATCGACACTTTAGCTTCATTCACTCCACGACGGAGTAACCCCGTTACATGAGTTCGCTGGATCGCCCCATCTCACCGCATACGGCTTCCGCCGCGCGTCGTCCCGCCAGCATGGCGCCGTTGATCGAGGCCGTGCCGCAGTGGTCGCCGCAGTAATAGAGTCCCGGCCGCGCGCGAACGGGGGACATAGCCACGCCACCGTGTTCAATCGATTGATCAGGCAACGCTTCTTCGATGTGATAGAAACGAAGGTACTCCCATCCGTCGGCCTGCTCACCGAACCAGTCAAGCAGTTGCTCGCGGACATCGCGGATCAAGCGATCTTCGCTGAGAGGAGCGTGGAGCACCGTCACCGAAATCAGGTGGCAACCCGGCGGCGCATATCCCGGAGCGATCACGCTGGGCACGCATAAGTTGTTAATAGGTCCGTCGCCATCTCCATTGAGCACAAGATAGCGCTCTCCAATCGGCGGATCGGCGGCCGCAAAGTACAGGCAACGCACGCCCCGCATGGCGGTGCGTATGCCGGCATCGGGCAACAGTCGCGACGCTTGAATTGGATCGCCAGCCACGACGACTGCTCCGGCCAATAACTCCTCGCCGCTCTCCAGTCGCACTCCGCCTCCCCAGACATGCTGCACTCGACTGTGAAACCGGATGGCGCCTTCACCCAAATGGGAAGCCAGTTGCTTCGGTATGGCCTGCATTCCACCATTCGGAATTGCAGCCGTGCCTTGCGCAAACATGCGATAGACGAAGCGAAACATTCTGTCCGAGGTTGCCAGCTCCGGATCGAGAAAGATTCCACCCAGAAACGGTCGAAAGAATCGCTCAATGATCTTTTCTGAAAATCCGTAACCGCGAAGGGCAGACAGCGTCGTTCCTTCCGGTGCACTCAGGATTTGGTCAATCTCAGCATCCAGAAGCTCGCCGCGCAGCTTCGCGATCAGCAGTTTGTCGTTCAAGCTGCCGATAGGCGCAAATGCTGACGGAGGGGCTTTTCGCGGGCGCCGAATCGGGTCGGAAATCGTATGGAACCGTCCGTTGGTGCGGACGATCGCTCCCGGCTCGAAGGGGCGAAGGTCGAGTGCATCGAAATCGAGGCACCGACGGGCTTCCGGATAGGCCGTGAGCAGCACCTGAAAGCCACGATCAAGGAGGAACCCATTGACCACGTCCGTGCGTATGCGCCCGCCAACCTCGTCCGAGGCCTCCAGAACCAAGACAGAGAATCCGCGCCGCTTCAACTCCAGGGCCGCCACCAGTCCCGAAACGCCTGCGCCCACCACAAGGACATCAGGATTCATACGAACTCAAGTTTACGCGATGCGCACATAATCCATAACTCGTGGCTAAGGTATGGCAGCGACGTCATCAATGGGGCTCTCTGTGAGGGCACAGCCTCCACGGCCACGAGACGGTTTGTTCCGCTAAGGAGTCACAGACACGCTCTGTCCCGTGTAGGTCACAGTCTTGTCGGCGCGATCGGTGGCGTCGATTCCGGCCCCGTGATTCTCGCTCACGAAAATAACGCGGAATGTCCGGTTTTCTAACATCCCAGGAAACTTTCCTTTACGCTCGCCAATCGTGAGGGTCTGCGCGTCCTCATTCCAGCGGATCGGAATCGTTGCGTAGACGCCCTTCTCATAGTCATAGCCGTCGTTTTCGTCTTCGTAGAGAGTAAACGTACCGTCGGTGCCGCGATAAACGCGCAGTTCAATCGGATCGGCAGGTTTCTCGGCGGCGTATTGCAATTCCGGCCCCATCGGAATGATCGATCCCGCACGAACAAAAAGAGGTATGCGATCGAGCGGAGCAGAGGCATCAATCATCGCTCCACCAGATCGCCCTCGACCCGTCCAGAAGTCGTACCAGGTGGCCTTTGGCAAATACATCCGCCACGTGTCGGCGCCTGGTTCGGTCACCGGACTTACCAGCAGCGCCGGTCCAAACATGAACTGGTCACCCACGTTAAGCGCGCGAGGATCTGAGCGAAAATCCATCGCCAGCGCGCGCATGGGCGTGTAGCTGGCATTCGTCACCATCCACGCCATCGAATAGATGTACGGCATCAGACGATAGCGCAAGCGGTCATAGCTGGTCAGGATCTTCTGCGCGTCCGCACCATACGACCACAACTCGTTCTGGTCGTTGCTGCGGGTGCCATGCACGCGAAAGATCGGGCTGAATGTTCCGAACTCGAACCAGCGCACGAACAATTCGCGGTACGCAGGATCATCCGGATTGCCGCTGACGAACCCGCCGATGTCCGTGGTCCAGTAGGGAAGCCCGGACAGCTCAAAATTGAGTCCTGCAGGGATTTGCCGCTGAAATGTGATCCAATCGGAATTGATGTCCCCAGACCACGCCGCCATTGCATTGCGCTGACTGCCGGCGAACGCGGATCGCGACAGGATAAACACCCGCTTCTGGTCCGTTACCGCACGCTGTCCTTCATAAACCGCAGTCGTCGTCATCAGCGGAAACAGGTTGACATAGCGATTGCCGCTCCCGATCGCCAGCTTATGGTTGAGCTGAATATTCTCCTCTCGTCCTTCCGTTTCCGGTTCCGTCGTGTCCAGCCACCAGGCGTCCACGCCGATCTTGAACAGCCCGTCGTTCATGAGTTGCCAGTAATACTTGCGCGCCTCGGGATTACTGGCGTCGTACACCGCCATTTCCGCCTTGTGGTACGGGGGCTTGGCAACCACGGTTTTGTCGATGAACCAACCATTCTTGCCCATCGTCTCGTAAGCAGTCGAGCCCGGCTCAAAGAAGGGCCATACCGAAATCATCAGATGAAAATGCTCCGCATGCAGTTGATCGATCATCCCCTTCGGATCGGGATAATTCTGGTTGAAAACGTGCTCGCCCTTCCGGTTCCACCAGAACCAGTCCTGCACGATGTTATCGATGGGGATCTTGAGCTCGCGGTATTTCCGGGCTACACCCAGTAGTTCGTCTTGTGATTTGTACCGGTTCTTGCACTGCCAGAAGCCGTAGGCCCATTTACCAAGCATCGGCGCTGTTCCGGTCAGCTCCCGGTATCCGGCGATGACACTGTCCAGTTCTGGGCCGTAGAGAAAGTAGTAGTCGATGCTGTCGGCGACCTCCGACGACACGTAGAGCGCGTGCTCAAAGCGATTGTTGAAGCGGCTTCTCGAAGTGTTGTTCCAGAACAGCCCATAGCCGGCACTGGAGACCATCAGCGGAACTGCGATGCTCGTGTTGTCCTGCGACAGATCGACTGACTCGCCGCGATAGTTCCAAACTCCGGCCTGGTGTTGCCCCAGCCCGTAGATCGCTTCGGTCGATCCGTAGCCCGCCAGCGTCATGTAGTCTTCGGCGCGATAGGTCTGCTCTCCATTGACCACCACCGGCGTCATTGTCTTCGAGTCGTCGTGCAGGAGCACCTTACCGTCGGTGTCGGAGTAGGTGAGCGCTCCGGTCTCACGGTCCACTGCGACCGTGACGGCCGCGGTCACGATCGTGATTTGCTTGGCGGTCAGTTGCTGCGACCATGCAGCAGCAGGCCAGTCCGTCTTGATCACAGCCGGGTTGATGCTAGCGGCAAACGACGCCGTTGGTGAGTATACTAACCGGACAATCGTCGGTGTGCACACTTGCAACCGCATCGTGCCCCGCTGCAGGTGGAACAAGACTCCATCAGCCTGGTTCTTAAAGTTGATAACTGGGTTGGGAGCGGTCCATTGTGCGTGAACAGATGCGACGCACAAGGCGACGACAAAAATGGATGAACCAAGGCGACGAAGTAAGCTGCGGGTCATGAATGTTGGCTCTCGCAGTGATCTTAGATCATGCGATAGCTTCAACATAATCGTTAAGAGTGGAGGTCTATTGTCGCAAGGGAAGCAGACCGGAACTCCGAAAGGTGCTACTTCAGCGTAATCGCCTGCTCACCCAGCTGTTCATTCATCAGGCGATTGACCAGCTTCTTGATACCTTCGCCCGTCTTCGTCAGGACGAAGTCTTTCGACTTGGCCGACCAGTCGAGCTTGAAACTGGTGGATAGGGCTGAAATCCAGATCTGCCGCACCGGCGAGTTTGGTGAGATGACAAACTTGCCCGGCGGATCATCGAAGCTGATGTGCAACGCCCCGGCGTTGTCTTCAACTTCGAAGTCAGCCTCGCCTTCCGTCTCGTACAGACTGCGTTTCAACTTCTCCAGCGATTCGTCGGACAGTCGACGGAACTCCTGATCATCCATGCGAGGATTATATGCTCTGGCCGTCCGATATCACCGCCGCTAACCGAGGTATCGCAGGAACGATTGAGGCGGGTTGTTGAATCCCGGAAATACCGTGTTCAGATCGCGGTTGCCCAGGTGACGGGCGACACTCTCGCCCACCACCGTGCGAAAGTCGGTTGTCAATGCCAGGTCTCGGCCTTCGTGTAACTGGGGCGTCTCAAGACCGGGCCAGCGGCCGAACACGTGGCCACCGCGCACCGGGCCACCCATCAGAAACATGACGTTCGCGTGTCCATGGTCGGTGCCGCGGTCGCCGTTTTCGCGCGCCGTACGACCGAACTCCGACATCGTGATCAGGACTGTGTTTTCAGCCAAACTACCCAGGTCAATCCAGAAGGCCGCTATCGCCTGCGCGAACTCGCGCAGCACATTTCCCAGTTGTCCATCCACGGCACCCTCATTTACGTGATGGTCCCAGCCGCCGATGTCGGTGAAGGCGATCTGCACCCCGACATCCGACTTGATAAGTTGCGCAGTCTGCCGCAGCGCGTCGCCAAAGCGTCCCTTCGGATAATTGGCGCCGGCGGCCGGCGTGTATTTCTGCGGATCGGCGGACTTCAACATCTTCACCGCATCGAAGGTCTCGCGGCCGGTGCCGTGCAACACCGCGTCCACCGACTGCGCATACATTGCCTCAAACGTATTCGCAATGGGAGCAGCTGCCGGATTGCCGCCCGCGATTCCAAATCCGTTTATATTACTGACGGCCACCGCTGGCGCCGTCCCGGCCAGGATCCGCGGCAGAGAGTTGCCCAGCGCGACCGCACGAAACGGACTCGGGGTCGCTCCGTGCTCGCTCTGCAGTGTGCGGTTCAGCCAACCATCTTGCGTGCTCTTCACTCCAGGAGTGCCGGACTCCATGTAGTCCTGTGCATCGAAGTGTGATCGCGTCTCATCGGGCGAGCCGGCAGCGTGGACGATGGCCAAGTGCTTCTGGTCCCACAGCGGCTTCAGCGGCGCGAGTGAAGGATGCAGCCCGAAGAACCCGTTCAAGTCGATGACCTGCTTCTGGAGAATGTTGATACTCGGCCGCATCTGGTAATAAGCTCGCTCGGCGTGCGGAACAACAATGTTGAGCCCGTCGGCAGCGCCGCGTTGGAATATCACCACCAGCCGTTTGCCTTTGGAATTCGACTCGCTGGTCCCAAACGCCGCGCGGGTCAGAAATGTGGGAATCGCCGCGGTGCCCACCACCGCCATCGCTCCGCCCTTCAGGAATGTCCGTCTCGTGATGCTCATAACACTTGCAATCGCTCGGCAACCACACCCGCGCTGCTCATCGTCGCTGAAACTCCGGCGATCCCAGCAGCAAAGCCACGGTTGTATTTGTGGATGGTGGACGAGGGTTGTCTTGAGTGTTGCCGGCCTTCGCTCCGATCTCGCCCTCGATCGTCTGGTGTGTTTGCCGCGAAACCTCGCCGGCAAGCAGTATCTGCTCCAGCTTCACTTCGTTTGAATACGGATCAGCCGTCTCGCCCGGCAAGTTATCAAGCACTGGCATTGCTTCTGGAAGCAGCTTGGCCGAATCGAAGTGCGCTCCGCCAATCCTGTTGCTGACCAGCGATAGCGCGAAGTTCATCCGGTCGAGCAGGGCCGCCGAACTTACCCACGTCTCAGCGCTCGTCGAATATCCCGTCGGAGGCTGCATGCCGTACATCGGCATGCCCATCGCGTTGAGCGTGTTCAACAGCGGCTGTGTTTCGGATACGTCGATGTCAGTCGCGCGGAGTGCCGACACGACGTATTCGAAGGGTGTCTTCACCTTCGCCCTATACGCCTCCGGTGCCCAGAACTGCTGCGACCGCAGCATTGTTCGCATCACTTCGCGTAGGTCGCCATCCGTCTTGCGGAATGTCTTCGCCATTTCATCCACCAGCGCCGGAGGCGGATCGTCGGATACAAAACGCTGTGCCAGCTTCAGCGAAATGAAGTGTGCCGTCGAAGGATGGTGCGCCAGGATATCCAGCACCTGCATGCCCTCTTTTTCGCCATTCTCCTTGATCTTGTGGCCCAGCACGGTCTTCGTTCCCGGCTCGTGCAGCTTTGGCTTAAACACGAAAGCGCCGCCTTCGCGCGGTTCCTGCAGTGTCCAGCCCGTGAACACTCTGGCAACTTCCGTTACATCTTTCTGCGTGTACCCGCCGTTCACTCCCAGTGTGTGCAGCTCCATGAGTTCACGGGCATAGTTTTCGTTCAGCCCCGCGCTCCGTTTCTGCTGACCTGGGTTAGCGCCGTTGGTTTGCGGCCCTGGCTGCTGCGGCCGCGGATTCGGATGCACCGCCACTGGACGCGGACCGAACGGCCCATTGACCCCGCGCCGCTGCGGAGCCGGCTGAGGTGCTCGCCCGGTTGCGGCTTGCGAATCCGGACCCTCACTCTGCCAATTGTCCAGATAAAACAGCATAGCCGGGCTCTGCGCCGTTGCCACCAACAGTTCTTTGAATTTTCCTAACACGTGCGGCCGAATCACGTCACGCTCATAGGCCGTGACCTGGTACCGGTCTGCGCCCTTGCCGATGTAAACATTGAAATGGTTGAACCAGAAATCGGTGAGCACTTCCTCCAGTTGGCGCTCGCTATAGACCGCGCGCAGCAACTTGCCCGACTGCGCTTCGTAGTTCACCAGCCCCTGCGGGTTGTCGAGGGCGATCACAGTCTCTCGCTGTTGCGGCGTGAGGCCCGCAAGCAGCGCCTGCTTCTTAGGCCCGGGAACCCCCTTCAGCAGCACCGCCTGTTCGCTTGGCGGCAGAGTCAGGATGCGCTGCATTCTCACTTCAGGCTGTAGCAAGATCAAGGAGTCGATCTGGCTGTGTATCTCGCGCCCATCCTGCTGGTGTTGCATTGCCGCTGGGGTGATGGCGTTCCTATGGTTCTCGCTGGCGGGCACCACCATGGCCGTGCCTCCGGGCGCTGGCGTGGTCGTTGCTGCAGCCTTCTTCTCGTCCTGTTTTGTCTGCAGCCGCGCAATTCCCGCCATGTAGATGGCATGGCCGTACGGGTCATTGGGAATCGCTATCTTTCCTTCCATCGCCGCTTTGAGTTGCGGGTTGGGAGGAAAGTCCGTCACCATCTGGCGTGTACTCATGGGTAGCGTGCGATACAACTCCAGACGCGCCTGCATCGCGCTGTCGTCAATCTTCTCCGGATGCAATTGCAGCTCGATCCACTTGTCCACGCCCATGGCAGACACTCTCTCAGCATCCCCGGGCCGCGGCCCAAACGTCAGACGGTCGAGCGCATGCACGGCGCGCCGATGTTCATCGGCCACGCTTGATTCCTCGGGCTTATTCTTTGCGACAAGCACCGCCGCAACCGACAGGGCTGCAAGGAGTCCGGCAACCCAAAAGCGAATCCTCGTCATTGCGGCAGATCTCCCACGTTGTGCCTGGCTGGAGTTTATAAACCGCAAGGGAGGGGAAAGTTGCTGGCCCCGTTTGGGCTGGGCCGCGTCCTTAGAAAAGCTCGCGCAAATATCCGAAACTCTCCACTTGCAGCAGGCGGCCACCCGCGGCGTTGCGCCGCAACTCGTCGCGCTCCAGCATCCAGGTCTTGTCGTGCGGAACGAAGACCGCGTGCAAGCCTGCTTCCAGTGCAGGATTGATATCGGACTTCGGGCTATTCCCAATCATCCACGTGACCTCCGGCACCAGGGCGTACTTCTCCACGACGGCGCGATAGACTCCAGCGTCTTTCTCGGCAACCACCTCGATTGCCGTGAAGTGTTCCTTCAGACCCGACCGCTCCACCTTCCCCTGTTGTTCGGTGAAATTGCCTTTGGTAACCATGAATAACCGATGACGCTGCGACAGGTTCGCGAGCGTTTCTGGCACGTGGGGAAGGATTTCCATGGGATGCTCGGCAATCTTGTAGGCGATGTTTCGAATCGTCTCGTGTAACTGTGGCGTGACTGGCTCCGCCGACAACGTCTCAAAGCAGATCACGAGCGCGTTCGCGAAACTGTGCATGCCATAACCGTGCTGCTGGATGTTCTTAAGCTCGACGTCGTACAGTACATGCCGGACCTCGTCGGGCGTGTACTGGTGGTGATTCAGAAAAGAGATGAAGTCACTGATCGCCCGCTCAAAGTAGATATTGTTCTCCCACAGCGTATCGTCCGCGTCGATGAGCAGATTTTGGCCAGGGGCAAACTTTTCAGGAGCTGAGGCGGGCATGTATTTATCTTATCGAACGGCCAGGCCCTGTAACAGGAGTAGGGAAATACCCCGATGACACTATAGGGAGAGACGCGACGAATTCACCCCGAAGACCCCGGAATTAAATTCCCCCGTGTTCTCTGTGACTCTGTGGTGAAAAATCCAATGTTATGCGGTTACCGCGGCATCGCCCACAAAATCAACATTCGGTTTGTGCGGTATGATGCCTCGCTCGTAGCCCATCTCGAGCAGCTTCACGATGGCTTCCCGGCCATCCTTGCCGTAGTCGAGCGTGCGTTCGTTGACGTACATCCCCACGAACTTATCCGCCTGCTGCACATCGAGATCGCGCGCGAACTGCATTGCGTATTGCAATGCTTCGTCACGATGATCGAGCGCATACTGAATGCTGTCACGCAGCGCGTTGCAGCAGGATGCCGTCAGGGCCGGCCCCAGGTCACGCTTAATCACGTTTCCCCCGAGCGGCAACGGCATCCCCGTTAGATCGCGCCACCACTTACCCATGTCGACAATGCGGTGTAAGCCAGACTTGTTAAAGGTGAGTTGCCCCTCATGAATGATCAACCCTGCTTCAAACTTGCCGTCCAGCACCCGGGGAATGATTTCATCGAACGGAACGACCTCGGTCACCGCTTCGGGAGCAAACAGCTTCAACGCCAGGTAAGCAGTGGTCATCGTCCCCGGCACAGCAATCTTGATTTTTCTGACTTCCTCAACGGGGATGTTACGAGAGGCCACGATCATTGGACCGTACCCGTCGCCAACGCTGCCGCCACTGGGCATCAGCGCGTAGCGGCCCTGGATGTAGGGATATGCGTGAAACGAGACCGCGGTGATGTCGTAAAAGCCATCCATCGCCTTGCGGTTGAGCGTCTCGATGTCGCAGAGCGTATGGGTGAACTTCACCCCCGGCACGCGCACCTTGTTGGTGGCCATGCCATAAAACATGAAGGCGTCATCCGAGTCAGGGCTGTGCGCCACCTTGATTTCACGAGCCTTGCTTGCAGAACTGCTCATAGGCGCCGAATCACTCAGTCGAAATCCGCAAAGAATTCAGTTCGCTATCACTTCGGTAAGAACTATGCGCTTTTTAGTGCACGCCGGATGGGACGCGCTAAAGCGGCTGCTAACATCACTTTCATCACTTCGGCGAAAAGGAACGGCGCCAGCCCGAAGGCCACCGCCCGTCGCCAGCTTCCTGTCATCACTGCCAGCCATGCGATTCCCGCACTGAAGAGCGCAAACTCCGCAGCCACGCCGGCCAACGCATTACGGCCGAATGAGGCGACACCCCGCTCGGAAATCCACCCCGCTATGAATGCCACCGCCGGATACGCCAACAGGTAGCCACCCGTCGGACCGAAGAGCTGTGCGATTCCGCCGATTCCGGCCGGACTGAACACCGGTAATCCCATGGCGCCCCACCCTAGGTAGAGCGTTGCCGCGGCAAATCCCCGCTTGCTGCCCAACGCCAGGCCAATCAGCAATACTCCGAAGTTGGCCAGGGTCAGGGGCACGGGCGTAAACGGCAAAGGCAGAACCAGCCGCGCACAAACGGCGATCACGGCGCTTGCGCCAATGACGATTCCCGCCTGCTTCGCCAGAGTCAACCATTGCTCGCCAACGGCTCCATGGGTTCGAACTCCAACTTGTGCCATATCACTACCTCCTGCAACGCTGTTCGCTCCGCGTTGCATCATGAAGGCTCATCCTTAGGTGAAGCCAGTTCCGATGCATCGCCCGATTCTCGCCCGTCCGCGTGCTCCTGCTTCAGATGCCGCCTAACCCGCAATAAGACGCCAACTCCCACCGCGACAAGCGCTGCAGTGCACAGGATCAGGAGCACAAACAGAATCTTGATCACCACAGATTGTCAGGATATCAGATGGTGAGTCCACAATTCCTTCAGGCTGCCCCGCTATCGCAACGAATGCGTATGCCCGGCCTAATTTGGGACACCGGCGCAAGCGAGGCTTACTTCGGTGCGGACTTTCCCGCCGTCGCCGCCTCGATCTCTTCCGCGCTATGAGGTAGCGCGGCGGTAAGGTTCACCAGGTTACCGTCGGGTGATACCCAGACGATGTCTTCGATTCGGATTCCCAGCTTCTCTTCCGGAATGTAGATTCCCGGCTCGACAGTAAATACAGCGCCGCGCGGAATGGGCGCCGCGACGTCACCCACGTCATGCACCGACAAGCCCACGTAATGCCCAATCCCGTGGATAAAATACTGTCCCAGGGGCTGCCCGTGCAGGTCTTTGCCGTGCGAGTTGATGTAATCGTAGGCAACTTGCATCAGGGAATCCGAACCGCGACCCCCCAGTTTGCTTCGACCCGCTTTGAACGACGACATTACCGCCATCTGCGCGCCGAGCACGATGTTGTAGATCTCCCGCTGCCGGTCCGTGAACTTTCCCGTTGCCGGGGCCGTCCGGGTGATGTCGGAAGCGTACATCGCGTATTCCCCCGCCACATCCATCAGCACCACATCGCCCGCCATGATAGGCGCGTCGTCCGCCGAGTAGTGCAATACGGTGGAGTTGGCTCCGACCCCGACAATCGGCGCATAAGCCGGGCGATCGCAGCCACGCTTCAGAAACTCGTACTGCATGCGGGCATCTACATCGTGCTCATTCAGCCCCGGTTTGATCATCTGCAACGCCGCCAGGTGCGCCGCTATCGATGCATCTGTGGCATGGCGGATGCGCTCTACCTCGCCCTGGTCTTTCACCACCCGCAATTGCGCCATCAGAGGCTTCACGTCATGCATTGCCGTGCGCAGGGGAAATGTGTTGGTACGCCGCAACCAGTCCAGGGAAGATGCGGACGGTGAAACGTCGCCATCTTGCGACAGGTCGGCATAGATTGATGCCGACCCGCTGCTCAGAATCCTCGCTACTTCGGCCGGCATCTGGTCGAGGTTTGCGACGCGGTCCACTCCAGTAATGGCTGCGGCCTGCGGATTGTCAGCCCCCAGCTTTGGCCCAGTCCACTTTTCTTGCGCAGCGTTGTGGATGGGAAGAAAGAGAATTTCGCTGTACTGCCGGCCGGGCGTGCTGTCTCGTCCGGTCACTTGAGACGCAATAACCAGCGCTGCCCCGGGCTCCGCCCATCCCGTTAGGTAGTAGAAGTCGTTATCTTGACGAAAACCGTAGATAGCATTTGGACCTTCGGCCTCGGTTCCGGCGAACAAGATTGCAACTCCCCCATTCATTTTCTGCGCCAGAGCCACGCGCCGTGCGCGGTAATCAGCATTCGATTGCCGATCAAGCGCTAGGCACTCTGAGCCGACAGCCGCCATCAGCACCAACATCAATAAATACTTTAAGAAAGACATGTTAGCGATTGATTTCATTATGTTAAGAAGCTATACTCCGACAGGAAATGGCTTCGTGCTGTGCTCTTCGGCCCGCGCGGCCACCAGGCTGTCAAACCGGCCCTGCAACAGTGACATCAATCCCGTGTACCAGTAGCCAAACACGAAGAGGAACAAGAACGGCACGGTGAAGTAATTCTCATTGGCGATGGCGTACCAGATAGTCAGAGCAAAATACGTTCCAATCAGCAACTCGATGTACGGAACCCATCCCAGACGCTTCCGATATTTCTTGGCCGCCACGGTTCTGTCTTGTTTTGTGACCACACGGTACTTCGGCGTGCGGGCAAAGGCCGTCTGTTTGCCAACCAGGGCCTCCAGCACAGCTATGGTATTGGTGATCGTCAAGCCGATGCCCAACGCCATCAAAGGCGGCAGGTAGAGAAATGTTCGAAGCCATGTCTTGGGGAACAGCTCCTTCTGTGACATCAGGTAAAAACTGGAAATCGAGAACGTCGAAGCCAAAAACAGAGGCAGATCGATGTACAACATCTGGAACCATCCCTGGTAGAACCTGATCACCATCGCCGGCAACAATAACGTGCTGAGCACGATCATCAGCGGGTAGCCGATATTGGCCGTCAGGTGATACCACGCCTCAATTTTTTCCCGCCGCGAAACATCGGCCCGCAGCACCTTGGGAAGGTCTTTCTTGGAGCACTGAATCAGCCCCTTCGCCCAGCGCGCCTGCTGGGTTTTGAAGGCCGTCATTTCAATCGGCAGCTCCGCCGGACACTCGACGTCCTGCAGGTACTTGAACTTCCAACCCTTCAGCTGTGAACGGTAGCTGAGGTCGGTATCTTCGGTAAGGGTGTCGTGCTCCCATCCGCCGGCGTCGTCAATTGCCTTTCTGCGCCACATGCCGGCCGTACCGTTGAAGTTGAAAAACACTCCGGCTCGGGACCGCGCGCCGTGCTCCAGCACGAAGTGGCCGTCCAACAGGATTGCCTCCACTTCTGTCAGAAACGAGTAGTTCCGGTTCAAGTGGGTCCATCGCGTCTGCACCATCCCAACCTGTGGGTCGGCAAAGTGGTGGATCACCTTTTGCAACCAGTCGGCGTGGGGCGTGAAATCCGCGTCGAAGATCGCTACGAACTCCCCCGTGGCCACCTTCAATCCGGCATCGAGCGCGCCTGCCTTATATCCCTCCCGATTCGTGCGGTGGTGATAAGTGATGTTGTGGCCCATCGCGGCGTAGCGCTCGACCACTGCGCGCGCCACGTCAACCGTCTCGTCAGTGGAGTCGTCCAGCACCTGGATCTCCAGCTTGTCCCCCGGATAATCCATCTTGCACACGCACTCCACCAGCCGATCGATCACAAACTGCTCATTGAAGATTGGGAGCTGAATCGTAACGGTAGGCAGTTCCGCGAATCGCGACGGGGGCTCCGTCGTCTTGTTCTTGCGGTACTTGAAATAGAGGTACACCAGTTGGTACCGGTGCATCCCGTAGAATGCTAGCAGGATCAATACGATGAAGTACGGTATCAATAGCGCCAAATCGAACGCATTGACGTGATATAGCCCTTGGAAGGTCTTGTCGAGAAAGTGCGTGCGCAGGTAGTGCCTGAGCCCGTGGGGCTCCGCGAGAATCGTGCACAGCAGAATCAAGGCAGCGTTCAGAGGCCTTCTCCCGGTGACCGCGGTTGTGAGCGGGTTCCCACAAACAACGCGATGATTGTACCTGACGCTGTTAACGGCGCCCCCCAGAACTTCCAGCTTCGGCATTAGCGATGCTCCGCGGGAGAGTTTTTGAGTCGCGCAAGCAAGAAATTAAGCTAAACCCGTTGACTACTGTCCTTCATGGGCGAACAATAGGTTGGGGCGCGTCGGGATGAATCTGCGAACGGCGTTTCTGGTGGCCGTGACTTGTCTGGTGGGGCACGCATGGGTTTTGGCCCAGGCGCAGAATCCACCCGTGTCGACTGCACCCGACGCGATTGCACAACAGGATCCCGAAGACGGTTATCTGTCACCTACCTCCTATATCAACGCATATTTCGGATTCGAGTTCGACCTCCCAGCCGACGCAAAGCTCAAACCCCTTGCCGTCCCTGCCGGCGCCGATCGCTGCATTCAGCTATTGGAAATGGTCGGCGCAGCTCCAGAGGCTGCTGCAGTTTCCATCTGCGCCTACGAGTACAAGAACAAGAACTACACCGACGCCAAAGGTATTCTGCGACGCCAGCTTGATCAGGAACTGTTTATCGGAGTGGAAGAGCTCCACGGCTTGGCGAAGACCAACATCGACGGCCACCAGTTTTACTACTTTGAGAGCCGACGCGGTGCCCAGCAGCACATGGAACTGGCAGGGGAGCTGAACGGTTATATCCTCTATGCCATTCTGAAGGCCAACGACCCGAAGATGGTAAGGGAACTGGTTTCGGCGTTCTATCGCCTGAAGTTCTTTCCTCCTCAAGAAGCCCAGCGGCACGCCGGTCCCGGAGCCATCGCATACGAGGGGCCTGCAATCTCTTCGCAGCACTTACGTGAGGTCAAGGCCAGCGCTCCCGCCGAGCACATGGATCCCGGAAAGATCGACGGCAACACTTACCGCAATTCGCAAATCGGTATGTTGTACGAGTTTCCCAAAGGCTGGAGCATCCATCCCGAGGGCGCCATCGAACCTGCCGTGGTCCGCTACCATGAAAAGGTCACGGGCGAGCCGATGTTGGGGCCTCGCGAACGCGCAGTGGTAAAGGCCTGCCGTCGCACTCTGATTTCCTTGTGGCGGACCAAGCCAGACCCGGACGGTCAGGTACCCTACGACGAATTTGGCGAGATCACGCTTTCCGCCATGCCGCTGTCGTGTTTCCCCAACATTCACTTCCCCGATGACCCCAAGGATTCCGGCGCGGTTCGCCGCTTCATTGTGGGTCTAAGCCTTACCGAACCGCTGCAGCGTGACATGAGTGACGCTCGTACCTACGAAGCCGGCGGACAACCGTTCGTGCTGACTCATGGGACCATTGCCTACAAAGAACCAGGTGACGAACTCTCACGACGTATATCGGTGGCGATGGTGCTCACCCAGCATCGCGGCTATTTGTTGACCTGGCTGTTCGCCGCCCCGCATGATAACGAATTGCGTGAACTACTAAACGCCAAGATGGGGTTCGACAATGAGCCGACCAGCAAAGACGCCTCCCTGAACAGGAATGCCGGAGGCGGCGCGCCGCCCGACGTTCAGCAGCCGCCGGCGGCCCCAGCGGCAAGCGCAGGCCAGCAGGGAACGGGAACTGCCTCACCTGCCAGTGCGCCCGCGTCTGCTTCGGCAACTGCGGCTACACCAGCTATCGATTCCGGCGCGCAGGCTTATGCCCCCCCATCCTTGTTGCGCGGTGGTGAAGACATGCAGGGCCAGCCCATCCCAAACAAGAAGCCAAACTGATCTGCCGTTTCGGTTGTAATGCGAAAATAATGAAGGAGGACCTTCGCGCGTCGGCGAGACTATTTCAAAATAGCCTGAATTTGTGCGATGTGATTGATGTCATGGCCAGCGATCTGTACCGCCAGGTCCCTCACCGTCATCTCGCCTCGCTCTGTGTGGACGCCGTGCCGCTGCCATTCTTCTGGCGTCAGCTTGTCAAACATCTGCAGGTTTGTCTGGCGCAACAGGCGAAATTGTTGCAGCGAGTCTTCAGGGCTGCGCGTGGCGTAACCGCCCAGTCGTGCCCAAAGTTCCTGGCCAAATCCGGGAAGGGAACAGCCGTCGTGCTCAAGCATCTGGCGGTAACGCCAGGTGCTCGTGATTTCGGCTTCCGCCAGATGAGCCAGTATTTCCCCCACCGACCACTTATCCGGCGCTGGTCGCTTCCGGAGTTTCTCGGCCGGAGATCCTCCCACCAACTCAGTCAGCCGCCCGGAGGTTTCCCGCTGCACAGCAACGGGATCCTCGCCCTCCATCAATCCAAGAATGCGCGCCTTGTACTGCATCGGAGTTTCCACTGCAGATTTACCTCGTTTGTAGAACAAATCTCATTAAATGTGATTTGAAAGGGCACGGCTTCAGCCGTGCCGTTCCAGGCGCCATAAACCTCGGGCTTTAGCCCCTGAGGAAATCGAATTTCCGTCCGCACTGCAATTATGAGGGCCTCTTCTAATTCAAAAAAAACTTGGTATACAGCGTGTCACGCTGCGCTGGACGGAATCCCGCATCGCGAATAATGCGCCGCAGCTCTTCTTCGGTAGTGCAATTCCGCACACCGGCAGCGCGCACCACGTTCTCCTCGATCATCACCGAGCCCACATCATTGCCGCCGAATCGAAGTCCCATCTGGCAGACTTTCAGTCCCTGCGTCACCCAGCTCGACTGAACGTTCTCAAAGTTCGAGAGGTACAAACGCGCAATGGCAAGCGTCTTCAGATACTCGACCGCCGTCGCCTCGTCCCAGCCGCGCCCACCCAACGCCGTGTTCTGCGGCTGGAACGACCATGGGATAAACGCAGTGAACCCGCCCGTCTCCTCCTGCAGGTCATAGAGCACCTGGAAGTGGTTAACTCGGTTCTCGTAACTTTCTCCCACGCCAAACATCATGGTTGCAGTGGTGCGCATGCCGAGCTTGTGAGCTGTGCGATGCACATTCAGCCAATCCGCGGTAAGGCATTTTAGGCGCGCAATCTTGTAACGCACCTCATCATCCAGAATCTCGGCCCCGCCTCCCGGAATCGAGTCCAGCCCGGCATCGCGCAGCCGCTTGATGGTGTCCTCAATCGTGAGGCCGCTGACTTCGGCAATGCAGATGATCTCGGAAGCGGAAAAGCAGTGTAAATGTACCTGCGGGAAGCGCTGCTTCATGCCGCTGAGCATGGCCTCGTACCACTCGATTTTCAGGTCAGGATGCAGGCCGCCTTGCAGCAACACTCCGGTACCACCCAATTCGACGGTTTCTTTCACCTTGTCGTATATGGTGTCGAAATCGAGGATGTACCCTTCCGCCGCCAGCTTGCCCTTCAGCGGGCGGTAGAAGGCGCAAAAGGTGCAGTATTCCGTGCAGAAGTTGGTGTAATTGATGTTCCGATCGATGATGTAGGTGACCACACCATCGGGATGAAGGCGGCGGCGCACCGCATCGGCTTCCATACCGATGCCAACCAGATCGTCGGAGCGAAACAGTTCCAGCGCTTCGGCTTTGCTTAGAGACATAGAAGATCACACCCCACGGTGACATTTTAAAGCATAGGCACTTTTGCAGACCGCCGGCGGAATACCGTCATTACGAAACAAATCCCCGCGACCGGCGTTTATACCACCGTCGGCCGTCGCGCCAATCCTTGTAGAATGATAGGGTATTGAGCGGCACCACGTTTCATGAGCTGCCCCGGGTCGCTCGACCATTACGAGAGTTCGTGGGCGAAGCTATCAAAGGACACAGAATGAATCGACCTATCCCTTTTGGATTTCCAAATGGCAGATCCTTGCGGTTGCTGCTTCCCAGCGTCGTGCTCGCCCTGGCTTTTCCGGCGTGGGCATCCTTAGGTGACAACGTTACCTCGGTACAAACCGACAAGGCGCGCATGAAAGGGACACTGCGCAGCGTCGCCACCCAGCGCTACGTCACACACGAGATTCAGGTTCCCACCGGCCAGGTCGTGCGCGAGTTTGTCTCGCCTGACGGAAACGTGTTTGGCGTCGCTTGGGAAGGCCCGTTCCAGCCCGATTTGCAGCAGGTCCTCGGTTCCTACTTCGAGCCCATGAAGCAGGCTGTGGCCGCTCAGCAGCGTCGCGGACACGGCCCAATTTCGATTGAGAGTTCCGGTTTCGTATTCCAGCAAGGCGGACACGCGCGCGACTTCCATGGCCGGGCCTATGTGCCGGCGATGGTCCCACAAGGCGTGGATGTCACCGAGATCCAATAAAGGAGCGAGCGTGCGACTTCTAGGAATCCTAGCAGCGGTGTGCTGCCTTGTATCGCTGGTGGCGTGCGGAGGCGGCAGCAGCAGCACGACATCGACCATCACCGTGGTAGGCGCAAGTTGCAACCCCACTTCCATCGCCGCTGGACAAACCAGCCAGTGTACGGCTTCGGTATCGGGCACTGGAAGCTTCAGCTCCGCTGTTACTTGGACGGCCAGCGGCAACGGAACCATCACTCCGGCTGGCGGTCTTTTCACCGCGTCAACCGTGCCATTCACCTCTCAGGCCACGATCACGGCCACTTCCACCCAGGACAGCACGAAGACCGGTTCAACCACCATTACCGTAGCCACGGCCGGCACCGTGAACTCGGTGAGCGCCAGTTGTAACCCGACCACCATTCAGGGCGGCCAACTAACAGCTTGTACCGCCACAGTCAACGGCTCTGGCAACTTCAGTCCCAACGTTACCTGGACCGCAAGTGCTGGCACAGTCAATCCCATCACCGGCGTCTATACCAATACCACTCCCGGTACTTATACGATCACTGCGACCTCACAACAGGACCCGACAAAGACCGCGCCTGTGAGCGTTACCGTTGTCAATGGCGTTAGCAACTCGTTGCCGATCGTGGTTGACGGTGGCCCAGCTGGCTTGAACGTGTCCTACGCCAACGGGGCATTTGCCACTATCACGGTCTGCGTCCCGGGCACCTCGACTTGCCAGACTATTGACCACGTTTTGGTCGACACCGGTTCGGTCGGGGTCCGCATACTAGCTAAAGCTGCGGGTGGTGAGCTTGATCCTGCGCTCGTTCCGCTCCCCCAGCTCACCTCGGGCAGCAACGTCATCGCGCAGTGTAACCAGTTCGTCGATGGTTTCACTTGGGGATCGGTATCGCTCGCTACCATCCAAATGGCCGGCGAGACCGCCTCCACCCCTTTGAACGCAACCGTAGCAGGCCTCCCCATCCAGTTGATCGGCGACCCCACGATTCCCACGGTGCCCAGTTCTTGCACCGGCATGAAGAATGAGAGCAACTTTCAGGCACTTGGTGCGAACGGTATTCTGGGCGTCGGCACTTTCCAGCAGGATTGCGGATCCGGATGCACTAGCGGAACCCCTCCAAACGTCTATTATTCGTGCGCAAGCGGTAGCTGCGCGCCGACCCTTCTGGGGCTGGCGCAGCAGGTCACTAACCCGGTATCGGCTTTTACTGTCACCAATGGAAGCCTCGGTGACAATAACGGTGTGCTGGTTCAGTTACCTTCTGTTCCTTCAGGCGGAACCACGACAGTTAGCGGTTCGCTAATCTTCGGCATCGGGACGCAAACGAACAACGCATTGGGATCAGCGACCGTCTTCGACACCAATTCCAGCGCAAATTTCACGACGGTGTTCAACGGCCAAACCAATAGCTGCAGCTATATCGACAGCGGGTCGAACGCTTACTTCTTCCAGTCTGCCGGTTTTCCGGGACTGGTGGCCTGCACGGGCTCGATCTCATCGTTCTACTGTCCGACGAGTTTGCTGACGCTTTCAGCCCAGAACCAGAGCGCGACGAATACAAATGGCGCCACCGGAACAGTTTCCTTCAACGTTGGCAATGCCAATACGCTATTTAGCAACAACGGCAACGCCAATAATGCGTTCATGGAATTGGCAGGACCGAATGCGCCCGTCCCGAACTGCGGTTCTTCATTCGATTGGGGATTATCGTTCTTCTATGGCAGAAACGTGTTCACCGCCATCGAGCAACAGCCGGTGACGGGTACGAGCTTCGTCGGGCCGTTCTGGGCCTACTAGATCTGGCCGGATACGCGAGGTTTGAAAGGGCACGGCTTTACAGGCTGCGGAAAAACTCGCTTCCGAGCGGCTTTGTATCAGGGCACGACTTGAGTCGTGCCGGTAAGCCGCTTATTTTTGATGTTTCGAGCGGACTTCAGTCCGCGAGGCGTGTGCAATTCAGACTTTTTCCGCAGCCTGTTTAGCCGTGCCACTCTGGACTCAATCAGCAAAGGGGGCTTTAGCCCCTGAGGGAATTTCGAGTTCTCGATGTGCCGATGTCCGCGGAGACGACGTCGGAACCTAGAAATTGCGACGAGCTAACTCCTTATGGCTGAAATGGATAGCTATAACTATATTTTAAATCAATTAGATGCGAACAATTTCCTCCCAACCTATTGAAAACAAACAACCGTGTGAAACGGAAATTGTGCCAAATTCCCACTTCGGATCACTTAAGAGCGATGAAACCGAAGAAGCCAAAGTCATCACGCCCGTCGCAGCCTCTCGCGCCCAAGGGTCCCAAGCCCAGCCGCCCGGTGCTCCCCAAGGTGTACGGCATCCCGAAGAACTTGAAGGGAAGCGTCCCTTGGGAGTGGGCGCTGGAACGCCTAACTAACTCGCACAACTACGTCATCACCACCGTTCGACCTGATGGCCGCCCGCACGCAATGATCGTGTGGGGAATCTGGCTGGATAATGCGTACTATTTCAGCACCGGTTCGACACCCCGCAAAGCGAGAAATCTAGCCGCCAATCCGAATTGTGTGGTGTGCACGGAAAACGCGGCGGAAGCCGTGATCGTAGAAGGGAACGCGCGTCAACTTGAGGTCAATGAGATTCCCCCACACGCGTTCGATCTCTACTTCAAGAAGTATGGCTGGAAGCTCGATCCTCAGATGGGACCTGTCTTCAAGGTGAGCCCTAAAGTGGTCTTTGCCATGCCCGAGAAGCTCTTTCCAGCAGGCGCCACTCGCTGGACGTTCGATTCTTAGGCGCGAGAATGAATTGCGTGAATGGATTCATTTTCGCGTGCTGCCAAAGGCCACCGGCCCCAGGAATCGCAACTCCGGAACTGTCTCGATCACGCCGACCTCTCGCGCGTAGCTGAGGAAAAGCTGCAACCCGGCATGGTTTTCGCCGTCGAGATAGTAGTGGAT
>Ga0074046_10000431_pt1 | contig 38467 bp, 37 predicted proteins | sample BogForMeECP23OM3_FD_94441 | JGI IMG/M metagenome (GOLD analysis project Ga0074046, IMG submission 94441) | Bog forest soil microbial communities from Calvert Island, British Columbia, Canada - Bog Forest MetaG ECP23OM3 | ecosystem: Environmental > Terrestrial > Soil > Wetlands ... | reverse complement strand
GTGATGTCGGAACCGATGACCAGTAGTTTGGTCAGGTTTTCATTGGCCACGTGAACCGGTGTGATCGTCAGTCCCAGCAGACGTGTTTCGTCGTTCATCTCAAACGGAACCTCATCGCACCGCCGCGAGGCCCGTTCAGAACACCAGGATCGGATGTCGTCTTTCATGCCAGGCCGCAGCCATCTGACACCGCAGTCGGCCAGTTGTTTTCCAACCATTTCAGCCCCAGACAAGCCGAACGCACCGGCGGCCGCTAAATTCCAACGCGTGATGCGCGAGTCGTGGTCTACACCAATAAGAATCGAGGGTACGGCGTTGATGAAAACCTCCGCTCCCTGGTGCGCCGTCCGCAGTGCTTCCTTCTCGTCTCGCAGACGGCTCGTGATCTCTTGGACCACGCGTCTTAGGGCTAACAGCGCGATGGTGCACGGCACCACCACGGCGATCACAATTATGAGCAAGGCAAAACGGCGAGCCGCGGCATAGCGTGCTCCGCTCTTCCGCGCTGCCCGAGCAAGTTGGTCTCCCTCGAAGCCCATGAACTCATTCCAGGCGCCGTGGTACTTCAGCAAAGCGGGGGTGGTCTGCTGCACCATGACGGCCGTAGCCGCATCGCGTTTCCTTTCATCGACCAGAAGGTGCAGGGCTCGCTCGTAGCTGTCGATATATGGGCTTCTCGCGTCCTCAATGGCAACCAGCAGCCGCTTCTCTTCTTCTGATTCGGAAAGGCCTCCGAGGTCGGCTACCAAGGTTGAGATTCTTTTTGTGTTTTCGGCCCGGTCAGCCAGCAGTGAGTTGATTTGCTTTCGATCCTTGAGCAGGAATATTTGCATCGTGATACGACTATTGCGATTGGAGTAGGTCGCCGCCTCTCGCGACAGGCTCAGTTTGGCCAACTGTCTGCCCATCATGTCTTGCATATCGGCGTTGATGTGATCCATTCGGCGCAGCCCCAGACCGCCGGCAGCGATCAAAATGGCAGCGAGGAAGCTGAATGCCAGCCCCAAGCGAAAAGTGACCTGTCCGGTAGCTAAAGGGGAACGAGATGGCGGGCCGTGTTTCTGGTTTTCATGCTCCGCGAACAAGAGGTGTTTCACACCGACACCGCCTTGGCGGCAAGAGCCTTGCCATCGTGAGGCAGGCGAATGATAAAAGTTGTACCCTTTCCCTCTTCAGTTTCGAAGTGAATACTGCCAGCGTGTTTGTCAACGACCACGGAGCGTGCAATGGCTAAGCCCTGCCCGGTTCCCTGGCCAACTTCTTTGGTAGTGAAGAAGGGGTCGAAGATACGGCCTTGCACCTTTTCCGGGATTCCCGCGCCCGTGTCCTGGATCCGGATTTCAACCCACTCCGGGCAATTGCGCGTCTGTACTCGGATTGTTCCCTTTTCCGAACCTCCTTTTCCGACAACATCCGCGATTGCGTGCGCGGCGTTGAGGATCAAGTTCAGGATTACCTGGTTGAACTCGCCGGGCAGGCACGAGACCAGAGGTAGTGACGGGTCGAATTCGGTTTCCAGGTTGGCCACGTTTTTCCACTCGTTGCTTGCGACCGCAATCGTGCTTTCAATGGCGTGGTTCAAGTCCAGTGGCATCTTTTCCTTCGTGCCCGGTTGGGAGAATTCCTTCATCGCACCCACAAGTGTGGACACTCGGGTCACGCCTTCGAGCGTCTGTTCGATGGCCTTGGGAATCTCTTCGAATAGGAAGCCAAGGTCGGCGTGCTCGACCGCCGCCGAGACCTCTTTCAGGGCTTCGCCAGAAAGGGTATTGCCTTGGGCCGCTGTCAACAGCCGTTCGTAGTTCGCCAGGAGGCTCTTCAGGTCCTGGAAGGCATCTTTCAAGAACAGGACGTTGCTTCCGATGTACTGCGCCGGGGTATTGATTTCGTGAGCTATGCCGGCTGCGAGCTGTCCTATGGATTCCAGCTTCTGCGCCTGAAGGAGTTGATCTCTCAAGAACTTGCGTTCTGTGATGTCTGCGTACATTCCTTCATAGCGGACCATCACGCCATTCTCACGAACCGCCCGAACGGTGGCGGAGACCCACATCTTGCTGCCGTCTTTGTGAAATACCTCGAACTCAAAGTCCTGCACGCTTCCGAGGCTTTCCATCAGCAGTATCAACTCATCGCGACGTTTAGCATTGATAAAAAATTGCCGGGCAATGTCAGTGATGCTCGCGATCATCTCTTCTGGGGAATCGTACCCGAAGGTGCGAGCCATGACTGGGTTCACGCTCAGGAAGCGGCCGCCGGGCGTACTCTGAAAGATACTGACTATGGCCTCGTCAAATATTCGGCGATACTTCTGTTCCTGAGCATGCACCTGGCCAGGCAGCGAGATCGCCTTCGGAAGCAAGGGTATGAGCATGAGCGCAGTGACTACGGAAACAGCTGCCGTGATCGCCTTGATGACGCCCGCGATCAGATAGCTGCCGTGCCAGACGTTCCAAATCTCCATCAGGTGGGTCGTGCCACAAGCCAGGATGAAGGTCCCGAACATCCAGAAAATCCCGTTGAAGGGGAGTTCGCGATTCTTGCGAATGAAATAGATGAGGATAATGGGGATGCAGTAATACGACAGTACGATCAGGCCGTCTGAAATTACGTGCAGCCACAAGATTCGCGGATCCCACAAGTAGCAGAAACCGTGCGGCATGAAATCAGAAGAAAGTAATTGTTTGAAGAATCCCATAATCCGAGCTCTGCCTCACTCGAGAGTTATCGACAAGACCGCTGCCGTGATTAGTCAAGAGGCAGGCACTTGAGGTCAGGGCGAACGCCGGAAGCGCATATTTCCGTTATCGGCCAAAGAACGGTGTGCTTCAGATCATCGGCAAGATCCTCGGGCAACTCCGCCCAGGGACGTATCGAAGGTAATTGATCCGCTGGAAACACTAAGCCGATGATATGGCTGCGCCGTTCCTCACGCATTGCAGTGTAAGCAGGAATGTCGGGAAAGCGGATGAGGGTTTTGCGCCCGACTGACCGAACCTCTATGTCGCAGGAACAGTCAAGAAATCGAGACGAAAATAAAGGCGGAACGCAATGGCTGAAAAGGTCCTTCTGGTTGACGATGATCGCAACATCCTTGACGGATACCGGCGCAGTTTAGGCCGTGAGTTTGCTATGGAGACTGCCTTGGGAGGGGAGGCGGCGCTGAAACTGGTTGCTGAAAATGGGCCCTACGCGGTTGTGATTTCCGACATGCGAATGCCGGAAATGGATGGCATCCAGCTTTTAAGCAGCATCAAGGCCCGATGGCCTGACACCGTTCGCGTTATGCTGACCGGCAACGCCGACATGGAGACGGCCATCAACGCCATCAACGAGGGCAGCATTTTTCGCTTCCTTAACAAGCCTTGCAGCAAGGAAGTGATGGCGAAAACTTTGACTGCCGCGCTGGTGCAGTATCGATTGGTTACGGCTGAGAAGCAACTCCTGGAACAAACCCTGAGCGGCAGCATTCAAGTGCTGACCGAAGTGCTCAGCCTGGTCAATCCCGCAGCTTTCGGCCGCGCTGAGCGCGCCCGCCGCTACATCCACCACATTGTAATCGCAATGAAGCTGGGAAACCCCTGGCAATACGAGGTCGCCGCCATGATGTCCCAACTAGGCTGCGTCACTTTGCCTCCGGAAACGATCGATGCCGTGTACAGCGGTGAGAAGCTCTCCGCGAGCGAGCAGGCACAATATGACGCACATCCCAGCGTGGCCTATGATCTGCTTTCGAAAATTCCCCGGCTGGAACCCATCGCAAGGATGATCGAGCACCAGAACCGGCCACTCCTCAAGGAAGGCGCCGCCGACCCCGAAATGGCGGACCTGCGTCTGGGAACCGAAATCCTCCGTCTGACCTTGGCTTATGAAAAACTCATCCACAAAGGGGTTTCGCGCACCGAGGCGGCGCACTCTCTGGCTAGCCAAAACAAGAACTTCAGTCCGGAATTCTTCGCCGCCCTGGTGGAGTTGGATCCGAACTCCGAAGAAGGCGAAATACGAAAGTGCCGGATCGAAGAGCTTTCACCCGGCATGATCATCCAGGATGAAATCCGCACCGTTGAGGGAGCGTTGCTCGTCTCCAAAGGTCAGGAGGCGACTCCGCCGCTCATACTCAAGCTCAAGAACTTCCACGCCAGGCGCGCGATCGGCAGGGATGTGACGGTCTCTATGCCCACCACCACGCTTGTGTTCGTGAAGGGAGCTTCGTAGCTACAATCTGGTTCTTGAACCGTGTCCTGGGCGGGTCGACCAGGCTTCAATGTGCGATCCAGAAGCGACGCCAATTTCACCAGGACATTATCGCTGTCCGCGATAAGTTCACCGCCTGCTCAACCGGCTCCGATATTCTTCAAGGGATCGCTCACTCTCCCGCACTGCGTGTTTTCCTTCGCGCCAAATCCCAAAGGTTACCCTGCAGACCATAACCAACAGCGGCGTTGTCGATAGTGATACACCCAAGTGTTGTTTTCCAACTTTCTCAGTCGGGAGTACATCCCGACGCCTCGCCGTCGGCTCCAGGACGCAACAGGCTGCCGCTAAGGCAGCATCACCTGCCCTGAGTGCCGAGATCGTCGCTAAGGCGGAACCGGCTGCAACGGGCCTCGAATCGACGAGCAGCCGAACCTCGAAAGCCACTGTTTACCTAACCAACGAAGGAGTAGGTCTTAATAAAAAAGTGGGGGCCAAAAACCTAAATCTTCGGGCCGCCAAGGGAGGCAATCCAATGGATATACGGCTGGATACACGGCAACAGTCAGCGCTATTTTCCGAGACAAAAAAGAGATTCCAGATAAAAAAAGTGGCGAACTCTTTGCTTGTGGCAGTTCCTATCATGGTTTTGCTGTTTTTTTCCGCAGTGAATCCACCTCGCGTGTTGGCGGTTCCAAGCTATGCGCGGCAGACGGGCTTGGCGTGCAGCGGCTGCCACTACGCGCCTCCGGAACTCAACCCTGCCGGACGAAGATTCAAGCTGCTCGGTTACGTGGATAGAGGGGATCAGACCAAAACCGTGACATCAGAGGGGAAGAAGACGCATGCAGCGCTTGATCTTCTCGCCTCGCTGCCCCTTTCCGTAATGCTTGAGGCCTCATTTACCGCAACCAAGTCACCAGTGCCGGCGACCCAGAATGGCAATTTTGAATTTCCTCAGGATATTTCGCTCTTCCTTGCTGGGGCATGGACAAGCAACGTCGGCAGCTTTCTTCAGGTGACTTACGACACCCAAGCCGACCATTTCAGTATGGATAACACGGATATCCGCTACGCGAATAAGACGAAGATGAGCGGCAAGGAACTGGTCTACGGCCTGGACCTCAACAACAATCCAACCCTGGATGATCTGTGGAACAGTACGCCTGCATGGGGGTTCCCGTGGATCGCCAGCGATGTTGCACCTACGCCCAACGCCACTCCCATCATTAATGGTCCTCTGGCGCAGGATGTCGCAGGAATCGGTGGTTATGCGATGTGGGACAGTCACCTCTATCTGGACGTAGCGATTTATCGTTCGGAACACGTGAACGGCCCTCAGCCGAATCCCGGAACTGGTTTTACATACAACATTCTTGGGGTTGCGCCCTACTGGCGCGTCGCGTGGCAGGAATCGACCGGAACAACGCAGTTTGAAATCGGCACCTATGGAATGCACATGAAGACCGTTCCCAACGGGGTTCCCACCGGGGGAGTCGACCTCGCGGATGGATACACAGATTGGGCCTTCGATACTCAATTTGATCGGTCATTATTTCGGAAGGACGTGCTATCGCTGCGAGGCACGTACATCCGCGAAAATTCCCAGCTGCAATACAGCTGCAATAATGGATTGGCTGCAGTGTGCGAGCATCATCTAAACACTTTTATGCCCAACGTCGAATACCATTTCGGCAATCGCTATACGGGCACATTCGGTTGGTTCATTACCCAGGGCACGGCCGATACCTCGCTATATCCGGGAATGATTGCGGTGAGCGGCAACGCCAATGGCGACCCGAGAAGCGCCGGTTATATCGCAAACTTCTCCTATTGGCCGTGGCAGAATCTGCAGCTCGCCGCTCAATATACCGGATATACACGCTTCAATGGCGGCGCAACCAACTACGATGGTGCGGGTCGCAACGCCAGCGCCAACAATACTATTTATCTGGATGTGAAATTCTTATTCTGACACGCGCCTTAGCGATTACAATTAGCAGTCCAAAGGAGAAAAACGCAATGAGACGCAAGGGATTCATATTGGCGGTACTGATAGCCGGGTTGTGCATGGCAGCGTGGGCCGGCGGTATCGAGGGGAAAGTTACTGGCATGAAGGGCCACTCGGTGGTTTACGTCGACGCCATCGCGGGCAAAACGTTTCCCGCTCCCAAAGAGCACACGGTCATGGATCAAAAGGGACTGGTCTTTGCGCCGCACATCATGGTCGTACAACAGGGCACAACCGTTGAGTTCCTGAATAGCGACAATGTGCAACACAACGTCTTCTGGACTTCTATCGCCGGCGACAAGAAAGCAGGACACAATCTCGGGACGTGGCCCAAGGGTGAAAAGCGTCCTTTTACATTCGATAAGGTGGGCGTCGTTCCGCTGCTCTGCAATGTACACCCGGAAATGGAGGGATATATCATTGTCAGCCCAACTCCCTATTTTGCCGAAACCGACGACAGCGGCAATTACAAGATCAAAGACGTTCCCGACGGCAGCTACACCGTAACCGCGTGGCATGAAGGCGCCAAGAATCAGTCCAAGCCGGTCGCGGTATCTGGCGACACCAAGGCTGACTTCACCTTGAGTAAATAGTGAACCATGGGGAAATGAGAAGCGGGCGGCCACGCCCGCTCCCGCCTTCTTCGAGTAGAATGCTTCCGTCAAACGAATGCTCCGGGGACCGGCATCGTGCTGAAACGCTTCAAAGACAAGAAAGTGGACAGGGATTGGTTGAACACCAACTTCCCCTGCATGATGGCTTGTCCAGCCCACACCAACGCGGGCAGGTACGTCGCGCTTATTGCGGAAGGGCGATTTGAGGAAGCTTACAAATTTGCCCGTGATCCCAACCCGCTGGCGAGCATTTGCGGCCGGGTTTGTGCTCATCCCTGTGAAACTGCCTGCCGCCGTGGAGATATCGATCGCCCGATTGCCATCCGCGCGCTCAAGCGTTTTCTGACGGAGCGGCACGGCCCTGAATCCAAGCGCCCGGTTGATGTCTACGCGGGCCGGGCCCAGAGCCAACTGCCCTTCAAAGTGGCAGTGGTCGGCGGCGGGCCCGTGGGACTGTCAGCTGCACATGACCTGGCTCTCATGGGCTATTCGGTCACGATTTTTGAAGCCGCTCCCGTGGCTGGCGGAATGCTCTATCTGGGTATCCCCGAATACCGCTTGCCTCGTGACGTGGTGGAAGCGCAAGTGCGCGAAATTCTGGCGACCGGCGACATTACTCTCAAGCTCAATCAGGCAGCCGGACGCGACTTCATGGTTTCCGACCTGCGCCGCCAGGGTTTCGATGCAGTGCTGCTCGCCGTAGGTGCACATCGCAGCCGCGATCTCACTATTCCGGGGGTTAACCTGGATGGAGTTTACAAGGGCATCGATTTCCTGCTCAACGTGAATCTCGGCTACAAGTTCACCATCGGCAAAAAGGTCATCGTGATCGGCGGCGGAAACGTGGCGATGGATGTCGCGCGTTCGGCGGCCCGCGAGGTGGTCCGGCAGCACGTCGCGGGAGTGGAAGATCTGGAGCCTTCGCTGGAAAGTGTAAGTGCTGTGGCCACAAAAGAGATGGTGGATGTTTCACTTTCGGCTCTTCGTCTGGGAGCGCAGGAAGTACACCTCGTCTGTCTGGAAAAGCGCGAAGAAATGCCGGCGGCGCTGGAAGAGATCGAAGAGGCCGAGACGGAAGGCATCGTCATGCATCCCGGCCTCGGCCCCAAGCGCATGATCGGCAAAGACGGCAAAGTTGTGGCGCTCGAGACGCTGAAGACGAAATGGGTCTTCGACCAGAACAAGCGCTTCAATCCTGCGTTCTACGAAGGCAGTGAAACGCAACTGGAGTGCGACACCATCATCATGGCCGTTGGCCAGGCGCCCAACTTGGATTTTCTCAAATCCGAAGACGGCGTGGGACTGTCTCCCCGTGGGCTGATCGCGGTGAATCCGCAAACGCTGATGACCTCGGCGAACGGAATCTTCGCTGGGGGCGACTGCGTTTTCGGCCCGCGTCTGATCATCGATAGCGTGGCGGACGGCAAGCGCGCGGCAGTGGGCATTGATGAGTTCCTGCGTGGCCAGAAACACCCCGAACCCCTTGTCGAAGTCGAGATCTTTAAGCGCCATAGCATGCCGCTGGAATTGTTGGACCTGACTCGCCCGCCCATACCCATGCTGCCGCTGGAGCGTCGTACCGGAGTAACCGAAGTCGAAGTCGGCTACGACGCTGAATCCGCGATGGAAGAAGCGCAGCGCTGCCTGCACTGCTGGGTGAACACAGTCTTCGAGGGCGTTCCTGAAGATGGGAGCATGTGCATCCTGTGCGGCGGTTGCGTGGATGTGTGCCCGGAAAACTGTCTGCAGCTCGTATCACTGGGTCGGATCCAGTTCGAACCGGAAACCGTGCAGCAGATCCGAGAGCATCAGGAATTGTTTGGCGTGGAACTAGACGAAGTGGCGGCCGACGAACTCGGCATCGTGACCGGTTCCGCCATGTTGAAAGACGAGACTCGTTGTATTCGCTGCGGGCTCTGCGCCGCGCGCTGTCCGGTCGGCACCATCACCATGGAGTCGTACAATCTGGCTTCCTCCGAGCCGACCGGATTGATTTCGGTGGAATCCATTGATGGACCACTCCGACCCAGATCGCCCGCTGCGACTGGGGGCCCGAAGTAACGGTTCGAGGTAAACAATGTCTGATGAGAAAAAAATCACGCCGGTGGAGCTCGGCAAAGAATTCGACCGTCGCGCTTTTTTCGTGAAGCTGGGACTGGGATCGTTGAGTATCGCGGCGGCCGGCACGGCGGCATTTTCATACCAGTTTCTCTCGCCGAATGTTTTGTACGAGCCCTCTCCCATCGTCAATGCAGGCAAGCCGGAAAATTATGCGGCGGATTCCGTGACGATGGACGTGAACTCGGGAATTTATCTGATTCATGCTCAAGAAGGTTTTTTTGCGCTAAGTGCCGTCTGTACCCACCTCGGCTGCCTGACCGCATGGAAACCTGAGTTGGGCATCATCGCTTGCCCTTGTCATGGCAGCAAGTTCACGCGCTACGGTGTCAAGATTGAAGGCCCGGCCCCCAGGCCGCTGCCCTGGCTGCAGACTTCACTTAGCGATGAGGGAGATCTGATGGTGGATCGTTCCAAACAAATCGATCCTATGAAATTCTTGAGGGTGTGAGCGTGGCGAAAACCATCACGAACTACTTCGAGGAATTACGCGGCACGCGGGTTTGGCGTTCAGTGTTTCGCAGCGGAACCGGATCCAGTACTCTGCATCGAGCGCTCGCTGTGCAGCAGAACGTATTTCTGCACCTTTTCTCCACCAAGGTGCGGACCCGAATGCTCAGCTTCAGCACGACCTGGTATCTGGGCACCCTGACCTTCGGAACGTTTCTCATCTTAGTCATCACCGGCATTCCTCTGATGTTCTATTACCACCCCTCGGTGCCGCAGGCCTATGCCGACACAAAGGATCTGCAGTTTGTAGTTTCTTCTGGCTTGTTTCTACGCAACCTGCATCGCTGGTCCGCGCATGCCATGGTGTTTCTTGTGTTCGCGCACATGTTCAAGGTGTTTTACCGCGGCGCCTACCGTCCGCCGCGCGAATTCAATTGGGTCATTGGAGTCATCCTGCTGCTGATTACGCTGCTGCTCAGCTACACCGGCTACTTACTGCCTTGGGACCAGTTGGCATTTTGGGCAATCACGGTGGGTTCTAATATCGCTTCTGCTGTGCCGGTGGTGGGCAACAAGGTTCATTTCCTCATGCTCGGCGGCAATATGGTGAACGCCAACGCTCTGCTGCGTTTCTATGTGCTGCACTGCATGATTTTGCCGCTGGTGGCGATGTTTTTTGTCGCAGTGCATTTCTGGCGCATTCGCAAAGATGGCGGCCTCTACGCGCACGGCAGTGAGCCAAAAATGCTCGCGGCTCAGCCGGTTCCTGCCGCGGCGAAGGGGGCGGAATAGCAATGAGCGATCCGAAAGATTTCGTCGCCGGCATGGACTCGAATGCCCGCAAATCACCGACGCGTGTTGTCTTTGTCACCAGGCGAACCTCGGCGCAGGTCAAGGTTACGGACGAAGATCAGGTGCAGACGTACCCAGAAGTTCTCTTCCGTGCCATCGTCGCCATCGAAGTGCTTACGATCGCATTGGTGGGCGTGGCTCTTCGGTTCAACGCGCCCCTCGAGGGCCTCGCCGATCCCTCCCACACTCCTAACCCCGCCAAGGCGCCGTGGTATTTCCTCGGTTTGCAGGAAATGCTCCACTACTTTCCGCCAGTGGTCGCGGGTGTACTGGTTCCAACGCTGGTGGTGATGGCGCTGATTGTGATTCCGTATTTCAACATCAACATCGAAGCCGAGGGTTTGTTCCTGAAGGATCGCAAGCGTCGCATCCTCATTTTCTACGTGGCCGTGGCTGCGCTTTGTGTGTTCTTGTTCTTGTTTGATGTGTACGTGGCGCTGGTGCCCACCCTGATCGTTGCTGGATTCATGGCGCTGGCGGCGCAAAGTTCTCCGCAGTCGACATCGACCTTCCGGCGCAGTTTGGCAGCGAAACCGCTTTCCTTCTGGGTCATGACCTGGTTTCTGTTCGAACTGGTCGTGCTCACGGCGGTTGGCACTTTGTTCCGCGGCCCAGGTTGGTCCTGGGTGTTGCCCTGGAGGAGCTAACTTGCAGTCCGCGCAATCATCGTCGCAATCGTCGTCGCAATCAATGAAGAACTCGCTATTCCACCTGTGGCAAACGTTGTTCGGTGATCCGGTTCGCGCCTTCGGCGTGGTCAGCCTGCTGTTGGTGATCTTGCTGGCCGTAGCTCCCGCCAAGAATCACTTCAGTGAATGGCGCCACTACCAAAAACAGTATCTGGCGCTGATTGGGAGCCGTGGAGACGCGGTCACGCTACGGCGTCACTTCCACGAGCACGACGGAATCCAGCAGATCTGGCTTCCGCAGCTCGGAGTAGTCGATCGCTGCACCACCTGCCACGTCGGATTGAAAGAAGCCAGTCTTTCCGATGTCAGTACACAGCCGTTCCGCCTGCATCCGGTCATCCCGCACACGCTTGACCAGTTCGGTTGCGTGATGTGTCACCGTGGGCAAGGCCCTGCAACCACCGTCGAGGAAGCCCACAGCAGCACGCTCGCCTGGGAGGAGCCGATCTTGCCGGCGCGGTACGTCCAAGCTTCCTGCGGACAATGCCATCGCGCCCCTCTAACCGGCACACCACAACTAAACTTAGGACGCAATTTACTGGCGCGATATGGCTGCGTGCACTGCCACACCATCAAACTGCCCGACGGCAGCGCGATCAAACCGACCGATGATCCACCGTCGCTTGAGCACATTGCCGACAAGACCACGCGAGAATGGATTTATGCGTGGTTGAAGGATCCTCAGACCTATGCCGTCACAGCGACGATGCCGAATTTCAAGTTGAGCGATCCGGACGCGCGCGATATTTCGGCGTTTCTGATTTCCAACAGCACACCGGTCGCTGGAGACACGGCACTCGTCAGCCCATCCAGTAAAGCACCCGATCTGGCGGCTGGCGCCAGTTTGTATGGAGAGTCATTCTGCGCTTCCTGCCACGCCGTGCAGAACGCTGCGGGAAACGTTGTCGGCGGTGATGTCGGGCCGGAACTGACGCGGGTCGGCAGCAAGGTGAAGCCGGAATGGCTGCAGGCATGGTTGCGCAATCCGCGTGTCTACGATGCGGGAACGGCCATGCCGCACTACCGCTTCACCGATTCGCAGCTTTCGCTGCTCACTGCCTTCCTCGGAAACAAGACTGACTCCGATCTGCTCGCCAATGTACATCTCGATGCTGCCACGCCGGAGCAGATTGCGCACGGCAAACTTCTGGTGACTGAGTACGGCTGCGCGTCTTGCCACGAGATCAATGGCATCAAGAAGTCGGATAACTTCGCTCCCGAGTTGACTCGCATCGGAAGCAAGCCGCTGACGCAGATTATTTTCCTGCCCGGGATGACACACGCGATACCGGATTACATTGCGGCTAAGATCCGACAACCACGTTCGTTTGGATCGGCACTAAAGATGCCGCAGTTCAGCCTGGCACCCGCGCAAATTGATGCTTTGACCACCGCACTGCTCGCGCTCACGGATCGGGCACAGGACTTGCCACGGGCACTGACCGTGCCAGCGAAGCCGCCTTCGAATTACCAGCCCGCGGGCAAAGCTGGGCAGCTCATGGCCGACCTGGCTTGCTTCAGTTGCCACGCCATCAATGGTCGCGGCGGTGACATGGCTCCCGACCTGACCTGGGAAGGCAGTTCGGTGCAGCGGCAATGGCTGCAGGCATTCTTGAAAAACCCGGGCACACTGCGGCCGGCGCTGATCCGCCGCATGCCGAGGTTCAACCTTTCGGATGGCGAGGTAACGGAACTCACCGACTACATCATGACCGTCTATCAGAGTCCAGCATTTGACCGCGACTCGATGCCGGCCAACGGCTATCCGCCGGCTCAAGTGGAACAGGGGAAACAGCTTTTCTATTCCAAGTACGCCTGCCAGTCTTGCCACATCGTTGATACCAAGGTCGACAAAGGCTACGTCGGACCAACCCTGACGCAAGTGGGCTCACGCCTGAATGCTGCGTGGATTTATCACTGGCTCAAGGAGCCACAGACCATGCGTCCCGGCACTATCGAACCGAACCGCAACATGGACGACGAAGATGCCCGCGCTCTGACCGCATTCCTGATGGCGCAAAAGGGCTCCAGCAAGCAGGAGGCGAAGAGATGAAACGACGCCGGCGGATACTCTTGGTGCTCTCCCTGATTCTCGTAGGCGCAGCATGCTCAAGCAAGCCGGGACCGGCCTCCACGCTGAAGCCCACAGGGTTCGGCGTCGCGCTGGTAGAGTCAAGCGGAGGCAAGCAGGTCGGCGCCACCGGCATGGTGCTGGGTGATCCCCTGGTTGTGCAGGTCAACGACGAACAAGGGACGGCCGTCGCCGGAGCCCTGGTTGAGTTCAGCGGCCCCGCAGGCGTCAGCTTTGACCCTACGAGCGGCCTGACCGATTCCAGCGGACAGGTCAGCACGAACGTCGCTCTGGGCAGCATGGCAGGCCGATATCAACTCACCGCGCACACATCTACGAGAGCTCAGAAATCTGTCGACCTGAAGATTGAAGAAATTGCGCTGGGCTATCAGCAGGAGGTGGGATTTCAGCTCGACAACAAGTATTGCGCTCGCTGCCACAATCCGGAGTCGACGCCGGAGCGTGTTTCCAATTACGACAATCTTGAGGTCAAGCCGCACCCGTTTACTGAGGGCAACACCCTGAATAAAATGAGCGATGCTGATCTGACCGCTATCATCAGTCACGGCGGGCCCGCGCTCAACAAATCTGCATTGATGCCCGCGTATGGTTACACTCTCAGCAAGACCGAGATCGAAGCGCTGATTTCTTACATCCGCCTGGTCTCCGATCCGCCCTATCATGCTGCTGGAATGGTGTATGCCCAAAAGTAGGGCCGGTTAGTTCGGACTGATCCTGTTTGTTCCGAACCTGTCGTTCACAGTCTGATCGCGCCCGCAAACTGATATTCTCCCAAGCCATACCTGCGGCGTAACCGGAACCATCGAGTGGCTAGCGGACGTCGGAAGAACTGGAAACACTGAATGTCTCGGGTGGATCAAAATAACACCGATGCCAAAGAGCTGCGTCGGTCAACTTGCCCGCCTTCCATTGCTGAACCGTGGGCATCGTTATGGCGATCAAGCCGCCATCGACCGAATCGAAGATCAACACCACGCCAGCAAGCTCCTGTGATTTTGACGCCAGTTCCGCGTAGTTCTTGTCGAGCAAAGATTTCACGAATTCCAGCTTAGCTGGCGCGCCGCTGTTCTTCTCATCTTCCTGGATCTTTTGCACCGAGATGATTTTCACGTTTCTGCCCCGCAGTGCCTCCCAATCGCCCGGGAAGGGCGCAGTCTCCTCGCGTGTCACTTGAAACAGATCGGCCGCAACCGGCACGGCCTTCGCGCCAACCAACGGAACATCCGAGATACCTTCCGGCATCTCCAGGCTCGTGCGCCAGATCCACCCTCGCGACAGGCCCGATATCCGCACGTGCACCCAGTCCGCATTGAAATCCAACATCTCAAACTCGTCGTGCACGCTCGCCAGAAATAAAGTCTTGCCATTCAAACTGGGAGACGCGAGTACCGGCGTTCCTGTTTTCTTGATCGCGACCAGATTCTTGGGATGCGCCTGGTTCTTGAGCACCTCCTCTAAACTCGCGGCCTCCGCCTGCAAGCTGGCTGCCGCTTGATCGGCAGTTTTGCTCTGCGAATTTTTCGTCTCCGCCAGTTGTTGGCCGGACAGACCCTGTTGCAATGAGGACGAGGACGAGAACGTGTGCCCGGTCTCCGGCAACTGGCGCATCGGTGCCGAAATGAGAGGTTCCGCGGCGCCCTTGTCGGCAACTGTTTTTTCCCCAGTTGGTGGACGTTTAGCCACGCTCCCGCTCGCACCGCCGCTCGAATTCCCGCTCGAATTCGTCGCACCAGCACTACCCGCAAGCAGATCGGTTAACTGGTCCAGAAGGTCGGATTCCAGCCGGCCATTCGAAGTCAGCAGTTGGTATCCCGAACGCGACGGGGTTGAATCCGTGTACCAGGCCGTGACCTTCGTATTCACCCGCACCACCGATTCGCCCGACGCAGTCGAGCGCACCTGCACGGAAGAATCATAATAAGCCCGCTGGTAGCGGTTCAGCGGATGATCGCCCGGCATAGCGAACCCCTCCAGCACCGGCAGTCGTCCATGCATCGAGGGTTGCAACTCCTTCAGCGCTTTTTCCACAACGCTCTTCGGCTGACCGTAAGTACGCTCGTGCGGCCCTGCCGGCAAAGTTGCTTGCGGACTTGACTGTGCCTGGGCGCGCTGCGTCAGAGCCGCGAGAAGCACGACAAGTAGAAACGCAAACGCAAACAGAGCTGGGCGAAGAAATCGGCGGTCGAATGGCAGAATAACGCATGGCAAACTACGCTGCGTCATGGCACCGGCTCCAGTTGGTCACGTTGAATCCATCCATGCTCTCCTTCGCGGGTTTCGACTCCCAACCAGTAAGGCGTCGCAATCTGAATCAGCACTTCGACGCCAGGATCCAGAGATTTCAGCGTATTCGCGGTGTGGAACGGAGCGGACTTAAGCGGAGCCCCCGGCTTCTTGACCAGTCGCTCCACCTGACGGCGCAATTCGGCTACGTGCTGCTCCAGGGATTCAGCCGGCTGGTCATACTCCGTCGCCGTCGCTTGGCCGCTCGTGCTCTTTCCAGTGGCGCCCGTCCGGCTATCGTCATACGTGTTTTCGATGGACGTTTCGGGTGGTGGAGTGCTCAGCAGAACTGTATCACTGCCCAGGCCAAAGTTTTCCTTCGCCAAGCGTTCCTGTTTCGCTCGCAAAGCCTCGGCATTTTCCTTTTTCATCAGTTCGATCGCGTCCAGGTGTTCCTGAATGTCCTTGTACTCGGCGCTTTCCACGGAGCCGTTCGATTTATGGACACTGTGCCGGAAATCCTCCACAAACAGGGCGTCAATGCGCAGCACGGTATTTTCGAAGCCCTCGACCTGCACTACGTAGCGCACAGCTAATGTTCCAAGGTCGCCGCTGTTTTGGAAATTTCGCGGATCGAGCGCGTGCATCTTCACCTTGAAGAAAACCTTGCCGCCCTCGGTCCATTCCTTAAAGACCGGCGTCGACGTGACCGCGACCGCTCCCTTTATGTACTCGTCTGTGTTGTATTCCTTGGTTCCGCGGATGATCGTGTTCTGCGCCACTTCCTCCACCACCTGCACCACTTCGCGCTCCGGCAGCGGAATATTGACGATCAAGCCCTCGCCATACGCAAGAACATCCTTTTCGCGGCCGTGCGAAGGGACGGCCGTAAAAGCTAGCAGAAAAAGAACTCCGATTAGTCTGAGATAGCCTGCAAGTCCATCAAACGCAACCCAACGATTCAGCCCCCTACCGCGAAAACTCTTGTCCCAGATCACGTCCGGCTCCGGTGTTCCTGTTGCAAGAGTCTCTTACGATGGGTTCATCCTGTCAACTCGCAGAGTGGGCACGTGATGTGCCGTTTCCCGTAACCCTCGGGACGCGTGTAAGAAAATTGTAGAAACAAAATTGTTGCACTTTACCGGGCGCGGTAGTACTATCCTCCGCCGTGGGCTGGTCGCCCTTTTCGTACAAAAGATTTTGTGTTTCTGCTTTAGCACAGCAGCGAGGCAATAGTGTTCACTAAATGCTGCCCCGCTGACTCTTTTGCGTGCGGTGCGTTAGTTGGTTTTTTGCAAAATCCATGAAGTGATCTGAGGAGTGCAGCCATGCGTATGTGGGCGCAGTCTCATCTCTGTCAGAAGCCGCAGCGGGTAAGTTCGGTCCTCGCCGCTGCCTTCGCGTTTCTCTTTCTGCTCTTGAGCGCCAGCCAGTCGGCGAGTGCGTTGCCGGCCTTCGCCAGGAAGTATGGGCTTCGCTGCTCGGCTTGCCACGAATCGTGGCCTGCCTTGAACAACTTCGGGCTGAAGTTCCGAGACAATGGCTATCAGTTGATGAACGAGCGGGATTCTCCCATCTGGCAGAATCCCGGCTACTGGCCGGTGACTTTCCGCATCACGCCGATCTGGCACCGGTTGAGCAGCCTTCAGCAGGTTGACACCTACACGCCGGGAAATCTCGCTCCCACCGGTTCGACGGCACAACGCATCACGTCGGAGGGATTCGATCTCAGCGGCCTCGACTTCCATACCGGCGGAACTCTGGAGAAGAACATCTCGTTCTATGTGCTTCCGTCGTCGGACTCAACGGGAGCGTTTCATTTTGAGAGCGTCAATGCGCGTATCGATAACATTGGTGGCAGCCCTTGGCTCAACATCCGGCTAGGTCGCTTCGAGCTCAACAACCTGCTTTCTGAAAAACGCACTCTGTGGCTCACCGGTAACGGCGGTATTTATCAGACTTATCACTTCATTCCCGTGGGTGACGGAAACATCTTCGGGCAAATGGGGGACAACCAGTTCGGCCTTGAGTACATGGGACACTCGGTGGACGATAAGACGCGCATTTCCGCCTCCCTGCTCAGTTCGAATGACGGGAACGTCGGCCTGATTACCGGAGCCAACTCCTACAGCGGGTTCTTCACTTTCGACCAGGCCTTCGATACAGGCAAGTTGGGGATGCAGCGTGTCGGGGCGTATGCCTTTGTAGGAGAGGCGGCGACGTACTACCTCACGAACAGCGCAGGCGGGACCGGTGCCGTGCCCATCCCTGGCTCAGGAATTGGCAACAAGGGATTCAGTCGTGTGGGCTTTTACGGGCAGTTCTACCTCGGTCCGCACTTTGACCTCAACGTAGTCACTCAGCACGGGTCGGACAACGCATGGTTCGGTCAGGGCTATGGTGACGCAATAGCCACGGATGGCAATGGAGGCGCAACTGCGACCTGCTCGAATCCCGCCAACGGCCCCACTTGTCCTTATCTGAACAATACGCCGGGGACGACCCTTGCGCCGGGATCGCAAGCGCCCACCTGGAACGGCTACACCTTCGAAGCTCGCTACGTATATAGTCCGCAGCTGATCTTCAAGGCCGTTTACGAGGCGGAGCGGATGTCGCAACAAGCCAATCCGGGCACCCCGTCCAACCTGGGAAACATCAACAACTATTCGATCGGCTACCGCTACAACCCGTTCATGACCAGCCGGGCCGGCTTCGCCTATTTCGGCGAATTCAACCTGTTCCACCAGGACCTTACGGGGCCTCCTAACTCAGCTGGCAATGCCACCAACGTAAACACCAGCGAATTGCTGTTTGGAATTGATTTTGATTTCTGATCTTGATTTCTGATGAGGATGAATCCGCTGGCGAACTCGTTTCGCCAGCGCTGACTTCAGTTGAAGGGTGCTGACTATGAAGAGCTTGAAGCCAATGCGTTTTATCAGCGCGATTCTTTTCATTGCGATTCTCGGTTTCGTTGTCGTTGCCGGATTCACTCCTCGGGCCTTCGCCCAGGATGAGCCCGTCGTAGGTCCAAAGCCACCGGTTGTGGTCAAGCCCATGGAGAGCCACATCGGCAACCTCACCGGGCATGCTGCGGCCGCGAAGTCCGACTATCGCCGCTACTGTGCCGGCTGCCACGGCGACTACGGAGATGCCAACGGCGAGAACGCGGTTTGGCTGGATCCGAAGCCACGCGACTTTACCATCGCCACTTTCAAGTGCCGCTCCACCCTGACGGGCACGCTGCCCACCGATGAAGATCTCTTCAACACCATCGGACGCGGCCTCGACAACTCCAACATGCCGATCTGGAATACCTTCAGCAAGCAGCAACGCGCCGACCTGGTGGCGTATATCAAGATCTTCTCGCCCCGATGGGAGCATGAAAAAGCCGGCACGCCAATCACGATTCCGGCCGAGCCCGCGGTCACCATCGAGAGCATTTCCCACGGCCAAGCTCTGTTCGCGAAATTGGAATGCTGGAAATGTCACGGTACGCACGGCGAGGGTGACGGTCCGTCCGCTTCCACTCTCACGGACAGCAAGGACAATCCGATCCGTCCCTACAACTTCTCGGCGGGCGGAAACGATTCACGTTTCAAGTGCGGCAGTACCAACCAGGATATCTACAAGATCTTCATGACCGGTGTGGATGGCACGCCCATGCCTTCCTTCGCGGATGTGATTCAGCCGAACGATGCCTGGGATCTCGTCCATTTTCTGCGTACCTTGCAGGTCCACCGTCACGGCAAGGAGAACGAAGTCCTTGCGGCTGCGCACGGAGTGATTCCCCCGTACGTGGAGAAAAAGACCAGTGACCTGGCTCCGGCCGCTCCGGCTGACAACAAGTCAACCGGCGGTGGCCAATAAATGAATACCAAGACCCGAGGAGGGGTTATTCAAATGCGCACGAAGCAAATGTTGCCAGCTCTCCTGACGTTACTCGTCTGTTCATCCCTGATGTTCGCTGGAACGGTCAGCGGAAAGGTGACCTACACAGGCACGCCCGCCCACCAAAAACCCATCGACATGTCCAAAGAACCCACCTGCGCCAAGCAGCATGCCACGCCCATAGTCACTGAAACGGTTGTGACCGGGGCAAACAACGCGTTGGATAACGTGGTGGTATATGTCTCCTCCGGAGCTCCTGACGATGGCCAGGTTCCGACGCAAGCCATCACCTATACTCAGAAAGGGTGCCAGTATATTCCGCACGTTCTGGCCATGCACGTCGATCAGGAATTCGACATCGTCAACGACGACCAAACTTCGCACAACATTCACCCGCTGCCTAAGGTGAACATTGAGTGGAACAAGTCCCAGCCCCCCGGCACGGCGCCGATCAAAGAGAAATACGACAAGCCCGAATTCATCGAGGTGAAGTGCAACATCCATCCCTGGATGCACGGCTACTTCGCCGTGTTGAAGACGTCGCACTATGACGTAAGCAAGGACGGGGGGGACTTCAAGCTGCCGAACCTTCCTCCCGGTAAGTACACCATCACCGCCTGGCACGAGAAGTACGGCACGCAGACTGCCGACGTAACCATCACCGGCAACGAGACCAAAGAACAGAACTTTACCTTCAAGGCAACGCCATACTGACCGAGCGGCGGGCGGAGATGAATCTCTGCCAAGTGCGTGCGCAAATTGGGGAAGCGGAGATAAGTAATGTGAAAGTAATGATGCAGGCCAGGCCCCGCACTCTGCGGCATCACGAATATTGAACTTGACAAATCTTCACCCTTGGCACAAAGTTCTGCGCCAGCAAGACTGGTCAGCGCAGATAGCGCGCCCAGCTTGGCGTGCAGCGGGTTGACCGTAGACCAAGCTTGCGCGCCAAATCCCAGCTGGGGACAGGGAGAGTATATGGAAACTGCGATTGGGGTATTCGCTTCACGTGATCACGCGGAGGGAGCAGTCAAGGAGTTACGAGAGCGGGGCGTACCCGAGGAATCCATCGTTTTCCTGACTCGGTCCGAAAGCGACGCCAAGAATATCGCAAAAGAGTTCGGCGCATATGTGGGCGGCTTCGTGGGGGGAGCCGCCGGGATGACAACCGGGGTGGTGGCTGCATCGCTCCTTCTCCCCGGCATCGGGACGGTATTCGCGCTGGGGTTCGGCGCCGCCGCGCTGCTCGGGGTGGCGGGTGCAGGCGCGGGAGCCGCCGCCAGTTCGGCGGCAGTGCACGACCCGGCCGCGCCGCACCCGACATCGGCTGAAAAGTCGGCGGAGGATGTCGCGTTCTTCCGGGAAGTGCTCAAAGAAGGACGTTCGTTGATTGTAGTTCGCACAGACTCAAAGGAACTTTCGACTTCAGCGTGCGCGGTTCTTGACCGGCTGGGAATTGGAATGCAAGGCAAGACCCCGGTCAAGATGCAAACCTCCACGCGGAAGGTGGGTGGAGTAACCATTGTTGACGTCAGCGGCCGAATTACGTTAGGCGAGGGAAATGTCATCCTCCGCGAGATTGTTCGAGATCTGGCGGAAAAGGGCGCCAGGGCGATCGTGCTGAACCTGGGCGAAGTTCAGTACATAGACAGTTCTGGAGTCGGGGAATTGGTCAAGGCTCACACCACGATTCGGAACCAGGGTGGGCAATTGAAACTCGCCAATCTGAATAAGCGAGTGCATGATCTGCTCGAGCTGACCCGGCTGTCGGCTGTTTTCGATATTCAAAAGGATGAGACGAGCGCGATCAAGTCCTTTGGCGGCTCATCACAAGCGGTGGCTTAACGTATCGGCGTTCAATGCTGGGTTTGTTTTCGAGGCTTGGGTTGGCCAGTGCTGGTCAGCCCAATCTTTTACCTATTGTCCTCCGCATGGAGGACGAGCATTGAAGCCGACTCATGAACCCGGGCTGTAAACCGGTCGAGGAATATGAACAAATGTTCATGAAGAATTCAGGTAGCGTTCAGGTTCGTCAGTTACGATACGCAGGCCGCACTCGTTAGTCGGCATCAAGGCAGCAGGTTTTGAGGAAGGCGAATAAGGCCGGATCTGGAAGCCGGCGGGAAGCGGGAACATCATGGCGAAATTCTTTGCGGCGACCATCATCGTAATCGCGATCCTTTCCGCGATTCCCATCCTGCGACATACGTGGGATGCGCCCGAGGACATCTCGACGCATGGCGCTCTGATCGATGAGCAGATGTCAGAAACCATGGCGGAAGCTGGCATCTCCTTTCTTGCTGCACAGTTTGTTTTAGCGTTTTTCATCTGGAAGTTCTCGGGCCGTGGTCCGGAGGCGAAGATTCAGACTTTTCCCGGCGGTGCCAAGGGCTTGGTGATTGCTGCTTTGCTGGTCGTAGGCATCGAGGTCATGGCCCTCGGAATCTTCGGAGTGAAGGCGTGGGCCAACGTATATCTCACTGCGCCGTCGGCCGACGCCATGCCGATCCAGGTCCAAGCCGGACAGTTCGCTTTCTATTTCCGCTACCCCGGTCCGGATGGAACGTTCGGCCCCATTCACCCGGAGCTCGTGAATGAGGGATCGCAGAATTTCTTTGGTCTCGACCCCGAGCACGATGTCGATGCCAGAGACGATATCGTGACCGCCGAAATGGCGATCCCCGTGAACAAGGAAATCCATTTGCTCATGCATTCGAAGGATGTTGGACATTCCTTTTTTGTAAGGGAGTTGCGGGTTCAACAGGATTTTGTTCCCGGCCTGGATGTTTCTCTGCACTTTACTGCGACGAAGGTTGGCAAGTACGAAATCGTCTGCACCCAGCTTTGCGGCCTGGGACATTACAACATGAAGGCATATCTCTACGTATATTCCCAGGAAGATTACGACAACTGGCTGAAGAAGGAACAGGCAATGCAGTAGCTCATGCCGTCCACGCTTACGCGCGGGTGGATGGACACATCTGTTTTGGGGAGAGCATAATGCACGACATATCTGCGCAAGCGGTGCACCATCACGGTCCTCCGACCAGTTTCATTCGGAAGCACGTCTTCAGTCTGGACCATAAGGTGATCGGCAAGCAGTATTACGCGTTGGCTCTGCTCGCCGCTTTCATCGGAATGGCTCTTTCCTGGATGATGCGCATCCACCTGGCTTGGACCAATGCCCCAATCCCCGGCCTGCAATTGCTTTCGAAAAGTGGCGCTCCCGGCGGGGTGATGACGCCAGAGTATTACCTGCAATTGATGACCATGCATGGCACGATCATGGTCTTTTTTGTCCTTACCACCGCGCCTTTCGCGGCCTTCGGTAATTTCTTCCTGCCCATCCAGGTGGGCGCCGAAGATATGCCCTTCCCGCACTTCAACATGATGTCGTTCTGGGTCACCTTCGCTGCCTTCGTCGTCCTCGTGTCGTCATTCTTCATCGGCGACGGACCGACTCTGGGCGGCTGGACCCAATACGCGCCGCTCAATGCGGTAGGTGCGGTCGCCGGTCCCGGCCAAGGTCTGGGTGTCGTCCTTTGGATGGCTTCTATCGCGCTGTTTTGCGTCGGCCAGTTATTGGGCTCATTGAACTTCATTAGCACCACGCTCGATCTCCGAGTCAAAGGCATGAGTCTGATGCGCCTGCCACTCACCGCCTGGGCATGGTTCATTACCTCCTGCATGGGCCTGACGGCGTTTGCCGTGCTCATGCCGGCATGCATACTCGCCATTCTCGACCACGTGGCCGGCACCAGCTTCTTTGTCGCATCGAATCTAGTGATCAATGACCAACTGATACCGAAATCCGGAGGATCAACTCTCCTATGGCAGCACCTGTTCTGGTTCTTCGGACATCCCGAAGTCTACATCGCGATCGTGCCCGGTATTGGCATCGTTTCCCATATCCTGATCACCAACATGCGCAAGCCGATGCTGAGCCATCGAACGCTGATCTATTCTATGGGCGCCCTGGCTGTCCTCAGCTACATGGTCTATGGGCATCACATGTTTGTCAGTGGGATGAATCCGTATTCCTCGCTGGCATTCTCTTTCCCCACGCTCGTCATCACTATCCCGTCCACGATCATCGTGCTGATCGCGACCTTTAGTCTTTATGGCTCCAGACTGCGCATCAACTCGGCTTCTCTGTTTTCTTTGGGTTTTATTTCGATGTTCGTCAGCGGCGGCGTGAGTGGTTTCTTCCTGGCTCAGCCATCGATCGATATCATGCTCCATGCAACCTACTTTGTCGTGGGTCACTTCCACCTGGTGATGGGTGTTGCCGCGATGTTTGGCATCTTCGCGGGAACTTACTTCTGGTTCCCCAAGATGACCGGACGAATGATGAACGAGACTTTGGGGAAAATTCATTTCTGGCTCAGCTTCGTGGGCGCGTATTGCATTTTTATGCCGTTCCATTACCTGGGAATGGCCGGAAATGTGCGCCGCTATTCGTCGTTCCCGGATGACTTCCTGCAGCCGCTGATCCCGGTGCACCGCTTCATCACCGTTGCTGCTCTCCTTACCGGTGCAGCCCAGTTGATTTTTCTCTACAACCTGATTCACAGCCGGTTCTGGGGCAAGCCGGCGCCAGATAATCCGTGGGAGGCCACTTCGCTGGAGTGGAGCACGGCGACGCCGCCACCTTGGGATAATTTTGGCGGTAAGCTTCCCGTCGTTTACCACGACCCTTATCAATACGGCGTACAGAGTTCGGTTGGCGACTACGTCATGCAGGCTTCGCCGGAGCAAGTAAAGACGGAGCACGAAGAGAAATAGGGTAGGACGCGGCTTCAGCCGCGCCGCCCGGAGCCAACATTTATGGCAACGACAATACACGAACCGCCAAAAATCGACCCGCACCGTTTACCGGACCAAATGCGCTCGGGCAACGGCGGCTGGCGGAACCTGGTTCCCGCGGACGGTGATCTGCGTGTGACGCAGGAGTACTCGCCGCCACCATCTTCGACGGGCATCTGGGTAGCGCTTTTCGCAATCACGATGATGTTCGCCGCGTTCAGCAGCGCTCTAATCGTTCGCAAAGGTTCATCGCTGGACTGGCAGACCTTCTCCTTGCCGTCGATCCTCTATTTCAACACCCTGATCCTCTTGGCCAGCGGCGTAACTCTCGAAGTCGCGCGTCGCCGCGTCGCTACTTTCATGGGAGGCATGAAGACTGGGATTGCGAGCCCTGCGCGCTGGCTCTACATAACTTTGTTTCTCGGCCTCCTTTTTGTCGCCGGCCAGTGCGCCGCGTGGTCGCAACTGAGGGCCGAGGGGCTTTATCTAGCGACGAATCCAAGCAGCTCTTTTTTCTATGTCCTGACGGTCACGCATGCGTTACACGTACTGGGAGGTCTGGGCGGGCTGATCTATGTCATTCGCAAGCTGAGTAAATCGGCCCTGCGCCGGAACCAGTTGGTTGCGACCGCGCGCTATTGGCATTTCATGGGCATTCTTTGGCTGTACTTGCTTTTGCTTCTGTGGATGAAGCTTTAACCGACTCGACGATACAGGAGGCGCCGTGAGCCAAGCGGATTTGACCATGGAAGGACACTCGACAGGCCTGACGGTAGGACCGGCATTTTCGGTTCCTACAAAAAAGCTGGCGATGTGGCTGTTCATTATCGCGGACACCATGACTTTTGCCGCGTGCCTGGTGGCGTATGGATTCCTGCGCAATGGAACTCCCAACTGGCCCAGACCGTTCCACAGCATCACCAATGTCGCGCTGATGACCTTCATTCTTCTGACCAGCAGCTTGACCATGCTGATCGGACTGCGCTCAGCGCGGGCGGGCGACAAAGCCGGAGCCTTCCGCTGGATCATGATTACCGCGACTCTGGGTGTTGTTTTCGCCCTGCTGCATGTCCGTGAATGGCTGGGGCTTATCGATGAAGGCATGACGCTCTTTAAGAATCCGTGGGGAACCGGACTGTTCGGGGCCTCATTTTTCAGCATCACGGGTTTGCACCTCACCCACGTTACCTGTGGCATAATCGCTTTAATCGCTGTGGGTGTGCGCTACAAGGGCGGCCGCTACAACGCGGATGACATCGAGGTCTTGGGCCTTTATTGGCACTTCGTGGATCTGGTTTGGATGTTCGTCGTTCCGCTGGTATATCTTTTGAATCTCGCCCACTAGATCAGAAGAAGTTTGGGAGCAGAATGCTATGACAACCGTGGAAGAACACAAGAGCGACGGAATCGGAAAAGATTTGATCGTCTATATTTGCCTGCTCGCTCTCGCAGGCGTGCAATTCGTCATTGCCTATCAGAACATTGACGCTTCACAAATGTTCACGCGCATGCTGGTGGTCGCCATCGTCGAGGCGGGGCTGGCAATGTTGTTCTTCATGCATCTTTGGTCAGAAAAGCGGACCTTTCTTTGGTTTGTCGTGATCTTTACGGTTTCTGTCCTGCTGGGGATGCAATATGGGTGGACCGACAGCTCCCGTATGGTCACCGGCGTGCCTTATTCAAAGGTACACTGAAGGGCGTTTGTTGAGAGGAGTCAGATGTTGAGACGCAAGATGTCGAGACGCAGGATGTTGAAATGGAAGATGAGCGTCGACAAGCCGTTCCTGCTTATTGGAATTGTGCTGGTTGCCGTGCTCATGCTCGCCGCCCCGCTCCCCGCCTTCTCTCAGAGTTGCGCGCTCTGTTATACGCAGGCGGCGTCGGCCGGCGCTCGAATGATTCAGGCCTTGCGCAGTGGGATTCTGATTCTTATCGTCCCCCCCACGTTGATGTCGGTTGGCATGATTTTCATTGTTTATCGCAAACGCAATCAGTTCAGACCCGATGGCGCGCCTGACTCTGACCGGACTTGGTAGGGCGGAGACGACAAACGTGATGGCAAACACCACCTCTCTTCAAACGCTAAGGTCCAAAGTCAGGGACTACTACACACTCACTAAGCCTGAGGTCAACCTCTTGATTCTCATGACTACGTCTGCGGGTTACTATCTTGCGTGTCCTGGGCCCGTGCGGATCCTGGGCTTGGTCAACACACTCGTCGGCACCCTATTGGTTGCCAGCGGAACGGCAACTCTAAATCAGTGGATGGAACGAGTGTGGGACGGTCAGATGCGCCGAACTGCCTCTCGTCCGCTGCCTTCGGGCAGGCTCACCGGACGGGAGGCGCTTATATTCGGCATCCTGCTGAGCATCGCGGGAGGACTCTATCTGCTGCTAGCGGTCAATGCATTGTCCGCCTTGCTGGCGGTTTCGACTTTGCTCTCCTATCTACTCGTCTATACCCCACTCAAGCGGAAGACGGCCCTCTGCACTCTGCTAGGCGCCGTTCCGGGTGCTATGCCTACGCTGATCGGCTGGGCGGGAGCTTCAGCGAACATCAACCGGCAAGCCTGGTTTCTCTTTGCCATTCTCTTTCTTTGGCAGTTTCCCCATTTTCTTGCAATCGCGCTGATGTATCGGGACGACTATAGCCGCGCTGGCTATCACATGCTGCCCGATTTTGATCGCGACGCGCGCTTTACTCGCATGGAGATTGCAGGATTTGCCGTGATCCTTGTGCTTGCTACGATGTTGCCGGTAGTGGATCGGGCTGGTTTGATGTATTGGGCTGGTATGTGCGTAGCAGGAGCATTCCTGCTCTATCACGTGGGTAAGCTTGCGGCATCAAGCTCGAAGATCCTGGCCAGCCGTCTTCTGCATGCATCGGTTCTCTACCTGCCTGTGGTTCTCGGGATCATGGTTGCCGGGAAGGCGTGACGACCGTTCGGTGGATGGCTGGTGGTGTGACCGTGGTAATACTTCGCATACGGTCCCCGCTTCTTTCACTACTTTGAGGAAATCGTAAAGTTAACTGTCGTGGTCTCGTTGGTCCTCGCCTCAACTGTCTTCTCCCAGGTTTTGGGCTCGCTGAAGATTGGCCGCTGCACCCTCCGCTGAGTTAGAACGTCGAAGGTGATCTCATGACTCACAACTCCCCACCCCTCATGCCAGGCCACAATCTGATATTCGCCGGGCGGGACGTCGGTGAGTTCAAACCTGCCACTCTCGTCGGTTACGGCATAATAAGGATGCGGGACCACCATCATCTCGGCATTCATCCACACGTGGCCGCCGTTGCACTTGAGGTTGACCAAGCCCGGAGTCTGCATCGTCCTGGAGATTACCTGGTTGGTGAACGGAAAGGGCAGATTGAAGGTGGCTGCTCCGTCCATATGAATAGTGTGCAACGTGGCGTCGGAACTCATCATCTGAAGAACAGCGCTCTGGGGCACTAACAAGATGTGGGGCTCGTAGCGACAGCGCTTCTGGTTCAGGGAACGTCGCGGCTCGGGCAGATCCATCGCCTTGCCACTGGAGACGTCCTTCAGAAAGACGATGGTGTTGGCCACACCACCCTGTGAGCCCACGACCAGTCGCTCTAGATCAACCTTCTTATGCGATTCGGGATCGCAAATCTGCGGATCTTTGGTTACCGGGAATTCTTCTGGATGAGGCCGAGGCCCAAGCCACGTTACCGTTCCTCTAATCGTTCCGCCGTTGACTACCGGTACAACTTTGTACTGGCTCTGCGCCCAGGCTCCTCCGCCCACAACTGAGAGCAACACGAACAAAACTGCTGGTTTCACCCATGTGAACATTACGCGCTTCTCCTGATAGTTGCTCCTTTGGTACGACCGCCGGCTCGGCTGCACTTGGGGAAGGCGCTAGTCTGACTTCATGTCACATTAGTAGGAAAGCTGTCAGTGTCAAAGATCACCAAAAGTGCGGGACTTTAGTCATGGGCTGATTCTTCAGCCGCTGCTTCAACCTGGACTCTACTCACTTTTGCGGGAATCGTTGTGACAAGGCGTGAGCAAGGAAGAAGAGGGCTCGGGGCTGATCTGTCGCCGAACGCCCCAATTGGAATTGGAGCCTCGCATCGCGCGTCAGCTTTCCGTTAGGCTGCGTTCTGGAGTTGGGCTACCTGTGCAATCTCCCCGGCAAAAGCTTGCCAGGAAGAGGCGCGGCCCACCAGAACTATCAGTACTTCCTTGAGCAAGTGCGGCCTCAACGGCTGCCCGGAAACGAGACATTCCAGCAGTCGATCCGCTTCAACACTGCATCGCAAAGCCTTCCACCCGGGACCGGAGCTGATCATAAACCCATCGCCCGGAAGTTCGTCCGATAGTACTCTCAACCTTTGCTCCTCATAGGACAACAACCCGTGCACCAGCTCCAGTTGCCAATCGTCGAGGCCAGGCAAATCGGCGACCCATGCTTTGAGGAGCCCAGATAGTGCCTCCCAGTTCTTAACCAGGGCGCTCGTTCCCCATTCAAAGTGTTCTCGACGCAGCGAACCGTGCGTGTCCAATGCTTCGTAGAACGAAGGTATGAGCTCGTCGCCTAGCAGTCGAGCCAGGAGACAGATCGACAGAGGCACCAGCGCGATGGCGTGATGGAAGAAGATCTCCACCTGCGCAATTTGATCGCGAGAGCCAGCCGCGGTTGTAGGAGCAAAATAACCGGAGAAAAAATCCGGGTCGGCGCGAATCGCAGCAATATCTTCTCTGGGCACATCCAGGAAAGGGTATTCAATCTTCAGAGCTTCCTCGTCAAATTCCTTAGGCATTTGTTCGAGAGCCAGCGGCGAAGGCGGCCACAGGCGGACGCGATGAACCTGCACCGTTTCTGCGCCCATTACTTTCAATCTTGCTGCCAGGCCGATGCTTGCGGATAACTCAGCTTGAGATTCCTTCGGCAAACCAACGACAAATGAGCAGGTGGCAGTTATGCCATTGTCGCTCAACTCCGTGATGGTAGAAAGAACTTGGTCGGGCTTTAAGTTTTTATGGATATCTTTTTGAACCTTTGGCGAGGCCGACTCGACTCCGAAGAAAAGCTTCCAACAACCCGCTGCCCGCATCTTCGGAAGCAGGCCTCGAAGAGCAATGTCGGTTCGCGAATTTGCCATCCATTCTACCGGCAGTTTTGCGGCCAGCATGGCATCGCAGAAATCAAAAATAAACGCCTGGTCCAGCGTCAGCAGATCGTGTACCAGGTTAAAACTGTCATAACCATAGTCGCCGTACAAGAACGATATCTCTTCGACAATTTGTGGAATCGATTTCACCCGGTAACGCCGCTTCCAGAACGGAGCTGTGGCACAAAAAGTACAAGCGTAAGGGCATCCCCTTCCAGCCTCGATGTACATAAATCGCCGCTCCCAGGTTCGAGGTATGGTCGCAGCGTACCTCCCGAGCGATATACATTTACCCAGCCGCGGAAAGACCGAAGGAACCGTATCCAGATCCATGAGCTTTGCCGGCGGATTCTCGTGAATCGCACCATCGCTTCGATAGCAGAGTGACGGAACTTCCGCGAGCTTACCGCCTTTGTCCAAAACATCTAGCAGTGCGACCAACCCAGGCTCGGCTTCGCCCAGCAAAACGTAATCCAACTCCGGAATTCGGCGTAGCGACTGCGATCCGAGTGCACCGAAATGCGGCCCTCCAGCAAGAATGGGTGCGGAGGGATGTTCTTGTCTGGTTCGTGCAATGAGCCTTTCCGCTTGCAAGCTATTGCTGTACATCGAGGTGAACCCAACGGCGTCAGGATGAAGTCGAGCCAGTGTTTTGCCAAGAAGCTGTTCTCCAGAAATTTCCTGACCGGGGATCTTGAGTTCCAGGTCAAGGTCGAGAATTTCTACCTCGTGATCGGCGTCCATCAGCGCGGACGCCAATACACAAAGCCCAAGGGGTGGGGAGACAGGCGTCTCCGGAAGAAGAGGAGGTTGCACAAGGAGCACTCTCACGCGACACCCCGCTGTACTTAGACAGCAATGGATTTGGCAGTTGCCAGGGCAGTAAGACGCTGGACGACGGGATCGTTAAAACGGCGAAGACCCTGCAAATTGGCTTCCGTGCTGACGACAGTCTCGACTTGCGCTTTCTCGGCAAGAATAATTTGAACCAGAGTCTCGCCTTTGGCTGAAGGACCCATTCGAACCTCCGATATCTCAGTCATCTTCACTCTCATGACCACGAGATCGGAACCTGACTCGGCACGTAGATCCACGGACGCACCGCCAATTTTCCCACTCCCCAGTTGCTCGGCGATTTCCTTTGGAAGATAACCCGTGACGGCGAACGCTTCTTTCATCCCGCGCTTAATATTCATTGGCTTTTTCTCCCCGATTCCTGGCAGCCCAACCTCGGTGCGAACAGGACAGTCAATGCTGTCCACGGTATTCCTGCGTAGCCTCTCTGTCAACAATAACCGGCGGCTTTCCTCTTTTCCAGCTGTGCATTGAAAAATGTGCGGATCGTTGGCATCTTTGCACCGTGACTTTCGAATCGACTTACTCACACTGCAGTTGTGGCGCTCAAAGCAACCACTACTGCGGATTCGGGGTTGCGGCCGTCGAAGTCTGAACCGGTTGGGTTGACGCGGTTTTGGATAAGCTACCGGCCGGCGTTTGCTTGCCGGGCGGAATCTCTGTTCCAGCTGGATAAATAAGGATCTGGACCGTTCCCCAGCCGGATTCTGAACCCGCATCCGTCTGCTTGCCCAGTCCCAGAGTCTTGAGCTGACTATCGTCGAATCCGAAGTTCTCGACCAAATACTCGCGCACCACCATGGCTCGGGCTTCGGTAAGCACCAAGTCCTTCTGAGTATCGCCTTCCATGCCTGCGGAAGCGGCGATCACCGCAAACCCGAATTGGTTGTTCGCTAAGAACTCGCCGCTGGCGTTCAGAGATTTCTGGTTCTTCAGCTTCGCCGAATCCTGCTTATCGAAGAGCTGTTTCGCTGAGTATGTAAACTCCTTTGTTGCTGCGCCTGGCGGCAGCCGCTCGATCTCATTTTGTGCCAGCTCGGCGGAATCTTCGTAGCCACGGTTCTTGAAATACCCGCGCAGGAAGAAATTGTGCTTCATGGCCTCCATGTTCTCCTGGAAGTCCGTGACACCCGCTTGCGCCTGAACCATCGTGTTCTGCATCGTGCTTGTCGTCTGTTCGAGATTGGTGTAGAGCTGTTTGTCGTTCACGAGCGCTCCTACGGTTCCCTGACCCGTATTGATCTTGGCGCTTATCGAGTCTAGATTGGCCGTCGCCCGAGTGGCGTTCTGGATGGCTTGTTGGCTGCTGTCTAGAATCCCGCTTGTCTTTTGGAGCAGCTCTGCCATTTCAAGCGGCGGCTGGCTCGCGATGGTATCGCCGTTCCGCACGTCGGCTGTCCCAGTGGATCCAAACGAGATCGCCAGATACTGGTTGCCCAACAAGCCTTCGGTTTCGATAGTGGCCACGGAATCCTGTTTGATGATCTCGTGCGTCGACTTTGCAAGATCCATGATTACCGTGACCTTTTCGCCCGGCTTGTGCGGCAACACGATGCTGCTCACGGTTCCACTGTGAACACCGCCCACCCGCACATCGGCTCCAGCATCCAGGCCCACTACATTGTCGAATTGCGCCTTCAATTGGTAGGTGGAGCTGAAAAGATACTGCTTGCTTCCAATGATGAAGACACCGGCCACCAGAATTGCCAGTGTCACAACGATGAAAGCTCCCAACCGCGCCGCTCTCGACATATGTCCTCCATACTTCTTGCTACGAATGCCCTAGAAATTCCCGAACAAATTCGATGTCACTTTTTTGAAGTTCTTCAAAGCTGCCTTCGATCACCACATTTCCCTCATTGAGCAAGGCCAGACGGTCCGCAATCGTCTTCGCGCTGTGCAGATCGTGAGTTACTACAATGGATGCCATGTGGTGTTCCTTCTGAAGTTTGAGCACCAAATCATCGATCTCTCCGGCGCTGATCGGGTCGAGGCCTGCGGTGGGCTCGTCGAGCAGTAGAATATCCGGCTCCAAAGCCAGAGCACGCGCCAGCCCGACTCGTTTTTGCATGCCTCCCGAGAGATCCGAAGGCATCTTATCGAGGTGTCCTTCCATCCCTACTTCCGCCAGGAGTTGCTTCACCCGGTCGGTCTGCTCGGATTTCGACATTTCCTTCTTATGGTGCTGCAGGGGAAAAGCCACGTTCTGCTCGACGGTGAGCGAATCGTAAAGCGCCGCGTGCTGAAACAGAAAACCCATCTTCATTCTTATTTCGCCGAGTCGGTCGAGATTGAGGCCAGTGATGTCCTGATCGTGGATATGAACCGATCCCGAGTCAGGCTTCTCCAGACCAATGATGAGCCTCAACAAAACGCTCTTACCGGTCCCACTGCGCCCCAGAACGGCCAAAGTCTCGCCGCGGGCCACGGTCAGGCTAATCCCGTTTAACACCTTTTGAGTCCCGAAGGATTTATGCAGGTCGTCGACGGCAATAGCCGGCGCGCTGTCCCCCTCTTCGGATTCTCCGCGCTTGATCACAATTTGATCGATGGTGCCCATACTTCCTTCGTGAGCTGTTGGATCCACGGTCTGTTTAATCATGTTCATGGGAAACAATTCATGGGAAAAATATGAGAATGAGTTTTACCAGCACGACATCGGCCAGGATCACAAACAGCGAGGACAGAACGACCGAACTTGTGGCTGCACGGCCCACGCCGGCAGCGCCTCCCCGTGTACGCATTCCCTGGAAACACGCGATCAGCCCGATGATCAGGCCAAACACCATGGTCTTAAAGGTGGGTGGCAGGAAGTCGTTGAAATCGGCGCCCTTGAAACCGGCACTGATGAACTGATGGAACGAGAGCGGTTCAACCAGGGCCTGCGCAACCCAGCCCATCAGCAGGCCGCTTGCATCGGCAGCGAGAGTCAGAAGAGGCAGCACGAGGATGCAAGCCAGGATGCGGGGCGCGGCCAGCAACCGATAAGGACTAACGGCAGATGTCTCGATGGCATCGATCTGCTCGGTCACTTTCATCGAAGCCAATTCCGCACCGATGCCAGCGCCCACTCGACCGCTCACTACCAGACCGGTAATGATGGGGCCGGTCTCGTGAATAACGGAGAACACGATAGCGGCGGGAAGCAGCGACTTAGCCCCAAAACGAGTCAGGCTGTAGCGTGCTTCCATGGAAAGTACAACCCCGGTGGCGGCGCCAGCCAAAGCGACCAGCGGCAGGGACATGGATCCGATCTCGTCGAGTTGCCGAAATAATTCGCGGAATTCAAACGGCGGCGTCACGGCAGAGCAGACAACTCGCCAGAAAAATATGCCCAGATCGCCGAACCACTCGAAAAACTTGTTGATCAGGCCCGGAGAGGACCTCACAACGGGAGGCACAGGAGATGCCCGCGGCCCCGGAAGGGGAGGTTCTACGCCTGCGACGGTGCTGAATTTCTGGTCGATCATGATTGGCCGATCATGGATTTTTGGGGCTAGGGTTTGAGCTCGAATCGGGCGCTCCGTGCGAATCGTTGAGGTGCATGCGAGTCATCAATGAGTGCGGCCCGCTATAAAGAAATTCAAGGGAGATGTTTGCGACTACATACCCCAGCAAGCTGTAGTTGCCCATGCGGAATGCGTCCTTGTAATCGTAGCGGTTGGGATACCAGCCATAGACAGCCGTCATGGTCCCGGCATAGGGAGAAACCAGATCAGGAACAGAGAAGACACGATGGCCATCGACGCCGCGGCGGGCGGTAAAGGTGGAAATCACGGCATGCTTGAGCCGGGGGAACATACCTTTACACTCACAACGGTAATATAGCGTGTCTTCGCGCAAGGCTTCCGAGAGCGCATAGCGCACCGTCGTAGTTGTCGCCGCGATGCCGAAGTCGGACCCAAATCGCTTGCCATAACCCTCCGCGCCTTGCTTCCATTCCGGCGGAGTATTCTGAAACTGGTTAATGCCAGCAGCGATTCCGGCGCCGACGATGGGATAGGGGCCGAACGCGTCGAACGCGTAGTTGCGGAGCTTCGTTGTCTCAGGCGGGCGCATATAACTCAGATCCGGTGACGGGTTCGGCGTACTGACTGACACGTTGGCAGCGCTGCCGGAGGAGTCTGCCGCATCGACCAGCGCTTGCCCCTTTGCCAGCACGGGCAGAGCCGCGAAGTCGGCGACTACCAACAGCAGGAAAATAAGTCTTCGCATTCTCATATCGAGATTCTCCTTGGCCAATCCTTATCGAATCTAAGGTCCAGCCTGTCTAAGATCCAGCCTGCACACCTATAACATCTACCTGTTCTTCAGACGGTAAGTGGGCAAGTTCCGTGGTCGCACTGACACGCAATCTCAACCTCTTTGGATCCCGCTTCCTTACAGGCTTGACCGCAGTATTTATCGCCAGGTTGCACCGAGCACCGGCACGGCAGGTGCGCGCACTTAATCCGCTCATTTGTCATCGTCATTAGTTCTCCTTTTCATTAGTTTTCCTTTTCATTTCTCGTCTTAAAACGGCGCCAAACTATAGAGTCGTTTGCCCGGTCAAACCCGGTCTTTTCAGAAATCGATCTTCCGAACCCACCAGAATTGTCGTTGGGAGCCGTAGCGTGCGTATCTCTGGATCGTTTCCGCTGATAGCGTGAACTGCTATGCAATCACCATCACTGAAAGGGTCTGATACTATCTCGAAACGCTCGCCGTACATTTTTATGTGCCTGGAGGCTGTGAAACCGAGGTCCTTTATCTTTGCACAACTCTCAGAGCGTGTCCGCCCACGCAGATCAGCCGCTCTTTCCCTTCCGGTTTGTGACATGGACCCCTCCGGTATTTTTTGCTTAGCCAGGGCTGATACGTTCTTATTCTCCAATAGCTTTTTCAGCGCGGCCGATCCATTTTTGAACTTTGCCGGCGTTCTTTTCTGCGTTGCCCGCGACTTCTAAATCTGGGTCGTTCGTCGCCTTTCCGACCGCTTCCTTAACTTTCCCTTTCACTTCGTGGAGTTTGCCCTCAGCTTTGTCTTCCGTGCTTGGTTTCATGTTTTTATCCTGTCTTCGTGTAATCGTTCCGATTGTGTCTCACAGTCGATTGCCAGAGCGTAGTTGCCCGCGTGCTCTTACGCCACTTCTTTTCTGCCAACACTCGCTGGCATCTGCACCAGTTCGTCAAACAGAGAGCGGTAATGAATCATTGCCGTTCGCAGATCTTCCGTCGTTGCTGCATCTTTCCCAACCCGCAGCGCAATCTCATGCGCGGACCGATAGTTCTCCACCACCCGGGGATGGTCCACAGAAATGTCGGCGGCGCGCTGATCGAAATCAGATACGGGATAACCACGAGCTTTCATTACAGAGGACACCAGGTCATCGGCTTCCGTGACCGCGCCCTTAGGGGAATCAACAAAACGAGACTGTACAGATTCCCACCGTTTCGAAAAACGTTCGTGTTCGATCGGATCAAGATCGCGAATGTTGAGCTTTTCAACCCGCTTCTCGCGATCCTCCAGCTTCGCTTCTGCTTTCCGTCCCGCCCCATGCACCAGCACCGCCCGATCGTACTCGGGCCCAAATTTCTTTCGCAGGTCTGAAGTTGTGTTCCTGCGTTTTCGCACGTAGAGCCAAGCAAGTACTGCGATGATTAGAATCGCCACGGCGGCGAGCGCGATCAGTTTAGGGTCCATCAGATTCAGATTCATCGAAACCCTCCATGCATCAAAATGTCGCAAGAACCGACGCCGTCCAAGGACCTTCCTTTGGCGCCAGAACCTGGTCAGTTGCCAGTATCTAACTCCTGGCCCCGGAAGACTGGTCAGAATTGATCGTTTTATAAATCAGCGTCTGGCATTCCGGAGATGCGGTAGGGCGCGCTTTTTCAGAAAGTGAGCGATTGTGCACAGCATTGCGGAAGCAAGTGAGCGAATCTATAGGCTGTTTCAACGACAGAAATATCTCCATTCTCTCGGATTCAATCTAGAGACCGATCACAAGGAAAACACATGAAAACTACGAAATTGTCCTTTACAATCCTCGCGCTGCTCAGCGCCGGAATTATGACCGGATGCTCAACGACGTCCGCGAAGTCCCCTGATGTTTCCGACAGTATTCGCAAATCGCTCGATCAAGCAGGCTTTAAGAATGTCTCCGTCAGCGAAGATCGTGACAGGGGCATCGTAACCCTCGACGGGCAAGTCGCCAGCGCGAACGCCAAGTCAGACGCCGAATCTCTGGCAAAGTCCCTCGCGGGCGTCCAGGTGGTCGCGGATCAGATTGCCGTGATTCCGGTGGCCGGAGAAAAAGATGCCAAGGCCGTGAACTCCGATCTGGATAGAGGCATCGAGCAAAATCTGGACGCTGCTCTGATCCAGAACAAGATGCACGCAACCGTGAAATATGTAGTGAAGAGCGGCGTGGTGACGCTGAGCGGAGAGGTGAACTCAGAAGACAAGCGAACGCGTGCCGGACAGGTAGCGAGCGGAGTGCCGAACGTTCAGCAAGTGGTAAATGACCTGCAGGTTAAAGATCAGAAAGCCAGTTCGTCGCCATCACTTTAGGAGCAACTTCGAGTTGATGCGTGCTGAAAGACGAAGCGCATTTGGATTCCGGGCTGCCCTCCCGCATAAGGGAGTAAGTTGAGTTGTCGGGAGCCAACCACCATCGTCAACTCGATTAAGGAGACAATTATGTCGTTTGGACTTTATTCGATTGGGTTTGCGATCTTAATCGGCGGATTGATTTACGCCGCGCACCTGATGCACATGCCCGCGCACTGGATTGTCGTGGGCGCGATCGTCCTCTTAGGCATTGGGATTCTGTCGGGCGTTAAGGCCACGCGTCAGAAGGATCCTGCGGAATAGCCATGGTTTGATGGCGATGCTGACTCCACTTCAACCCGAAGAATGCGAAGGCAATCTCCTTCGTCGGTTGATGAACAAGCGTAAACTAGTCGTGGAGAACGATATTTAGAAGCGAACTATGAACTTGCAGCCCACCGCCGCCATAGTCAACGAAGCCTAACTCTCTGAACCGATTCATGAAAAAACTGACCCGGGACCGGGTTGTGCCGATCATATCGGCGAGGGTCTCCTGGCTGATCTTGGGGATGACCGTTTCGGGCGCACCTTCCTTGCCGAAATGAGCAAGCAAGAGCAGAATCCGAGCGAGTCTCTTTTCGCTGGAATTGAAGAGCTGGTCAACTAAGTCCTCTTCATAGCGGATGTTCCGTGCCAGCAAATAGGCCACGAACATGTCGGAAAATTCGTGTTCCCGATGAAGAGCTTCCATCATGGCCTTCTTGTCGATGCGCAGAAGTTCACAGTCCGTCAATGCGGTTGCAGACCCCATGCGTAAGGGCTGTCCGGCCAAGCCACCTTCTCCGAAAAACTCTCCCTCGCCCAATATGCCCAGGGTTGCTTCCTTGCCAGTCTTGGATACGACCGTGAGTCGAACCTTGCCTTCCTGGATGTAGAAGACTGAGTCAGCCGCATCCCCCTGCGCGAAGATTGTTTCTTTCTTGGGAAAAAGAACGACCTTTCTACCCACGCCGATAGTGGCCAGGAAGCTCCTTGGGTCAAAGTCGCGCTTTTTCTTGGCCAACGTGACTGCTGATGCCATTAACAACTTCTCCTAGGAAACACCTACACTCTTGAACATCATCTCAGAATCGAAAACACCAAAGATGCTCACTTTTGCTCATAATTGGGAAAAGCTTTTGGTGGGCCCAAAATGAAACGTACCCTTTCGCTAATGTATTGAGAAGAACGATCAATATTGAACATCTTTGCCGGTGTAAACACTGCATCATGTGTTGGTGAAGACCAAAGAACTCACTCCGAAACAGATATTATCCGTGCCTTGTAACACTTGTGGGGCAGCGATCGGAGAGATCTGTGAACTGCACACCGGTGCCCCGCGCACCGAACCCCACCGGGATCGGAAACTTTCCGCAGCCGAGGCCGTGGAAACGAAGATCCCTAAGCGATGATAGTCGGTGAGGCCACGGGGCTTTCTTGCGCAGGCAGATCATCCTGCCTCATCAACGGAAATTGTGGGGACAACGACCGCACCACCGCGGCGTTCGTGAAGTGAAGTAGTCGCCCGGGCGGATCACTGTCGAGCGTTGCCTGCTACCGCCGGCACGGGTGCCACGGACTTCAACTGATCCAGCGCAGTCAACACGCCTTGCCAGCGAGCCTGGTCCTTCTTCGTCTCGATCGGTACCGAGAGGTCGGAATAAAAGTCGAGAATGTTGGCGCGCAATTGCGGAGTCGTTCCGTCAAACTTGTGACTCGATAACTGCCCCAGCAGTTTTGCATACGTGTCGTCGGCAAGCGAGTACTCCGCGGCCTTGGTGGCTTGGCCACTATCAAGATCACAATTGGGAAGCAGTACCGAGTCAGCGCCCACTGCGTGTAGGAAAGCCCGGTATTGATCGACCGTCAAATTGATGCTCTTGAAATACAGGTCCTCGGTCTGCGGAGTCGGGTTCTTGAAGCCCAGCCCCTTGAAGGGACCAATTCTCGGCATGTAGCGCAAG